>ERZ827037.742-NODE-742-length-40606-cov-11.695864_pt1 | contig 40606 bp, 46 predicted proteins | sample MGYA00519924_ERZ827037 | MGnify/ENA primary metagenome ERZ827037 (study PRJEB31778, sample SAMEA3449250) | human gut metagenome | biome: human gut; feature: human-associated habitat; material: faeces | place: United Kingdom | collected 2010/2012 ...
ATGATACTCGACATGTGCTGCGGCATGGGCAATTTCTTCAACCACCTGCCGAACCGGCACAACGCCTACGGCTTTGACATCGACGGCAAGGCGGTGGCCGTCGCAAAGTATCTCTATCCGGACGCCCATATCGAGAAATGCGACATCTGCCAATACGATCCGGAGCAACGCTTCGACATCATCATCGGCAACCCTCCTTTCAATCTCAAGTTCGACTACAAATTATCACAGGAATATTATCTGGACAAAGCCTACGATGTGCTTAACCCGGCAGGCATCCTGATGGTCATTGTACCCTGCTCGTTCATGCAAAGCGAGTTCTGGGAAAAGACCCGGGTCGCGAATGTCAACGACAGCTTTTCCTTTATCGGCCAGACAAGACTGAACCCGGCTGCCTTCTCCTCTGTCGGGGTACACAACTTTCATACGAAAATCATGGTATTCCTGCGCAAGTCACTGCATATCGAAATGCAGGCCTACAACGCGGAGGAGTTCATATCCATGACTGAGTTGAAAGATCGCATCCATGAGGCAAGGCAGATGAAGCACAGGCTGCGCCTCGACCTGATGCGCGAGACCAACCGAATCGACAAGGAGGAACTGGAAGTGTTCGAGTACAAGCTCGCCAAGTACATGTACGAGTTGAGAGCCCACACCAAGCTGAACAGGCACATTGACAAGGCAGAAGCATTGGTCACGAAATTCCGCAACCAGAAGCCGCCTGAAAGTGCCACACAGGAGCAGATAAAGCAATGGGAGAAGAAGAAGCTGACCTCGGGCAAGGTGCTCGGTATCATCCGCAGGTATATCACCATGCAGAATGTAGTACCGCGCAAGGAGGTCGCCCTGGTGAAAACCTCCTACGGGTTCAAACTGAAACAATACGCCCCACGGCTGTTGGATAAGGTACCGCACAAGGCGGCAGGCATCAACGACCTTGTCCTGGAACGTTCCGTACTGCCCATGCCGGAATTTCCGACAGAGAAGAACATGCGGCAGATCCGTGCGGCAGAAAAACTGGTCCGCAAGAAGCGCAGGCAATACGAAATCCAGAACCGGCCGTTTGCCGACATGAAGCCCGACCCGTACCTGGCCGAATACCTCGACCGCACGACCTTCATCAACAAGGACGGAGACACTTGCGAGTTCACCCCGCTCCAGAAGCACGACCTGAACCTTGTCTTGCAGAAACGCCACGCACTGCTGAACTGGCAGCAAGGCTCCGGCAAGACGGCGGCAGTCTACCACCGCGCCAAATACCTGCTCAAATTCCGCAAGGTACGCAATGCGGTGATACTGGCTCCGGCCATCGCCACCAACATGACATGGATACCCTTCCTGACCATGAACCGGGAAAAGTTCCGTGTGGTACGGAACAATGCCGACCTTGAAACGGTACCGGAAGGCGTGTTTCTCATCCTTTCCACTTCCATGCTCGGCAAACTGAAACATTCCCTTGCCAAGTTCATCAAAACAAGTTGCCGCAAGCTGTGCCTTGTTTTTGACGAGTCCGATGAAATCACCAATCCCAATTCCCAACGGACAAAACATATTCTCAGCCTCTTTCGCCGTCTCAAATACAAGATACTTGACACGGGTACGACCACGCGCAATAACATCGCGGAGCTTTACAGCCAGTTTGAGTTGCTGTACAACAACTCCGTCAATATGATTTGTTGGTGTGACCGGATATACCACGAGAACAAGGGCAAGGGAATAGAGGAGGACCGGAATCCGCACTATGGCAATCCGTTCCCCGCCTTCAGGGGGCATGTGCTTTTCCGTGCCTGCCACTGTCCCGGAAAATCCACCGTGTTCGGTATCGAGAAACAGAACCAGGACGTGTACAACAAGGAGGAACTGGCTGAACTTATCGGAAAGACCATCATCACCCGTAAGTTCAGGGACTTTGCCGGAGAGAAGTACAGGATACGCACCCACACCGTCAGTCCGTCCGAAGGCGAGCACGGGGTTTACCGTGTCATCATTGAGGAGTTCTGCCGTATCTGCGAGCTGTATTACAACAGCACGGGAGACACGAGGAAGGATGCCGGACTAAGACTCATGCGGCAAATCAAGCTACTCATCAAGGCCTGCTCCGTCCCCCACCTGATAGAGGGCTACTTCGGCGAAGGGATTCCGAACAAGACAAGGTACATCGAAAAACTGATACGGGGGATTCCCGGCAAGGTGGCTGTGGGCTGTACCTCCATCGCTTCCTTCGACCTGTACGAGAGCCACCTTCGCGAACGCTTCCCGGAACGTCCGCTGTTCGTGGTCAAGGGCGATGTAGCCTTCAAGAAACGGCAGGGCATCGTGACCGAATTCGACTCCACCGTAAACGGCATACTGGTCTGCACACAGCAGAGCCTGAGCAGTTCGGTGAACATCCCCACCTGTAACGACGTGATACTGGAATCGCTTCAATGGAACATCCCGAAGATGGAACAGTTCTACTTCCGTTTCATACGCCTCGACTCCAAGGATCTGAAAGACGTGCATTACGTCACCTACAAGGATTCCGTGGAGCAGAACCTGATGGCACTGGTACTTACCAAGGAACGGCTGAACGAGTTTATCAAGAGCGGCGAGGTGAAGGAGCAGTCGGAAATCTTCGAGGAATTCGACGTCACCATGTCCGTCATCGAGAGCCTGCTGGTCAGGGAACGTGACAGGGAGGGCAAGATACACATCAGCTGGGGAAGCCAGCGTATAACAAGCTAAAAATGAAAAAACATGAGTAACCGCAGATTCCATTCCACAGGCAAAGGTAGCCCGCACCCTTATCGGCAGTGCAAGGTCACGCCGCAAGCGGTTTCCGGAGAAATCATCCTCGCCGGAGGCTCCGGTATTTCCCCGGAAAACCCTGCACAGCCGGGGCACGGACCTTTGGGAGCCTGTGGAATGAAATCCCCGGTTCCGCATCATTAACTATAACAGAAAGATTATGGACTTGAATCAGGCAGAAGTGGCAGTGACCACGCAGCATCTCATGGACATCCGGCAGGAAAGGGACAGCCTGCTGCAAATGTCCGATTTCGGCGACATGGGGGAATTCCTTTGTACCTGCTCCGACCTCTTCCCCGAAGAAGAGGCGCCGGAATACAGGTACACGAGATGGGAGGAAATCCCGGATACGCTTATCAACCGGAAATGGCTCTGTCCCAACTTTTTCGAGATAAGAGAGGCGATGGAACAGCTGGAGGAGCCCGACAAGGGCTGTTTCTTCGACTGGTGCGCCCGTTGCGGGCACAACATCGGTACGGAAGATCCCCACCTGCTGGTAGCGCACTACCTGGAACTTTTCGGGAGTACAGCCTATATAGACGATGAACCCTGCCCGGACAGCGGGGATGACAGCCTGCTCTATTTTCCAGGCATATCAGGCAACCGCTTCGACACGGGCATTCCCCGTTTCGAGGTATTCGATGACAATTACGATTAAAAATTACACGCTTATGAACATCAATTTTCTCGGACCGGTATTCCCGACGGACTGCTTCACGCAGATGGCCTTCGTGGAGATCCTGAACATCATCCTGACCTCGAACAACATCATGGATGTGAACAGGAGACTTATCGGAAGGAACGTCAATCCCGCTTTCGGCTCCCTGTCGGGACATTTCCGCTGGTCCTACTCGGACAACCATTTCACGCTGTGGCAGCGCATGGAATACAATTCGCCCGTCTGCTTCAGACAGCGCATATTCAGCATCCATTTCGGTATGCTGGCAAGCCGCGACAGAGAAAAGGACAGTTTAACATTCAACTGACGAGGAATATGGATACAATAACGATAGAAAACAAGGAAATCGCGATGATGGCTTTCGACAGGCTGCGCAGGGAGAACAAGACGGACTCCGCGCTCAGGCTTGCCCGGTGCCTGTTACGGGACACAGGCATATCGCTTGGCATCGGTGAAACCGACTGGGACATCGACACGGCAATACGGCAGTGCGGTGGAGAACCGAGGACGGGCTACAGGTACACGACGCATTTCCATTTCAACCGGAAGACGGAGATGGAAAAGGACAAATACGACAGGATAGTGAAAGAACTGTATGGATAGGAAATCACAAGGAGGCGGCCGGAAAGCCGCTTCCGTCACTTATAACGGTATGTACGGGAAAAAGAACCCTGCCGTACACAGGTAAAGACAGATGGAAGAACAGAAAACGCTTACATTGGATTTCGTTAAATCCCTCATGGAGCAGTCCTACACGCTGGTATGGACGGATTATAACGACAACCTCGACAACCACCTTGACATCATCCGGCAATGTCTGGATAAGCGGAACCACGAGTGCCTATGGGAAAACACGGATGAATGGTACCGTGACGCGGAATGGGAGTCCGTCCGTGACATAATCATAGAATTGAAGGATGAATGTACCGAATCCTATGGCTTTGACGAGGAAGAGATAGATGACTTCTTTGAGGAACACGACGAGGAAATCCGGGACGAGATTTATCGCCGGAATGACTCGGATGTACTGAAAGAGCTGATAAAGAACACGGACGACATCCCCATCCGTGTGGAGATGCTTTCCGACTACGACTGCATCAATTCCAACTGGTTCGAGTCGCAAGGCGGCTACCGTTACGATGAATCTTACTTCGGGGACATGGTAGACAGCCTGAACCTCAATCCGTCGAAAGTGAAGAAACTGCTGACGGGACACGGCTACAAGGTTTACGGGCGTTTCCCGAACCGGAAATCCAGGGATGGCAAGGAACAGGTATCCTACGAACAATTCTACGAGGAACTTGTCAACTCCTGCTGCGGGGCGAACCTGCTGACCTACATCGGCAGGGTAAGCCTGAAAGAGTTGTACGATGCCAACTTCTCCCCGAAAGAGGTCATTATTCCCAAAGGGAACTGTTGCGGGCTGTTCAGTTACATGTATGGTGGCGGAAGCCTTCTTGAAATGGAACTGAAACTGGATGTGAGATTGAAACTGGAGGTCAAAGGCTGCAACGGTTTCCGTTTCCGCCTGGACGATGAACGCTCCAAGTATGACTGCTCCGTACAGCATGTATATGGCGTGGACGACTCCTTCTTCGGAAATGCAGTCGGTTTGGTCGCCAATCAAACCGCTTGATTAACAACATCTAAATATTTAAGAATATGAATACAGAATTTGCCATTATCCTCCATGGAGGAAAAGAATATCTCTGTCATAAGAATGGGGAATGTTTCGTCGACGTGTCCTGCCCGATGAGGGCATTCACTGCCGGAGAGGATGATTTTGAAATCGTGAAATGCAACCGTCCGTTTTCCGGCAGGACTTTCCCGTATCAGGACCTTCATTTGTCAGTTGTGCCGGAAATGTACTACAACGGCTGGTTGGCATTATGCCTGAAAGAACCGGAGACAGACGAGCTGTACACGGTCCTGACGGTCAATCTGGAGAATGACCATGCATTTGCATTGCCGGACAGGGCGTTCATAGACATCAACAACAATCCTGACGCCATGGAGTTCCTCCTGTCAAACCACCTGGCGGAAGATACCGGTTACAGACGCCGGAGCGGTTGGGTGAGCTACCCGATGGTCACGCTTAATCTGCCGGAACTTTACAGGCTCAATCCGCCTGCCTTTGGCAGGATGTTGAATGTCCGGTGATTCACCGGAGCAATAAATCGAGTATCAATAATCAAAATATGAAATTATGAACAAGTATGATGTAAAAGTAAGGTATGCCTTCGAGGGTACCTACACGGTAGCGGCTGACGACCGCGATGAAGCAAAAAGAATGGTGTCCGAGGACTGCGGACTGGTTCTGGGTGGTAATATCCACACTACACTCAATGATGAAGAGGTGGACTGGAATTTCGAAAGACACCCCGACATGCAGCTCCTTTCCGTGATCCGAAGAAACGGAAAAGAATCTCCGGCATCTATCGACTTCAGCGGCAGAATCGAGGAGCTGCGCGAGGATATTATCAATGAGATACGGCAGTTACTCCATACCCACTGCATGAATGAGATACGGTTCTCTGAAAATGATGGATACGACCCGGTCTGGGTGATATGGTTCAATAAGAACGGTGATCCGTATGAATGTATGGTAACAGGACTTCGGGTAACGGAAAACAGCCTGACCGTTCTTGCCGAGGAGAAGGAAAGCGGTGACAAAGTGGAGTGTTACAGCCCGTTTGAACTCGGTACGAGAAACATCGACTGGCTTCACGGGATGTATGATGCCGTATGGTGGCAATTGGAAAGCGAAGAAGATGTTGAACCTGAAACTGAAGAATCATGAAATACCGGGCGGAAAATGCGGTATCCAGTTTTTTCTACTATATGTGGAATGCCTGGAGCAAAGAGGAATGTAAGGTCGTGTTCGGTGGTATGTACCTGCACTTCTGGGATAAATGGAACGCGCAGGCGGAAAAATCCATTTATGGTGCGGCGGAACGGTTCTACTCCGAATTATCGGACAACAACCAAAGGCTGTTGTCGGAACGCGCCGTTGCACTCTATGACGGCAAGGCTTTCCGGAAAAAGCCTGATGATTCGAAAATTCTGGTGTGTGCGGAATGCGGCTCAAAGCAAGTGGAGATTCAGGCCTGGATAGATGCGAATACGGAGATGTTTATCTGCAATACGGCACATGACCGTGATGGCAAGTGGTGTGAAGAATGTGAGGAAAATGTTGATTTCTGTTCATTGGAGGAATTCAAACAAAAAATGCAAAGTTGGTGGCCTCTCACTGACTTTAAAACATTGGAAGGCATCACAGGACTGAAAAAAATGGACTATCCTTCCGATAACGGTTCACAGGCATTTGCCAATGCTGCCGAAAAATGGTGGGATAATCGGAGTTACGACGAAAAACGAAGTATCTATAACACATATAACTCTAATAATGAATGATATGGGAGAAAATATTATCAATCTGATCTGTAACTCATGCAGTTGCAACAAGGCGGAAGCACAGGAATATCTGGATTCCGAACTTCAATACCTGCACGAATTGCAGGACGCGGACGATTTGAGGGAAAACGATATAGAGGCTGCTTGCAGTAATCTCGGTCTTGACCCCGACTATCAGGAATACTTTATCCAACGCCTCGCAGGGGCATAAAAACTAACGGTTATGGCTTATTTTCAGAACATACACAGCCTGGCGGACTTGAAGAAAGAGTACCGCCGTCTGGCATTGCAGCACCACCCGGACAAGGGTGGTGACACTGCCGTCATGCAGCAGGTAAACATCGAGTTTGAAAGACTCTTTGAGAAGTGGAAGGACTGTACGGGAGTGTCCGGTAGCTCCACCGGATATGAACACGACTATTCCGGGGCCACAGCCAAGGAATACACCGAGTACGTGTATAACGAATACCGTTGGAAAGGCCGCAATTACAAGGGACAACACGCTCCCGAAATTGTGGAGCTGGTCCGTGCGTGGCTCAAGGAAACATATCCTAAATACAAGTTCTCCGTCAGGCGGGAGAACTACCATTCCATCTATATCAAACTGATGAGCGCGGACTTTGAGGCGTTCACCAAAGAGTCCGGCAAGGTGCAGGACAACATCAACCACTATAACATTGAAAGGAATCCCGACCTTACGGACCGTGCCAGGGAAGTGATGATGAATGTCTGCGACTTTGTCATGTCGTACAATTTCGATGACAGCGACGCAATGACGGATTATTTCCATACCAATTTCTACCTGACATTGGGCATAGGCAGTTACAGGCAACCCTACAAGGTGGAACTGCCTAAACTGCAAACCGGAGAACAACAGCCGGAAGTATTCAGGCATCCCGAAGGAGCTGCCCACAAAGCCATACGGCAGGTATTGGGCAAGGCACGGTTCGACTTTTCCGAAAGCCTGAGACACTCCGGGAAACTGGTTCTCGGAGAGGACGCCTACGGGTCGCAAGGCGAGCATTACTTCTGGCCGAAACAATATTCCAGTGCCAAGACCGCACAAAAGCGGATCGACAAGCTGTCGGAGGCAGGGATGCAGTGCCGTCTGACCGGTTACAACGGAGGGTGCATAGAACTTCTGGGGTACACTCCCGAAACGGAAGCAAGGCTGGAGCAGGAACGGCAGGAGTTTATCACCGCCTATAAACAATGGCAGGCAGGACAGGTACAAACCAACTAAAAAACTTATGAAATATGTACAAACTGTCAAAACATGAATGACTTATGAAAGCAAAAGTATTGAAATACAAATCTGATGGGAACACCGTCATTGCTCCTTATATGGAACTGGAAGCGTATGCTAAAAATGTGTATACCTCGCTATCGGCAAAGAACGAGTACGGGAACGAAGATGACGACTGCTTCCATGTGGTCTGCAAGATTGAAAACGTGTATTTCTCCTGCGGACAATATTCACGGAGAATCCTTGGCAAAGAAGGCCATAGGGAAGAAGCCGCCGGTTATTGCAGGAACTGGATTACGAATACGCTTCGGGATGCGGAAAACGGGAACTATATCACCCTTTTGTCCATCCGTGTCTTTGAAGGACTCGGACTCGATACGGCTCCTTTGCTGCAAGCCCGTGAAGCGTACCGGAAAAAGCAGGAACAAAGGAGGCGGGAACAGAGGGAGAAAGAGGACGAGAAGCGCAGGCTGGAGGAAGCAAAATGGCAACAGGCCCTTGATGAAGGGAAACAAAAGTTCCTGGACGGGGATGAGATTACAGCGGATATTTTTCTTGAGATTACCAAGCGGGACGGCTTTGAAATCCATATCCGGACCAAAGGCACGTTGGGCCGCCATGTGAAAGGGCTGGATAAATCCGGACGTATCCGTTATAGCAAGCAACGCGGTTGCCGTACTCCTGATTTCTCCGGCTGCCACAAAGCGATTGCCGCTTACCTGAAGTTCCTGAAACCGTTTTCCGAAGCATAATCCATCCCGGTATGGCACAGGAACGGATAGATGACTGGTGGGGATACGCCAAAGAGCTGGCACGGGCCGAGCGGGAATTGCAGATCGAACGCTGGGTATATATCTCCATCGAATACAAGGATGAAGCCGGCAATACGGTCCGGCTTCATTCGTATGACCTTCCACGGGATCTGCATGAACGCCACCGCTGGGTAATCCGTTGGCGTGAAGCCCGGTTGCAATGCCTGTATCCCCAAAGGCAAATCAATACCTATTACAGCTATTATGACAAGCGTACCGGATTGAGGACGGACTTCAACTCCTGCCTGATGAAACTGGCCGCGGCCAAAGCGCGGATAACCATCGCGAGGCGCAAGGAAACGGAGTATATCGAATACCAGAGACAGAACAATCTTTTCTTTGACGAAGAGAGTGATGAAGAGCTGATGAAATTCCGGCTCAAGCTACAAACCAAACTGGAGAATTATACCATGCTGTCGGAGAGAATACGGAATGCGGTACAGGTACACAGGACCGTCTGCTTTTTAGAAGAGAATCATATACAATCAGAAACATAATCATACAATCCGATATGAAAAATTCAGAATTGATAAAGTTGTTGAAAACAAAAGGCTATAAAAGAGTGACTCTTGAAACAGACAACGGCGAGCCGAATACATTCTATTCCTACCGCCGTGGACTGCATATAAACGCCACGGGCAATCTCTCTTTCCATATCGTACCTCCATCGCAAAGCCTTGGGTTGGGACGGTTTGCCGTTTGTGCGGTCAGGGACGGGGCGGGTTTCCAGACCGGGACGGATTGCCCGGAACTGTTTTTCCGGCGCCTGCTGTCCTTCCTGCAAGGAGAGACAAGCGAGGAGGAAATGATACGGGATACTGCCCGGTAAACAGAGGGGATGGTCTGACACGGGACTGTTCCCGCCATAAAAACGGAGACCGCCCCCCAATGATTCATAAGGACATGGGTGTATATTTTATTTCCCACCCTGCAAAGGTAGTCCCGTGCCCCGTGTACCCTGCAAGGTCAGGCCCCTTCGGGGTTGGCCGAAAGAAAATCATCCTCGCCGGGGCTGCGGTATTTTCTTTCGCCAAACCTTGCCGGATACGGGCACAGGACAGTCAGGCAGGCGAGAAATAAAAAATACCGGCTCCCGGAGCCGGGCGTGTTTAACAGATAAAATATAAAAGTCATGAAAATCCTGAATGAAGAACATTTCGAGAATGTAAAGCGCTATGCCGAATCCATCGGCGACACCTCGCTCCAAAAATGTCTGGACCGGTTGAAGAGCTGGGAGGAAAATCCCGACTGTCCCAGTGAAATATCACTCTACTATGACCATGCCCCGTACTCGTTCGGCTTCACGCAACGCTATCCCGACGGAAGAACCGGCATCGTGGGCGGACTGCTCTATCACGGGATGCCGGACAGGTCGTTTGCGGTAACATTGCAGCCGTTCCACGGGTGGCAGATACATACCTGACCGGAACAACGGTAACAACAAGGAATCATATAGTATTAACTTTATAAATTTCAAGATTATGACAAATTTGGCAGTATTGGAAAAGCAACAGCAGTTTGACTTCCAGAAGAACGGAATTGAAGTGATGGACTTCGAGACGCTTCAGCGTACCTACAAGGAGAACGACATCTACAACAACCCTGTCCAGGGCATCTACCATTACCAGGTCATCCAGCGCATGATGGATATCTGCGGGAAGTACAATCTCGACTACGAGGTGGAGGAAATCTTCGCCGCGCAGAACAGGAACAAGACACAGCCCGGCGTAAGCATACTCCCGCAGGTGGAACAGACCCACGGGGAGAAGGCGGTGGAAGCGCATATACTCCGCCGCATCTTCACCACCATCCGTATCAAGGACTGGGAGACCGACGAGCTGACGACCACGCTTGTCGTCGCCTACCATCAGGACGGGGTGCAGGCGGCGATAGGTCCCTGCGTGAAAATCTGCCATAACCAGTGCATCCTTTCCCCCGAGCGGAGCGTATGCAACTACGGAAAGAAGAAGGTGTCGATGGAAGAGGTGTTCGACACCGTGGACGGCTGGATGGCGAATTTCGAGGTGAACATGAACGAGGACATCGAACGGATACAGAGGTTGAAACGCAGGATTGTCTCCCTGGAGGAAATATACATGTACATAGGCCTGCTGACGGCATTGCGTGTCTCCCACGACAGCGCGGACCGGAACCTTTCGTCTTCCGTGGAAACCTATCCCCTGAACCAGGGACAGATATCGCAGTTCGCGGAAGAGGTGCTGAAGCTGGCCATGACCAAGGAACGGATTACCGCCTGGGACCTCTACAATGTAGCGACAGAGATATACAAGCCCGGGAAGACGGACTTTCCGGCCCTCATCCCGCAGAACGGGGCGATGGCGGAACTTCTGCTGTCACACCTGCCGAAGGAGGTGGAGACCGTGGAAGCCGTTCCTGTGTGCTGAACCGGAGGCGGAATGAAATATTCATGCTATTTTTGCAGAGATATGAATCATATAATAATAATTCAGGCAGGCGTTCCCGGCGGACGCCTGTCCCCACAATATAAATCATAGTAGTATGGCCTGGAAAAAGACAACTATCAATATAGACGGCCGGACAATGGAAGTCCCGGCACCGGAAATCATATCCGCAAGCCGGAGCACCGACATCCCCGCATTCTATGCGGACTGGTTCTTCCACCGGCTCGAAACCGGATATTCCGTATGGAACAACCCCTTCAACGGGCAAAAGAGCTATGTATCCTACCGGAACACACGATTCATCGTCTTCTGGTCGAAGAACCCGAAACCGCTGCTTCCCTACCTGCCCGTCCTGAAAGAGAGAGGCATCGGATGCTATATCCAGTTCACGCTGAACGACTACGGGGAGGACGGACTGGAAACCGGCGTGCCGCCGTTGGAGGAACGTATCGAAACATTCAAGGCCCTTTCCGAAACATTGGGAAAGGAGGCGGTCATCTGGCGGTTCGACCCGCTGGTACTCACGGACAGCATCTCCATAGATACCCTGTTGGAAAAGGTCGGACGTATCGGAACGGAAATACACGGCTTCACGGAGAAACTGGTTTTCAGTTTCGCGGACATATCCTCTTACAGGAAGGTCAAGGCCAATATGGACGGCAGCGGCATCCCGTACCGGGAATGGGACAAGGTGGCGATGGAGGAGTTCGCCGGTAAACTGTCCCGGATGAACCATAACAAGGGATGGAACCTGGAACTGGCCACCTGCGGCGAGAATCTGGACCTCGGGAAATATAGGATATCACGTAACCGCTGCATAGACGGTGACCTGATAACCCGTCTGGCATGGAGGGACAAGAACCTGATGGCGGCGTTGGGAACAAGTATCCAAGAAATGCCGTCTTCGGGATTTGCTGACATGGATGACCTGCCTTATGGTGCGGTTCTGCTACCCGGCAACAGGTATTTCATCAGCAGCCACAGGAAAGACCCGGGCCAGCGTGCCGCCTGCGGCTGTATGGCCGCCAAGGATATCGGGGAGTACAACACCTGCCCCCATCTTTGTGAATACTGCTATGCCAACACGAGCAAGGAGGCGGCAACAGCCAACTGGAGGATGCACCGGCAGAATCCGACGGCGGAAACGATAACCGGAAGATAAGGACACAAACGAGGGAGAACCTGACGGCATCAGGTTCTCCCTCTTCCTTCACTTTTCAAAAAGCAGCATGTATTCCGCTTTTCTTCTTCGCTCGATACTCGGTATCACTTTCCCCTTGTAGCACCTGAAAGAGACATACTCGTCATAAATGTCCCTGTCACCGGCTTCCAACTTTTGAATCAGCCTGCTTTTGGGTATTTTTCCATAGCCGACCAGACGGTAATAACCGACATTGTAACTTAATGTGGCGACCAACAGGGCATCCTTTCCAAAACGGCTGCACATCCTGCACAGTTTCCTCAAATCAGCCCTTAACAAGGAGTCCGCCTGCGCCTTGCTCATACCCGGCGTGAATGTCTCTCCCTGCAATAATTTGTGACCATATCCCACATACGGCAGATGGTTCCCATGCCAGCCTTCATGGCGTTTGATGCACTCAACAGCCAGATTGAACTTATCATCTTTTCCCTTCACCGGATTTTCCGCCAGTAATGCCATTCCCGGGAAAAAGGCCGCAGCCAGGATTGCAAACAGTTTCGCATTTATTCTCATAGGCCGCACGGGGTTATTGTCTGACAACAGTTACCGGAACCCCTTTCCCTGTGGAAACCACGGCTGTATCCTCGTCTTCCGTCTCGTTATTGAAACTGAACGTCAGTTGGAACAGCTGCGCGGGCTCGCTGTTGTCCTCGAAATAGATGTCAATGCTCTGCTGGTCCTCGCATTCGGAAGTGTAGTACAGCCGGAATACCTCCCTGTCAAGCGGATAACGGTCATTGGGCAGCAACACCATCCCGTCATCCATGCGGAGCGTACCCTTACCGTCAGGCTGGAAGTAACGGATCGTGTACCGGGCATCGGAAAACCGTCCCTCGCGCTTGAGTCCGCACCGTATTTCCACGGTCTCGCCCTTTACTATACGGGTAGGTACGGGCATCGTCTCCACCGTGAAGGGATACCCCTGCTGCACGTCCAGTTCATTGTCACAGGACACCAGGGCTACTGCCACCAATGCCACGAGCATTGCCGAAAAAATAGAGGCAAATGCGTTCAATTTATTTTTCTTCTTCATAATTCATTGTCGTTTTAATGGTTGTTGTTTCTATTATTCCAGAATCCCGTCCTTGTGTTGCAGGTATTCGTTCAGGTCCTTGAATCCCTTGTACAAGGCGGAACAGTCCTCTATCTTGTTGCCGTAGCGTTTGCGGAGAGCTTCCAGCGTCCTGCGTCCCGCCTCGTCCCGGTCCAGGTAGCAGTTGACCCGTTCGTACCTGTCAAGAACACCATACGAGCGTTCCAGCAGGGCCACCGAATTCAGCACGAGGTAGTCATCACCGCATCCCAGCCCGAGCATCATCCACGAGAGATAGTCGATGAAACCCTCGAAAAGATTGCAGGTATCCGAGCTGTTGTCTATCAGCGAGATGTCCTTTGGCGAAATACTGCCCTTGAACATGCGGGTACGGAGTTCGTACCCGCCGCTGACGTTCTTGAAACCGATGGCGAAATACCGCTTGCCGTGCAAGGTATATCTTACTTCCTCACAGTTGAACAATGCCACGTCGCTGCAAATGCCGCGCTCTTTCAGGTAGTTGAGCAGGACTTTGTTATACAACGGGCCGAAGCGGACTTTTACAAAGCAACTCTCCTCGTCGGGATCGGTTTCGGGGCGTTTCTCCTTCGGACGGAAAACGGTCGCTGGCGCAATACCTCCAAACACCTCCGAAATGAATCCGGCCTGCTCCTTGAAATCGCTGCTGCCTGTAAACTCTCCCGCGAGGCTGAAAATGTCCCCGCCACGCCCGATACCGAAGTCCTGCCATACATTTTTCAGGATGTTCACCCGAAACGACGGCGTCCGTTCCTCCCGGTAAGGGGCGGAATACCACCACTCGTTTCCTTTCCGGGATGTCGGCTCATGCCCCATCCGTGCCAGAAAATCCGTGATGGGAATCCTTCTTGTTTCCTCTATGTTCATAAGCCTTAATCTTTTAATCAATCATAAACCTTACACCCAGACCGAATTGTGTGGTGAGCACGGATAACGAGCCACCCCACAGGGCACGTTCCCGAATACTGGCAAGCAGCACGATACGGTCCGTGATATAGGTCTCAAGCTCCAATGTTATCGCCCCGCCATAGACAAAAGCGTCCTTGGCAAGCAGCCTGGAACCGTCATACAGCATCCTGTCACCCCAATTCACGGTCTCGTAACCGGCCAGGGCCGATCCGCCGATGGAAAGGAACAGTGTCTTGGACGTGTCGGACAGGAATTTCAGGTAGTAACCGCCTTCGGCAGTGAACTGTACACGCGGGACGGATATGTTCCGGTATTCGTAATTCTTCAGCAGATATTCCGCGCCGATGACCCAGCGGTTGGCTTTCTTTGTATATCCCGATACCGCGAATCCCGCATAGTGGTTCAAGGGGGATTTCGAGCCGTCCGCAAATCCGCCCCGCAGCTCCACGCCCTTCATGCCGGGGAGACAGCGTTGGGCGTATGCCTGCCCTGAGAACAGGGCAAGCGACACGACCGTTACTAACATACAAATGACTTTACGCATGGCTACTTCACTTTTAGTTCGTTGATGACTCTGGCTCTCACAATATCCTCGCTCTCCACGGTGAACGACTGGTGACGCCCGCCGCTTTTCTCGTTCAGTTCGACGACCAGCACCTTGTCGGCCGGGATGGTGAACTTGTCGAAGGTGAACACGGTACGCTCATCCTTATTTCCGGCCACCATAGTGGCGTAATTGTGCGCTCTTAGAGGAAAGATTATCTGTTCCTGAATGGCTGTACGCTTCATGATTTTTTTGTCCACGATTTTGAACGTCACGAAATCCACCTCGAAAGGCACATTGGATTGGTTGCGTATCTGCGTGTGGAAATAAAGCAGTCCGTTATGGGTGTAAATCCCGCGCAGGAGGTATTGGATACCGAAAGCCTTGCTGCCGATGTGCTTGACATGGCGCTTGTTCTCCTTGTGGATACTACGGTTTATCAGCTGCACGAGCTTGGGCGATTCACTGCCCAGTTCCTTCAGATAGATATCAAGGGCGTTGTTCGGTCGGTTCACCTTGCTGCCGTCATGGATGAAATCCTTCATCTCGATGTTCAGCAGCAGCGGCTCATCCGAATACTTGACATTGAACGTGTAGAAACTGCCGCTTTCGGTGATGACCGACATGTTCGTCTCATCACGGAAATTCCTGACTACAGATTTTACGCGGATGACATTCTCCGCACCGTCAGCCTTGCCTGCCACAAGATTAGGCGAACCAAGATCCACATAACGCACAGCCGATGGGAATATGATGTGCGTGGTCTTGTCGTATGTCACTTCCAGTCCATACGGGGGAACCATCTTGTCAAAGGTGAGCTTCCGGGTCAGGCCGTGATAGAGGTCGCCATCCACCTGCCTGGGATAAATGTCCGCTTCCAGCGCGGCATCCTTGGTGACTGCCGATGTCGAGTCGGCTGCATTCTGTGCGTAAGTACTCACTACGCCCGCCATAAGGGCAAGCATTACAAAAAACTTTTTCATACTTCTTGAATTTTTAATGGGTTATTGTTATCGGTTGTCATTCTGGTAAAGCATCAGGGTATAGCCGGACTTGAGGTGTACCTTTTCCTCGCGCATCTTCCGGGAAATGTACTGCGACACTCCCTGAATGGCACCCTTGCCGAGTTCGGACAGCAGCTGGTCGCCGGCGGACTGGTTGGTGATGGATATGCTCGTGCCGAGGTTCTGTCCCAGATTGCCCGCCACCTCCTTAACGGCATTCGCCTCCATCGAGCCGGGAATGAAGACACCTTCCTGCCCGTCGTTGTCATACACGGCAAGCTCCACGGGGATGATAGTGCCGTCGTGTTCCACTTGCACAATTCCGATTCCGAGCCTTTCGCCCTGTATGCGTCCCTCTCCCGTGACAAGGGAGTTGCGCGGAAGGATGTACTTGCCGACGCGCATCGGTTCCAGGAGTCTCAGCCTTACACTCTGGCCGCTTGTGACGGTCTGGTCGCCATGCACACAGGCACGGATAGTGTTCCTCGTATGCCCGTCTGCGGTTTTCCCCACCGCTGTATGAAATCCGGAGTTCCCGCCCCGCGCCAACCTTGCCAGCAGTATGGAGTCGCTGACCGGTTGCGGGAGCGACGAGACCACCGGAGTGGAAACCTGCCCCACGGGAACGGCTTTCGCTTTCCGGTTATTGGTTTCACCCTCTTCCTTCTTCGCGGATTCGTCACCGGGCATATATTTGGCAGCCAGCTCGTATGATTTCTCCAACAACGCCACTTGGTCATCGTAGGTCATCTGCGCGGGTTGTTGTCGCGCCGCTTCCTGCCGCAACTGCTCCACCTCGGCTTTCAACGCCTCCTTTTCAGGATCTTCCACCGGTTGTTGGTAAAAGTTACCGAGTGTGGCATTGATGTCGTTGTAGGCGGATGTGGACGAGGAAAAGGCTTCGCTTCTGCCATTACCACTGCCACGATAAGACGTGCCGCCGCTTTCAGGCTCCTTGTCCGGTGATATTTCCATGACAGCCCCGGCAGCTTCGTCCTGACCGTGCCCGTCTGCAAGCGCTGAGAAATCCTCCAGCGTGCGCATCTTCTCCGCCTGCCTGCGTTTCATGTCCGCCTGCTCGTAGGCGGCAATCTTGTCGGCCTCGATACCCGCCCCTCTCGGGTCGGGCAGTTCGGAATTGAACCCGGCACTCTTCTCTTTCTCCTGCCTGTCCTTCTTCGAGGGAGCGAAAATCAGCCACATGCAGCCGATGAACAGGAGGAACATCCCGGCGAAAACCAGGTATTTCCTGATTTCCTGCCTTTGTTTCAATTTGTTCGCATCATTACTCATTGTTTTATTTGTTGAATTGGTAAAAAAATTCCTCCATCTCACGGATTTTCCTGTCCGGAAGTGTGTCCGCCGGGACAAAGTCCGGGATATCCAGCGGGGCTATCTCGATGACCTCCCGTTTTGCATCTTCCCGTCCGATATCGTATATGACGCGGAAAATCATGTAGAAATTCCCCAACGCGAACAGGACTACCATCACAGCGATGGTCATCATTCTCCTTTCCGGACTCAACCCGGCACAGATGCCGCGCAATTTCTCTCCGGCCACATCCCTGATTTTTACAAACATCTTTCTCATACATTCAAAAATTTAACGGTCATACACTCTTATATCCCTGTTCTCCACTACACGGAAGGCTTCGAGGATGAAGCCGTGCGGGTTGTTGTCGCTGCGGGTGGAGTTGAGCAGCCTGCCCCGCGTGACGAGGCTGCGCTCCGTCACGCTCTTCTCCCTGATGATGGAAAGCCTGGCATACGTCACCACCTCATACGGGTAGGCGTTGAAATCACATTTCACGCTGTCAGTCCCGATACGCTGGCTCATGTTGCCGGAGATGATGCGGTTGTAATAACCCTGCTCCGCCAGATCCCGGTAATGGGAGTACGCGGAGCGGTCACTCAGGAACATGGCCCGCCTGATATTGCCCTCGATTGCATCCTTGTCGGGAGAGAGCGAGAAAAACAGCTCGTGGAAACGCCGGACATGCTCCCTGGCCTCCACGGGGCGGTTCTGTTCCAGATCCTGTGAGAGGGCGAGCATGAGCGACTTCCCCTCGTCAAGCACATAGATTTTCTGCCTCTGCGCCTCGGCGAAGCCGTATGCCTTCCACACGGAGAATCCCACAAGCAGGGTACACGCGCAGAGATAGACGATACCGAACAGGCGCAGGTGCCTGAAACTGGTCTCGATGTTTTTTAATGATTTGAATTCCATTCTGTAATTGTTTTTAAGATGGTTACTTCTTGATAAGCCTTCCGGCTATATTGCCTATTGCCGCCCCGGCTGCGCCCGCCGCCACGGAACCGGTCTTGGACGCCAGCTGGGTCACGTTCTTGCCGTAGTTGCCCGCACCTCCTCCGGCCTGTACAATCCAGTTCGCCACTGTCGGGATGGTGAAATACCCGATAATGCCGATAATCAGGAAAGTGATGTAAACACCGTTCGAGCCGTCCGGGATAAAATTCGGATCGGAAAGCTGCTCGATGTCCTGTTGAAGCATCAACACCTGTATCTTGGCCAGCACGCTGCTGAAAAGGTCACTGACCGGAAGCCACAGGTAAATACTGATGTAGCGGACGAACCACTGGCTGAGAGAGGCTTGGAAACCGTCCCAGCAGGATATGGCGAACGAGACGGGACCCAATATCGAAAGTACGATCAGGAAGAATGTCCTGAGCGTGTCGATGACAAGCGCCGCCGCGTTGAACATGAGTTCCAGCAGTTCACGGAAGAAATTCTGCACCGCCTTCTTCATGTTGTACATAGCGCGGTCCACGTACATCCCGCAGGCCTCTATCGCATCCAGGGCGCCCAGTTCGTCCAGCTTGTTGTCGAAAGCCTCCTTGTCGACCAGATAGGCCGTTTCGGGGTTACGCTTCATCGCCTCGATATCCAGCCTGTCCTTCTGCGCCCGGTACTCGTTCATGTCGAAGGTCTGCGATTCCAGTATCGTATGCGTCCCTTTCACGATGGGTGACATGATACTGTTCAGCGTGCCCAGCACAACGGTCGGAAAAAACATGATGCAGAGTCCCAAGGCGAACGGACGGAGAAGCGGGAAGACATCCACAGGTTCCGCCCTTGCCAATGACTGCCATACGCGGTAAGCCACGTAGAAGAGGGCTCCCAGCCCCGCGATCCCTTTCGCCACGCCCGTCATCTGCGAGCATAGCGGCATCATATCCGTGTAGAGGTTTTGCAGGATCTGATGCAGGTTGTCGAAATTTGTTGCCAATAATACCATAAGCGGATCGGATTGGGATTACCAGTAACGTTCGCTGGGTGAGCCGTAAAGGGCCATCACGCGGTCCAGGTCGTTCCGCTTCTTGGCTCTCAGATAGGAAACACCGATGTTCTTGTTCGTATAATACTGCACCAAGCTACGGTATTGCAGCATGTCGGTGTAGCAGCGGTCGATGATGTCCATCCGCTCCTTGTCGTTCATCGAGAGCCCGTTCTCGTTGACCACCGTCTTCAGGTCGTTCAGCAGGTGTGAGCTCTCCTCCAGCAGCTTCGTGTAACCGAGCGCGATGGCACTCAACTCCTCCGGCGTAAAATAGGGGTCGCCCAGCATACGCTCGAAACTGGTCACGTAGATGTCCGTGATGTCGCCGACCATGAGAATGGTCTGCTGCACTTTACGCGCGTCACGGACAAGATTCTTGACCTTGCGCAGACCGTCATAGAACTCCTTGCCCTGCTGGTAAATTTTCACAGTTTCCTGAAAATTGTTGACCATATTGCTCGCGGTGGAAGAGGTGTGAACGATGTTCTTGGCGGCATTGATGATACCTTGGGCAAGATTACCGGGGTCGGTCACGACCCATTGAGCCTTTGCTGTGAGGCCGGCGAGAAAGCAGCCCATACACAACATGAGAATTTTCTTTTTCATGATGTTCTTGTTTTAATTGGTGAATAAAATTTTATTGAAAGTCAAAGTCCCATTTTCCGTTTCTTGGACGGCGGGTTGCGGAGAACAGGCTTGTGTTCCTGCCTTGTGCGGGTCACTTCTGTCATTTTTTCTTTTCCTTGTCTGACGGAAGCAAAAAGTTCATCGGCATACGGCCTGCGTCCCGTCATCTTCACAAACCGAGCAGCCAGCTCCCGGTATGCTTTTTCCGCCTGGCAGGAACGTTCCGTACTTGAAGCGGTCTTGTCTATGCCATATTTAATGAGAAAGGCAGAACTGATATGGATGATGTCGTGGACGGAATCCGGTAAGGCGGCAATCTGCCCCAATTTCTCCAGTTCCTCATTCATCTTGTCGAGATAAGGTACAGGCGGCTTGCCGCACAAACTCTCAAAAACTTTTTCGACCGCATGGGTCAGCCTTGCGTCAACTTCCAAGATGTCGGGGACTTCGCCCGCTTGCCTTTTCTGCCGGTACTCCACGGGATTCATTTCCTCAAGTTGTTGGCACAAGCGGTAATCCCCGGTAAATCCAAAATAGTCGCAGATGGGCTGCGGAATATTCCAATTCTGCATCAATGACCAATAAAGGGATGAGATGACTTCCTCCCGTTTTCTGTTGTCTGATTCCAAATCGCTATACATACGTCTGATTTTTAGATGGTTTATAAAATGTTTTTATTCTCCCGCTTGCTCTCGGCCAACTGCTTGATGGCAAGCTCGATATTGCCGCCCAACTTTTCCGTAAGCCGCATGAGCTCAAGTTTCTCGGTCTCCTCGGTGGAGTAGCAGACGTATTCTTCAAGCGATACCTCCGTGGCATAGACCGCTGACTGTGTACCGCCCAGACCGATCCAGACTTCCTTGTATTTCCGGGAAGGATTGTTCGCCATGTTGATGGAAAGTATCTGCGCCCGCTCTTTGTCGGTCAGGCCGAGCAACGCCTGTATCTCATCGAACTTGTTGACATATTTCCGTTGGTCAAGAAGAATCTTACAATCGCTGTTGTTGATGATGGTCCCCTTGACAATCGGTGACGAGACGATATCCTCGATCTCTTGCGTGACGACGACAGCCTCGCCGAAGAATTTTCGGACCGTCTTGAAGAGATACCGCAGATATTCCGCCATGCCCTCCTTGCTGATGGCTTTCCAGGCTTCTTCCAGCAGTATCATCTTGCGGATTCCCTTTAACTTCCTCATTTTGTTAATAAAGGTTTCCATGATGATAATGGTTACAATCGGAAACAAGACCTTGTTGTCCTTGATATTGTCCAACTCGAAGACAATGAACCGTTTACCAAGCAAATCAAGCTGTTTGTCGGAATTGAGCAAGTAGTCATACTCGCCTCCGCGATAGTAAGGTTCAAGCACATTGAGAAAGTTGAACACGTCGAAATCCTTCTCGCGGGTGCGCTTTGCTTTCAGGATGTCCTGGTACTCGTCACGGATGAATTCGTAAAAACTATTGAACGAGGGTCTAATGCTCCTGTCCTTGCGGATATTCTCTAAAAAGAGGTTCACGGCATTGGAAAGCGCCACCTCTTCGGCACGTGTCGGCGGCTCGTCGTCACGTTTCCAAAGGGTGAGGATAAGCGTCTTGATGGATTCCTTCTTCTCGATGTTGAACACCCCGTCCTCCACGTAGAAAGGATTGAAGGCTATCGGGTTATTCTCCTCGTAGGTGAAGTAGATGCCGTCCTCGCCGTGCGTCCGGGCATGGATAAGGTTGCACAGTCCCTGATAGGAATTGCCGGTATCCACCAGAAGCACGTGGGTCCCCTGTTCATAATATTGGCGCACCATGTGGTTGGTGAAGAATGACTTGCCGGAGCCGGAGGGTCCGAGGATGAATTTGTTGCGGTTGGTAATCGTACCGTTCCTCATCGGCAGGTCGGAAATGTCCAGATGGACGGGCTTGCCCGTCAGCCGGTCCACCATGCGGATACCGAAAGGCGAAAGCGAATCCTTGTAGGAGGTTTCCCCGATGAACAGGCACAATGCCTGCTCGATGAAGGTGTAAAAACTCTCCTCGAACGGGAAATCACCCGCATTGCCGGGTATGGCCGCCCAGAACAGGGTCGGCACGTCCACCGTGTTATGGTGCGGCTTGGCCTCCATCAATGCCAGCTGGCTGCCGACATCGTTCTTGACACGCTTCAGCTTCTCCCGGTCATCGCTCCATGCCATGACATTGCAGTGCGCGCGGATGGAGGTCAGCCCCTTGCTGTGCGCCTCGTTCAGGTATTCCTCGATCCACTCGCGGTTAATCTGGTTGGAACGGCTGTAACGGGAAAGCGAGTGCATGTTCCTCGCCGTCTGCTCGAACTTACGCAGGTTCTCCGCCGAATCGTCGATGAAGAGGTACTGGTTCACGACATGGTTGCACGTGAGCAGGATGCCTATCGGCGCGGCGAAGGAGAGCCGGCAGTCGCTGCGGTCGGTGGAGAGCCGTTCGTAACGGCAGTCCGTGGTGACATTCGAGGGCAGGTCTTCCGGGTCGGAAAGGGTGTGCAGGCAGAGGTAGTTGTCGCCTATCCTCATCTCCCCGGCACCGAGTGTCAGGTCCTGCAAGCAGGCGGTGTCCTCCTGCGAGAGCGAGAAATACTTCTCGATGATTCCCGCCGAGGTGTCCGTCCCGGTAATCTCTTCGTCCGTCAGGCGTGTCATGCGGAGCAGGCCGCTGTCGTTGACGATGCGCTCGAACTGTTCGCAGCACTCCATGAAGCGGGCGACGGTTTCCTTGTCCGTCATCTCCTTCGGGATGATGAAATTCCGCGTGAGGGCGTTGTAACTGCTCGTCGTGCGGCTGCGTTCCCTGCTCGTCTTGGTAAGGAACAGGTAGCAGGTGTGCTGCAAATACGGCCGCTCGTTGAAGTGCCGCTCGAAACTGCGGCTGAGGAAACTCAGGTCGTCCTTGCAGATATCGGGACGGTAGCTTTCCTCGATGAAGAAGTCCTGCTTGTGAACGATGCTGTAGTTCGGCAGCACCTTGACCGCCTTGGCCCATGTCGAATGGACGGCCTCGTATTCCGCCTGCGTGAGCGTGAAAAGTTCGGGCAGCTCCACCCTATAGGCCACCGTGACATCCGCGTCCTTGCTGATGATGCACCCGTGCTCCACGGCCAACAGTGGGAACTTGCTTTCCAATGTTGCTGTTTTCATTACATTTCTCATACTTTTCTTTTTTTGGAGGTTGGAGAAATCAACCGAAGGAATTTCCTCCGGTTGATGATGTAGCGGGGATGGCTGCGCAGCGCCCGGAGTTTCATAAGCCCCCATTCGCCGTACTTCGTGTTCATGCGGAAAGTCGCCCAGACAAGTACCGACGCGGAAACAACACCGAAACCGATGCAGACCAACTGGTCGATACCTGCCATGTACATGATCACGAACATCACAAACAGGGCAAGCAACCCACCTGCGAAGATGAACAAGTACTGGCTCTTGAGACCTTTGAACTCCGGATTGCGTCCTATCCCTTTGTTTACCGGATACTTCGCCATGTTACAGGAAGAATGAGCGTAAGATGGTAGCAGCCACGATAAGGAAAATGCAGGCGCCAAACCAACTGGCAGCCGTCTTACTCGTGTCGGGATCGCCCGACGAGAACTTGGAATAGACTTTCACTCCTCCGATAAGGCCGACAACGGCTCCGATGGCGTAAATCAACTTGGTGCCCGGATCGAAGTAGGAAGTGACCATGTTGGTGGCTTCTGTAATCCCGCCGATACCGTTACCCTGGGCGAAAGCCCCGACTGTCGCAAGCAGCATGGAAGCTGCCAAAAAAAATCTTTTTTTCATGTGTCGAAAAATTTAATTGGTGAGACAAAAAATCATTTCGACGGCGAATATATAGTGTTTAATTTGTTGATTTACAAACCTTACGATGCGTGACACCGTATGTCATCATGTTACATCGGGAGGGGATTATATGTGTGATAGAAAAGATCCTATTCATTAAATATTTCCATAAAAATGATTTTGTTCGTTGATACACGTGTAATCAAAATTCGTTTGATATAAACGTGCACGCAATACTATATAACCGAAGAAAAAGGCATTGTATAACTTCTAAATATTGTTTATTGAAGAAGACTTTTAAAGAAAATACATGAAGCGGTTTGGTAATATCCACTTAGCTGAATATCTACAAATTTATTACCATCTTCTTTTAATGCTGTTTTTTCGTCCATCTCACATAATATGAGTACCTTTGTACCCATATTTAAATAATAGCCTCAATGAATAATCTAGAACTAAAAATATTTTTCTCTTGGCAAATGTCCACACTTTGTAACAAGAAGATTAATAACAAAACCTTCTTGTTATGTTGCTTGGAAAAAGCCGCAAAAAAGTTAAGCGATAAGGAAGAATTTAAGGGAGTAAAGTTTACTATTGATGAAGGTTTGCGTAAAGAAGCTGGAGATAAGCCGGTAGCAGAAATATGCATAAAGAAAATAAAACAATGCCATATTTATGTCGCAGACTTTACTATCGAAACTAAATTTACAGACCTGCGTCATTGGTTAAGAAAGTTCTGTAAATTTGATTTAAGATCTAATGTCAATGGCAGTGTACTTATTGAATATGGTCATGCAAAAGAATGTTTGGGTGATGATGGTGTGATACTAGTGATGAACACCATCAACGGAAATCCTAATGAGATTACAGATCTATTGCCCTACGATAATCGTCAAAATCGCAATCCAATTCTTTTTGAAATTAGTAAAACCAAATTTGATAAATCTGAAGAGAAAAGTCAAAAGTATGAGGATTTTCAAGAGAAACGAAAGCAACTTATAGATAATCTTGCTGGTGCAATAAAACTTGCAGCAAGGAGTGCCATCAAGAATATGTACAAACATTTTCAACCTTTTATCAGTTGTGAAAAAGCTCTTAACGAGTCCGGATATAGGACTGATTTTAAATGGACTGCAGAACTTGTTCAGATAAAAAATGCTATACAAAGCAATCAACATGTAATGCGCGTTATTGGATTGTCGGGACTTGGAAAAACGCGTCTCGTTTTGGAGGCACTGCTTGACAACCAAGATACTTCGCACAAATTATATTGTGATATGGCAAACTATGAAGAGAGGGAGGTATTCAAGACCATAGAATCACTGTTTGACAATTATGGTAAAGCCACGATAATTCTTGATAACTGCCCATATTGTTTTTTGGAAAAAATTTACGATATGCGATATGGTAAGAAAGCAACTAATCCAATAATTGCCATCTATAATGACCCGAACGAAAGGATAGACACCTTGCGTTATCAGGCCTATAGTCTTGCTGTTTCGGATGAGATAGTTGAGGATATCATTGTCAAAAATGCAGATTTTTTTTCGTCTGAGGATCAAAAGAAAATAGTTGAATTTTCTGGTGGAATACCATTTATTGCCGAATTATTGCTTGAAGGTTGGCGGAAAACCAAAGAGATAGGAGACATATCCAATCGAACACTTGTTACAAAATTGCTTGGAGCAGATGAACGTAGCGAGAATCGGTTAATTGCTCAGTCTCTTTCGCTCTTTAATAGTCTTGGTATAGAAGATGATGTTCGTAAAGAAATGGTCTTTGTTGCAACCAATAAGAGCATTACCAGCATAGAAGGTGATGATGAAATAAAGGAGCGTAAATTTGACACACTGATACGTGATTATCTAGGAAGAAAGTTACTTGACCGTAGAGGAAGGTTTGTTTTTATTCGCCCTCTCCCAATCGCTTGGTATTTAATGTACGAATGGCTGACAGATTGCTCGAAAGATAGACTACGTAAGGTACTAGAGGATATTCGGACTTCGGAAGTTTCGGCTTCGTTAGCCCCAGCTTTCGGTGCTCAGTTTAAAGATATGTCCAAGAATGGTAAGGCTGTTGCTCTGTTGAATGAAATTCTGCGTATTGGTAGCCCTTTTTCTGAAGCGGAAGTGATAAATACAGAAGTGGGATCACGCCTCTTCCGCTCATTTGTTGAAGTGGTTCCACAAACTGTAGCAAACTGTCTGTATAGTGCTTTAGGTAATAAAAAAATTATTGATTTGTATGGCATTGTCGAAGGTAGACGCAATCTTGTTTGGACTATCGAGAAACTTTGCTTCGATCCGATTACATTCCAAAAAGGGGCAAAACTTATGCTGCGTCTTGGATGTGCTGAGATAGAGGATATATCGAACAATGCAACTAGTCAATTTGTGGCATTGTTTCCAATATATCTGCCTGCAACAGCAGTCTCACTTAAAGAACGCATTACTTTTTTGCATCGAGAAATTAACAATGAAGAACAGAAGGAACTTGTTTTGCGAGCTGTTAATCGCGCTCTTAATACTAGTAGCTTCATTTACTTTAGTGGTGCAGAAATGCAAGGTCAACGTAAACTTGAGAACTATAAGCCAATATCTCGCGATGAAGTAGAAGAATACATCCGTGGCTGTCTTGATATTATTTATAATGAGATAGAGCAAGATACGAAGTATCACGATTACTGCATTGACATTCTTAGTAAGAATTTCAGAGCATTAAGTGCTTTCGATGAGTTTGACATAGTGATACCTTATGTCATGAAGGTGGCTGAAAAGCTTGGCTATGAATGGGAAAGTATGAAGGAAAACCTGTACTTGGCTCTAAAAGACCCAAAGATTGCATACTGTGATAGAATAAAAAATGAACTGAAAACACTAATAGACAAATTCACAAAAGATACGTTCGAAGCTAGATTCTCGATGGTTGAGAAGTTCTATGCTTCTGATTTCGATTTTAATAACATAAATACTCAATTAGAATATGAAAAGAAGAGTGCCAAGTATGAAGCATTGGCAGTTGAAATGGCAGAGAAAAAACTCTTTACCAAAGATACTCTGCGAGTTATATATAACTGCGAAACTTATCAAGCTCAGCCGTTCGGTAGAAAACTTGCCACTCTGTTAAGCGAAGAAGAACAACTGGAATTTATAAAGAATTCATTGGAAGTTATACCTGAAAAATGCACCACCATCATTGTTGACTTTATGGCAATGATTAGTGAAAATGTCTTTGCACAAGCGTTTGATATTGTCAAACAGCAGGAGCATTATAATCTTCTTTTCCCGATTGTAGCTATCAGAGATTACAAGTTTCATGGTAAATATATTGATATTTTATTTGATTTGGTACTTAACCATAATACAGATATTTCAAACTTTGTAAGTTTCTGGAACCATTCACCAATCAAAACACTAACATCCGACGAGGCTGTTGGTTTTCTCACTCGTTTGTTGAATTTACCAGACTCATACGAAACCGCATTGCATATGGTGTCAATGCAGTACTTAGGAGGAAGAGACAGAGATAATCCCAAATTTGAGCAACTATTTGAAAAAGAGGCATTTAAATCAATATACAAGATGCAAGAGCTGATGCAAAATCCACACTATACTCAAGTACTTTGTTCTTTACTAGCAAACGGCAAGCGCAACCAGTTAGCAAAAAGCGTAATGGCAGGAATAATCAATCATATTGTTGCAAATCAAAACGTTTCGGTAAACTACAATGTGGAAGAGATAATGTCTGTCTTACTTGAAAAATACTTTGATGTAACATGGGGCATTTTAGCAAATGCTATGTCCTCAGAGAAAGATGAAGAAGGTAAATTTTCTAAACTTTATTGGATACTTGGAAGTATGTCAATATACAACAAATTCCCAAGCCTGATTTTTAAGAAAGAACATGAACAGGCTTTGCTTGATTGGTGTGCAAAGAATCCTGATGTCAACGCATATCGCCTTATGTCAATCGCACCAATGCAAAATGGCGATAATTTCTCTGACATAGTAATTCAAATAATTAATCTCTATGGTAACAGAAATTTTGTGCTTACAGCACTTGGAGATAAACTCGCCTCGTTTACATCAACAGGTTCTGCTTTGCCTGTCTATGATTCACGAATCAAACTTGCGGAAACATTGGTTAGCCATCAATTACCAGAAGTAAGTGCGTGGGCAACTTTGCAAGTTGAAAAATTGGAACAAGCAAGAGAACTAACTCGCAAATTTGAAGAAGAACTTACAATACCAGAACGCATACCCTTAATGAAATAGCTTGAATTGTGCTAAAAATTATAAATGATTGTTTTATATATGTCGCTTAAAAATAGTTTATAGTGCCTTATAGAATTTGTTTTGCAAGTAACCATTATATTTATGATTACTTGTGAAACTTATGATTATGTGTACACAGAAATTTGGAAAGTTACAACAGAATATTTTATAGTGCCTTTTAGCCGATCTTCTCATATACACCGTTTTTATTGTTCTCTTTCCTTTTTCTCTTTTTGCAGTTTCTTCTTGATTTCCATTTCCTTCAGAATCTGTTTCAGCGGTTTGACCGTTTCCGGTTCCTCACGTTTGAACCGCTTGAAATAGATGTGCTCTATAAACTGTGGAAGCGGAGCTTTCCACGATTCCTGCTTGTGGTTGTCTATCTTTCCGAGATTGTCGGGGTTCAATCCCAGTTCGTGGGTTATGTAAAGCTTTACATAACCCGTGTTATGGAAATTTATAAATTATGTAAAGTTCAAGTTACTAATTTGAATCAAATACTTAAATATCTGTATTTTTAGTCTGATATACTTTCCATTATATTACATTAGTATTGGCAATGGTGCCAAACTAACAGAATAAAGAAATGGAAACAAAACAGCAAACGTTCGATAATTTGATTGAACAGTATCACACTTATTTATTAAGTATAAATCGGTGCGCCGATAATATCAGACATTATCGTTATGAATGGGAAAGAATAAAAAGATTTATGTCATTACATCAGATAGAATTCTATGACAGAACGGTAGGAAACCGTTATCTTTCATCTGTTCTAGGTGAATTTGAATACACTAAACTTCCTCGTTTAAGTAAAAAATTGGTTAATATGGTCGATTCTTTTGCGAAATTTCAGGAAACAGGAGTTTTAAAAAGAACAGGGCCAAGAGATATCAAGCCGAAAATGTTTGAAAATATGCTCGGAACCACTATGATGGATTTTCTCTCCGACATTACACAAACTAATGACCTTAAATTTAAAACAGTAACAAAACACAAAGCATATCTGTATAAATTTTACAATTTTTTAGTTCAAGGAGAAGTGTTTGATGTTAAGCAAATTCATCCCTCAAAAGAACTCCAGTTTTTCAAGGATCTTAACCCATTACAACTTTCGGCAAAAAGTCATGCATTACAAGTTATCAAATGCTACTTGAAATATTTATATAATCAACATTTATTAAGCATAGATTATTCAAAAGATTTGCCACAATGCACTTATAAACGACAGGCTCGCCTGCCTTCAACCTTTTCCAAAGAGGAAATAAAAACTTTACTTACAAGCATTGACCAGGGGGATAGTAAAGGTAAGCGAGATTATGCAATGATACTCTTAGCAACAAAATTAGGGTTAAGAGCTTCTGATATAGTAGCACTCAAATTTGAGAATATTTTATGGGAAGAATCACTCATAAAACTATCTCAGCAAAAAACGGGGAAAGTGCAGTCTCTTCCCCTTTTACCAGAAATTGGTAATGCGATAATTAATTACATGAAATATGGCCGTCCTATTTCAGATGAGAGTTATTTATTTCTTCAAGCTCATGCCCCATATCAAGGGATAACTCCCCATAGTTTTACTAAAATAGTCGATTTCAATATAAAGAGAGCAAAAATAGATTGTACAAATAGGAAGCATGGTCCTCATGCTTTGCGACATAGTTTTGCTGATAATCTCTTAAAAGAAAAAACTCCTATGCCAATTATATCTGAAGCTTTAGGGCATTCGTGCACAGAATCAACAATGTATTATCTGCGGATTGACACAATTACTCTTAAGCAATGTGCGCTTAATGTTCCCGCTGTTCCAGCATCTTTTTATGCGCAAGAAAGGAGGATACAAGATGAGTCGATATTACTATAGCATCTATGGTGCTTTAATCAAACAATTTATTGAGAGCAAAAGAATTTTTGGGTATAAATATGCAATGGTTGAACAAGAATGTGCCCGGTTTGATAAGTATGCATATGATAACGACGAAAAAGTTATTGGTATATCTAAAGAATTGGCAATTCAATGGTGCGCAAAGAGGCCAAATGAATCTGTTAAAACTCGCCGTAACAGAGTTCAAATTATAAGAGCATTCTCTGCATATTTATGTTGCATTGGTTATCCTTCTCATGTACCACAGATTCCTCGTGCAAAAAGTATGTTCATACCTTATATATTTTCAAAGGACGAGGTAGAAAAGATATTTGTGGCGAGTAATTTTCTTCGCCTAGCAGAGAATAACCCAAATTCTGCGGTTTTTGCTATTCCTTGTTTGTTCAGACTTCTTTATGGAACTGGAATAAGGATAAATGAGGCATTACATTTATTATGTAAAGATGTTAATCTTAAAGATAATCATATTGTCTTACGTGATAACAAGAATGGCAGGGATCGTATAGTGCCGATTTCAGATTCTCTTGCTATCGTTTGTGAAGAATACCTAAAGCATAGCGAACAATATCGCATCAACTACAATTCGGAGCGCTTTTTTATAAAACCAAATGGAAAGCCTTTCGGTAGTGAAGCTGCCTATAAATGGTTTAGAAAATTGATATATGAAGCTGGGATCTCCTATCAAGGTAGGGGCATCGGACCAAGACTGCATGATTTCCGGCATACGTTTAGCGTACACACACTTGCCTCAATGGCAGAAAATGGGTTGGATATGTATTATTCTTTACCTATTCTATCTGCTTACCTCGGACACCAGTCTGTTGCATCAACTGACAAGTACGTAAGATTAACAGCAGAAATGTTTCCGTTAATACTTCAGAAAACCAATGAGTTATTTCCTTATTTATTCCCCGAAATTTATAAACGATAAGAATATAAAACCAACAGATTTTGCTAAAAAGCTCACTGATTTTCTATCCAAATACCTTCCCTGTGAACGAGGTCTGAGCACAAATACCATAGAATCGTATAAAACAACCTTTATATTGTTCATTACTTTTATGGAAGAAAAGAAAAATATAGCAGTTAATAAATTAGCAATAAAAAACATCACTAAAGAAAATATTATTGCTTTTTTAGAATGGTTACAATCTGAAAGACATTGTAGTACTGCTACGAGAAATGTACGTCTTGCAGCATTACATTCCTTCTTCCGATACCTTCAATATGAAATGCCAGAAAACCTGAATGAATGGCAGCAAATATTGTCTATCAAGGCAAAAAAAACATCAAGAAGAATGTCAACTATCTAACTGTCGATGGTATTCAACTTTTGTTGCAACAACCAGATCAGTCAACTAAAAAAGGCAGACGTGATTTAGCAATGCTGTCTTTAATGTACGATTGTGCAGCCAGAGTACAAGAAATCATCGATTTAACACCGGCTATGATACGCTTGACAAAGCCTTATACGATAAAAGTTATTGGAAAAGGTAATAAACCAAGAATAGTACCGTTAATGGAGAAACAGGTTATCCATTTGAAACGATATTTGGTAGAGAATAAATTACTTGAAAGCCATGCAAATTTCAGTCCACTTTTTTCCAATAGCCGCAATGAAAAGTTCACAAGGCAAGGGATTGCAAATATTTTACAAACTTATGCCAACGCTGCGAGGGTTAAGGATTCGACATTAATCCCTAAACTATCTCCACATTCTCTAAGGCATTCAAAAGCGATGCATCTTTTGCAAGCTGGTGTCAATTTGGTTTATATCCGTGATATTCTCGGACATGAATCTGTTCTGACTACCGAAATCTATGCAAGAGCTGATTCTAAACAAAAGCGGGAAGCAATAGAAAACGCCTATGTAGATGTAATTAACAAGGAATCTCCAATATGGGTTGGAAACGATAATCTATTAGATTGGTTGAAAAACTTCAAGTAATTATCTGAACTAATAGCAATAATAAAACAGCCACTTTCCTAAAATGAAAGTAGCTGTTTATGTTTCCTATATGCCATTTATGGATCAATCCTCCCAGAATAGACTTAAAGCAGAATTTTTATGAGTGATGCAATGTTCATAGAATTTTCTTTGTAGATCTTCATCTTTAACGTATTTGAAACAATCTATAGCCCAGACTTGCTCCGTTCGAAAAACCTCTGCAATATGATTATTATTAAAATAATCTCCCATTACTGTGTTTCGTGGTACGATTTTGTCATTAATCATCCATTTGAAGGGAAAATCCTCACTTGAATAGGACCATCTTATAATATTATTTTCTGCATATACTATTAAGAGAGGATAATTTCCAATATCTGCAAATCGCAAAGCACAAGCTGTTCTACTTATTTTATATTCAGCCCTCAAGTAATCTATCACCTCAATGCCGAATTTCTTATTCCCAATGTCTTTGCGAAAACGTTCTTCAGGCATTAATAAGCAGGCGGCAAAATAATCAGCTTCACGTTCAATAGAAAAATATTGAGCTTTATTGGTAAGAGATGGATGTGGTTCTAATAATCCATTTTTCAAACCAATTCTATGTGTGTCAATAAAATAATGACCGAGTTCGTGTGCTAAAGTAAATCTTCCTCTATCTGTATCGGCGCGGTTACCATTGTATGTATTAATATGAATATAAAACTTCCCATTATCATAAATAGTCATTCCATCAAAAGTATTACTTTCGTAGTTATCATAAAATACATCTAAGTTCTCATCAGCGACAATCTTTTCAAGCGGCGTTATTTTTTCATCGAACTGTAAAGCAATATATTCTGCTAATTTCCTAATTTTTAATCTATTCTTCTTCGCTATCATTGTTCTTGCGATGCTTTTTAGTCATTTTATCAAGAATATGTTTAGGAACTTCTTGCCCTTTTCTTGCAACCATTCTCAATCCTTCTATTTCATTTTTCAGTTCATCAGGTTTTTCGATATGAAGCACTTTTGTACCGCAAGAACAAATTTTCCCTTCAACTATGGACTTCGCATCAATTGAAATGTCTTTTAATTTGAAGTCATAATCAGCATACAATTTATCAAACCTTGCAAGTTCCAATTCATTTGTTGGAAATAAAAATCCGGTAGAACGGAACCACTCTTCCAAATTCTGATTGTTGATTTTATGTTTATTATCTGTTCCCATTAACTTTGTTTATATAATTATTGACAAGATCGGTTGCCTCTTTTCTATATACTCTGATGGAAGCTTGTGTCAACTCCAATTGTGCTTGTAACTTATTACTTACAGAACGTGGAATGTTTTTATCTTTATCTGGTTTGTATGCTAAATAAGTGAAATAGATTATTCTATGTTTTGGTGAAAGCCCTTGTAGTGCCCTTTCCAGAAAACTTAAATTCTCTTTTAATTCCTTTTGTTTCTCAAGATCCTCTGGAGCATGCACCTTAATAAGTCCGTCCACTTCATTAATTAATGACAAATCTTCCTCTTTTGTAGGCTGAGCGCAAGTGTCCCTATTCTTAAAAAGCAATATTTGGGTGAATAATATTTTATACATCCATAAAAGAATGACCTTATCAACATTTTTAGTATTTGCTTTTTTCATATTAAAAGTATGGGCGTTTTTCCATACTTTATCAAAAGTACATGTTGCTGCTAAAAAAGCAATAGCTTCATTATATTCAAATTTAGAACATAGGACCTCGGATTTTTGCAATATATCTCGTTGATATCGAGCTTGGAATACATAGAATGCCATTTCTGCCTCATTGGGAAATTCATCTTTGAATGAGATATATTCCAACAATTCAGAACCAACCATACTTTCAAAATCTATCTTTTCTGTCATTACGTCACTTTTCATATATATACTAAAAGCGTTACTAACGGAATTGGTATATTATTGAAGGGGATACCAATTATTCTGCAAATATAGATATATATTATAGAATAACGGGATTTTATCCTAACGGAATTTGTATATAATAAAATGGTGGTGAATAAAATAGATACAGAATGAGCGTAACAAACATTACTATTAAAAAACAGAATCTCCTATGGGCAGTCTCTGGTGGGAGATGTGAATATGAAGGATGCAATAGGATATTGTATACAGATATATTGACAAAGAAAAAATATAATAGCGCCTATATTGCCCACATAGTAGCGGACAAACCAGATGGTCCAAGAGGTGATACTGTACGTTCCAAACTACTTTGTGATGACATAAGCAATTTGATGCTATTATGTAATGAGCATCATAATTTAATAGATAAAGTGGACGTAGAAGGGCATCCTGAATCTCGGTTATTAGTTATGAAACATCAACATGAAGAACGTATTAGACGAATAACGGACATAGCCCCCAATATGTCCAGTGAAATAATCTTATATGGAGCGAATATAGGGAGTAACAATTCTCCCTTATCTTACCAATCTGCATGTGAAGCATTGTTATATGATTATTATCCGGCAAGCGATAATGCCATAGAATTAAGGATGAAGAATGTGCCGTTTACGGATGATACTGACACTTATTGGGTGATAGAAGAAGCTAATCTTTGTGAACAGTTTAAGCTACAAATAAAGCCACGATTGATGCAAGGAAATACTGATCATTATTCTGTATTTGCACTCGCACCGCAGCCACTACTTATAAAATTGGGAGTTTTATTGAACGATTTGAATGATGTAAAAGTATATCAAAGACACAGAGAACCTTTTACGTGGAAGTGGCAGTCGATGATATCCAATGATATAGAATATATTCTACATGAACCTGCTAATAAAACGAAAATTCCCGTACTCGTATTTAGTTTGAGTGCAACAGTGACACATGATAGAATACAAAAGGCTCTTGGAAAAAATACAAGTATATGGGAAATCACAATAAGTGGTACACCTAACAATGATTTCTTAAAAACAGAAGCATTATTATCTGATTTTCGTCGTACGGTCAGAAATGCTTTTGACAAAATCAAATTCCATCATGGTTGTACAGAATTACATGTTTTTCCAGCTATGCCAGTCTCCGCATCTGTTGAATTGGGTAGAGTGTGGATGCCCAAAGTTGATATGCCTATGGCAATCTATGATGCGAATAAGTTAAAAAATGATTTTTATAAGACAATAATAATTAAATAAACAGATATGCTGACACAAGAAGAAAAAATGCAATTCAGTGAAATTTTAGAAACACTCGGCGAAACATTGGACATCACGGAAACCCAATATAACACCGCAGTTAGTAGTTATGGTGCAGTAGGTGAATGGCTGGCAAAGCCTGAATCATCGCTTGCTCCATATAAACCGGTCGTTCGCCCGCAAGGTTCATTCATGCTTGGAACAATGATCAAACCCATTTGTGAAGATGATGATTTGGATATTGACTTAGTGTGTGAACTAACAGGCAAAAATCCACAGTGGACACAATATCATCTCAAACAAGTGGTCGGAAATCGACTTAAAGCAAACGAGACTTACAAAAATATGCTTGATAGAGAAGGACGAAGATGTTGGACATTGATGTATTCTGATAGTGCCAATTATCATATGGATATACTTCCGAGCCTTGTTTGTAGTGGATATAATATTGTACTTGAAAAAGCCTTTTCGGATACAGCATTGGAGAAAGATTACGAATCATTAGCAATACGTATAACAGATAATAAACAAAACAACTATTATACCGACACGATTGCTGAAAACTGGATGAAAAGCAACCCCTTCGGTTATGGTAGATGGTTTTTCAATGCAGCTAATGTTGTCTCATTACGTAAATCCATAATGTTGGCGGAAGCTGTAAGTCCTGTTCCGAAATATAATAAAGAGAAGTTACCACTTCAGCGGGTTGTTCAAATTCTGAAACGACATCGTGATATGATGTTTGACGGAGATGAAGATAAACCGATATCCATTATTATTACAACTTTAGCTTCAAGGGCATACAACAAAGAAACGTCTATCATAGATGCATTGACGAATGTGAGTACCAATATGCGGAATTATATCGAGAGTCGCTATGACTCAAGCATAGGCAGAACTATTAAATGGATTCCAAATCCGGTGAATCCCGAAGAGAATTTTGCAGACAAATGGGTAGAACATCCGCAGCGAGAAAAGAACTTTTATAAGTGGCTCAATCAGGTTGAACAAGACATTCAAACTATAGTTCAACAACGGGGATTGCATAATATTTCTGAATCTATGGGAAAACCATTTGGCGAAAAAATTGTAACAAAGGTTTTTTCAGCATTGGGTAGGAAAAATTTTAATCTTCGGGAAAATGGAGTATTAAAAATGGCAATAGGTACAGGGATTCTTAGTACAGTTGGTAGTGTCACTGCTGCTGCACACAATTTTCATGGTAATGATTAAAAAACAAGAAATTTCACTAATGATACAAGCTCTTAGGCTTCAGTCTTACTTCCCTGATTCTAAATATTCAATTAGGTTAAATACTCTTGTTTGGAAAGGTCATATACAACCAACCTGCTTAAGCCCCAAATATCTGATTAAAGTTGTTTACCACCGGGAAAGCCATCCTAATATCTATGTTTTAGCTCCAAAACCTTTGACATTAGCCAAAGGGGAAACGAGACTTAAGCATGTGTATAACACAGAAAAACAACACCTGTGTATATATTATAAAAGGGCAAAAGAATGGGATGAGTCTCAATTTATTGCAGATACAATTATTCCTTGGACAAGTGAATGGTTACTTCATTATGAAATCTGGGTTGCCACAGGTATTTGGCATGGTGGTGGAATACATTAAAACTATAAAAATATGAATAATAAAATTTTAGCTGTTATTTTTTCTTCGTTATTGCTGGTGTCGTGTGCCTCAATACCCAAAGAAACCGTAACCCTGTCGAAAACGATAGGCTCGGATTTGCAAATTTTGCATAATTCTCAGCGTAATATGGTACAACTATATTATAACGGAATAAAGCATAACATAAATGCTTTCATCGACGATGTGTATGCTCCGTTTATCATCCATCATGTTTTAGAAATAGAGCTAAATAAACATAAAAGAGGCGAATCGTCAATATACGGAATTATAGAAAATGCCGGGAAAAAGGGTGGTAAAGATGAGACGGAAGAAGCCTTGAATGTTATGTTGGAATTTCAAGAGGCAGCAAATCGACAGATAAATGTGAAAAAAAATAAATTGCTTTCTCCTATACTACAGCAAGAAAGAGAAGTATTGAGTGCAATAGACCAATCCTATCAAAATACGATATATGCCAATACAACTCTAACTGCTTATCTTGTATCAGTTCGTAAAATCAAAGAAAGCCAAAACGAAGCACTTTCCATTGCTGGTCTTAATGGTTTAGATACTACAGTTACCAATCAATTGGTCGAGTTATCAAGTTTTGTAGATGTGATTCTTGACAAAGGGGAAAAGATTAACATTAAAAGTGACAAAGCCCAACAGCAAATCGAAGATATAGCAAATAAAATCAAAGAATTAACTAATAAAATAACAAAATGAAAACAAACAGATTTTCTGAATCATTCGCCAATGCAGATGCAGTGTTTAACGGCATGTATAGTTCTGAACTAAGACAGTTAAAAGGATTATCAAAGGAGGAAATTAATGCAATCGTACCTGCATCAAACAGTATGCAAACCTATCAAGCATTAGTGGAAGTTGTAGAGAAAGCCTCTAAAGATAATTTGGCACAAGCCCAACTTATATCGAAAATAAAAAATTTAGGTACTTCAGCGATTAAATTAGCCAAGAAAATCCCTGGCTGGGCTGCATTGTTTTAATATTAAACAGGTATAAGAAAATTCGCTATTTAAGAACTATTTTTGACAGGAATCAATCCACCTGTATTGTTTGGATTGGAAATATAACTTTAAGGTAATGGCTAAAAAAGTTACAGGTAAAGCCGCTGCCAGTGCCGCTTCAAAAGTATTAAGAGACGGACGGACAAGTGCTGCAAGTAAAACTGCTGCAGCAAGCGCACTTTCTCAAAGAGAAAAAGGGGGAAAGAGAAAATAAGCAGTAAAAGCAAAGAGCGTAGTGCTTTTTTGAACTATGCTCTTTCTTAATATTTTCCTTTTTTCGTGGACGTTAAATCGAACTACTTCATAAAACCTATGTATATCTGTAGTCTTGTTTTATATTAATATAAATTATAATGGAAAGTATGTCTAATTATGGGTATTGATACGACGCTATTTATCACCAATTAGTAGCCTGAACTTTACATAATTTATAAGTTTCCATAACACGGGCCATCTGCACCTGTTTGTCTGAAAGGTGGTGACGTTTCTGCGCCACCATCCATTTCTCCAATATCGCTTTTGTCACTGCCATAATCATGCATTTTGCAAAGATAGGAAGCCTGCCATACAATAAGGTATGAATATCCGAATTTTATCTAATGGAATCTTTTAAAAGTAAAAAAGGGCATACCGATATCACATCGACATCCCCCAAAAACTATGACAGCAAAAAGAAGCAATTAAACGAATTTATCTATACTGAAAGTTTCCATCTTCTTAGATGTGGCCTTTCGTTTAGCCAATGGTCTGCCGGCTTCATCCAGATATTCATTGAGCAAGTACTCTATTTTCCACTGACAGCCGATTTCATTTTCCAGAAGGTTCAATATTTCCGTACCGGATAACTTGTGATAAATTGTCATACTCGCACGGAAATCTTTCTGCTCATCCTGTGTTTCAGAAGTCAGCACTTCCACTACATTATTCATTTCCTCGAATGTCATGGCCGTGTTGAATTCAGGATCAGGCTCGGCATCGACAGGAGTCATCAATGCTTCCCTTTCCTCTTTGGTCAGCCCTCTGTCTTCATGCGCCACATCATCCGGACTGATTTCTTCATCTTCCTCTATGGGTTCTTTAATCAGAGGTTCGGAACGTGTAGGAGTTTTTCTTGCTACTTCCGGGTCTTCCAGATAGACAATTTTGGTCTTGCCGATTACATCGTTGTTGTCAGCAGGAGAAAAAGAAGTCATTGTTCCGGAAATCTCTTGCCTCACTTTTGTTGCCGCTGACGATTTTTTGCGTCTTTCCTTTTTACGGATATTTTTAGCTCTCTTTTTCCGGCACTCTTTCCGGTATTTCCATAACTTGATACGGGTGATACGCATCATACGGTAAACCTTGTCCCATCCCTCATACATTTTCCGGCTGAAGATGAATATCCACAACTGGTAAAGTATGAAAACAGCGCATAAGACTTTGATTGTGAGATAAATTTTACTTTCCATTGTCAGAACATTTTTCTTTATACAATTTTATAATCTCCGGTTTGCACTTTTCCAGATGCTCTTTCACGATGCTATTGATATAGCCGCACATGCTTGCCTTAGGTTCAATAACAAGGAGCAATTGTTTGATCAAATCGAGGTTCTCCTGTTCAATTTCTACACGTGCCCGCTTCGATAAAGGCTTACAAATAAGATATTTCTTTTTATAAATGGCACACAACTCATGAAGGTCAGGTGACTTTGTCTTTGTTTCAGGTTGATTTTCTGATATTGAGTTCTTCTTGGCTACATTTGATTGGGTTGTGTCCTTTTTATTCAAACCGGATTTTCTGCCGATTGTCATTTGCACAAGTCTTACAGAACTATGAATGGCAGTTATTATTAAAAGAACCACTCCTACACTAATTACTGCAATAGTCAAAATATTAAAAATCTGTTCCATAATTATTTTTTACATAAAGGTTCATTATTAATTTGATTGTGATAGAGGCTGTCTATTTCCTCCTGGTATTGCTCTATGTGAGCGGCCAGTACATCATCAATGTATTTCGACATGCTGACCTTGGGAGCTACAACCGATAAGAACTTCTGTATGAACTGGTAATTGTTGATACCGATATAAGCCTGCTGCCTTTGCAGGACATTCCCTCCCATGAGGAACTGCTTGCGGTACGAATCCGTACCGTCCTTTCGTTTTTTGATTTTGCCGGTACTTTTCTCTACAGGAACCGGTTCAGGATTGTCCGTTTCACACTCATTTCTGTCTGATTCACCAGCGGCTGTTACATCATCCACGGATATGTCTTTCCCATAATTGGGTATATCCCCGGCCATAATGCCCCTGATCATCTCTTCATTCACGGTTACTTGTTTTTTTGCCATGGTATTTACGGTTTTAATTTTGCCAATAGTTCTTCTGCCAATTCTGCCAGTCCGCTGCCCTTCAACTGTTTGGTGGGAGGCGGGAACAGGGTACAACGGAAATAGTTTCTGGTAGCCAAGGAAAGTTCCTTGTTGTAGCGGTTGGTTTCCGGGATGACGGTATTCAGTACCGTGAACTCCAGTTTTTGCAGGATGATATTGTATGTATCAAAGACCTCTGTAGAAGCACGGGCATCTTTACGAGTCCAAAAAAGGAGGAATTCCTTCAATGGGGTATTCCTGTTTGCCTTGGCGTAGTCCCAGACAGTGGTGGAGAACGAGAGGCTGCTCTGCATTACAATACGGTCAGGAATAATCGGGGTAATCACATAGTCCATATTCACGATAGTGTTGATCACGCCCGAAGAGTTCACGGTTCCGGGCAGATCCACGACAATCAAGTCGTAGTCCCCATTTTTCTTCAGTTTCTCAGCCGCATCACGGGCGTTCTCCGCTTTTGAGCCGACAATCGTGTAGGCTTTCT
>ERZ827037.750-NODE-750-length-40329-cov-4.398495_pt1 | contig 40329 bp, 37 predicted proteins | sample MGYA00519924_ERZ827037 | MGnify/ENA primary metagenome ERZ827037 (study PRJEB31778, sample SAMEA3449250) | human gut metagenome | biome: human gut; feature: human-associated habitat; material: faeces | place: United Kingdom | collected 2010/2012 ...
GTATTCTTCCGGTATAAATGCATTAATCTCTTCTTCACGATCTGCAATAATGCGGAGCGCTACCGACTGTACACGTCCTGCACTCAGACCTCTCTTGACCTTCGCCCACAAAAGCGGACTGATCTTATAACCCACAATTCGGTCTAACACTCTTCGTGCCTGCTGTGCGTCTACCAGGTCCATATCAATCTCTCTTGGATTTTTCAGTGATGCTTTTACTGCATTCTTGGTAATCTCATTAAAACTGATTCGATAAACTTTCTTATCCTCTAACTTTAAAGCTTTACTAAGGTGCCAGGATATTGCTTCTCCTTCGCGGTCCGGGTCAGTTGCAAGATAGATCTTATCTGCCTTTTTTACTTCCTTACGGAGTTTTGCAAGAATTTCTCCTTTTCCACGAATTGTAATGTATTTTGGTTCGTAATCATTTTCAATATCTATTCCCATCTGGCTTTTGGGCATATCTCTTACGTGACCATTTGATGCAGTCACTACATAATTACTTCCTAAGAACTTTTTAATGGTCTTCACCTTTGCAGGCGACTCCACGATTACCAGATAACGTGCCATATATTTCCTCCATGTTATTGCTGACGGTCCTTTATCACCGTGCTTTTATATAATAATTTCTGGATACTTCTTTGGCGTATCCTTTCAACTCTAATGTAATCAATCTTTCCATAAGCTCCTGACCGGAAAGGTTCGTTTCATTCAGTAGTTGTTCTATCCCCTTCGGGAACAAATCGAGACAACTATACACCATAACTTCGGGACTTTCAAGCATTTTTTCATTTTTGTCAGATTTTTGCCCGTACCTGACCACCTTTATATTCCATTCTTCTATCAATTCTTCCGGTGTCAGTAAAATGCCTGCACCTTGTCTGATCAGTCTGTGGCACCCCTGACTTAGGACACTTGTCACCGGTCCGGGAAGGGCATATACATCCTTTCCTTGCTCCAGTCCCATGTCTGCTGTAATCAGCGAACCACTTTTTTCTTTTGCTTCCATCACCAGAATCCAGTCAGACAATCCACTGATAATCCTGTTTCTTCTTGGAAAATTCCACGACAGCGGTTCCGTTCCCGGCGGAAATTCCGATATGATACCTCCGTTTTTCTGGATATCCATATACAATCCTATATTTTCCCTTGGATAACAAATATCTACCCCGCAGCCAAGTACTGCATATGTTTCACCACCTCCATTTAACGCTCCTCTCTGTCCTGCTCCGTCAATTCCTCTGGCCATGCCACTTATAACCGGAATTCCTGCCCTTGCCAGTATATTTCCATATTCGAGAGCCATCTGTTCACCATATGGTGTACATCTTCTTGCACCCACGATTGCTGCAGCTTTCTGATTATTCTCTGGGAGTTTTCCTAACACATATAATGCATAAGGTGGATCCTGGATATTCCTAAGTTTTTCTGGATATTCCGGCACATAATATGGTATAAATTGTATATGTTTTTCGTCCAGTTTCTTCCATTTGTCTTTCAAATCTTTTTTTCTTTTTGCTTTCAGCAGGATTTCTATATCCTTTTCACTAATATCTTCCGATGGTCGTAATGATGTTTCTTCTATATAATATATGGCTTTTCCACTTCTATATGTCTCTCTTAATATCCTCTTTTTCCGGTCACTGATTTCTTTTATCCCGGCCAGCCAGTATTCGTATATCATATTCTTCCCCCTTTATCTTCCCCAGTACTTTTTATCCAGCGATCTATATCCGATTGCCTCTTTCAGATGTATACTCTTCACTTCAGTACTTTGTTCTAAATCAGCAATTGTTCTTGCCACCCGCAGTATCTTATGATAGGTTCTTGCTGTCAGTCCAAGCCTTTCAAACGCTTGTTCCATCAGCTCTTTTTCCTCTTTTCCAAGTCTTACATACGTCGCAATCTCCCGTGGTCCGAGCATTGCATTTGTATCCGCTTTTCCCGTCTTATACCGTTCTTTTTGTATGTCTCTTGCAATTGACACACGTTTTCTTATCACTTCCGAAGTTTCTTCTTTTTTTGTTGCTTCCAGATCCTGGTACTGTACTCTTGGTGTTTCAATACACAGATCCATCCGGTCCAGAAATGGCTGACTGATTTTTCCCAGATATTGTTCGATCTGTCTTGGCGTACAGCTGCATTTTTGCATATCCGGATAATTTCCACATGGACATGGGTTCATTGCAGCAATCAGCATAAATTCTGCCGGATACACAAAACTTCCGTGATTTCTTGCTATATGTACTTTCCGCTCTTCCAATGGCTGGCGCAGTACTTCCAGTACAGATCTTGGAAACTCTGCAAGCTCATCCAGAAACAAGACTCCTTTGTGCGCCATGCTGATTTCCCCGGGTCTTGGTGTGATTCCACCACCAAGCAGAGCTGTCTTCGTCACAGTATGATGTACACTTCGAAATGGCCGCCGCGTGATCAGCGGATGATCCGGGTCAACATTTCCCAATATACTGTATATTTTGGTAATCTCCAGACTTTCCTCTCTTGAAAGTTCCGGTAAGATTGTGGCTATACGCCGGGCAATCATCGACTTTCCTGCCCCAGGCGGTCCTACCATAAGAAGATTGTGGCCACCTGCCACCGCTATCTCTGCTGCCCTCTTCACTGCTTTCTGACCATGGATTTCTGAAAAATCATACTGCTCTTCGTCTTTTTCCTCCACTATTTCTGTCATATTATTCCAAACAGGAATCTCTGTCTTTCCATTCAGACACATACAGATTTCTTCCAGGCTTTTTGCTGGCAGGATTTGCATTCCTTTTACCAACGCCCCTTCTTTTACATTCTCCGCTGGTAAGATACACTGCCGGTATCCACTCCTTTCCGCTTCCATTATCATAGGAAGGACTCCGGATATTCCATGTATCTTTCCATCCAGACTCAGTTCTCCTAATACGATTACATCTTTTAAGCTTTCTTTTGGGATATATTCCAGCGCTGCCAGGACAGACAGTGCAATTGGAAGATCAAATGATGCGCCCTTTTTTCTTACAGTCGCCGGCGCCAGATTCACGACTATTTTTTTTGCAGGCAGTTTTACACCTGAATTTCTAATGGCGGTCCGGACCCGTTCGGATGCCTCTTTTACTTCGGCTGACAGATATCCCACCATATGAAACATGGGAAGTCCGTTGCTTACATCCGCCTCTACCCGGATTTTCTCCACATCCAGTCCCCGGATTGCTAAAGATAATACAGTACAAAATGCCATCTGTACACTCCTTTCCATATCAATGTCTGATGCATAAATTGCCTGCACCTTACATGATACATCACTATAAAAAATGAAACTTGATACAATGACCGATCCGGTCAAAAGAAAAACCGAAGACAGAACAGAATCTATGATAATTCAGTCTTCGTAAATTTGAATTTATCTTATCCTATTCTTTCTTCGGTGTCAACATTTTTCAGAATACATTTCCATTGCTTTTCCAGAATGTTTTTTCCCGCGTCCCAGTAACACACCCAGTATCCCGCTCAGAACTAAAAGAAAATAAAAACTGATGCCACGGTTCACAAGTACAACAGCCGCAACCGGGGTCGTTTCAAATATTTTAGCGAATAATTTTACAAAGGAGAATTCACTGATTCCTTCTGCTCCCGGAAACGGCAGCAGGGCTGTCGTCATATATAATATAATCTGATGTAAAAAAATCACAATATATGAACTTCCAGACTCTCCCATAGCATGATACACCGCCCACGGAACACTGAACCAGCAGATAACCTGTATGAAGCTAATCACAATGACTCTTCCTGCCAGGCCTGGATCCTTCTTCAAAAAACTTTTGCAATCTTCAAAATCATGTAATACACCATTCAGTTTTCCGCATGCATTTTCTTTATTCTTTATTGGCAGACGGCGCAAGAGCCACTGTATTCCTCCAACAATTTTTTCCTTCAGTTTTTCTGACAGGATCACTACCATTAGTGCTGCTATAAATATAAAATTCATAACATATCCAAGCGCTCCTAATATCAGCATCATCCTGCTCAGATGAATCTTCCCCAGAAGTACTCCTGCCGCTGCAATATTTTCCAACACGAACGTTGCAAGCTGAAAGCTGGTAACTTCTACCAGTATAGCCAACGTTCCATGTGCCACATGAATGTCATCTTTATTCATTGCATACAACTGCAACGGCTGTCCACCTGTAGCAGATGGTGTAATTGAACTGAAAAAATATCCGATATATGCATATTTCATTCCCTGTGTAAAGGAAATCTTATATCCAAACGACTGTAAAACATGCATCAGATTCACGCCTTCTGCCACATTGAACGCTGCCGCCAGGAGGATACCAACGAGCAGCCACTTGTGATCCGCCTGTCTCATAGCTTCCAGTACAGACTGTATATCCGTACCCTTTAATACAACAAAGATCACAACTGCTACCAGTACCGGAAATAATATGATATATTTTTTAAATGATTTTTTCTCCATATTTTTCCTCTACATTTCTAAATGCATATCCCTGCTTTTTTAAAAGCGGGATTGCTTTTTCAAGAGCTTCTATCGTTCTTCCCGGTGCACCATTTTCCCCTCTTCCGTCATGGAGACAGATAACAGCTCCCGGAAATACTCTTCGTAAAATCTTATTGCAGATACTGTCCGGTGTTTCATCCGCCGACCAGTCCTGCGCCATAACATCCCAGAATACCAGATTTAGATGTAATTTTTTTATCCAATATAAACTTGCCAGATTCAAATGTCCCCATGGCGGACGGTAACCTTTTATATCTACTCCAAGCTTTTCCATGATCTCCACTGATTTTTTCAGATCTCTTCCGGTCTTTCCAATTAGCTGAAGCATGGCACTTTCATGTTTTTGCGAATGTATTCCGATTGAATATCCATTCTTTTTCATCCGTTCTACGATTCCCGGATGCTGCTTTGCCGATTCTGCCACCATGAAAAATGTTGCCGGAACCTTCTGTTCATCCAAAAGATCAAGAAGTTTGTTCGTATACACCGTGTCTGGTCCATCATCAAATGTAAGATAAAGAATTTTCTCTGCATCTTCCGCCTGTCTTCTGTCTTTTAAGATCCAGCGGTACTTTAATATGTAAGTCGGAAACACACTATAGCATACCATTCCCGCTCCTACTGCCGTAGCTCTTTTTGTCCATTTCTTCCATTTCATTATGCAGTCATCCTTTCTTCCATAATTTCGACAGCTTTATCCAGATCCACATCGATCATGTCTGTTTTGGCACGTTTGACATTTGCTTTCATTCGTTTTAATTCATCTTCATCTTCCAGCAGCTTCTGAAGTTCCGGAATATAAGCTTCTCTTTTTCCCCATACTACTTTCGCAAATCCTTTTTCTGCTGCATATCCTGCGTTATTCATTTCCTGTTCCAGGAATGGATGAATGACAAATAACGGCACTTCACTGTGAATCAGCTCAAACAGTGTAATTCCACCAGCCTTCGTGATAACCAGATCCGCCCATCTCATGTATTTGCTGATGTTTTCCTTATATCCCAATACTTTTACATCATCATAGCGGTCTACCCATTCATCATATACTTTCTTATTTTTTCCGGTAATTACGACTGTACGGACTCCGTGCATATGATGCAATTTTCCAAGAAGCTCTTTTAAATCTGGCATAAGTCCCAGACCGCCACCCATAATCAAGACATTTTTCGTATTCTCTTTTTTTCTTAATGAATCTTCCTGATATCTGCAACGCAGGAACTGCTGTCTTACCGGAATTCCTGTTACCAGAATGTTTTCTGACCTTGTTCCGCTTTGAATCAGGTGCTCTTTGATTTCCTGTGTCGGTGCAAGATAAATATCTGTCTGTAAAGCTGTCCACTCCGGATGCATACTGATATCTGTAATACATGTCACAAGTGGTGTCTTCAGCCCTGTTCTTCCTTTATAAGAAGCAATCGCTTTTACGCACATTGGATGTGTACAGACGATTACGTCTGGTTCTTCTGTCTCCAGTAATGCTCTTAGCTTTTTATAAATTGCTTCCCCTCTTGGCCGTACTTCTACTTTCATTTTACCTGACATCTTATATATGAAATTATAAATTCCATGACAATGTTCTACCATCATTCTAAATCCGCCAAAAATCAGTTTACTCAAATGCGGATACAGTTCTTCAAGCAGATCTTTTTTTACAATTTTGGTATTTTCATCTATCTTTTTAAATTCTTCACAGATTGCATTGGCTGCCATCTCATGGCCCATTCCGAATCTTCCACTTAACACCAGTACTTTCATAACTTCCACCCTTTCCCTTCTCATCTGCTGGGTCTCTTCTTTATGGTGTTAAGTATAGTAACCGATTCTTAAAAAAACAGACATATAAATCTAAAGATTTCTTAAAGACTTTCTTTACAGATACACGGAAAAACTACAAAATTACACAGTTTTTTACAAATACTCCGGCAGCTGAAAGCTTTTTTCATACTTACGTATCAAAAAAAGAGCCTCAGCTTTTCAATTGCGCTTTTTTCAATTCTTGATACATATGATCTTGATATTCCAAGTTTTGCAGCAATTTCTTTTTGCGTATATTCCTCTTCATTATACAGACCATACCGCATCTTAAGCACTATCCGTTCTCTTGCCGACAGCTCTGATTCCACTTTCTGATAAAGTTTTCTTACATCTTCTTTTTGTTCCAGTTTGCGCTGCACATCCTCTTCTTTCATCTCGATCACATCAAAAAGCTGAATCTCATTTCCTTCCCTGTCCGTTCCTATGGGATCATATAGCGATACTTCTTTTGAAGTTTTTTTCTTTCCCCTAAGATGCATTAACACTTCATTTTCAATGCATCTTGCCGCATATGTTCCAAGTCTTACACTTTTATCCGGATCAAATGTAACAACCGCTTTCATAAGTCCAATTGTTCCTATAGACAGAAGATCTTCCACTTCTTCCGGTGGTGGCTGGTACTTTTTTACAATATGTGCTACAAGCCGCAGATTTCTCTCCACAAGAATATGTTTTGCCTCCAGATCACCCTCTGTATATTTTTGCATGTAATATCTTTCCTCTGCAGCTGTGAGGGGTTGTGGAAATGATTTCAAAGCAACGTACCTCTTGGCAGATTTATTATATTCTATGCAAACAGCGGTGCTTCTGTGCCTGGGCATCCTCAAAACCTGTCATTTGCACTCTTCTATGTGCATATCAGGAATGCTGATTGCAATTCCTGCAAGCGACAGATTCTGTGATATAAGGCAACGGAAACACCGCTGTTTTATCTGATTCTACTGATTGTATTAATTATTTTCGTGTTCAGCTTCTGATCTTCTTAAGATATCATAAACATCAGCTTCACCGTCAAGTGCTACATAGAGCACCTGTTTTGGATGTGGTGCACTTTCCTGTTCGTTTCCATCTTCATCTACAATCTTTTCTACTTTTACTTCTACATTTCTGCCATCTGGTTTCATAATCTCGATGGCTTCTCCTACAGAGAATTTATTTCTCTGTTCAATACGGTACATCCCGTCTTTGATTTCTCCGATGATTCCAAGGTAGGTGTACTCTTTAATATACGTATTACTGTCATAAATCTGGCTTTCTTCGCTTGGTTTTCCAAAGTAGAATCCCGTTGTAAACTGACGATAGGTACAGTTCGAAATCTGGTCTTTGTACCATGGCATATTTGCCTCATATTTTTTCGGATCTTCCAGATAATCATCAATTGCTTTTCTGTACGTTCTCGCTACTGTTGCTACGTAAAGTGCTGTTTTCATACGGCCTTCAATCTTGAAACTGTCAATTCCCGCATCGATCATCTCCGGAATATGCTCGATCATACAGAGATCCTTTGAGTTAAAAATATAAGTTCCTCTTTCATTTTCATATACCGGCATGTACTCACCCGGTCTCGTCTCTTCTACTACAGAATATTTCCAGCGGCACGGATGTGTACAGGCACCCTGGTTAGCATCTCTTGCGGTAAAGAAATTACTCAGAAGACATCTTCCGGAATAAGAAATGCACATTGCTCCATGTATGAAACTTTCAATCTCCATATCCTCCGGAATGTGTGCACGGATTTCTTTGATCTCTTTTAAAGAAAGTTCTCTGGCTGTTACTACCCTTTTCGCGCCCAGATTCCACCAGAAATTAAACGTACCATAGTTGGTATTATTAGCCTGTGTACTGACATGTCTTTCTATCTCCGGACAGATTTCTTTGGCAAGCATGAAAATTGCCGGATCTGCGATGATCAACGCATCCGGGGCAATTTCTTTTAATTCTTTTAAATACTCTGCTGCACCTTGAAGATCGTCATTATGTGCAAGAATATTGACGGTTACATGTACTCTCGCCCCATGCTCATGTGCGAAACGCACACCTTCTTTCATATCCTCCATTGAGAAGTTCTTCGCCTTGGCTCTCAGTCCAAATGCCTCTCCTCCGATATATACTGCATCCGCACCAAACATAACGGCCGTCTTTAACACTTCCAGACTGCTCGCTGGTATTAATAATTCTGGATGTCTGTTTCTCATCACCTGTTCTCCTTTTCTATGTGTTTATTTTTTTGATTGCGTTGTTTGTTCTTTATACTACTTTATACTTCTTTTTTCTTCTTTATACTAAGTGCCACACCATCTCCAAGTGGAATGATGGATGTCTCCAGCACATCACTATGTTTTAATTCATATAAATATTCCCGCATCCGGCTATGAATGGTCCTGTTTCTTCTTTCTACTGCAAATCTGGATTCTATGATATCTCCATCTTGCAGTACATTATCAGACATCAGTATTCCGCCTTCGGAAAGCAGTCTTACTGCTTCTGGCATATAATGAATATACTGCCCTTTTGCAGCATCCATAAATATAAAATCATACGGACCTTCCAGAGTTTTCATAACTTCCAGTGCATCACCTTCTATCAGCGTTATCTTTTCTTCTTTTCCTGCACGTTTGAAATTATTTCTTGCGATTGGAATTCTCTTTTCATAATTTTCAATGGTTGTGATATGACTGTCTTCCGGCAGGTATTCACTCATTAAAATAGCGGAAAATCCGACTGCTGTTCCAACCTCCAGCACTCTGGCCGGTCTGTTCATCAGCATCATAACTTTCAGAAAGCTCTGCGTCTCCTTCCGGATGATCGGCACATAACTGTCCAGTGCTTCCTGTTCAATCTCTTCGATCACAGGATTCTCCGGTCTTTCCAGAGACCGGATGTATGTGACCATACGTTCATCTACAATCATACTATATATCTCCTCATGCTTAGCTGTCTTATAGAAAACCTTTTGCTCGGCAACTTCTCTTGCATGCTTTGGCATCTGAGGGATCTGCCACTGGCAGCTCCTTACGAATGCATGGCAATAAAAAGGAGCCACATATTGTACATCCCCGGCTCCGCTCATTACGTTCGAAGTCGCTTTTTGTACAATGTGCGGCTCATCATTCTCTGTCCGAAGCTTTTTACAACAGCTTCTCTTTTTTGCGGAACTGCATTGTAACAGTTTCCCTTATGCTATCTTTATACATCCATGATAATCGGAAGTATCATTGGTCTTCTCTTTGTACGTTTCCAAATGAAGTCGTTCATCGTATCACGGATTACAAGCTTAATTTTACTCCAGTCAGCATTACGCTGATGTGTCAGGCAATCTTCCACTGCTTCTGTCAGTACTTTTCTTGCTTCTTCCATCAGACTCTCAGATTCTCTGACATAAACAAATCCACGGGATACAATATCCGGACCTGCAAGGAGCTGATTGCTTCCTTTTTCCAGTGTCAGTACTACGATCATAATACCATCTTCTGCCAGATGCTGTCTGTCGCGAAGTACGATATTTCCTACGTCCCCTACTCCAAGACCATCTACAAGGATTTCTCCTGTATGCACATTATCTACTACCTTCGCCTCTTTGTCGCTGAGTTCCAGTACGTTACCAGATTTCAAGATGAAGATATTCTCTTTTGGAATGCCAAGCATCTTGGCAATTCCCGCATTGGCCTTCAGATGACGATATTCACCATGCACCGGAATTGCATATTTCGGTTTTACCAGTGAATAGATCAGTTTCAGTTCTTCCTGACATGCATGACCGGATACATGTGCATCCTGGAAGATTACATTCGCACCTTTTGCTGTCAGTTCATTGATTACTTTTGATACAGATTTTTCATTACCCGGAATTGGATTCGAGCTGAAGATAATCGTATCACCTGGCATGATTGTTACTTTTTTGTGCACATCCGCCGCCATACGTGACAGTGCTGCCATAGACTCTCCCTGACTTCCTGTTGTGATCAGGACAGTCTTCTCCGGCGGATAATTCTTAAGCTGATCAATCTCGATCAGTGTCTTATCTGGTACGTTCAAATATCCCAGTTCCTGTGCCACCTGGATAATATTTACCATACTGCGGCCTTCTACCACAACCTTACGGTCATATTTGCATGCAGTATTAATAATCTGCTGTACACGGTCCACATTTGATGCAAATGTAGCGATGATAATTCTGGTATCTTTATGTTCTGCAAATATGTGATCAAATGTGATACCTACCGTGCGTTCCGACTGCGTAAATCCCGGTCTTTCTGCATTGGTACTGTCTGACATAAGCGCCAGAACGCCTTTTTTACCAATCTCTGCAAATCTCTGCAGATCAATCGCATCTCCATATACCGGTGTATAATCTACTTTAAAGTCTCCCGTATGCACTACAATACCAGCTGGTGAATAGATTGCCAGTGCTGCTGCATCCTGGATACTATGGTTTGTCTTAATAAATTCGATACGGAACTGTCCTAGATTAATAGACTGACCGTGTCTTACCACTTTTCTTCTAGTACTGCGGAGTAAGTTATGCTCCGTCAGTTTCTTTTCGATGATTCCCATCGTAAGCTTTGTCGCATAGATAGGAAGGTTCAATTCCCTCAGAACATAAGGAAGTGCCCCGATGTGGTCTTCATGTCCGTGAGTAATAATGAATCCTTTTACTTTCTGGATATTATCTTTCAGATAAGTGACATCCGGAATAACAAGATCGATTCCAAGCATATCTTCCTCCGGGAAAGACAATCCACAGTCAACAACAATAATACTGTCTTCATACTCAAAAGCTGTGATGTTCATTCCGATCTTTTCCAGACCTCCGAGTGGAATGATACGCATTTTTCCATTGTTTTCTCTTTTCAAAATTACACCTCCACGTGCTTGCCGGTTACTGTTTGCACAATAACACTTACCGTACTATTTTTCTGCCTCTTTTTTGGCATTCTTTGCACTGTCCATAGAACTTTAATTCATGGTCCAACACGTGAAACCCCGTTGTCTCTTCGATCTTATTCTCCAAATCCTCCAGCAAATCATCCTTAAAAGGGATAATCTTTCCACACGTCCTGCATATCAAATGATGATGATGATGTCTTTCTTCTCCATCGAAAAATTCTCCAATCTCATAACGTGCACATCCATCATCAAGACTGATACGGTCCACCAATTGCATTTCCAGTAACAGCTGCACTGTCCGATAAATTGTTGCCAGTCCAATTTCCGGATAATCTTCTTTTACTAATTCATAAATATCTTCTGCAGTCAAATGCTTATCGCGATGATCTGCAAGGACCTCCAGTACTAATATACGCTGGTTCGTAACCTTCAATCCCTTTTCTCTCAGCATTTCTTTAAATTTCTCTTTACTGATAGACATTCTAAAACTACCTTTCAATATCTACATCTTCAAGCAGTTCTTCAAATACTTTTAAAATTACAGAAAGTTCTACATCATCTTCAACAATTTCATATACACTTTCTGTCTGACTTTCTCCTGATGTATCCTTTAAAATCAGACACTCTGCATCATCTTCTTCCGAATCTGTAACCAGAATATAAGACACACCATTTACTTTCGTCTGTTCAAGTACATAAAAATCTACTTCTTCATCCATCTCTTCGGACATGAATTTAATCTTTTCCATCTATTCCACCTCTGTTATCCCCGGCGAATTTGAAATCGAGTCCAGATACCCCTGCAGTATAAAAACAGCCGCAATCTTATCGATATACTTCTTGCGTTCTTCTCGCCTTACTTTATTCTCAATTAAAGTCCGTTCCGCTTCTATTGTAGTCAGACGCTCGTCCCACATCACGACCTCAAGGCCGGTCCGTCGTTTTAACATCTCTCCAAATGCAATTGATTTCTCCGCACGATCTCCGATATCATTATTCATATGCTTCGGAAGACCAAGAACAATTTTTGTCACTTCATACTCCGCAATCAGTGCCTCAATACGTGCACATGTTTTCCGGAGTTTGTTCTCGTCCTTTCTGCATATTGTCTCTACCGCCTGTGCAGTGATTCCCAACGGATCACTGACTGCGACTCCTACCGTCTTTGATCCATAATCGAGTCCCATGATTCTCATAATTATGATTCCCATCCATTATGCTCAATATACGTTTTGAGCATCTCTTCTACCAGTTCATCTCTTTCCATCTTCATGATCAGGCTTCTTGCACCATTATGGCTTGTAATATAAGTAGGATCTCCGGACATAATATATCCAACAATCTGGTTGACCGGATTATAACCTTTTTCGCTTAATGCTTTATATACAATCTCAAGAATGTCTCTTGCTTTAATCTGTGGCCCGCTTTCTACCTGAAAAAACTGGGTATTTGTCATATCCTTCATATTATTCACGTCCTCCAAAAATATTTCATTTTTATTCTACATGATTAAATCTTAAATTTCAATGCAATATTTGTAAATGGCTTTTAATTTCTACATTTACAAGCTGATTCGTAAGATTATCCGGATTTTTCACACCAATTTTCACATATTCTTTTGTATGTCCAACCTGGAATTCTTCCCCGTCTCTTATGATTTTTTCCTCGATCAGAACTTCCTGTGTGGTTCCAATAAGCTGCTCTTCATATGCAGCCTGTTTCTTGCGGTTCAGTTCTAAAAGGACCGCACTTCTCTCTGTTTTGACCTGATCCGGAACCTGGTTATCCATCGCGGCCGCTTTTGTTCCTTCACGTCTGGAATATTTAAAAATATGTGTTTCATAAAAATCAATTTTGTCTACAAACGCCCTGGATTCTTCAAATTCTTCTTCTGTCTCTCCCGGGAATCCAACAATCACGTCCGTAGTAAGCGCCGGGTTATGAAAATATTTACGAAGCAGCATACATTTTTCATAATATTCTTCCGCTGTATATCTGCGGTTCATTCTCTTCAGGGTTGCATTACATCCGCTCTGCAGGGACAGATGAAAATGCGGACACATCTTTGGAAGCGATGCGATTGTCTTTGCAAATTCTTCTGTGATAATTCTAGGCTCCAGCGATCCCAGACGGATTCTTTCGATTCCGTCTACTTCATGGATTGCAAGGATCAGTGACAATAAATCATCCCCGCTGTCTACACCATAAGAACTCAAATGAATTCCGGTCAGTACCACTTCTTTGTATCCGTTTCCTGCCAGCGTGCGCACTTCATCCAGCACACTGTCACGGCTTCTGCTTCTGACTCTTCCTCGTGCAAACGGAATAATGCAATAAGAACAGAACTGATTACATCCATCCTGCACTTTTATGTATGCACGGGTGTGTTCTGCTGCTGTACTCAGATGGAGATCTTCATAAGCTTTTTCATGGTTAATATCAATGATCTCCTGATATGCAGTGTCCTGTCCATCCTGTATACTTCCGGTCTGCATTCGTTCTCTTTCGTAATTTTCAAGAATCTCTACGATATTCTGTTTCTTATTATTACCTACCACAATATCGATTCCTTCCGGAAGATCGTCTTTTTTCGCCTGTACATAGCAGCCACAGGCTACAACGATAGAGTCCGGATTCATCTTTCTTGCACGGTGGAGCATCTGTCTGGACTTGCGGTCTGCCATATTCGTAACCGTGCAGGTATTGATAATGTAGACATCTGCGCCTTCCTGGAACGGCACGATCTCATAACCATGTCTTACCAGCAATTCCTGCATGGCTTCTGTCTCATACGCATTTACCTTGCAGCCAAGGTTATGCAATGCTACTTTTTTCATCTATCTATTCCTTTCTTTTTAACACTTTGTTGTAACTTCTAACGAAAATCTTCTGAATTCTTTGGCAATTTGTTTCTTGACTTTTCTTCGTCTGACTCTTAATATATCTATAGAACAAGAAATGAATCAAGGAGGGTATTCCAATGAAAACAGTAAAGATTTCTTTAAATTCTATCGACAAAGTAAAATCATTTGTAAATGACATTACAAAATTTGATTATGATTTTGATCTTGTATCTGGAAGATATGTAATCGATGCAAAATCAATCATGGGAATCTTCAGCTTAGATCTTTCTAAACCGATCGATCTTAACATCCACGCTGATGAAAACATGGATGAGATTCTCACAATGTTAAAACCATATCTTTGTGAGTAATTAATAGTTGTATTAACAACTCAGAAAAAGGGCTGGCCTTGTTAAGGGTTCAGCCCTCTTTTTTTATACCGAAGTATGCAGAAGAACCTGTCACCGGCAGGTTCTTTTGTATCTGTCCTGCTATTATTTTACTTCAATAATCTCTACTGTCTCGATTGCCTGCTTCATCAGCTCATCAATTTTTTCATTCAGATTTTCTTCCGAGCGGCGGATCACATCGATATTGGGCTTTGTCACCGGATGTTTTGCAACGAATATTGTACAGCAGTCTTCGAACGGCTGGATCGATGTCTCATAAGTATCAATCTTTTCAGATACATCGACAATTTCCTGCTTGTCAAATCCAATCAACGGACGGTATACCGGCATCGTACATACATCATTGGTTGCTGCAAGACTCTGCATTGTCTGACTTGCCACCTGTCCGATACTTTCACCTGTGATCATTCCCAGACATCCGTCTTCTTTTGCAAAATGCTCTGCAATACGCATCATGTATCTTCTCATAATGATTGTAAGCTCATCATGTGGACACTGATCATAAATATACAGTTGGATATCTGTAAAGTTCACTACATGCAGATTAATCGGTCCGGAATATTTTGCAACTTTTTTCGCAAGGTCTACAACCTTCTGTTTTGCACGCTCGCTTGTATACGGTGGTGCATGAAAATAGGTTGCCTCAAGACTTACTCCTCGTTTGGATACCATGTATCCTGCTACCGGACTGTCAATTCCACCGGATAACAGAAGCATTGCAGAACCATTGGTTCCAACCGGCATTCCACCTGCTCCCGGAATGATCTGTGAATATACGTAGATTTCATTTCTTACTTCTACATTGACCATTACGTCCGGGTGATGAACGTCTACCTTAATTCCACTTTCCGGAAACGCATACAGGATTGCTTCTCCAAGATCACGGCTGATCTCCATAGAATTCAGCGGATAACTCTTCTTTGCACGTCTGGACTCAACCTTGAATGTAAAGTTCTTATCCGGATACATCTCATCCATGTATGCAACAACGTCTTTTTTCAGTTCTTCAAATCCTTTGTCCTCCATACGGACTACCGGACAGATTCCAACAAGACCGAATACCTTTTTCAGATGTTCTACAGTCTCATCGTAATCATAATCTCCTTCACAGTCCACATAGATTCTGGCCTGTGATTTGTGTACATCAAACTGGCCGTCTACATCTTTTAATGCATAGCGCACCTGTCTTACCAGTGCGTCTTCAAATAGATGGCGGTTCTTTCCCTTAATCCCAATCTCTCCATATTTTAATAAAAATGTATGAAATCTCATCTTTTGATTCCTTTCTTTATCCTTTTATCTAATGTCTGGTATATTTTCTAAGCATCGGTACTATATTATATAGTGCCTCCAGCGTATAGTCAATCTCTTCTAATGTAGTAAATTCTGACATACTGAATCTGAGTGTCGCATCCAGGAATTCCTGCTTTGCCCCGATTCCCTTTAACACCCCGCTGATCTGCGGATGGTTGGATGCACAAGCCGATCCGGAAGATACATAGATTCCTTTGTCTTCCAGTGCGTGTAACAATACTTCACTTCTTACTCCTGCGATACCGACACTGATGATATGCGGCGCGGAGGTCTCATCATATAACCCGTGGATTGTTGTATTTTCAATCTTCTGTACACCTTCGATAAAATGCTTCTTTAACGCACGCATCTTTTCAACTTTTTCATCCAGGTTATCATAAATTGTCTTCGCCGCCAGTGAAAGTCCTGCAATTCCTGGCACATTTTCTGTTCCGGAACGCATATCATTCTGCTGTCCGCCTCCGTATACGATTGGGCGGATCTTTACATTCTCACCGATATATAATGCTCCTACTCCTTTTGGTCCATGAATCTTATGGCCACTGATGGAACACATATCTACTTTTAATTTTTTAGGATATATCTTATATTTTCCGAATCCCTGAACCGCATCTACATGGAATAAAATGTTCTTATTATAAGCCTTTACAATACTTGCAGCTTCCTGAATCGGCTGAACAGATCCAACTTCGTTATTTACATACATAACAGACACCAGAATGGTATCCTCACACAGCGCTTCTTTTAACGCATCCAGTTTGATTCTTCCATAACGGTCTACCGGAAGATATGTGACACGGAAGCCTTCCTCTTCTTCCAGAAAACGCATGGTATTGATAATGGCAGGATGCTCGATTGATGATGTGATCAGATGATTTCCCGCACGCTTGTTGGCTCTTGCCGCACCGATCAGTGCCATATTATCACTCTCTGTGCCTCCGGAAGTAAAATATACTTCCTTTTCCTGTACCTTCCAGAGTCTGGCAAATGTCTCCTTTGCTTCTTTTATATATTTTTCTGCTTCCACACCTTTATTGTGCATGGACGACGGATTTCCATAGTCTTCACACATGACTTTTTGTACCAGCTCACCGACACTTCGGTAAGCCATTGTGGTAGCTGAATTATCCAGATATACTTCTTTCATTTTTTCACTTCCTGTACTCTTCATTCTTAGTATTAGATTATGTGCCTACCCTTCCAGATGGAACATAAGAAGCGACAGTGTCGTAAGTCCTGCCGTCTCTGTTCTTAAGATTCTTCTTCCAAGTGTTACCGGCTTTGCCCCGGCTTCCATAGCAAGCTTTACCTCTTCTTCCTCGAATCCGCCTTCCGGACCGATGAATACACCGACAGACTGCCCCGGCCGAATTCCGGCTATGATCTTTTTCGTCTCTTCTATCCCTTCTGCCAGTTCATACGGGATCAGAACTACATCCAGTTCTTCCGCCATCTTAAGAGCCTGCGCATATGTACACACTTCGCCGACCGTTGGCACGATACCTCTGCCTGCCTGTTTTGCTGCGCTGACTGCGATCTGCTGCCAGCGTTCTACTTTTTTTCCAGCTTTCTTAGCGTCCAGTTTTACGACTGCCCGCTTTGTAGACACCGGAATTACCTGATATGCCCCAAGCTCTACTGCTTTTTGCACAATCAGTTCCATCTTATCCTGTTTCGGCAGCCCCTGAAACAGATAGATTCTGGATGACAGCTCTGTCTCTGCTTTGCTTTTTTCTACAATGTGAAGTACTGCCATGTCTGATTCGTACGATTCTACCTCACACAGATACTGCCATCCTTCTCCATCGTTCACCGTCAGTTTTTCACCAAGCTTCATACGAAGTACATTCTTTATGTGATTGACATCCGAACCTTCCACGTAGATCTTTTCTTCCTTCACCTGCTGTGGTGATACAAAAAAATGCTGCATATATGATCCTCTAATTCTTTCTTGCAGTTACAGATACCCATTCACCCTGATGGTTTACTTCCAGTACCTCTAAGCCTGCCTTCTTTACAGCTTCTACTACAACTTCTTCTTTATCTTCAATGATTCCACTCGTAATATAGATACCACCTTTTTTCAGCTGGTTTAAAATTACCGGTGTCAGTGGTACCAGAACGTCTGCCAGAATATTAGCTGCTACGATATCATATTTTTCATATCCGACTTTATCCTGTACTTCTTTGTCATCGATAATATTTCCGATCATAACCTCATACTGGTCTCTGCTGATTCCGTTATTATCCATATTTTCATATGTTGCATCGATGGCACATGGATCAAGGTCTGTTCCTACAGAATATTTTGCTCCGAATTTTAATGCAAGCATGCCGAGGATTCCGCTTCCGCATCCTACATCCAGGATCAGTGTGTCATCTGTTACGTATTTTTTCAGCTGACGGATACAAAGCTGTGTTGTCTCATGCATACCAGTTCCAAATGCTGTACCCGGATCAATGTGGATCACCATCTTGTCACTGTCTTTTGCTTCTACATTTTCCCATGATGGAATCACAAGGATATCATCAATATAGAACTGGTGGAAATATTGTTTCCAGTTATTCACCCAGTCTACATCCTCTGTCTGGGATTCTTCGATCGTGCATTCCCCTACATTCACATAGCTTCTCATCTCTTCTAATTCCTGTCTGACTTTCATCAGCATCTCTCTTTTATCCACATCTTCATCCAGATAGAATGTCAGATAAGCACATCCGTCATCTTCCGGCATGTCCGGCAGGATATCCACAAACATCTGCTCTTTGTCTGACTGGGTAAGAGGAATCTTATCCTCAATCTGTACTCCTTCGATTCCAAGATCAGCAAGCATGCTGCTGACAATATCTTCTGCTTCTGTCGTCGTTTTCAGACGAAACTGATTCCATTTCATATAATTTCTCCTTTATGTTATCTTTTTATCTTGTCTTTTATTTTCTCTGTGACAATCGTCGTTCTTTGTTCTGTTCTCACTTCAACGCTCTTTGCTGCATCCGACGATATTCCCTGCTTATTTTAACACCTGCCGTCTTTAAAGTAAATGTACTTCTTTCGCTAAAACTCTGTTAAGGAAATAACGATTTCTGTTCATGCCGTGTTAAGAAGTCTCTCATTCTCTTTATCTTCTCCTGTAAAATCCATACAATATATCCGGAAGCAAAATTCCATTCATATCATATATTTTAATGTATTTAATATGCTCTCGCAAAAGCAAATATAAAGCCATTGCAGGGCGCGAATCAACAAGGAGGACTTTTTGTTATGAATATTGGTATTTTAATTCTTATGATTATTGGTGGTGGTGTCGGGGTTTTATCTTCTTTATATATTGCACTCAGTTTCCCGGCCGTTATTCTGTGGAAAATCTATCGTAAAATCCGTCACGGATATAAGCTTACATATTAATCATTTCCCTGTCATGTATATTCTGACCGGTTTCTTAAATCGTCATCTATTTTAAAGCAGTATTCAGATCCTGTTCGATTTCATCCATTTCTGACAGGATCTCTTCCTGCTGTTTGTCAAACAGAAGTTTCTTATTATACTGATAGTACTTATCGCAATCATTTTCCTTTAAAAATTGAATACTGTAGTAATTCGTGTTCAGCTCTGTTACAAAGGATACCATCTCCTGACTGTCACCAAACGCTGCTTCCATGAATTCAAAAGCATGTTCCAGTGCGTTAAGTGTATGTTCTGTCAGTTCTTCCCGTGCTGCAACTTCTTTTCCAAACACTTCTTTGACACGTTCAAACGCCTCTTCTTTTTCCAGATGTTCTTCTTTTAACAGTTGTTCATAAGATTCCAGTGTATCCAGCACCTGCTTTCTTACATGGTCTTCCTGTTTTGTCATCTGTTCTTCTTTGCGCAGTTTTTCATAAGTATCTCTTGCTTCGCAAACCACAAGATCAATCTGGAGACTGGATCTGTATACTTTCAGATAATCGTACAGTATCGTAACATATCTGTCCTTTAAGAAATAATCTTTAAAGCAGCTTCCCAGACGCCCGATCAACATATTTACAACACTGAGTCTTTCATCGAATGCTGCGTACTGCAGGCGTTCCAATGTATCTTTACTGTAAATACCTTCTATAATCTTTTCCAGACCATAATCCTTTTTATATTTTCTATATAATTCCAGATAATTTGCAAAATCTTTTGCAATCTTCCAGTGCTGGATGTACTGATGGACAACTTCTCTGTCCGCTTGTTTTCCTAATTTTTCATATGTTTTCAGAAGCTGTGACAGGTCTTCCCAGCCTCTGGCTGTAGCAAACACCCGCCCGTCAACGGTCGTCTCCATACGGTAGAAATAGTCTTTCCGGATTTCTAAGTATGCAAGAATTGCCGGATGAATGTCTGCCTGATAAGCATATTCTTTCCATACATCGTAATTTACATCCACATCAATCTTCTTGATACGGTCCAGTGTTACTACATCAAAATCACGGACCGACTTATTATATTCCGGTGGATTTCCTGCTGCTACAATGATCCAGCCTTCCGGAATTTTCTGATTGCCGAAGGTCTTACACTGCAAAAATTGCAGCATCGTTGGTGCCAGTGTCTCTGATACACAGTTAATCTCATCGATGAACAGGATTCCTTCTTTTAATCCTGTCTCTTCCATTTTGTCATATACCGAAGCGATGATCTCACTCATCGTATATTCTGTAACTGCATATTCTTTTCCTCCATAGTTCTTTTTTTCTATGAATGGCAGACCAACTGCACTTTGTCTGGTATGATGGGTGATCGTATAGGCTACCAGTGCAATCTTGCACTCTTTTGCGACCTGTTCCATAACCTGTGTCTTTCCAATTCCCGGAGGCCCCATCAGAAGAATCGGTCTTTGTCTGATGGATGGTATCATGTAATCTCCGTATTCATCTTTTGCAAGATATGCTTCAATAGAATCTCTGATTTCTTTTTTTGCCCGTTTTATGTCCATTTTATTTCCTCTTTTTTGTATCTCTGATTGTTTAGCAGTATTTCACATTTCCAATTGGTGAATTCTGTCATTCTGTTTCTTTTTCTAAGATGATTTTCATCGCCCACGGCGGTACATCTACGTCTTCATACTCTTCCTCCATGAACACAAATGCGACCTCATATACTGGTCGCTTCGCCGGATAAATTCCTCGTCCATCCGTAAAGTAGATCATCCCCCGCAGATGTTCAAATGCATGCTGATGGATCAGCTCATCTACATAGGCAAATGCAGGGCGGAAGTCGGTTCCTCCTTCTCCTTTTAGTTCCAGATTTTCCATATAAGACTTTAGTTCTTCTTCACAGGTAATCTTCTGATCCGTCTGTATCTGATCATCGCACTGGATAATATGAATATTTACTTTTCGGAAAAAGCTGTCATTTTCGCTTAACACACCATATGTTTCTTCCAGAAATTTTCTGACCAGCTCACCCGAACATGACATCGATGTATCAATCACGATCACGAATTCTTCCACCTTCTGGACTTCTTTCCATTCCTGTGGTTCGATCAGCGGCATATTCCCATACATAGATAATCCATAACTGTAAAATGTATAATCAAACGAATCCGGATCTACTGTCATCTCTTCTCTTAATACAGAAAATTTTCTTAAAAACTCTCTGTAATCCATCCGTTCTCTGTTTTCTACTTTAACCTGATCGATCAGACTTCCGGATGACTGGGATGCTTCTCTTGAAAATGTCTCCATCTCCGTCTCCATGTGTTCGCTGATATCCTGCCACTTGTTCTCTATCTGGCTCTGCTTCTTCTTATCTTCATCCTTTGGCCAGTAGCTATGATCATCCACTCTGAATTCAGTTTCTAATTGTAGTATTTTATTTTCTGGTAGTTGTTCTTTCTTCAGGAATTCATACACCCGCTCCACAGTCAGTGTCTTCATCTCTTTTTTTAATTCCCGGTACATCTCTCTTCTTAACAGCGGCCGGGATTTTAAAACGCATCGGTGCTGCATATCATCGATGATCGACTCTGTCACAATATCGCAGGCAAGATTATACAGTCTTTCCTCTCTTCCTTTTCTTCGGATCATATGCCGGAAGATACCATGTAATACCAGATGCAGGTAAATGCGGTTCACCGCTACCCGGTCCGTTCTGAAAAGTCCTCCCAGATATTTTGGATCATAGTACAGATACAGTCCGTCTGTTCCCATACCATCTGCACCTGTATCTAACACAAATGGAAGACTTGAAAGTGCTACATCCAGAAAACGCATTTTCATATATAATTCATTTCTTGCTGTGATCAAGATCTTTCTTCCCAGATTTTCCATGCGCTCCTGCATATCAGATTCTATCGTATTTTGCATTTTCCATACGCCTCTTACAATTCAAATGTCTTTTTCTTTTTCGGAAATAATTGTCTTCGAATATCCATAAGTATTCCCAATATCTCTGTTTTCTGCAATTCTCCGGCTTGATTCATTCCCTCCTGAAGCGCTTCTTCCGTCCAGAATTTTCCACTTTCAAGGAAACGGATTCCTTCTATATCTTCTTTCTGAACCAGTAAGCCAACTATTGTTTTCAAATGCGCTGTTATATACTCCGCATACACATTCTGGTTCTTCCCGGATAAGTCCACCGGATACCGAAGTCTGTTCAATGCCAGTTCTCCTGCCGTCTCTTCCGAATCTTCCGCAACTGTATGATAGAACATTTCATCATATTTTTTATAATCCAGCTCCCGGTTATAAAAGCACTGCCTGTAATAACCTCCCGCTCCATGATGATGGGTTTCTAGAATCCTGGCCGGAGTATTCTCAACCGCCTCCTCATAATGCTCCGGGAAAAGGAGTTCTGTCATTTCATATTCTCCGTTTGTCTTGTGATAATTCAGTTTAACACGTAGCTGATACCTCATTTCTTCTGCAATAGATTTCAGGCAGCTCTTTTTTCCATTTTCAAAATCGATTTCTATTTCCGACAGATGACATCCTGTCAATGCTCCGCCTCCCATATCTAAAAGACTGTTACCCAGCCTGATCTTTCTCAGATTTCTACAGCGGTAAAATGTATATCTTCCAACTTCTGTAAGATATTTGGGAAGCCAGACACTCTCAAGTGTGGTTCCCGCAATTCTTGGATATTCTTCTGATGTCTGACTGTTGTTTCTGCTCAGATTCCCCGTCACTTGCGGATTGTACCATATCTCTTCGCCTTCATCCTCCCTGTTACTGGCAAATGTATAGGACGCCAGGGCAGTTACCGGCTTATCTTCTATCTCATCCGGCAGTACCACCATTCCGTCCCATCCATAACAGCCCGTAATCATGATTCCTGACGATATTTTTCTGTAATGAATCTCCGGGCATATCATACTTGCCGTTTTTTCTGTATTTTTTCTATTATTCATGAATCTTATCATCTCTCCTGCATTTTTCAGATAGGCTCTAGTTGTTTTTCTTTTCCTATACTACTATTAATCTATTTTGTTTGCAAGCTTCGTGCATTTCTTCTCTTATCTTTTCATATATATATGGCAACAATCCGTATTTTTCCCGGGAGGATTTATGGATACTTCTTCTCTTTCTTTATCTAGTCTCTGGCGCAAATATAAACCATTACTTTTACTTCTTTTCTTTAGCTTCTGCTTTTTTTCCGGAGGAATTCTTGCCAGATTCGTCTCTTCTGTCAATGTTTCTTCCACAAATATTCAAACTACACATGCTGCCTGTGAAAACTGGGGACTTGGTTTCCAGGAAGAAGGAAAAAGGCCCATCGGCAACACTTCTATCGATGACCTGAAAAAATATAATGCCTATTATGCACAGGATACTTCCAAAAAGATATTATACCTGACCTTCGACTGTGGATATGAAAATGGAAATACCCCGGCCATCTTAAAAGCCCTGAAAAAGCACCATGCTCCTGCCACCTTCTTTGTTGTTGGTAATTTTCTTCAGGAGAATCCGGATCTTGTAAAACAGATGTTAAAAGAAGGGCATACCGTGGGTAATCACACGTTCCATCATCCTGATATGTCACAGATATCCACCCGCGAAAGTTTCGCCAGGGAACTTGACAGTGTTGCTGCTCTTTATAAAGAAATTACCGGAAAATCTATGTCCCGCTATTACCGCCCTCCACAGGGCAAATATAGCACTGACAATCTTCAGATGGCAAAAGATCTTGGATATCATACCTTTTTCTGGAGCCTCGCCTACGTCGACTGGCTGACTGATACCCAGCCGTCACACGAAGAAGCCTTCGACAAATTACTTTCCCGTATTCATCCCGGTGCAATAGTTCTACTTCACAACACTTCTAAAACCAACGGTGAAATTCTGGATGAATTACTCCAAAAATGGGAAGATATGGGCTATTCATTTTCGTCTCTTAGTAAAATTATTTCAAACAGTTAGTGACACGCAACAAAAAAGAACGATAAATTCTATCGTTCTTTTTTGTTCTAATATTCACTATTAAATGCTTATTCTGTAATTAATCCAGATCAATAACATCCATCTTGAATGTATCATCCATCTCTGCATGACTTCTGATCTTTTCCGGATGATTACTCAGAAGATCTGACGTCTCATCAAACATGTCATCGTCATCATAATCACTCTCTCCGAACATATCGTAATCATCGTCGTCATCTTCTCCATAATAACCTTCAAAGTTATCAAACTCTTCTTCATCAAGAGGCGCAAATACTTCAAAATCATCATCCTGGATACTAATGTTGTTCACTGGTTTTCTGATTGCCGGACCTGATTCATCCAGAGACTGTGCTGCCAGACGTCTTGTTTCTGACATTTTCTTCTTTGCCGGCTCTTCTTTCATCGCTTTAGCTATATTCTCTGTAGCCCATGGATCTTCATCATCAAAGTCATCGTCATTATAGCCTTCGAATTCATCTTCGTCAGCAATTTCCTTCTGTACTTTTTTAGGGGCTTTCTTTGCTTCTTCTTTTTGCGCTTTCTTTGCCACCTTTTTACCAGCTTTAGCCTCTTTTTTCTTTGCTTTTAATTCAGCCTCTTCTTCATCCATATCAATACCATATTCATCATACAGATCATCCAGCTCCAGATCTCTGTGATAAAGTTTTACGGATGTAACAATTAACACTAAAACAAGGATCAGAATCAGAGCAAGCGCTATGATTACTACGATATCAAGGAAGTTCTCTACGAAATTTAATACTTTTCCCCAGAGACCACTTCCATTGCTGCCAGCTACTACTGAAGAAGCTGAACTTTCTGATGGTGTATATTTCTGATATGTTCCATCTATGGTATCATAACGATATGTTGTCTTCTCTCCATCTGAATTCATTGCATAAATAATATAATACTCAGCATTTTTTGTATCCTGCCAGGTATCAAATTCTTTTCCATTCAATGTAAGAGTTGTTTTCTGATATACATTTGAAAGTGTAATGCTTCCATCATCAGCTAATGGCATAATGTATCTGTTCTTTGCAATTTCAACAACTTCCAGTGGTGAAAAACTTCCTGTATCACTATCATATAAGAAGAAATCTGATTCGCCTTCTTTAACCGGTGTTAAATACATTGCAATTGCACCACTGGACTCCTGCTTCACAATCTGGTGGTCTTCGCCTTCAAATTTTAATGTATCTCTTACAAATCCTGTTGGAATAATTGTATCTGAAAAATCATCTGTAACCGTATATTTTGCTTTTCCAACTTTTACTTCTACACCAGATCTACTATTATCTGCAGCTGGTTCTTCCTGAATCAAAGATGGATCACCTTCTGCAATTGAAACTGCTGAAGATCCCGTCTCAAACTGTAATGCTACACCTGTATCATCAATTCCATCTACTTTTTCAACTTCAATTGAAGTTTCTCCCTCTTCCAATGCCTGGAATTTTAAATTAAATTCCATAGTTGTTCCTGCAGAAGAATCACTTCTTGACAGATTAATCGTTCCATCACTGCCAGTTGCATCATCACCACTAATAAATCTTAATTTGCTTGAATCATAATTTAATGTAGCCTGTACAGTATTCAGATCTACTGCCGAAGAAACTTTTGCCGTAATATCAACCTCTGCTCCTACACTTGTTGACGGATCTGAAAATCTAAACTCCGCCGATGCCGCATGTGCTACAGTTGCCATTCCAGGAATAGCAAGACATGCAACAATAACTGCAATTAAAAGCTTTCTTATTTTTCTCATGTATATCCCTCTTTTTCTTTAATTATTTATACAATGTGTTATTCTACAGTATCTGTCCCGGCTGCTCCACTTTCGCCTGTCCCATCACTGCCTGAACCTGTTTCTCCAGTTGTTCCGTCCGTTGTGCCGGTATTGTCTGTTGATCCGCTGTTTGTTGAACCAGTATTACTTCCCGAAGTATTACCACCCGATGCCGTACTGCCACTTCCTGAGGTTTCTGAAGTTGTTGTACTTGCCGATCCGGTATTGGACGTCGTCGTTTTATTGCTTCCGCTTTTTCCACTGCTATAAGTTCTCCCGGTACTTTTACTACTAGTTGTATTCTGACTATGACTACTTGTAGACGTATCATCTGACGAATAAGTTTCTTCCGGCTGAACCATGAACGACTGTGTCTCTTCATCCGTATCCGGCGTCCTGCTTCCTGCTTTATCTTCAATCTTCAAGCTAATATTCAGAAGATTTGTAGATTCTGCATAATTTTCATCTTCTCCATAAAAGAATGCGTGCAACTGCTTCACATTGCTTTCCAACGTAACAGGAATAACTACACTTCCTATATTTCCCAACGTATCTGTTGTCTTATCAAACGGGAATCCTGTCGTTTCTCCCAGTTCATAATCGAAAGCATCTTTTGCATATTCTAATATTTCCGTCATCGTAAAGTTCGTAGATACTTCCGGAAATACCTTATCGATAATCTTATTTAACTGTGTCGGTGTTGCCTGCTGAAGCTTTTCTACCACCTTCTGAAGTACCATCCGCTGTCTTTCCGCTCTTTTAAAATCATCTCCGGCTGTATATCTGATTCTCGCATAAGCAGTTGCCTGTATTCCGTTCAAAGTCTGAACTCCCGGCTCTGTTACTCCCGCAGATAACTTTCCAGTCACCTTCATGATTTCCTGAACATAACCACAGATGTAAGGGACTTCATCTTCCTGTACATCAATATCGATTCCTCCAACCGAATCTACAATATCAATCATAGAATTGAAATTCACGGTTACATAATGTTCAATATTCATATCCAGATTCTTATTCAAAACCGCAATAGCACCTTCCGGTCCTCCATACGAATATGCCGCATTTACTTTATTTAATGTATCATCCTGCTGTTCCATCAGTGTATCACGGTATATGGATGCTATCTTTACTTTCATCGTCTTTTTATTCAGACTCGCTATCATAATCGTATCACTTCTGGTGCCCTCGCCCAGATCATTATCCCGCGAATCCACTCCAAACAACGCTACATTTAAATAACCACTGCCTCTCTTTTTCGCTTCTTTCGAGACATTCAGTTTGTCAGTATCCAGCTTAACAGTATTAATTTTAGATAATTTACTTGCAACTATCACCACTCCAAGTATCGCAACAACGATTAAAGTACCGCCAAAAATAGCTGCAATTCTCTTACCAAGCGACCACGAATTGAACCCTTTCATCTTAGAGCGGCGACCTCGTCTAAAGTTTTTCTTATCTTTTGCCATTACGTCTATATCCTTTCTTCGGCCTTCTCCCATCATTTTACATCTTATCTTACCGCAATTTATTACAAACTTCAATCAAAAATCTATCATTTCAGTTTTTTTTCCAATAATTAGGGCTCATCGTGCACCATTTCACTATGGCTTCCGGTAATTTTTTGTAATTTCTCCCAAGTTTATATCCTATAAATTTGCATCCACTCTGATAAATCAGCTTAGGGATCAGATATCCTTTCTTTATTCTAAGAAGATGCTCCGCAGTCATTTTTACAAGCTTTATGCCTTCTTTTTCTGATTTCACACAATTAAACACTTCCGGATGCTCCGCCTGTGAAACTGCCATATCAAAATTTCTATGGAACTGCTGCATTCCTGTATAATTATGAGAATGAATCACTTTTGCTTCCGCAGCATAGGCAATTTTATATCCAGACAGAACCATGTTACCTGCCAGGATCATATCTTCATTAAATATTGTTCTTTTACAGAATCCACCCATTTTTTCATATACAGACCGCCTGTAAGCAGCACAGACATTAGAACAGAAGAAGGTTTTTATTCCCAATCTTGGAATATCTTCTGCTGTTTTTATCATACTTTTTTCCGGATAATTAAAAGTTCTTGTATATGTTTCTATAATGTTGCATCCATTTTCTGCCAGTTGTTTTGCATATGCTGCTCCGATTTTTTCATCCTGATCCAATGCTTCAACCAATTTGCCAATCACAAATTCATCTTCAGGGACTGCATCCTGCGTCATAAAAACCACAATTTCTGCATTTGACATCTGCATCCCTTTGTCTCTTGTTGCTCCATGATCAAAATCTTTTGGTTCGATATGATGGATATGAATCTGGTCTGTCTCCTTTATTTGTTTCGGAAACTTTCCTGCCTTTGTATTGATGATCCATATATTTTCAATCGGATATTGCTGTCTCTGCAACATGAACAGTAATTTATCAAATTTGGAATCCGGTTTATATGTCGGGATCACAACATCAACGGAATATTTTTCTTTTCTCATCTTTTCTTTTCTCCGTTTCCTTCAAAACCTACATACCAATAAATCACACCTGTTACAATCAGCCAGAACCATGTTGCCGGACTGCTGAACCACGTCGTAAAAAACGCCAGCATCAGATAAATAGCAAACTGGCCGTAAAACAAATATACGATTGGATTGTCGTTTTTCTTAATAACATCTATCACGATCTTAGATACGATTCCCAATATCAGCGAAAACACAAATACCCCAACCACTCCAAAATCATAATATGCATCATAAAACATCGTTAACGTCGTCAGTTCCGTACTTGTCAGATAAACGGTTGTCAAAACCATCTTAGGGAAAATAAATCTCAGTCCCGTTAATGACAAAAACGGGAACAACATTCTTTTTCCAAAGCTAAAACCAGACAGGTCTCTTACAAGGCAATCAAAGTTATCAAAGTTATTTGCAATATACATATATGGCTGTGTAACAACCATCGGTATATGTGAATATTTCATTTTAAAAATTTCATTCAGATAGAGAACTCCCCGCTTCTGGGATATTGAAATGACCACGCATGCCACACAAACAATCACACCAAATAGAATCAACATTTTTTTATGCATCTTTGGATTTACCAAAATATAAATAATTGCAGCAACTCCTACCTCAAAAAGAAATTGAAATCTGGACGCATACAAAAACGGGACAGCAAATGCAATCATATTAGCAATACAGACAATTACGTTTCTCTTTTTGTCATCCGCACAACTGATTTTGAACCATAACACAGAAAGTCCCGGAACAAGTATACAGCTGATCGCACAATAATGCAGATAATGAAGTGCTGACATATGAAAATATGAATAAGTATATGGCTCATCCGAAAATACAGGAATGTATCCAATCTGTATTACTTCTATTCCAAAGCATACAATTGACACAAATAAGATCAACATAATACACCGAAAAAGCCGGCCTGCTTTTCCAGCATTTTTCTCCGGCTCTTTCGCTTCCACTTTGCTATATTTTCTTCCCCATTCATATCCAATTCCAAACGCAATATATATTACGAAAAAGCATAACCAGGTTATATAACTCCATTCTTTCTGAAGCGTACTCAATTTCAGACAGCTAATTCCCTGTCCTCCTACCCATGCAAGCGTAAATAGTGCGCGTAGTTCTACCAGACTTCCACTTTCCCTTACCCAGTGTACATACAAATATATAGCTTCTACGATCAGTATAATTCCTGATACCCAATATAATCCGGCCAAAGAAGCGATATAACTTGCAAAAAAGCCCAACATATATGTCCCATATTCTAAAATAATTTTATTCCGATCCCTCATCCTGAATATCTCCTTCAAATGTCGACTTCATAGCCTTTGTATTATCCGGCGTAACATCCGTCATATAAATAATATCTTCACTGATTTTTTTCACTTTTTCAGATGGCTCATATGTCTCATCATTAAACAAATCCTGATGTAACTGTATCACATTCTCTTCCAGTCCTATTGGCACAACAAACGATACTCCCTCATGATCCTTCACATCTTCACTTGTAGTTACATTATAAGGAAATCCCTTCGTAGAAACCAGGTTATAATCCAATGCATGTGCTGCAAATCCTAAAATTTCTTTTGCCGAAAAACTTGTTGAAATCATCGGGAATACATCATCTACAATCTCATTAAGTGTCAGGAAATTTGCTTTTTTTGCTTTCTCCGCTACTTTTTCTAATACAATACGCTGTCTTTGCGCTCTCTTAAAGTCATTTCCATTCGTATATCTGATTCGTGCATACGCAACTCCATGGATTCCATCCAGGTGATGTGTTCCTTTCTTCTCTTTTATATCCGACCAATGAGCCCCGATCACTCTTGCAGTCTCCGCTCCGTAAAGATTGCACCAATGTGCCTCTTCTTTTGTCATATTGATATCAATTCCACCTAGCGAATCAATCACTTTTACCAACGCATTAAAGTTCACACTCACATAATTTTTTATATTCAGGTCAAAGTTTCTGTTCAGCAGGCTGATTGCCTCTTCCGGTCCACCCGTATTATATGCAGCATTCGCCTTATTATAGATTCCATTTTTTTGGAATAACATTGTGTCACGGTATACAGATACCAGTTTTACATCATTTGTTTTATTATTAATACTTGCTATCATGATGCAGTCACTCTGCACCCCGCCATCCAGTTCACCATTTCTGGAATCCAGACCAAATAATGCTATGTTCGTATATTTTCCATTATCTTTATAAACTTCCAGATTTTTTACGTCCAAGGTGTTGTGATCCAGTTTTCCTAACTTAAATATTCCATATGCGATTACAAACAAAATAATCAAAATCAATATTTCGATTATTAGAAAAACGATTCTTTTCCGTTTTCTTTTTCGAATTTTTCTTTTCTTTTCTTCCCTAAGCTGTCTTTTCGTCATGTGTTTATTGTTTGCCATTTTTAACTCCTTCAGCAATTAATATGCATTCTTGTTGATAAATCCTTTGAAGAATGTAAGAAATAAAATTTTAAAGTCAAATCCTAATGTCCAGTTTTCAATATAATACAAATCGTATTCTATTCTTTTTTGAATCGATGTGTCTCCACGTAAGCCATTGACCTGAGCCCATCCCGTAAGTCCCGGCCTGACCTGATGTTTGATCATATATCTTGGAATTTCTTCCTTAAATTTATCTACAAACTGTGGTCTTTCCGGTCTTGGTCCAACCAGACTCATATCTCCTTTTAAAATATTAATTAACTGCGGCAGTTCATCTATACTCGTTTTGCGAATAAATTTTCCTACCGGTGTTACTCTTGGGTCATTCTTTACTGTCCATCCTGCTTTTTCCGTCTTTTTATCCTGTACTACCATTGAACGGAATTTGTACATATAAAATGGTTTATTCTGAAGTCCTATTCTTTCCTGCTTAAAGATTAGCGGACCCGGTGAAGTAATTTTAATCACAATCGTAACAATTAACATCACAGGTGAGAACAGTGTCAACGCAACAAGTGCCCCAAATATATCAATGCATCTTTTAGCAAATGCATTGAGCATATTACTAAGCGGTACACGTCTGATATTGATCACCGGCAATCCAACAAGATCTTCAGTATATGGTTTTGTCGGAATGATATTATTATAATCTGGTATAAATTTAGTGTGTACGCCTGACTTTTCGCACATATTTACAATTCTTTCCAGTTTATGGTATTCTGCCAGACCCAATGTAATAGCAATTTCATCTAACTTGTTTTCCGGGAGCACAATTGTTAAATTATCAATTCTCCCCAGCACTTTAACGCCTTTGTATTCCGTTCCCCTTGGAACATTATCTGCCAGAATTCCTCTTACAATATATCCCCATTCCGGATTTGCTTTGATCCTGTCAATATACTGTTCTGCCGCCCGGCTGTAACCAATAAGCAAAATATGCTTCTGATTGTATCCCTGTTTACGCATATCTCTCAGTACTTCACGGATAATATTACGTATGATAATCTCCAGAAATACATTTACAAGGAAAAATACAAATATCATTCCTCTTGAGAAATCGGATTGTTTTGTTAAATACAGCATCAGTATAAAAGCCATTAATCCAATTACATTCGCCTGAATGATATGCCATGCTTCCAGTCTTCTCCCCTGAACTCTTTTTGGTGTATACAATTGAAATCCATAATACAGGATCAGATACCCCGGCACAATAATAATTAATACTTTCGCATATTCCTGCAAAGACAGAAACCAAGGATCCAATGAAAAAATACCACTCTTGAATCTGAGATACCATGATGAAACATAGGAAAACATAATCACCAGTGCATCCATCACCACATGCAATCTATTTAAAAGTTTTTGATTATCTTTTATCAATTTTACCACCCATACCAATTATTTTTTTACATTATATTTTATCTTACAATAATTTTCATATCTCGACAACCCTATTATGCCATAGTTTTTCTTAATACTTTATGAATCCCACCATATCATTCCAAACTTCATATGGCATGTATCTCCATTTTTTGATATAATAATTACAAATTTAGAAAAATCGGAGTATTCTTATAATATGAAAGTAACAATTATTATTCCCAATTATAACGGAAAACATTTTATGGAACCCTGCTTAAAATCTTTATCTGAACAGACTTACAAAGATTTTAAGATTCTGGTCGTAGACAATGCATCTTCCGATGGCAGCCTTGAATACATGAGCCAGTATTATCCTGACATCGAGGTTATTTCCTTGAAAAAGAACTATGGTTTTAGCAAAGCTGTCAATGTCGGAATTGAACATTCCTATACCCCTTATGTCATTCTGCTCAATAACGATACGACTGTAGACCCGCATTATGTAGAAGAGATGCTGAAAGCAATCGAAAAATCTCCTAACATTTTCTCAGTCAGCAGTAAGATGATACAAATGTATCACTCGGATCTTATAGATAGTGCCGGAGATCTTTATACCTTAATGGGCTGGGGTGTCTGCCGCGGAACCGGACGTCCGGTTTCAAATTATACAAAACCGGATAAAATTTTCACAGCATGTGCCGGTGCTGCTATTTACCGCCGTCGTATTTTTTCCCAAATAGGCCTTTTTGATGAAAATCATTTTGCTTACCTGGAAGATATTGATGTTGGTTACCGCGCAAAAATTTACGGATATTCAAACACTTATTGTCCAACCGCCCTTGTATATCACGTCGGCAGCGGGACAAGCGGCTCCAAATATAATTCATTTAAAGTAAAATTATCTGCCCGTAACAATATTTATTTGAATTATAAAAACATGCCTCTTTTACAACTTATTTTGAATTTTATCCCGCTTCTTCTCGGTTACATTGTCAAATACCTTTTCTTCCAACGTAAAGGTTTTGGAAAAGACTATTCTGATGGAATAAAAGAGGGGCTTCAATATGCCAGAAAACAGAAAAAAGTACCGTTTAAACTCCGGCACTTACCTAATTATATCTGTATCGAGTTCGAATTAATCCTTTACACACTTTCATACGCCCGTGACTGGATCACACGAAAATTATTCAAGAAATAAAAATAAGAGAGGAAGACATTCCAGAAACATGTTTTCCTCTCTTTTTCATACCCTAGAACGTGTCCGAAAAGCTGTCAGTGGTTTTTCCAGACGCATGACGGTCCAGAAACATGTTAATCATCAGAATTCCTATCATCTGAAATCCATTCTGCAATCCCAAGAATGCCGGATTAAATGCCGGTCTGACAACAAACCACAAAAGCGCAATCAGTGTGAATATCTTTACAATTCCATCATTCTTTATCGCATATTCTCCGATCCTTCTAATATAAAGTCCTATAATTCCAAGAATAAAAATCAAAAATCCAAGAATTCCCATCTGATATACAAAAGACAAATATTCTATTTCATATGAAAATGGAAGCGAAGAACTTCTTATAAAATTTTCAATATAGCTTCCAAATCCATGTCCTATCACCGGACTCTCTTTTATTCCTTTCATCAGTTCCCGCATTTGCATCTGTCTGACATCATCCGATTCTGCCGCAAACGAAGAAAAGAACCTGAACTCTATCATCTTTATTACCGGTTTTAGCCATAAAACTGATGACACCACCAGACATATGATTCCCGCAATCCTGATTTTTCTGGGAATTTTCTTCCAGTAATATATAACTGTGATCATGGCAAAACAACCAAACTCCACAAGAAAAATCCTTGAGAATACAATAAATGTATAGATTCCTGTCAGCACAAAAAGTATTCCCCGTGTTGTCTTTTTATATTTTTGCAAAATCCAGTAGAAGGGCATTAATGTTATAACAATAACATCCGAAGAACTTTGTACCCGGATCAGAAGTATTTTTCCCAGATGCATTGTCATTGTAGACACTTCTGTTCCAAATACATGAAGGTAAAATTGTATTACTGCTTCATATTCTATCAGTTTACAGACAAACACTATCTCTATTAATATCTTCCCTGCAATCTTAAGAAGCATCATATAAAGTACCGCTTCTACAATTTTTTCCACTTTTATGATTTCATATTTTGCCAGGAAATATAACTCAGCAAATAATATGACCGAAATATAAAGCAGTCCTGCAAATTTGATACTTAATACATTTCCCCTCATCAGGCTATAGATACATGCTATAGCCCCCAGAACACATAAAATAATTTCAAACTTTGCTTCTTTTATGAGCTCTATAAGCTTTTTTTGTCCGAGCAGATTAAAACTTCCTAAAATAATCAGTAGGCATACCAATATTTTTTGAATTGGTATGCCTAGTATTACTCCTGTTGGAAGTGCATAGCTTATAATGCATAAATAGATCACAACATTCAGTAATTTAAATTTTTTATCCATAGTTCACCTTAGAAGTGGAATGTATCTTTTAATCCTACCCACAGCTGGTCTTTATCACTTAAGTTCAGTGGGGTTCCATCTTCCAGTGCGTAACCTTCACCTGAAGCTGTACCTTTGTACTCTCCTGTCAGTGTCGGCCATTCTATACCGATTTCAGGATCATTCCATGCCAGTCCACCTTCGTCTCCCGGATGATAGAAGTCTGTACATTTGTAGCAGAACTCAGCAAGATCACTTAATACCAGGAATCCGTGTGCAAATCCTTCCGGAATATAGAACTGTTTTTTATTTTCTTCTGTCAGTTCTACACCGAACCATTTACCATATGTCTCGCTGTCACTTCTTAAGTCAACCGCAACATCGAATACAGATCCTTTTACGACACGGACCAGTTTTCCCTGTGGAAACTCTTTCTGGAAATGAAGTCCTCTTAATACACCTTTCGTTGAGCTTGACTGGTTATCCTGTACAAACTGCATGGTAAGACCTGCTTCTTCCATATCTTTCTGGTTGTATGTTTCCATAAAGTATCCTCTTGCATCTCCATGAACAGTTGGTTCAATTACGCAGAGTCCCTGGATTTCGCCTGCATTTTTTTCTACTTTAATCTGTCCCATTTTATCTGTCTCCTTATTTAAATGTGATTTAATCCCAGCCACAAACAGTGGCTGAGATTAGTTTTAAGATATATATAATTAAAATTCAATTTCTTTCAGATATCTTCCAAGTGCATCCTGCCATGTCGGAAGTGGAGTAAATCCATTTTCTACAAGTTTGCTCTTATCCAGGCGGCTATTGAAAGGTCTTGCCGCTTTGGATACACCATACTCTTCTGTAGTCACAGGAAGAACTGTTACTTTATCTTCGCTGTATTCTTCATGGCCAAGCTCCGTTGCCTGACGAAAGATTTCTTTTGTGAAGTCATACCAGCTGATATATCCGCCTTCGTTTGTTGCATGATAATAACCATATTTTTCTGTTTCAATCATGTCTACAAGAAGTCTTGCAAGGTCAAATGTATAAGTTGGTGTTCCAATCTGGTCGTTTACAACTTTCAATGTATCATGTGTCTTTGCAACATTTAACATTGTCTTGATGAAGTTCTTACCATTTTTACCAAATACCCACGCAATACGTACGATAAAGTATTTCTCCAGTGTCTCTGAAACTGCCAGTTCTCCGGCAAGTTTTGTTTCACCGTATACATTCAGAGGCTTGTAATCTTTGCAATCTGGCTCCCAGGCTTTCTCGCCCTGTCCGTCGAATACATAATCTGTGCTGATATATACCATCTTGCAATCCAGTTTTTTACATACATCTGCAATGTTCTTTGTTCCTGTTGCATTAACAGCTTTTACGATTTTTTTCTTGTCATCGTCTTCTGCAAGATCTACGGCTGTCCATGCTGCACAGTGTACAACAACATCCGGTTTTGCTTCTGTCAGGACCTTTTCTACAGATCCTGCATCTGTAATATCCATTGGCACATATGGCATAGTTGTTACCGCTGTTCCGTCCTGGATCCCACTGTATGTTTCTTTAATGTCAGAACCAATTCCCTCGTATCCACGAGCTGCAAGTTCGTTCATTACATCATGACCAAGCTGTCCGCCAACACCTGTCACTAATACTTTCATTATTTGATCTCCTCTCGATGAGCATACATTTTTTCATAGTAGTTCTGGTATTCTCCGGAAATGATTGTCTCCCACCATTCTTTGTTATCCAGATACCATTTGATTGTCTTTTTGATACCATCTTCGAATTTTGTCTCTGGAAGCCATCCAAGTTCGTTGTGGATCTTAGTTGGGTCGATTGCGTAACGCATATCGTGTCCTTTACGGTCTTCTACATGTGTGATCAGACTTTCTGGTTTTCCAAGTTCTTTACAGATAATCTTAACGATCTCGATGTTTGTCTTTTCGTTGTGTCCACCTACGTTATATACTTCTCCGACTCTTCCGTTATGAATGATCAGATCGATTGCTTTGCAGTGATCTTCTACGTATAACCAGTCACGTACATTTAAACCTTCTCCGTATACCGGAAGCGGTTTGTCATTTAATGCATTTGCGATCATAAGCGGGATCAGCTTCTCTGGGAAGTGATATGGTCCGTAGTTGTTAGAGCATCTACTGATTGTTACAGGCAGTCCGTATGTTCTGTGATAAGCAAGAACTAACAGGTCTGCTGCAGCTTTTGATGAGCTGTATGGGCTGCTTGTATGAATTGGTGTCTCCTCTGTGAAGAACAGGTCTGGTCTGTCAAGTGGCAGATCTCCGTATACTTCATCTGTAGATACCTGGTGGTAACGTTTGATACCATATTTTCTACATGCATCCATAAGTACTGCTGTACCTTTGATATTTGTATCCAGGAATACTTCCGGGTTCTCGATAGAACGGTCTACGTGGCTTTCTGCTGCGAAGTTTACAACCATGTCTGGTTTTTCTTCTTCAAATAATTTGTAAACAGCTTCACGGTCTGTGATGCTTTCTTTTACAAAACGGAAATTCGGGTTGTCCATAACTGGTTCCAGTGTAGATAAGTTTCCTGCATATGTCAGGCAGTCCAGACAAACGATACGATAATCTGGGTATTTATTTAACATATGAAATACAAAGTTACTTCCAATGAATCCGGCTCCTCCGGTTACGATAATTGTCATTTTCTTATTTCCTCTTTTCTTTTTATTGTATACAGGATTCTTTCTATAAGAATCCTGTCCGCTATCTTAAATTCTCGATTTCAGCTGAAATTCTAATACAGATTTTCTCTGTATTTTCCATCCAGGACGTCTTTTAAGTACTGTCCGTACTGGTTTTTCTTCAGTACTTCATATACTTCCATGATCTCATCCTTGCTGATCCATCCATTCAGGTATGCAATCTCTTCCAGACATGCGATCTTACGATGCTGATGTGTCTCAACTGTCTTAACAAAGTTTGTTGCATCAACAAGGCTTTCATGTGTACCTGTATCAAGCCATGTGAATCCCTGACCGAGAAGTTCTACATTCAGGTTGCCTTTTTCAAGATATACGCGGTTAAGATCTGTGATCTCCAGCTCTCCACGTGCACTTGGTTTTAATTCTTTGGCATATTTTACAACGTTGTTGTCGTAGAAATAAAGTCCTGTTACACAATAATTACTCTTTGGCTGTGCCGGTTTTTCTTCGATGGAAATAGCTTTTCCGTCATGATCGAATTCTACGATACCAAAACGCTCCGGATCATCTACGTAGTATCCGAATACTGTAGCACCTTTTCCTGATTCTGCATTTTCAACAGCTGCTTTCAGACGTTTATTCAGTCCGTGTCCTGCAAAGATATTATCTCCAAGAACCATGGCTACTGTATCATCTCCGATAAATTCTTCACCGATGATGAAAGCCTGCGCAAGTCCGTCCGGACTTGGCTGTACTGCATAAGACAGATTTACACCAAACTGATGTCCATCTCCGAGCAGTTCTTTAAATCTTGGTGTATCCTGTGGTGTTGAGATGATCAGGATATCACGGATTCCGGCGTTCATAAGTACTGACATCGGATAATAGATCATTGGCTTGTCATAGATTGGCAGTAACTGTTTTGAAGTTACCATTGTTAATGGGTACAGACGTGTGCCTGAACCACCTGCTAAAATAATTCCTTTCATTTCAGGAACCTCCTCTTATAATAAATAGGTTTTCAAGTTCTTCTTCAGTTATTCAAGTCTTTTCTTCTAGTCTTTTTTCTTACTTTACTTGCATTATAAAAGGTGACCTTAGGTCACCTTCAAGTATTTTTTTCAAAAATTGTAACTTTTTTGTAATATTTAAGAACATCCTAAGATTTTAGGTAGAAAAACAATACAGCCAGCAGAGAACTCTGCCGGCTGCATTTATCTTTTTATTTTTTTACAAATGGTTTATCTGTCTTTCCAGGAGCTGCATCTCCTTTATTTACAATCACAATACGGATTGCTTCCAGACGTTTGCATAATCCTTCTGTTCCGGCTGCTTCTCCATTTTTAGCCCAGTCAAGCCAGCCATAATCTTGTGCATGCACCTGATAATATATATCATACTGATCTGCATCTTTTCCTGAAAGTTCAATCTTGATTGCTTCCAGACGTTTGGACTGTCCTGTGGTTCCCGCAAGCTGCCCGTTTTTCTTTTCTTTCTGCCAGCCAATATCCTGTACATGTGCACTGTAATTTACATTCACATTTGTAAGCGATGGTAAGCGGATACTGATTCCTTCCATTCGTTTTGCTTTTCCTACGCTTCCTGCAATGTCTCCGTCATATACCCAGCCGCTATTGCCAATATCCTGTACATGTGTCTGGTATTTTACCATTCTCTGTTCCATCGGCTTATCTGTACTTCCCGGCGCTTTATCTCCTTTTTTAACCAGCCTGATCTCTATTGCTTCCAGACGGTATCCATAGCCGGCTGTTCCGGCTGCTTCTCCATTCTTTGCCCAGTCAAGCCAGCCAAATTCCTGCGCATGTGCCCGGTAATAAATATCATATTTTTCTGCAATATCACCAGATAGCTTTAACTGCACTGCCTCCATCCGGAGTCCTTCTCCCGTAGTTCCAGAAAGCTCACCGTCTTTTACCCAGTCAAGCCAGCCTTTGTTTTCTACATGTGTACGATATTCCACAGAGCCATCGATACTGCTGTCTTCCAGCGTTACCTTCAATGCTTCCATTCTCTTCTTTTCGCCGGTTGTTCCGGATGTCTCACCATCTTTCACCTCGTCAAGCCATCCATAATCCTCCACATGTGTCTGATATGCAACAGATGCCGGACTTACTGTAATACCTGAAACCTCATCTGTATATCTTTGTCTGTTCGCAGTTCCGACAGCACGAAGTGTATTTTCATTTTCCACATCTAATGCCACATCATCCCATACGAATACACCCGACTGCTGCTTTTCTCCATATCCTGCCGACTTATTATTTACATAAAGTTCTACACGGTCACAGTTGGAATATACTTTTATCTGTTCTTTTTTCTTATTTCTCTCGGTATAGCGTCTGCTTGTCAGATATACAAATTTATCATCCTGATTCCAGTTCGCTTTGTAGAAATAGAATGCATCTTTCTTTGTCTGATGATCATAACATACAAGACCTTTTGTGTTCGTCCTTGGAACGCCGCCTTCATTTCTATAACATGAGAAATCAAACATATTCCATACGAAGCTTAACGGAATATCTCCTCTGTCCTGGATCAGCTTATAATATGTTTCCAGAATATAACTCTGATATTCTTCATAATGTATATCACCAGATGCATCTGAATCTGTCCATGAAAAATTCTCATCTATGGTTGTATGCTGATTAATATTAGCACCTGCACCATATTCTGTGATCATCAGTGAATCTGTCTGATAAATATCTTTATAATTATCAATCTTTTTATTCACTGTATTTGTAATTGTTTTTCTTCCTTTTTCCCCGCCGCTGGATACATTCGACTTAGTGTCTGCTGATTAAGCAGCTATCTGTAACTTCCAACTCTTACATCTGTTCC
>ERZ827037.752-NODE-752-length-40244-cov-12.762572_pt1 | contig 40244 bp, 33 predicted proteins | sample MGYA00519924_ERZ827037 | MGnify/ENA primary metagenome ERZ827037 (study PRJEB31778, sample SAMEA3449250) | human gut metagenome | biome: human gut; feature: human-associated habitat; material: faeces | place: United Kingdom | collected 2010/2012 ...
GGTTTTGCAATTCCAGTTTGTATTTCTTATTCATTTCGCAGAGTTCCTGTCTCAGTTTGTTGGGATTGACATCGGCCAATGTGTCGATTGTGATATATCCGGCTTTATGCAAAGCGGGAACCCATGCTTCATCAATACCCAATGCTACGTATTTGTCTGCGGCATCTTTCTTTACTGTCTTTTCCGGACGCATCTGCGGGAAGAGCAACACTTCTTGGATAGTTGTCTGACCTGTCATCAACATTACCAGACGATCGATGCCGATACCGATACCGGATGTCGGAGGCATACCGAATTGCAAGGCGCGTAGGAAGTCTTGATCGATGAACATCGCTTCGTCGTCTCCTTTTTCACTTAAGCGTAATTGTTCTTTGAAACGTTCTTCTTGGTCGATCGGATCGTTCAACTCGCTATAGGCATTTGCCAATTCTTTACCATTGACCATCAACTCAAAACGTTCGGTCAATCCCGGTTTACTTCTGTGCATTTTGGTAAGCGGGCTCATTTCGACTGGATAGTCGATGATGAAGGTTGGCTGGATAAACGTGCCTTCGCAGAATTCACCGAAGATTTCGTCAATCAGTTTGCCTTTGCCCATTGTTTCGTCGATTTCGAGGTTCAATTCCTTACAAATCGCGCGTATCTCGTCTTCGCTTTTGCCATTTAGGTCATAACCTGTCTTTTCCTTAATGGCATCCAAGATCGGCAAGCGACGGTAGGGAGCCTTGAAGTTAATCGTCTTGCCATCGACCACGCTTTCGTGTGTGCCGTTGACGGCGATGCAGATACGTTCCAATAATTGTTCGGTGAAACTCATCATCCAGTTGTAGTCCTTATATTGGACGTAAAGCTCCATACAAGTGAATTCCGGATTATGCGTACGATCCATACCTTCGTTACGGAAGTTCTTGCCGATTTCGTAGACACCTTCGAAACCTCCGACGATCAATCGTTTCAGATATAATTCGGTTGCGATACGCAGATAGAGGCCGATATCCAGTGAGTTATGGTGCGTGATGAATGGACGTGCGCTTGCACCTCCGGGAATGGATTGCAGGATCGGAGTTTCCACTTCCGTATATCCAGCTTCGTCTAAGGCGGTACGCATGGTCTTGATAACTGCCGCACGTTTCATGAATATATTCTTTACACCATCATTGACTACCAGATCCACATATCGTTGGCGATAACGCAATTCCGGGTCGTTGAATCCATCATATGCTACGCCGTCTTTGTATTTGACGACCGGTAGCGGCTTGAGTGATTTGGATAATACCGTTATCTCTTGTGCATGGACGGAAATTTCACCCATCTGTGTACGGAACACGAAACCTTTGATTCCGACAAAATCTCCGATATCTAGCAATTTCTTGAAAACGATGTTATACAGATCTTTATTTTCTTCCGGGCAAATGTCGTCACGAGAGATATAAACCTGTATTCTGCCTTCTGAATCCTGCAATTCCATGAAGGAAGCCTTTCCCATAATGCGGCGGCTCATGATACGACCGGCAATACTTACGGGACGGGGCTCTGCATCGTCTTTAAAATTCTCTTTTATCTCTTTGGAAAATGCGTTCGTTACATACTCAGCTGCGGGATAGGGCTCTATCCCCATCTGGCGTAACTGCTCCATGCTGTTACGTCTTATGATTTCCTGTTCACTCAGTTCTAATAGATTCATTACGCTATTATTTTGTATAATACGGTGCAAAAATACAAAACTTTTCTTACTTATTGCCTAAAAACGTATGTGACTTTACGCTTTATGTTCTTAAAAGGTATTGTTTTGTAATGGAAAAGGCAGATTACGTATAGCTTCGGGCAGGAAGAAGCGGACATCTTTTCCAGTCTCGAATGCTTTGCGTATAAAGGTTGAAGATATTTCGATCAAAGGGGCGTCTACCTTTTTTATGTGAGGATATTGTGCCGGAATTTCAACATCGAATCCTTTGCGCGGATAGATGAAGATCGGATAATTGGAAATGATGGCTTCGTATTCTACCCACCGGGTAATATGTTTCCAATTGTCCGCACCCATGATGAAATAGAATTCACGGTCCGGATAACTTGCTTCCAATGTCCGGAGTGTCCGGATGGTATAAGTGGGCTTCGGAAGGGAAAACTCGAAGTCGCTGGCGTGGAACTTAGGGTAACCTGCGATGGATTTTTTTACCAGTTCATAGCGAAGCTGGTCATCCATCAGTTCTTCCTTCTCTTTTAGCGGGTTGTGGGGGGTGATCAGAAACCATAGCTCGTCCAGCTCCGTAAATTCACACAGCCAGTTGGCTAATGCCAGATGGCCGATGTGAACCGGATTGAATGAACCAGAATAAATACCGGTTTTACGTCTGCTGGCCGTATTTTCTTTCAGTCCCGTTTCCACTTGATGATATTTATGACTTGTGCACCAAATACCAGTCCGGTACCGATCGCTATGATATACTCCTTATGATATAGGGCGGCTGTACAAGTGGCAAGAGCGACAAATGCTATACCAATGAATGTATATAGCCATTTCTTGGATAACTTCTTGCCGTTCATGCTTTTGCAAGAAATCTTTTTATCACTTTTAATGCTTCTTTTTGTGCGACTTCCAGCTTGTCGTTCACCACTATTACGTCAAATTTGTCGGCAAAACCCAGTTCAAATTCGGCTTTGGCAATGCGGCTTTCGATTACTTCCGGAGCATCCGTACCACGTTCTTTTAGGCGACTCCGCAGATCTTCGATCGAAGGGGGCTGAATAAAGACCGAAAGAGCACGGTCACCATAAAACTTTTTGATGTTGCAACCTCCTACGACATCGACATCGAATATGACGTTATCGCCACTCATCAACCTTCGTTCCACCTCACTTTTCAGTGTGCCGTAATATTTATCGGTATAGACCTCTTCGTATTCCAGGAAATCTCCTGCTAGTATACGGGTGCGGAATTCATCCGGTGTAAGGAAATAATATTCCACTCCGTCTTTTTCCGTACCACGTGGGGCCCGGCTAGTAGCCGAGATGGAAAAATGCAGGTTCAGATTCTGTTTCAGCAGGAAATTGATGATAGTGGATTTGCCCGAACCGGACGGTGCGGAGAATATGATCAGTTTGCCAGCCATATATCGTTTTTATAATACGTTTAATACTTGTTCTTTGATCTGTTCCAACTCGTCTTTCATCTGAACGACAAGCTTTTGCATCTCGGCATGGTTGCTTTTCGAACCGAGGGTATTGATTTCGCGTCCCATTTCCTGGGCGATGAAACCGAGTTTCTTACCTTGTCCGTGTCCGCTCTCCATCGTGCTGATGTAATATTTCAGATGATTGTCCAGGCGGTTCTTTTCCTCGTTTACGTCCAGTTTTTCGATATAATAGATCATCTCCTGTTCGAACCGGTTTTTATCGTAGTCCTGTCCGGCAATCTTTTCGAGATTGTCCATGATACGGGCTTTGATTTTTTCAATCCTTTCCTTTTCGTAGAGTTCTACATCTGAAAGCAGACGGGCGATATTGGCAATTTTCTGTTCGAACAACTTTTGTAACATGGCGCCTTCCTGAATACGGAAATCACAGAGGTGCCTTATGGCCTCTTTGATCGCTTTCTCAACCACATTCCATTCCTCTTCGTTCACTTCCTGGGCCTCTGTCTTGATCACGTCCGGCATGCGGAGTAGGGTTTGGAACCAGTCAGCGGGAAGTCCGATGTTCAGGCGGTCGGCAATATCTTTAATTTGATTGTAGTAGTTTTCTACCGCAGCCAAGTTGATCTGTGTGGGTGTGTCTTTACCAATATATTCGACGAATATATTAAATTCGACTTTTCCACGTTCAAGCGACTGGAGTAACAAACTGCGTATTTGCATTTCTTTTTCTTTATAGATGGAAGGAATGCGGGTAGACAAATCCAGTTGCTTGCTGTTCAGAGCCTTTATTTCTACGGTTACTTTTTTAGAAGGGAGTTCGGCTGTAACCTTACCGAATCCAGTCATTGATTGTATCATTGTTCTAAAAATTTGTGCAAATATAGCTAATCAATTGATAATTGACAATTAACAATTGACAATTAATTGGAAAAAGCCGAAACCTTCCGTGCCAGCCTTAATAAAATCGGTTTTGATCATGAGATTACAGTTATGTTTTATATTTTTGCATCCATTATCAACCGATTGGCTTTTGACATATATTTAATTGTCAATTGCTGGTTGTCAATTGCTGGTTAAAATGTCTTGTATATTAAATATCGAAACATCGACTTCTGTATGTTCTGTAGCGTTGTCTATGGATGGTGAAGTCCTTTTTGCGAAGGCCTCGTTCGACGGTCCTTCGCATGCAGCCCTATTAGGCGTATTTGTTGAAGAAGCTCTTTCCGCATTGAAAAAGAAGGAGGGAAAAAAACTGGATGCCGTAGCGGTCAGTAGCGGTCCCGGTTCCTATACCGGACTCCGTATCGGAGTGTCTGTCGCTAAAGGCCTTTGCTTTGGTTTCGGTATTCCTCTGATCGGCATTCATACGTTGGACATCATGGCTGCTACTGCCTGCAGTAAGGGCGATTCGCAAATCGTCTCTACTACTGACGACCTTCTTTATTGCGCTATGCTGGATGCCCGGCGTATGGAAGTTTATGCGGCTATCTACAATGCTTCTTTAAAGCCTGTCCGCGAGACGAAGGCTGATATTGTGGAAGCCGGCACGTATGCTTCTTACTTGGAAAAAGGGAAAGTTTGTTTCTTTGGCAACGGTGCCTCCAAATGCAAACCGGTCATCACTTCTCCGAACGCCATCTTTATCGAAGATATCTATCCTCTTGCCGTAAACATGATTCCGCTCTCGGAACAAGCCTTTGCCGCTGGCAAGTTTGAAGATACCGCCTATTTCGAACCGTTCTACCTGAAAGAGTTCCAGGCGACGGTTGCGAGGAATAAGGTGCTGGGGGGGCGTTGAGGATTGAGATTGGCTTCGCGGGATTTTTGTCTTCGGTACATATACGTGTTTTGTTTTTGACGAAAAATGAAGCGGTGTCCGGAATCCCCCTGTCTCTTGCTTTTGGCGGCATAATGCTGCAAGCATGTGGACAAGGTATTTTGTTGTACACCGCCTCTTTCGCAAATCTCCTGTTTCGATCAGAACTTGCCAGTCTGGGTTTGGCTCGTTTCCTGTTTTTCATCGTTCATATTGACAGTGACATTGACCGATGTTGGTTGTGCTTGGTAAGGCATACGGTTTTTGGGATCCGGCCCGTAGCGGTTGGGACCTACCGTTCCGTCTGCGAACAACATATACAAGCCTAATGCAATGTTGACCAACGGTATCAGTCCCAATAACAAAAGCCATCCGGATTTGTTCGCATCATGTAAGCGTTTTACGTCTTGCGCCAACAGAAACCATCCCCCGGCGATCAGTACGGCAAATCCGATGAACACTCCGAAACTGAAGCTTCCTGAACCGACGAGAGCTGCCGCTACGCCTAACCAAAAGGAAATACTGATTGCGATACCTCCGAAAATACATGTCAACAAGTATTCGATACGGCGAATACGGCCATTGAATGAAAATGGTGCTTTGAACATAATGAAGTGAATTTAAGTGAAACAATGTGTTTGTGTATTCTTGACAAAATTGCATGTGTGAAATTTTTAGAATCGATAAGATAGTCCTAAGTTGGCAAAGGCAACTCCATATCCTAATTCTATGTTAGCTGCCAAATTGTCTGTCAGATAATAGCGTGCACCTAGATGGAGGGAGAAAGTCATGCCACTACCATCTACATTGATAAAATGACTATAGTCGAAGTTTGGATCGTTACTCCGTCCGTAATTTTTAGTATTTACGATTTCATAGCCGAGCATGGCTCCGGCATAAGTATCTAGACGGTCGACGAATTGTATATGCAGGTTACCTTGTACTCCGATAATGATGTCGTTACAGTTGCAACCAACTGTGATTCCTTGTTCGGAGATTTCCACTTTGTCATGTGCATAGCCCAGATAACCACCGATACCTATAGCCCCGTTTCCGTTGCGGAACAAACCGTCTACAATGCAATTTTCGTATGTGGTAGAGGTGGCCAAGCCGTCGCCGATACCTATTTTTGCTCCAATCAGATTGTCGCCTTTCATGAAAACATCTTGTGCCTGCACAGATAGAGTGTTTGCAATCAATGCCATGAATAATAATAACTTTTTCATTTTATATTTATTATTAGGTTAGACATTGTATATTCATTTGCCTTTAATGCCGATTATTAAATTATATGATAAATAGTTTTCCGTATCTTCATTCGTTATGGTAGGTTCTGTTTCGCCTTCCGGAATATCGGCCAGGCTGTAATCGATTATGTTGATTAAATGTATGTTGTCTGCCGACTGATCTTTCTCATCTTCAGTTTTTTCAACAATTACCTCTTCGGTTACAACTTCAACTTCTGCTTTTTCAACATTTTCGACAACCAGAATGTGTTTCTTGAAATATTTTTCAAATTCTTCATCGGTTTTGATCGAGAACAATTCTTTCAGTTTCTCTTTCAATTCCGGTGAATATTCCTCCATCGGAACGGATTCTTCACGGGCTGTCAGGAAGCGACGGCGGGTCAAGGTATAGTTGGATCGGATAGCATCAAATTCTTTTTTTGCTTTCCCTATGATGATTGGACCAGCCTTGATGTATTTGCCGTATGTAAAGGCATTCAAACCTAATTTGGGAAGAGCCATCGTTGCGTTGGTCGTTTGCAAGGCCAAGTTGGTTGCAGTCAATGCCAATAAGGTGACGGCACCGGTCGATTGGGCGAATTGCCAATTGATAAGACCGGGGCTCAAGAGTCTTTTGTTGACTGTGTCGATCATGAAGACAGTGGTATAGTTTTTATCGTTTACGCTAAAGGTATGATCATAATATTTGTAGCAGGCAACATCTTTTCTGTAATCTTCAATGCCTGTCCACAAGGTATCACACCCTAACAAGTATTCATCTACTTCTTCGACTCCGGTCTTTTTACCATCCCAATCCCATACGAATTCCTTTTTCGGTTTTTTCTCTTTTTTCTTTTTCTGGTTCGAACCGAAAGCCATATCGGGAAGGCTGATTAATAAAACTGCGACTAGAATCCAGTGGATATAGGTAGTTTTTATTTTCATATTTCTTTCTTTTTTAATTGATAATGTTATCTGTTTAGTTCTTTGGTTCTCGAAGTAATAGGAGTGGATTCCTTGTCTCCGTAGAAATAAAGGAATTTCAGTTCGTTTTCCAATACGATACGGAAAGTCCCATCGCTTTTGGTACGCCCGATGCGATCCTGAGCTTTGGTATTCTTTTTCTTAGAATAGGCAGCAAAAATATCGATACCTCCTTCATATCCCTTGCCAGTGATGACTTGATGTCGTACAATCTTGGTTTGTACTTCGGTTTTGAAGTTCATTGGGTGTTTTTCCAATTTAGCTTCCAGTTCTTCTCTCTTTCTGAGATAGGGTAGATAGTCGGGGTATTTTTCCAGTAGATCGTTTAGGCAGCGTATGACTCCCCTATTGTAGATAAACACGCTATCGTCCTCAAATCCTTTGCTGTTTTCTACTCTTTCGGCTTCGCTCATGAATGTGCCGGCCATGAAATCTATTTTTCTCCATTTGTACATTTCTTGGACTAAAGCTTCCAGTTCAGTTTCCTGGTCTTTGGGGCAGTCACTGTGGGTACGTGCCTCTTTATAATGTGTTGCAGCGGATAGGAAGTCTTTTTCTTCCTCTTCCGCACGGGCTTTTTCGACCAACTCGGCAAATGATTCTTTGCCGTTGGCGATGTTTTTATAAAAAATACGGTACTTGAGGCTGGTTTTGGCTTTGACCTCCTTCTCTTCACTTATCCAGATTTCCAATCGGTTGGTTTCTCCTGTTTCATCGGTATGGGAGATTTTGAATATCGGCTTTTTGAATGAATCAGTTTGTGCCTCGGTTCCATCTAATGCGAAACGAAAGAAGTAGGTATCTTTCGTTCGGTTGATTGTCAAGAAAGAAGGGAGGATGGCTTGTATGACTCCCTCTTTTATCACTTCCTGGTTATTATAGCTGATTGTCAGCGTTGGGATGGTGCTGGAAATGGCTATCTGTGCTTGGGAAGAAGCATATAGTCCACCACTCACGCTCTCGTCTGCATAGGCAAATTCGGGCGGAATGGAGAAGACGCATTTGTATTGTTTGCCGGGGGCAACTTTGCATTTCAAGTTGGCATTTCCGTATTGGCTGCTGACTTGTAGCTGGCGACTGACTGTTTGAGCTCCGTCTAATTCGTCTTCTCCTATGTAAACTACCAGTTTATAAGTATAAATGCCGTTGACGGTTGTACTGGGTTTGTCGACTGGGTTGTCCATATTGGTTTTGACCACGATATCCTCGATGGCCGATTTCACTAAAACGAGTGCTTCGTTTGTTTTGGGATGGGGCTCTGTCAACTCTTTTAAATTACTGATCTTTACGATCTTTTCCTGGGCTGTAAGGGGAATTGTAACCAGAGCGGCCAGTAGCAGTTTGATAAATAGATATCTTTTTGTTCGCATAGTAAGTTCGTTTACCATTAAATATCAATTTCAAAATCGCCCAACTGGAAGATTTCTTCTTCCGGGGTGGCTATTTGAGTTTTGGAATTGTCTGTATATTTGGGTTGCCAGGTACGGACATGGATTTGCGGTGCATCTTCGTTACGGAAGTCCCAAAGTAAGAATAGGTAGCCATCGTCACTATATGTGCTGGATGAGTAGAGTTGGTGAAGCGTGACGCCGTAAAAATCTTTTTTTGTAGGATGGGGATGTCTTACCACTTTGATTTCATCAAATTTGACATTGATGAATTTGTTTACCGCAAATGTCTTTTTGAGGTTACTTAGATATTCTTGTTTCGTCCGTTTGACAAACTCGACTTTGGTCTGTCCGACGAAATTATTGATGTCGGTCGGTTGTGTTTTGATGACTTTCCCGACAATGATCAATGCGTCGTCGCTGAATACCTGCTCCAAGAAATTAATGTCTTTTTGGTTATAGGCTGTACGGAAATGTTCAACATAGTCAAGTATCTGCATGCGTCGGCGCACATCCGTTACCTCATTTCCATTTTTCATTACTTTGGAGTAAAGATTAGTACCGATGGTAAAGTAGAAGCTGGATATTTGCCCTGATGGTTCGAAATTGATGACGGCCTCTTGGTAGGTATCGTCGGCAGTGGTCGCTCCTTGTGGTTCGATGGCTAACGGGATCTGGCGAATTTGGTACCCGTTGCTTGTGGCCAGGCAGTCCTGTATCACTTCACTGTCATCACATTTGAAATGGACATTTGCCCAAAGGGCTGCCAATGACTCTTTTGCTTTGTTGGTTATGTCGATTCCACTTAGATTTAAGCCGCTCTGTTGTGCATCAAACGCTTGGTTGATCCGACTTAACAAAGTGCTTGCATTTTGTTCGATCGCTTGCTTCGGTGCAGAAGAGGGGTTTTTCAATGTCAAACGAACAGAATTTTCTGCTTGAATGAAGCAGGGAAGAAAGAAAAAAAATGCTAAGATTGTTGTTTGTAAAAATGTCTGTCTCATATATTTTTTGTTTTTATTCATTTGTCAGAATAAACCAATAGGCTGCATTTCCGTTGTATTTGGTCAGTGGTTCCTGTTGGTTGGTTCGAAGGTTTACTCGTTCTTCCAGCCCTTCACCCAATATACCGGTAACTTGCCCTTGCCGGTTGTAGAAAAGTAGACAGCAGTTACTGATATCCAAATCAGTCGAATTATATTTCCCGTACAATAATACGCTCTCTTTTTTCAGCTCATGGAAAATGACTTTGATGTCATTCATGGTTTGGGCTGCCAAGATGCGCTGCAGAGAAGATACTTTCGGTGTTTGCTTTTGTTTGCCGGGGGTCTGTCTGGATTCTTGTTTCGGAGTTGTCTCAGGTTGTTCCTGTCGGACAGGCCGAAGCAGTTCTTGTGACGGTTTGTCCGTTTCTTGAGAGACCTGTGCCAGTTGAGGCTCTTCTGCGATTGGTTGCTGCGCAGTTGCTGTGTCCTCTTGTTCGTCCTCGGTTAGCAGGATTTGGCCGTTTCCGTAAATCGGTATGATGTCTTTTTTCTTGATATAGACCAGTGCACGGACATTCTTGCCCCGCTTCATATCTATTTTTTCGATGCAGGAATTGATGTCTTGTAAGGCTATTTGTTTCGCTCCTTGGTATTTTTTCTCTTCTTTTGCCCATTGTTCGATGGATTGAATCAGCGACTCCTTGGCTACATCGATTGCTTCCTGTAAAGTCGGCATCGTTGCTTCGGCGCAGATGTATGACCGTGACAACTTGATGCGGTTCATCTCCTTTTTCGTCTTTTCCGTTACGTTCTGCGCCGTCAGCGCAAGGCAAAACAAGCATGCCGTCAGAATGCAATAGATTTTTTTCATCGTTTCTTGATATTTATTTTATATGTTTTATTTTTTTCCTGGTATTCACCGATCAGTTCTTTTATGTTATCGGTAGGTATGTAAACATGTAATTCGCCAGTGATGTCTCCTTCCTGTCGGGTTAATGATTCTTGAGTTATTGTGACGTATAAGACATGGTTATATTGCATGATCGTGTTTACAGCGAAAATGGCTGCATGTATTTTCCCGTTATCGACCTTTTCTATGCCGACATAACATTCACACCCCGTATATTCGCAAAAGTGGATCCATTTTTTCAGAGATACTTTAAAACTTTCTTTTTTGAACCCGTATTTGCGGAGTTTCAATTGCAGGGTATATTGACCGGAAACCCGGTCAGAAAGGAAAAGGTTGTAGGCACTCTCTTCCGGAAATACAGGGTCGACCAGCAAACTGTAACCTTGTTCATCTTTTCGGTAATAACGTTTGAAAGCGATTTCCGGGATGTGGAACGATGGCCCGTTTTCAGTATACAGCGAGAGCGAGTCGGTGAGTCCAAAATCGGGCGGGTCCTGTAAAGAGATATCCGGTTCGGCAAAATCCGTAATTTCTTTGATAAAATCGTTCTCTATCTCTTTCTTGTTTTTGCCGACCATTAGTTCATACGAACGGGGAACCGACATCTCGAAGAAGGTGAGCGGTTCGTTTTGTAGCCGGATGATGTGTCTGTTGCCGTGGGTTGCGATCATCAGCCGGGTACTGTCGGTGATCTGTTTCAGTCGGTCCAAATTGCCAACACTGATCCTTACATCGTCTGTTCTCATCCTCTGCTTGCGTTCTTTTACCGGCAGACAGAGCAGACTGTCGGTATAGCGATGGAAGAAACCTAAGATAATGCGCATATTGGGTTGTCCCGCAAGAATCGAATCGTTCAGCGCGTAGAACTTCTCGCTTCCTACAACATCATGATTTATCGCGATGACAGAAGGTTCCATCGCGATAAATGAACAGATCAGAATCGGGAGGGCAGCTTGTTTCATAATGCGAGTGTTACATCCCCATCATGATGACTTCCACGTTTCCGTCTTTCTTATACCATTTTCCTTGTACCAGTTTGCCATTGACATATTCTCCGACGATCGATTCGCCAATTTCGGCATATCGCTCCTGATCATCGTTGGGACTGATACGATGGCGCTCGTTGAAGTACATGCGTCCGTTGGTATCGTTAGGCAGTCCGTTCTCATCTACTTGGCCTGTCCAGACGGCATAGCCGAGGTCTGTACCGTTGGTTGGTTTGGAAAGAAAATTCGTGCTCTCAGGAGTATCTTCCTTTGGTGTCACGACGGTCTTTTTTACTTCTGTGTCTGAGTCGGATTTGTGAAAGTATTTATAAAGTCCTCCGCCGATACCGCCAAGAACCAATATACCTGAAGCGATTGCGGCGATCAGTTTTGCGTTTATACCGCCGCCTCCGTTAGATTTCTCTCTCAGTTCTCTGCCACAATGTTCACATTTGAAGTTCGTGACATCAGCTGTCTGTATTTCTCTGTTTTTTGCTTTCGGGCAATTTCCCCCGATATTGATGCAAACTCCTGTTTTCTTCGGCATGTCTTTTTTATCTTATCTGATTATTATTTGTCTGCTAACTTACCTGCGAATAACTTCTCTGCCGCCGTACGATATTCCACGAATAGCGGGTCGAGATCGTTATCACCGCAAAGTGGCAGGATCGTGTCGCAAACCGTATTTTCGAGAGCTGTTCTCAATTCCGTTTTTTTGCTGTTCAATTTATAATCGGAGGTCAGCAGATTATCCACAAAGTCGGTGACTGATTTGGCGAGCACAGCATCTTTCACCAATAGTTTTGTTGTCTCTTCCATTTGTTTTCCTACGCGTACCCATTTACGGCTGAATCCGCTTCCGATGCTAAAAGCCTTGAATGTGGCACCTGTTTCGGGATCGGTCTTGTCTTCCAGGATTCCCAGGCTATGAAGAATAGTCGAATAGGGAAGGAGCCGTGCCCGCTTGTCTGTGTTGTTTGCTTCGAAAAGTTCCGGGAGTGGGTTGGCAAACGACTCGGTGTGAAGCAATACTTTGTTCAATTCCGCCTGTGGGCCGTGTGTCAGTTCTTTGTATTTCTGCTCCATATACTTCAGGTTATTGATGTATCGGATTGGCATGGAGAAAGAAGCCGAGACAATCACCATCTGATGGCTTTTGTCGTTGAGTGCCACATCGGTCTCCGGTCTGAAGTTGGGACATTGCTTGGCAAAGATCTCTATGAATTTTTCGCGAAATTTTGAATTTTCGCTATTTTGCGGCAGGCATAACTGAACCATTCTGTTCATGCCAAGCGCTGGTTGTCCGGCAATGACTTTGCCCATCTCGGCAGTGTCGAACTGCATGAAACAGGTCGCTTGTTCGATCAGTCCTCTGATGTAATTCTCCAACGCCTCGTCAGTCGGGTATTCTTGTCGGATTTTATCAAGGATATTCACATCCAGCACTTTCAGGCTTTCATCCTTGTTCCCTAAATCTTTGAGATCCGCCTTGGCATGGCTTTCGCAAACATTCAGAATGCTTCTTGTCATTTCGTCGTAGCTACCTAAACTATCGTTCAGGGAGGCAAATGTACGTTTGTCTTCACCCAATGGCTTTACCAATATTTCGCGGACATCTTTCGCGCAACCGTTCTGTTTGTCTTTGTCGATCACGAAACTTTTGGTAATTTGACGGATTTCTTCCGGATCGTACTTCTTGTCGAGCACTTCAGCCTCTCCGGAAGTGGCATCAGATTTGATCTTGCATTTGTTCTGAGCTGCCAAGACTGCCTCTTGCAGCACGGCATCAAGTGAAGTGTTGAAGTTCTTCATGCCTCTCAGTATCGTTCCCAGTTCTTCGTTCACCTTCATAAGCAAACTTTTGGCATACTTGAAACTTTCGATCTCTGTTTTTGCCGTATAGAGTTCGCATTTTGCCGATTGGTATTTATAAAATATTTTTTTTGCACTGTCGAAAATGCCTTGGTTATTCCATTCGTTGTTGATCGCTTCGATGTCGATGAGTGTGGTCGTATTGATGTAGTTGTTAGCCTCGGCGATTCGGTTGTCAAATTGTGTCATGCGATCTTCATTTACTGAAATCAGCAATTGTACATATTTGATCACTTCGAGTAGCGATTTTTTTCCGGCAAGCCATTCGTTGAACAATAGGCTTTCGATATGTCTCTTGATGAAAGCGGCATACCCTTTGTTTTCAGACTGCTGCTGCTCGAAGAAATGGATGACACCCCCATTACGGAAGTTTTTGTTCCATTCAATCTCACAATTAGTATTGAATGTCTCAATCCATTTTTTCTGTTTGCCTTCCATCGCGTCAGATCCAAAGAAACGGGTAATGTTTTCCCAATAGCTGTAATATTCCTGCCAGTTGTCCGTTACGCCTTTGATGTCTTTGATCGCCGTTTGAAGAGTCACGTGGCGGTCTGATATTTTTAGTGTTTCGAGTTCTCGTTGGTCTGTAGTCGTGAATGAGGCACGGTAACCTAAGCCCACTTCGTCGATGCTGCATTTGTCGAATCCGCGACTGTCCACCCAATTATTGAAAGCAAGTTGTTTTGCGACTTGCGCCGTATATTCGAGTGAAACATATTCGATGATTTCTGCTTCGGGATATTCGATTCGCTTCGTACCGAACGTTACGAACTCGCGTGAATGGACATTCATGCCCGCCTCGTCCTTTTCGGGGGCGTTACCGCTGTTTTCGGCGTTCATCAATCGCGCCATCACACCGCTTGCCCCCAATTGTCCGGGGACGATTGTGCGCTGGTAGATGAAGTCGGCGACGGCATCCGTCAGTTTGCCCGATTTAGGAAGCACTTTGTTTTCTTCGTTGAAGTTGCTGAAGAGGTAAGTCTTGTTGAAAGCATCGTTTTCTTTCAGTAGTCGTGCCACCTTTTGGGTTTGATAGTCAAGGTCGCCGGAAACGTCGGTCGGATGGTATTGGTTAAGAGACAAGGCATTCAGTTCCATCAGTGCAGCGAAACCATTGGCGTGATAGAAACCTGCGTTGTGGTTTTCCGGCACCAATACTTCTGGTATATATAGGTAGAGGAACAAGCGGAAATTAGGCCCCATCGGTGCAATCACTTTCTTGATTTGAGCCACGACATCGATGATGGAACCGGATCCTGTGCCGCCTGCCAGACCGGCACAAACGTGGAAGTCGACTGCCGCGTTTCCTTTGTTCGTCATTTTCTCGATCAAGCTTCTCAAGCGCGAGTCAAAACTGTTCCCTTTGTCGCGCATGCTGATGTTGTTCGCAATTAACATTCGTCCAAACCGACGACGCTGCCCACCGATACCGGTGCTGATGATCGATTGTACTTGATCGTTCTGTAACAATTGCAAATCGCGGTCGGTCAGGAATGCCTCGATCCCGGGAAAAGCATGCGGGTTTTGCATTACGGTCGAACTGATTCCGTTGATGCATACTTTCTGTGCTGGACCGAGATGCAGCGGTTCGCCCATATATTTCCAGTCTTCCTTGTTGTCAAGGTCTTCTGTTGAAGAATCTATATACAGATATTCTAAGTTGACATCGCCTGCGACATCTTTTATTTTTTTTTCTGCATAGATGCGCTTGCGCAGTCCGCAAAGGATTTTCCCTCCTGTGCCGCCAAGACCGATGATTAAATGATTAGCCATAATGTATGTTATATTTAATGTATTTCTTTAGTTCGCAAAGGTATAAGTGAAGTTTGGTAAAAAAATTGAGGTAAAATAAGATTTATCTATTGTATACATATAATTTTATTCTAAATTAAACTATCATACTATCATATTTGCATATAAATATCTGTATATTAGTTTATAAAAATATGATAGTATATATTTTTAACTATCATTTCATACTATCATACTGTCATGTCATATATCACATACTTCTGTCTCCATACTTAGGAAAATAAGTGTAGATATAATTGAATAAAGTGCTGTAAATATTTGCATTATAGATGTTTTATTTGTATATTTGTAATAAGGAAAGAAGCCCGTCATCCGGGTGTCGGAAGGGGTGAGGCCCGGGTGCTGATACCGTTCAGATGGGGGTGTCAAAAGTGTTAAAATGGGCGTTTTGAGAAGAATATCTGGTTGTTTAATATTAAAAATACTGTTATTTATGGCACATTACTATGTAGTCCGGCAAAAACTGGACAAGACGGGAGCGGAAGATAAAGTACGCTATTATGGTGTTCCGGTTACGTGCGGGCGGGTTTCAACGAAAAAGCTGGCTGATTTGGTTGCCGATCGTTGCTCGTTGAGCCGAGGTGATGTGTTCGCTTCGGTTTGCGAGATCGGAGGGATGATTCTTGAATTGTTGAAAGACGGCCATTCTGTGGAGTTGGACGGGTTGGGTGATTTTTATCTTTCGGCAGGGAGCGAAGGCTTCGAAGATCCGAAAAAATGTACTCCCCATCGGGTGAAGGCGCGTCGTGTCTGTTTCAGGATGGCTCCCTGCGTGAGAAAGAGCATGAAATTTGTCAAATTCGAAAGAAATCCTTGGTAATGCAAATCACATATTACAGGCATAAAAAAGGCGTGTTGCGGATGCACTCGCGTGATATGGAATATATTGTCGGGTTGCTGAAAAACGGCAAGGATGCGGAAGGGATACTGTCGGTTCGTCGAAAATTGAATATGGCGTTTTTAGCACGAACTACGGATTTGTCCGGAAAACTACCGGTTCTGGCTTTTGGTTCGACGTTCAAGAAGAGTGGCGATGGAATACGGTTGAGGCGCTATAACGGATATGTTTTGTTGGAAGTGAATGGCTTGGGAAGCCAGAGTGAGGCGGAGGCCGTCCGTCGTGAAGCTGCCGCCCTGCCGCAGACCTTGCTGGCGTTCGTCGGGCTGAGCGGACGTTCGGTCAAGATCGTGGTTCCTTTTGTGCTGCCCGACGGCTCGTTGCCGAAAAAAGAGGAGCAGGCCCGTATGTTTCATGCTGCGGCTTATCAGCTGGCGGTGCGGCATTACCAGCCGCAGTTGGGCAGCATTATATCGTTGAAAGAACCGTTTCTGTCGCGGGGTTGCCGGATGAGTGTGGATCCGGACACCTATTACAATCCGGATGCGGTGGCGATCCGGATCGAGCAACCTTTGCAGATGCCGGACGGGGGTGACTTGAAAATCGTACCATCTCCGGTTCGGGATCCGTTGGAGATGATGGCTCCGGGAGTGGATCGGAACGGGCAGATCGCCACGCTGTTCAGTGTCATTCTGATGGAGATGACGCGTCGGTTTTCAGAAAGCCTGGAAGATGATATCCAATTGCTGTTCATTGACTTGGCGCAGGCTTGCTGCCGGCTTGGAATACCGGAGGAAGAGGCGGTGGGCTGGACATTGCGCTATGAGGCTTTGAAAAAATATAAGATAGATATCCGTATGGCTTTCCGTACGGCATATACGTTGGAGAATATTTCAAACCGGGCAGAGCCGTTCTCTTCCATCCCGCCATCCATGTCGTTGGTGTTGCGGCTGGACGAGTTTATGAACCGGCGTTATTTCTTCCGGACGAATGAAATGAGCGGAGGAGTTGAATATTTGGACCGTTCGATGATACAGTTCGTTTACAAGCCTTATACGACGAAAGTTCGGAATTCCATTTGCCTGGAAGCCCAGCAGGAAGGGTTGAATGTATGGGACAAGGATATCGACCGGTATGTCAATTCCGATCGTGTTCCGGTATATCATCCTATCGACCATTTTCTTGGGAATCTTCCGGCTTGGGACGGGAAAGAACGCATCAGGGCATTAGCCGGGCGTGTCCCTTGTGACAATCCGGTATGGGGCGATTTGTTTTACCGTTGGTTCCTAAGCATGGTGGCACATTGGATGGAACTGGATTCGGAGCACGGGAATAGTACGACACCTCTGTTGGTCGGTGGCCAAGGGTGTGGGAAGTCCACGTTTTGCTTGAATTTGTTGCCACCGGTGTTGCGTCCTTATTATACGGACAGTATCGATTTCGGCAATCGCCGTGGGGCGGAGTTGGCTTTGCATCGGTATGCGTTGGTTAATATTGATGAATTTGATTCAGTGAAAAGTTCTCATCAAGGTTTTTTGAAGCATATCCTGCAAAAGGCGGTTGTGAACACCCGTTTGCCTTATCAGAGCGCGAGCCGTAACTTGCGTCGCTATGCCACGTTTATCGCGACCAGCAACAATTATGATTTGCTGACGGATCCGACCGGTAGCCGCCGTTTCATTTGTGTGGAGGTGAAGGACCGGATCGATTATGCCCAGCCGATCGATTATGATCAGTTGTATGCGGAAGCGAAAGAATTGTTGAGGCGTGGTGAACGTTTTTGGTTTACTCCGGAGGAAGAGGCACTGATCACTGAAAACAACAGGGATTTCCAGCAGCAGCCAGCTGAAGAGCAACTGTTCTTGCGTTATTTCAAGATCGCGGAGGATATTGAAGAGGTAAAGCCGCTTCTGGCGTCCGAAATACTGGATATGATCGCGGAGAAACAACCTGGTTTTAACATTACAAAAACGATGATCCTTAATTTCGGCAAGCTTTTGAAGCGGAATAGCGTGCCGAATAAGCGGACGATGAGGGGGACTTGTTATTATGTGGAAGAGGTAGATGGTTGATATATAACCGATTGACTAATTTTATGTATGATGGTATGATAGTAGCCATGACAGTTGTTTTGCGAACTGTCATGGCTGTTTTGTGTTGATATATAGTTAGTTGCTGAGTGGTATGATGATATGATGGTTATTTCTTTTCGAAAATCAATTCTCCGGCAGTGGTTTCGTCCGGGAGGTAAACGAATGTAAGTACCAGCCTTTTTTTGTCGATTTGTACAATCCTATATTCGTTGTCGTGTGTATCGTCTGTCAGTGATAGGCGCATGATGATGGATTTGTTTAATAATGTGTAGGTTGTCCTATCTTTTACTCCATTGAATGTTTCAAAAAGGTCGCAATTGTCGCAGTTGTCATTTTTTTCGAATGTCAATGTGTAATTTTTGACCGGCTGGGAGACTCCCGCTTTCTTTTGGGAGATTAGTTTCCAAGTCCCAACAAGGGAGGATTTTTCGAATGTTTGTTGTTTAGGTGTTTCGCTATTTGGGGCTTTTGGGGAGGGGGATGGTGCGGCCATTTCGTTCAAGAAATATCCGGCTGTGCCGTATAGGATGACTCCTGAGATGAGGCAGGCATAAAATAATTTCATTTTGTTTGAAGCCGCCAATCGGTTGCAAGCCAAATAAAACAGATAGACCCCTCCGGCAAGCAACAGGGCTCCTATGTAAGGGATGAGGAATAGGGCAATTTCCAGCAACAACCAAAGTGCGTAATAAATGAGGGCTGTCGTGAACAGTGGCATGATGAAAATATTGATGATGATGGTGTATAGGCAACCGCTCATAGCGTCTTCTTCCACGCCTCGCGAAGAAATATTGAAAACGGAATAGGATGTCATGTTGAACAGAATGAAAGATAGGGGAAAGCCGAAAATAAACAATACCCAAAACAATTCATCGGACTCGAATACGTTTCCATTGATCGGGTTTGCAATGAATGACAATGCTCCTTGGATGATCGAATATATGCACCAAAGGGTCATTATGCCTGCTAATACGGTGCAAGACAGAAGGAGTGTCCTGCTTTCTTTTTTGATAGTATTTTTCATATTATTAGTTGTTTTTGTAATTTTGGAATACAAATTAAGGGGGTGGTATTGGATGAAAAAATAATATAGATTAAGAAATAGTGGCTTGGATAGCTTGAAAATGAAAGCATTTTTTGTAAACCTTGTTTATTTGCACTACTTTTGCTCCTCGATAAACCGTAAAAAGCGGAATATGAAAATACTGCATTATAGGGTATTCTTGTTTTTGATTATAAATTGGGGATGCATTGTGGCGGATCCGGATATACCGGAAGGGTATAATTCTTATGAAAAAGGAGGAGAGCCGGAAGCACATATTAATGTGTGGGAGCTTTCTCAATATAGTGCGGTTCTGAAAATTAATATTGCCAGTGTCGGGAACCGGAAGCTGACACAACTTCGTGCCTGCTATAGTGAAACCAATCCGTTGCCGGATACAACCGATTGGGTAAGAGATATTTATTTGCAATATAAGCCAGATCATGAAGAATTATTGCTTTCTCTTCCTGATCTTGAACCTGCAACTAATTACTATTGCCGTCTCTATCTGGCTAATTCAGATAGTGGTAGTTATACGAATAGCGTGGTCTTTTCGACCAAAGCTCCAAGTGATGATTCTTCGTGGGAGAAAGTGGCAAGTATTCCTTGGATAGAGGAACAGTACGCGTGCGGCTTTAACTTTGCCGATCGTTATTTCGCCCTTTCGTCACTTTATCCTGTGGAAGGAGGGAACAAACTAATCGAGTATTTGCCGGAAACGGATGAATGGGTGAAACGGTCTGTTCTGCCTTTCGGCTGCCGGGTCGGACCGGTTGCGGTTGTTGCGGGAGGAAAAGGATATGCCGGGTTGGGAGATATAGAGGTGATAACCGGAGATGGTTCCCATCGGTATTATTTCCAGCAGGACTGGTGGTGCTATGACCCTGAAACGAATGAATGGGAACGCAAGGCTGATATTCCAGCCCATACAACGGGAATGATGGCTGCATTCGGGATAGAAGAGAAGGTTTATGTAGTGACTTCGACGGATTACTGGAATTCAACTCCGATGCAAGTATGGGAGTATGATACGCGATCGGATGCTTGGAGCCGGAAAAGGAATTTCCCCGGTGATAAGTTGCAACGTGCTTCCTCTTTTGTGATCGGTGGTAGGCCTTTTGTCTTTACTGGAATAACGAACCGGATGGAAGAAGGTGGAAATGTGGATGATAACAAGGTGAAATATACTTCGTGCATGTGGGAATATGAAGCAAATACGGATACTTGGCACAGGCGTGTGGATTTTAAGGGAGGTGGACGCGAGCGGATGGTTGCTGTAGCCCTGGATGGGAAAGGCTATGCCGGGTTTGGCGTTCAACCAGTGACGGAAACATATCTGATACGTGCTGTTGACTGGTGGTGCTATGATCCTGATACGGATCGATGGGGCCGGAGGAGTGTCCTGACTGATTGGTTTAATATTCGGCCTTCAATTTCATTTGCATTGAGAGGACATGTGTATATCGGGAGCATTTATGATGGAGTTTGGAAGTATGTGGAATAATATTCTTTTTTTTGCTTGTATATGGTTTTGTGCCTGTTCCACGATGGATCCCGAAATTCCGGATTATGAGTCGTTGGAAAATGATCCTTTGCCGATTGCCACGATCAAATCGGCAAGTCGGTTTTTTTTGCGGGAGGCAACGCTGAGCATTGTTTTGTCACCTACGAGCAGCCGGATCCCCCGTCGCCTTTATTTATGTTACGGGAAAGATTCGGACCGGCCGGACACCTTGCAACTTAAAGTCGATTTGTTACCCTTGTATAAAGATGGGACTATCGATGTCAAAATAACCAATTTGCTTCCAGCTACCTTGTATTATTGTCGAGTATATGCCGAAACTCGGAATGAAAAAGGCTATTCGGATGTATTTAAATTCCGGACTTCTACATCGGACACGGATATCGCTTGGAAGAAAATTGCTGATTTTCCGGATCGAAAGGCTTTCTATAATCGTGCTTTCACCATTGGAAAGGATATTTATTTTCAGGAATGCGAAATGGATGGGCTGATGAATGTCGGTGGTACGGCTATATTGAAATTTACGCCAGCCTCGTGTATATGGGAAAAGTTGACCGATTTTCCAGGTGGTAAACGATGTGATCCGGTAATATATGTGATGAATGATAAAATATATATGGGGCTGGGACATACAACGAATGGTGATAGTCTTGTCAACCTACAGAATGATTTCTGGGAATATGACTTATCGGATCGTTCTTGGAGACCGATGTCGGATTCGCCGGGCTGTTATTCGGCTTTGATGGCTTCTTTTGTGTATAAGGATAAAGGGTATCTGATTTCAACGGGCGCAATGTGGGAGGAGTATCCGATGATGATCCGGATGTTTGATCCGGTTTCAGGGAAATGGACCAAAAAAGCTGATTTTCCCGGAGAAAAAGTGAGTAATACGTTGACCCTTGTGGCTGAAGACCGTATATTCGTCATAGGCGGGAGTTTTGTCTATGGCAAGAATCCTGTTCATTCCAACTGCTTGTGGGAATATGTGCCGGATACTGATACCTGGTTCAGGCGTGCGGATTTTCCGGGGACGGCTCGGTCGGATATGCATGGGTTTGTTATTAGCGGGCGTTTGTATGCTGGTTTCGGATATGAGAATATGCGTGGTGATTGGTTGGACTATACACGTGATCTGTGGGAATATCTCCCGGACCGGGATGTTTGGGAGCCTCGTGCAGGTATTACAATGTGGAAACCTGATTATTTCACGTTTTCGGCTGGTACGGACCAAGGGGGATATATCGGTTGTGCTAAGGACGGTTTATGGATGTATTCACCGGAAAAAGACAAGTAAGAATGATGAGAAGAGTGACGTTTATATGGATATTATTCTTTTTGATAGGATTGCAATTGTATGCCCAGCGTATTTCAAACGTCCGTTTCGAACCTTTTGGACGGGCAATACGGATACATTATACGCTGAGCCGTCTGCCATTTGATTCGTTTGCTGCACTGAATTTGTTTGTCAGTACCAATGGAGGTGAAAGTTTTATCGGTCCTTTGGTGCAGGTACAGGGTGAGATAGGGAAAGTGGCCGGCAACGGGGAGAAGTCAGTTGTCTGGCAAGTGATGGATGAAATAGGGAGGTTGGAAGGACAAATAGTTTTCGAATTGCGCGGAGAGGTGGTAAAGGAGAAGCAGAAAGCGGAAAATATATTGATGTATAATGTTTCCGGTTCTTCTTGTTTCGGGCTGATGTATGGACAGGTGGCACGATGGGGAGGTTATGTGAGGGGAAAAACGAATTTTTCATTTGATAATGCACCTTATACCTGCGATAATTCGGGTATTTTCAGTTATGAAGGGGAAAATGATTTTTATATAGTGGATAAAGCTTCCAAACGGAGCCGCCTCGGGATTACGGGGGGAGTCTTGTTCCGGCCTGCCGGTTGCCTGTATCTGTATGCCGGAGCCGGATACGGATATCGCCGTTTGATGTGGCATGCTGAAACTTTCGATTATCTGAGCGAACAGCGGACCGGAGATTTATGGGCTATTAATACGTCTAATAGTGCGGATGGTGTAGAGGCAGAGCTAGGGGGAATTTTCAGATATAAAAAACTGGCTGTATCTTTAGGGGTAAATACGGTCGTTTTTTCGTTTTTTGAGGTGAATGGTGCAATCGGATTGTTTTTTTGATGAAGGTGGTGATGACGATACAAAGTGCTGTGACGGAATTGGTCCGGAAGGAATGCGAAGCATATCGATTAGTTGATTTGGGCTTGTTGTCTTCTGTAGAGGAAGGGGTAAGCATGTTGTTGCCTGTGTTTGAGACGGCCGATCTTTCTGTTTTAGGTGACTTTGCCCGTTTCCGTGTGTGGCGCAAAGAGGTGTTGTTGCTGTTTTATCGACAACTGGATTATGCCGGTTTTATTCGGGAAGCCGGAGATTCAGCCTCTTTCCGATATTTTCTGCTCAGTTTGAAGAAGAGAATAATTGCGACGTTACGTGAACGATGTAAAGAGCCGACGATAGATAGGGAATTGGCTGTTCCGGGGAAAACACTTGCGTTTAAGTTATCTGCAATGTTGGACGAGGAGTTGTTTCAGAAGGAGAGGCGGGTTTTGCTAACGGTCGACACACCGGTACTATTAGAAGAGATCTGTTGGGATTATTGCCGAAGGTTTTTCCCTGTTGGCATGGAAAATCTGATGATACGTTTGGAAAGGGATGATTCTGAGTTTTGGAATGATTTATACCTGACTATAAAAAAGATAGCTCATACTGTCACATCCGGACAATCAGTTTCAATACAATATAGGAAGGATGTTTTGCAGGAGGTGTGGGCGGATACTTCTTTGTTGTTGCACGGTAAGGTTGTGGAGAAAAATACTCCGGCCTTTGAAACGTCTTTGCATTTTCGCAATTATATAGCCCGGATGTGCTTGAATAAATGTAGAGAAGCCATTCGAAAACATAATTTTCCAGATATCATGCTAACTGTTACCGGAGAAATGCATTCAGAGGCTTTTTTGTATGAAGAAGAGGCAAAAGATGATATTGGTTTGCAGAAAGGGAATTTGCATGATATTGATTGTGAAGATGAAGAAGAGGTAAGACGTGGCCTGACTGTTGTCCTTTGGGATAAATTGGAACCTTGGTACTCGGAATTGACTCGGGGGATCGAAGAAAAGACCGAACTGATATTTTTACATTATGTGGAAGGCTTGTCTTATGAAGAAATTGCCGCAATGAAGGATACGAGAGTTTCTGTTGAGGGGCGGAGCCGTTTGGTCGGTAAGCTGAGACAGGATGTTGTCCGTACCCGACGTCTGTTAAAGCTGCGTTTTGTAGAACTATTGAAAGGAAAGTAAGAAAATGGATAGATGTAGTGAACATAAAGATCGGCAGTTACGGGATTATTTCTTGAACAGATTAACTCCGGAAGAGGTGGAAGTTTTTCAATTCCATTTGTTTCACTGCGAGACTTGCCGGATGAATCTGGAGCGTATGCGTCTTTTGGTACATGAAGGGGAAGAAGAGGTTGTTTCCGCATCTGATGCGGAAGAGTCAAACGCTAAAAAACGTCGTTTGACTTTTTCAGTCTTTACTCGTGCGGCTGCAGTGGCCGGGTTGCTGATTGGTTTGGCAGGAGGATGTTATTATTTTTTGTATGCACCGCCATCGGATGGAGAGTTGCAGTTGGAGATGAATGAGTCTCCTATTCTTCATTCGGGGGATTCCATTAAGATGGAGGTTGATAGTACGGCTGTGGAGTTGAATGAAAAAAAGAATAAAGATGTGGAATAAATGGATATGCCTATTGGGTGTTTTATGTTTGTTCGCCTGCAGAACACGCTGGCAGGATACGTCTGTTCAGGCCGCAAAAGAAGAACAATTGCAACATGCCGTTCGCCAGTTGCAGGCAGAAGGATATCATACTCTTGCCGGTAAACTGCCTTTGGAAGAACAACTTGCTGAATCTTGGCGTTACCAGCGGGAGAAAGACGGGAGCGGAGAGGTACGTTATTTCGTCGTTTCGGCCAAGTCCAAAGGCGATAGTTTTGATGCTGCCCGTGTGCAGGCGGAAAGTTTGGCAAAAGTACAATTGGCCGGATTGATGGAAACGCGTATCGGACAGCTTGTGACGAACCGCTTGGAAACTTCGGATGGAAATACGGTTATGCAGACGGTTGCAAGCAGTAAAAATTTGGTTACGACTCGGCTTTCCAATGTTTATCCTTTGTTGGAGGTGTATAGAGAGTGCCGGGATGGAGAGATCGAAGTCCAGCTCGTAATGGGATGTGACCGAAGGTGGGCAAGTGAGATTGCTTGGGCTGTTATTTCGGCGGAAGCAGTGCAGAGTCCGTCCCGTGGTGGTTCATTTTCTTTTTCTTTAACTGGTTTGGATCAAGCGTACCGAAATGGTGAGTCGTTGCGTTTTTCTTTGATTGCCGAACAGGATTGCTATTACCATCTGTTTGTCTTTGATGCGGATGGAGTTGAGCAGTTATATCCTGGAGCATATGAGGAAATATCCCTTTATAAAAAAGGAGTGGAGTATTTTTTTCCCCGGAATCAATGGGTGGCCTATAGTGTGGAGAAGGGAAACTATCCGGTCCGCTACGAACAGAATATATTATTGGTGGTGGCTACCCGGAAAGATATACCTTTTACCGGAGAAGTGACTGTTGGTAATGTATTGGGATGGTTACGCCGTATACCGGAAGAATTACGGAGTGAACAATATTTTTCTTTCCTTTCTGAATAGGTGAACCGATGAAAAAAAGCCGTTTTATATATAGTTGGTTGCTGTTCGTCTGTTTTTTAAGTGTAAAGTATGCGGAACCGGCAGAGGCTCAAGTGAGTGCGGAAGATGAATTTGAAGATTATCTTTCTTCCATAGAGGCTGACTTTTATAACTTCGAAGACAGTATTAACAGGAATTTTGCAGATTATTTGGAACAAGCCTGGCAAGAGTTTACAGTTTATGAAGGAACGGAGCCGCCAGTCTATGCAGGTGGCCTATTTTTTACAGGAACGATAGAGACTACTTTGGTACACCCCCATGATTCTTTTTTCGGTAGTTTTTTGCATTTCCCTTATATGGTAGAGGAAGGGCTGTCTTTGTCTGGTCTGTCGGAAAAAAATATAGCGGATGGATGGCGCAAGTTAGGGACAGTGGATTTTACTTCTTTCTTCAGGGCTTATACAGGGTACTCCCGGCAGTTCAGTCTGAATGATTGGGGAAATTATCAGCTGCTTAAATATGCAAGTATGCAGTTATATCCTTCTTTTTCACCTCGCGAGCGGACTTTGTTTTTATTTTATGCCTTAAGTAATGCTGGCTATAAGGCGAAGATTGGCAGGGTGGAGAAAGATGTGTTGGTATTATTGCTTCCGTTTGCGGAGGAAGTTTATAAGCTCCCGTTTATCAAGACTGGAGAAGAGAAGTATTATGTCATGGATATTTCTTCGAAGCAACTGAAAAAACTTTATTCGATCATGGCTGATTTTCCGAAAGCGGAGAAGGTCTTATCATTACATATTTCAGAAGCATTGGATTTTCCAGAAAATGAGATTGGCCGTAAGTTTACGGGGAAGTATCCTTTTTCTTTATCTTTGAACCGGAACCTACTTGACTTTTATGCAACTTTCCCGCTATGTGATTTGTCGGTTTATTTCAGAGCTGAACCGTCCAAGACCTTTACAAACTCTATGGATAAGATTGTAAAGATACATTTGAAGGGAAAGTCCCGACCGGAACAGATTGCCTGGTTATTGGATCTTGTACAACAGGTATTTATCCATAAACCGGATGTGGAGGTGCATAAAACGGAGGTTTATTATTTCCCGGAAGAAACGGCTTTTTATCCGTATGCGGATTGTGAAGATTTATCTGTATTTTTGTCATGGCTGATATGCCGGTATGTGACAAGTGAAGTGCTGGTCTTGTATTATCCCACACATGTGGCTATTGCTGTAGAATGTTTTGAAGGGAGAGAGGTTTTTAAGTTCCGGAATAAAGAGTATCTGATTTGTGATCCCTCTTATCGGGGAGCTGTACCTGGTAAAATAATTCCTGCTTGTGCTTCCTTAAAGCCTGTCATTGTTTCATATTCCAAACAGAAAAGAGTAAAATGAAGAAGATTACTTTATTGTTTATTGTATTGTTTTACTTTAGGTTTCTGCCGCAGGGCATAGGGCAGAAGAGAATATCCGGGCGTTCTGTATCTGTGCAGTTCAGTATGGTTGAATCGCCTCTGACACCGGAGGGGGAAGGTAGTTCGTTAAAAGAACATTACGTGTCATCTTTGCAGATTGCCGATCTGGACTCTCTACCGGACGATGTTCCGATACGTCCTAATTCTGTTGCTGTTATAATAGGAGTTGAACAATATGATTTTATTCCGGTGGCACCTTATGCAGCCAGGGATGCTGAATTGGTTTCCCGCTATTTCAAAGCATTATTAGGCTTGGAGAGAGTGATTGTGCATAAAAATAAAGATGTGTCCGGTTTCTTTTTTGAGAATTTATTTAATGCGGAAGAGGGAGAATTAGCCCGGATAATCGAAAAAGGAAAGACGGATTTGTATGTTTATTATTCCGGTCATGGGATACCGGCCGCTGATGGAGGAGATGTTTATATGCTTCCGGTAGACAGTAAGATGCGGTTGATAGAGAAGCAGGGATATAGTCTGAATACATTATTCGAGCAGTTGGATAAATTGCAGGCAAAGAGTACGACAGTATTTATAGATGCCTGTTTCAGTGGGTTAGGTAAGTTTTCCCAATCGGGAACACCTTTAAATTTGATGCAGACTAAAGGGGTAAAAGTGAAACCTTTGCTTTATCAGCCGTGGCTTCTGAATTCTTCTTTCAGAGTATTCACGTCTTCATCTGTGGGGCAGGCGGCATTAGTATTGGATGAGGCACGTACTGGATTATTTACTTATTTTCTGGCAATGGGGTTACGGGGAAAAGCTGATCTGAATGGGGATGGGCATGTGACAGCCGGTGAATTATATCGGTATATTTATTCGAACGTCTCTGAAAATTCAAAGAAAATCTATCAGGAGCAGATTCCTTGTTTCTATGGAGACGATTCTTTTATCCTTTATTAGTGTTTCTTATTTTACATCAATAGAAATTAGTAAAGACTTTTTTAGCTTCGCGTGCAATAATTGCGAGGTTTTTATGTCACAAAAAGTCTGTTTGTCTCAAATAAAAGAGATAAGATTTTTATTGAACTAAAATAAGAAACAAATGGAAGATAATAGGAAGGTGTTATATGATATCGTTTATGAGAAAATGTTTACCGTGATGAACAATTATCATCCAGTTTCCGAAAGTCTTCGTGAGCTGATTTACGATAATAGCGCTCCCGTTCGATTTACAAAAGGAGAATTATTACTGACAGAAAATAGGGAGTGTAATGTACTGTTTTTCATTGCGGGTGGATTCTGTTCCTGTTTCTATAATAAAGATGGGAAAGAATGTATCATACGATTTGCCGGTGACGGGAATTTTTGTACGTCATGGCATAGCTTTTTGGGGAAACAACGTTCTTTGATTAATATTAAGGCTACGGAAGATACGACGGCTGTTTGTTTTAAGCGAGAACAGTTTGATAAACTGTGGGAAGAAAGTACTGAATTTGTCGCTGTTATTTGTAGAGTGCTTGAAATGTATGCCATTGAAAGTGAAGAAAAAACATTCAGGATGCGTAGTAACCAGGCCGAGGGGAGAGTCAGACATTGCATGGATACGCGTGAAATCCATTATTTGATGAAGCATGTTCCTCGTTATAATATCGCTTCTTATTTGAATATGACGCAAGAGACTTTTTCTAAGATATTTACTCAGTTAAATAAAGAGCAAAAGTAGAAGAACGATTAAACCAAAAAAGAGATTGTCTTGTTTAATCTTCAAATCAATATTGAAGAATAGACATGAAACGAAAGAATACGAATGTACTGCTGATTTTTGGGGTAGTGATTGCGATTATCCTGTTAATGATCTGGTTGTTCTTGGGAACTACATTGGAACAGGAGGCAAATCCAGAGACAGATCCGATGACTGTCGAACAAAATATCTGATCTTTAGGAACGTCATGCCCATGCAATTCCGATTCCATGCCCATCCGATTTTGGATACATGGGCATGAAATCGGAAACGCGTGGATTGGATTTTTAATATTGTCTTTCCAGAAGCCAAGCATCCTGGAAGTTAGGAGCATATTTTGCTTTGATTGCATCGCGGCTGTCAGCAGCATCGGCTTTGTCATTAAAGCTGGCAACGATCACACGAAGCATACCTTGTTCGTTTTCACCCAAAACAGCATTATATCCGTCGTTCTGCATACGCTCTTTCAAAGCGTAAGCATTGGTTTTGTTCTTGAAACTGCCGATAACAACACTATAACGTTTCAGTCTGCTTGCGTCTTCACCTTGTGCAGCATTAATTCTTTCTGCACGTGTGCTGACATTGGAAGTTCTCGGTTTAGAAACCGGAGTTACTTCTTCTACCACTTCCTCTTCTTCGACAACTTCGACCGGAGCTGTTGACTCTTTTTCTTTTGCTTGTTCGTAAGCAGCCTTATACGCACTCTGTTTAGGTTTACAAGAACCTAATGCTAAAACCATACATATGGAGGCTCCAAATAACCAAATCTTATTCATACTGTTCAGTTCTTAAATTAATGGGACAAAGATATAAATTATATTTTGTACTTTCGTGCCCAAAACACAATATATTATAAACTGCATGAATAAATCTATCGGAACAATGGTTATGGCAACATCCTTATTATTTGGTGCTTGTAATAGTAAGGATATAGACATTGAAGTAAAGGTGAAAGCGAAAGAAAACATGGAAAATGTGATCGGGCGTTCGAACATTAAAGTGAAAGACGGACGGATGACGCCGGAAGTGCTTTGGGCAATGGGACGTATCGGAGGGATGAATGTCTCTCCGGATGGACAGAAAGTTGTGTATACTGTAGCTTATTACAGCGTACCGGAAAACAGAAGCAATCGCGAAGTCTTTGTCATGAACGCAGACGGGACGGACAATAAGCAGATTACGAAAACGGCTTACTCCGAAAATGAAGCTGTCTGGATCAAAGGTGGAAAGAAAATCGCTTTCCTTTGCAATGAAAGCGGCAGCAGCCAGCTTTGGGAAATGAATCCGGATGGAAGCGACCGTAAACAGCTCTCTCGGTATGACGGAGATATCGAAGGTTTTGCCTTTTCTCCTGATGAAAAGAAAGTCCTGTTTATTTCACAGGTAAAGACAGTCAAGAGTACAGCAGATAAATATCCGGATTTGGATAAAGCTACCGGCATTATTGTTACGGACCTGATGTACAAACATTGGGATGAATGGGTAACAACAGCCCCGCACCCTTTTGTTGCCGATTTTGATGGCAAGGCTATCAGTAACCCTGTCGATATTATGGAAGGTGAACCGTTTGAAAGCCCGATGAAACCGTTCGGAGGAATCGAACAGTTGGCATGGAATACGACATCGGACAAGATCGCTTACACGAGTCGTAAAAAGACTGGAAAGGAATATGCGTTGTCTACCAATTCGGATATTTATGTATATGACCTGAATACGAAAGAGACGACCAATATCAGTGAAGGCATCATGGGGTATGACACGAATCCCCAATATTCTCCCGATGGCAAGTTTATCGCATGGCAGAGCATGGAGCGGGATGGCTATGAGTCAGACCAGAACCGTTTGATGGTCATGAACCTGGAAACAGGCGAAAAAATCTTCGCCAGCAAAGATTTTGACTCCAACGTAGACGGGTTTGTCTGGAGTGCAGATGCAAAGGCCCTTTATTTTACGGGGGTATGGCATGGCGAGTCTCAGGTATATAAGATTGATCTGAAAGATGGTAACAAAATCACGCCGCTTACTTCCGGAATGTACGATTATGCCGGTGTAGCCTTGTTAGGTGAAAATAAGTTGATTGTGCAGCGCCATTCTTTGAGCATGGGAGATGAAATCTATTCGATCGATTTGGCTGATAACAATAAAGTGGCCCAGTTGACAACGGAGAACAAGCAGATTTATGACCAGTTGGCAATTGGCAAGGTGGAAGGTCGTTGGATGAAAACGACAGATGGCAAACAGATGCTTACCTGGGTGATTTATCCCCCTCATTTCGATCCGAATAAGAAATATCCGACCTTGTTGTTCTGCGAAGGAGGTCCTCAAAGCCCGGTAAGCCAATTCTGGTCTTACCGTTGGAATATGCAGATTATGGCCGCTAATGACTATATCGTGGTTGCCCCGAACCGCCGCGGCCTTCCCGGCTTCGGTATGGAATGGAACGAACAGATCAGCGGCGACTATGGAGGCCAGTGCATGAAAGACTATTTTACAGCTATTGACGAGATGGCCAAAGAACCGTTTGTCGATAAGGATCGTCTGGGTTGCGTGGGGGCGAGCTTCGGAGGTTTCTCTGTTTATTGGCTGGCCGGTCACCACAGCAAACGTTTCAAAGCCTTTATTGCACACGACGGTATTTTCAATATGGAAATGCAATATCTGGAAACAGAAGAAATGTGGTTTGCCAACTGGGATATGGGTGGCGCTTACTGGGAAAAGCAGAATGCGACGGCACAACGTACGTTTGCCAATTCCCCACACTTGTTTGTTGATAAGTGGGATACTCCTATTCTCTGCATCCACGGTGAAAAGGATTATCGGATTTTGGCTAACCAGGGTATGGCAGCGTTTAATGCAGCCGTCCTTCGAGGTGTTCCGGCCGAGTTGTTGATCTATCCTGATGAAAACCATTGGGTGTTGAAACCTCAGAATGGAGTGCTTTGGCAGCGTACATTCTTCGAATGGCTGGATATGTGGTTGAAGAAATAAGGATTTATTCATAAAAGAGAAAACGCCGTTCCGAATTGTCCGGGACGGCGTTTCTTTATTTATACTAAGCAATTGTGATTCCTGGGTCCAGGTATACATCCTGTATGGTGTGCAGCAGTTCTACACCGTCTTTCATTGGACGTTGGAATGCTTTTCGCCCACTGATCAACCCCATACCGCCTGCCCGCTTATTGACGACAGCCGTGTAGACCGCATCTTTCAAGTCGGAAGCTCCATGAGATTCACCGCCGGAGTTGATAAGACCGACACGCCCCATATAGTTGTTGGCAACCTGGTAGCGACAGAGGTCGATCGGGTGTTCTGTAGTCAGTTCGGTGTACATCTTCTGGTCGATCTTGCCGAATTTGACAGCCGTGAATCCTCCGTTGTTTTCCGGCAGTTTTTGTTTTATGATATCCGCTTTAATCGTAACACCCAAGTGGTTGGCTTGTCCCGTCAGGTCGGCTGCGGCATGATAGTCCACACCGTCTTTTTTGAATTCACTATTGCGCAGGTAGCACCATAAGATGGTGGCCATTCCCAATTCGTGTGCATATTCAAATGCCTCTGACACTTCGACCAACTGCCTTCTGCTTTCTTCCGAACCGAAGTAGATGGTGGCGCCTACGGCAGCCGCTCCCATATCCCAAGCTTCTTTTACGGAGCCGAACATGATCTGGTTGTATGAATTGGGATAAGTCAGTAATTCGTTATGATTCAGTTTGACCACAAACGGAATCTTATGTGCATATTTACGTGCTACGGAACCTAATATTCCGAACGTGGAAGCTACTCCGTTGCATCCTCCTTCAATGGCCAGCTTGACGATATTTTCCGGATCAAAATAGATTGGGTTCGGAGCGAAGGAAGCTCCCGCCGTATGTTCGATATCTTGGTCCACAGGTAGTATCGAAACATATCCCGTGTTTGCCAACCGTCCGCTTCCTAACAAGCGTTGCAGGTTGTTTAATGTTTGGATATTTCTATCCGAGTCGATCCAGATACTGTCGATGACAGATGGTGAAGGAATGTGTATAAGTGATTTATCGATCGTTTTACAAGTGTGTCCCAACAGAAACTCGCTTTGTTCGCCCAGTAGGCTGATAATCTTTGATGTGTCCATATTTATGAAAGTTTTTTAATATAACATGGAGAGCAAAGGATAGGTTTCATAGTTTTTATCAATTAATAGATAGAATAAATTTATGAGTTTTTGTAGAGCTTGTTTTAGAATGTTTCCCTACATTTGCAAAGAACAAATGACGAGTGTTACAACTATTTTAGATTATACAACCAATAAAAATTTTACAAAGATGAAAAAGAAATGGATTTGCACAGTATGCGGTTATGTACACGAAGGTGATGAAGCTCCTGAATTCTGTCCTCAATGCAAGCAGCCGAAGAGCAAATTTAAAGAAATGGTAGAAACGACCGGTGCACTGACTTTTGCCGATGAACACGTGATCGGTGTTGCTAAAGGTTGTGATGAAGAAATGATTAAAGACTTGAACGCACATTTCATGGGCGAATGTACTGAAGTAGGTATGTATTTGGCTATGAGTCGCCAGGCTGATCGTGAAGGCTATCCTGAAGTTGCGGAAGCATTCAAACGCTATGCTTGGGAAGAAGCTGAACACGCCGCTAAGTTCGCCGAACTGCTGGGCGATGTTGTTTGGGACACAAAAACAAACCTGGAAAAACGTAAAGATGCCGAATGTGGTGCTTGCGAAGATAAGAAACGTATTGCCACTCGTGCAAAACAATTAAACCTGGACGCTATCCACGACACAGTTCACGAAATGTGCAAGGATGAAGCTCGCCACGGTAAAGGATTTGAAGGTTTATACAACCGTTATTTCAAATAATTCGCAAATTCGTTAACAGGAAGGGGTATTCTTTTAGGAGAATGCCCTTTTTTATTAAGAAAAATGCTCTTTGGAGGACAACGGAATTAAATTTTCCCTACATTTGTACTCGCAAATGACGACCTAAGGAAAGCTGCCAGAGTGGTCGAATGGGCCGCACTCGAAATGCGGTGTACGGGTAACTGTACCGGGGGTTCGAATCCCTCGCTTTCCGCAGAAAAGAGGATGTGTCACCAAATACTATGGCACATCCTCTTTTTTTATGTCGTCACTGACTTTAGTGCCGATATGGAATTGACAACTGCACACATACAATTCATCAAAGAACATGCCGCAGACGATTTGGCCCGCTTGCTGCTTTCTGCCGCCAAATATCCCGGAATGGATATTCCCTTTTTGGTCGATCAGATTGCGGCCAGGAGACAGATCCGGGAAAAATTGCCGTCGTGGTATGAGAACGGACAATTAATTTTTCCGGCTAAGATTGCTGCGGAGCAATGTTCTTCCGAACAGACGGCTGCTTATAAGCAGGAGCTGATTGGTGAAAGTTGGACAGTTTGCGACCTGACAGGAGGACTGGGGATTGATAGCTATTTCCTTTCCCTCAAGGCGAAACATTTGACTTATATAGAACGTTTTCCTGCTTATTGTGAAGCTGCGAAACACAACTTCTCCGTCTTGGGTGCCAACAACATAACGGTTGTAAATGCTGATACCGCCCAAGCCGTCGATACCCTTCCGGAGGTCGATGCTTTTTATATCGACCCTGCACGCCGGGGAGAATCCAACAAGCGGGTTTTCGCTTTGCAAGATTGCGAACCCGATCTGCCCGGACTGTTACCGGAGCTTCTGAAACGCTCTCCATGCCTCATCGCAAAGCTCTCGCCGATGGCGGATATACAAATGACTTTGGAACTGTTGCCGGGGACGACATCCGTACATGTCCTTTCTGTTAGGAATGAATGCAAGGAACTGCTTTTCGTGACGGAGCGTGAGGCGGATGGCAGGGAACCGTCGATCCGGTGCATTAATTTCGGACCGGACGGAATGCAATCTTTCTCTTTTACATTAGAAGAGGAACGTAATGCTGTATTGGTTCCGGTCAGTCAGGTCGGTGCTTATTTATATGAACCGAATACTTCGGTTTTAAAAGCCGGTGCATTCAAGCAGGTAGCTGTCCGGACGGGAGTAAAGAAGTTGCAAGTGAGCAGCCATCTATATACATCTGACCAATTGTTGCCCGACTTTCCCGGCCGCAGATTCCGGGTGGACGAAGTGCTGCCTTTTACTGGAAAACTGTGTAAAGGACTTTCAAAAACAATCCCTCAGGCAAATATAACCGTGCGCAATTTCCCTCTCTCCGTAGAAGATTTGCGCAAGCGGACGAAGATTGCCGATGGTGGGCACGTCTATCTCTTTGCAACCACTCTGGCAGATGGAGAAAAGGTGTTGATCAGATGCTCCAAAGCCTGATCAGGTGAATAACATTAGTACCAACTGAGCCGAAATCACACGGATAAACATCGAGAGCGGATAAACAGTGGCATAAGAAACGGAAGGCTCGTCGCCATCGACAGTCGTGTTGGCATAGTTTAATGCCATCGGGTTTGCCATACTTCCGCAGAGCATCCCCACGTTGTGTGCATAGTCGAGTTTGAAGAATTGCGAAGCGATGAAACCAACAATCAGCACCGGAACGATCGTCAGCAGGAACCCAAGTCCGATCCAAAGCAATCCTTCTGTCCGGAAAACTGTTTCGAAGAAATGTGCACCCGAATCGATTCCCAATCCCGCCAGATAAATAATGATCCCCAATTGACGGAGCATCAGGTTGGCACTCATCGTTGTGTAGGTTGTCAGGTGGAAACGCGGACCGAATGCACCCATCAGGATTCCGACGATGATCGGGCCTCCAGCAATCCCCAATTTGACCGGTGTGCTCATTCCCGGTAGTGTGATCGGTAATGCCCCCAACAGCATCCCCAATGAGATGCCGATAAAGACAGCCAAGAGGTTTGGATTGTTCAACCGTTTGATTTCGTCTCCTAAAATCTTTCCGACTGTGTTTACCGAATTCGCTTCTCCCACGATTGTCAGCCGGTCGCCGATTTGCAGGCGCAGGTCAGGAGAGGCCAACAGGTCTATACCGGCACGATTCACGCGCGTAATATTGATACCGTAGAGGTTACGGAGACGGAGAGAACCTAATTTTACCCCGTTCACCCGGTTGCGTGTCACCGCGATGCGGCGCGAGATCAGTTGGCTGTCGATGGCATTCCAATCGATATCTGCTTTGTTCCAGTCCACATTCTCTTGCTCGCCGAAGAGGACTTTAATATTTTCGACATCCGATTTGACGGAGATAATCAAAAGGTGATCATGCTCATGAAGCAAGGTGTCCGAAGTAGGGATGCTCACTTTCCCGTTTCTCCATACGCGTGAGATAACGAAATGCTTTTCTGTCAGCTTCATCACGTCCTTGATGCTCTTCTCGTAAATCGCCGGATTGCTTACGTGGAACTCGGCGACATAGGTAGTCATGTCGCGTTGTTCTTTTTGGTCTTTCTGTTTCTTGTCGGTAAACAGAGCTTTCAGTATGATAATCGCCAAGATCACGCCCACTACACCGAGCGGATAAGCGACGGCACATGCTAAAGCCATGTCTGTCACCCCTTTGGTGTTGGTTGGATCTATCTGTAACAAAGCTTGTTGAGCGGCTCCCAAAGCAGGTGTGTTGGTAACGGCCCCGCAAAGTAAACCGACCATATTGGAAAGGGAAATTCCTGTTGTCCAGTGCAACCCGACCGTCATAACCAGACCGAGCAGGATCACGCCCAACCCCATCATATTCATAGCTACACCTCCTTTTTTCAGTGAAGAGAAAAAACCGGGGCCAACCTGTAATCCTAATGCATAAACGAAAAGAATCAGGCCGAAACTTTGCGCAAAATAAAGCATATCCTTATTCACGACGATCCCTAAGTGTCCCGCTAAGATACCGGCAAAAAATACGAATGTGATACCCAGTGATATGCCGAATATCTTGATCCGCCCCAAATATAATCCGAGTGCAGAGACCAGCGAAATAATGATAACTGCTTGAACCATAGTAGGCTCTAAAAAAGCCTCTTGTAACCAATTCATACGTTCCGTTTCATTTATTGAGAGGGCAAAGATAGACAATAAATTTTGCAAGTAGTTCCAAATAGATGCACTATTAATCCCGTTTTCATGGGTTAGTAGTGACATTTTGATAAATTTGCAAACAAAACAAGAAACAATGTCATTGAAAATAATCCATACCGCCGACTGGCATCTCGGACAAACCTTTTTCGGGTATGACCGCGATGATGAGCATGAGGCATTTCTTTCGTGGTTGACTGACCTGTTGGTGCAACGGCAGACCGATGTCCTGCTGATTGCAGGCGATGTCTTCGATGTTGCCAATCCATCAGCAGCCGCCCAACGTCGTTTTTTCCGGTTTTTGCGGGAAGCGAATCGGCGTAATCCTCATTTGCAGATCGTGCTTATTGCAGGCAATCATGATTCGGCAGCTCGTTTGGAGGCGCCGATACCTTTGTTGGAAGAACTGAATACGTCGATTGTCGGGATTGTTCCGCGAACGGACCTGTGCAAGATCGATTTCGATTCACTTCTGGTCCCCTTATATAATAAGGAGGGGAAACGGGAGGCACTTTGCTTGGCTGTTCCCTATCTTCGCCAGGGAGATTACCCCGCTTCGGAGGAAAGGAAAGATACCTATGTGGAGGGGGTTACCCGAATGTACCGCGGGCTCTATGACTATGCCGATAGTCGGAGGCAGCCGGGCGAGGCACTCCTTGCGATGGGACACCTGCATGCGACCGGTGCCGAACTGTCGGAAGACGACCGGAGCGAACGGACTATCATGGGAGGGCTTGAATCGATATCGGTAGAAGCCTTTAACGAGGACTTGGCCTATACGGCTCTCGGGCATATCCACAAGGCACAACGGGTAGGAGGGCGTGAGCATGTACGCTATGCAGGCAGTCCGCTTCCGATGTCTTTCTCTGAACAGCATTATCACCATCAGGTTGTTGCCTTTACCCTCAAAAACGGATGCCTGTCGGATCTCGAAGCAGTGCCCATCCCACTCCGGACCGCCCTGCATCGGATTCCTGCGGAACCGGCATTGCCTGCCGAAGTCCTTTTGCAGCTTTCTGACCTGCCGTTGGCGGAAGAGGGAGCCGACCGCAGCCTATGGCCTTATCTGGAAGTACAGGTGCTGCTGACGGAGCCAGACCCGGGTTTCCGGCATCGGGTAGAGGAGGTGCTGGCGGATAAGGCTGTACGCCTGACTTCTATCATCCCTTCTTATCCGAAAAAGGAGGGAGAGGAAGATTCTCGTCCTTTGTCTTATACGGATTTGCAAAAGATCGCTCCGCTGGATATGCTTCGCCATACTTTTACGAACCGTTTCGGGGGAGATTTGCCGGAAGAGTTAGAGAAGATGTTTAACGATGTAATACGGGAGGTTTCCCTATGAAGATATTAGCGATACGAGGTCGTAACCTGGCCTCGCTGGAAGGTGATTTTGAAATAGACTTTACAGTAGAGCCGTTGCTCTCGGCCGGGATCTTTGCCATTTCCGGACCTACGGGAGCTGGCAAGTCCACGCTTTTGGATGCGATGTGCCTGGCTCTGTTCGCCCGTACGCCTCGTACCGACCAGGCAAAAGAAAATAATGTCAAGCTTCAGGATGTCAGTAATGAACAACTGTCGCAGAGCGATCCCCGTTTTTTGCTGCGGCGGGGGACGGCTTCTGGTTTTGCAGAGGTGGATTTCATGGCCTTGAACGGACACCGCTACCGGACACGCTGGTCGGTGGCGCGGGCGCGTGACAGGGAAAACGGACGGTTGCAGAATCCGCGTCTGGCGTTGTACAACCTCGACAAGGAGGAGGAAGAGCAGGGGACGCGTTCCGATCTGCAAGCTCGTATCATCGAACTGATCGGCCTGACCTTCGAACAGTTTACGCGTTCCGTATTGCTGGCGCAGAACGATTTTTCCACTTTCTTGAAAGCCGAGCAGGGAGAAAAAGCCTCCTTGTTGGAGAAGTTGACCGGAACCGAGCTTTATTCCGCTATTTCCCGCCAGATATTTGAAAGAAATGCGCGGGCGAAAGATGCCTTCGACTTGATCCAATCACGCATACAAGGCATTGAACTATTGACGGATGAGGAAGAAAACGACTTGCGCACTCGCCTTGCCCAAGCGGAGAAAGAATCGCAGCGGATCGAGAAAGCGAAAGCGGAGCAGCAGGCTCTTCAAGAGGCTGTCCGCTCTGTCGAACAGCAGATTTCTATCCGCCGGAGGCAGCAAAAAGAGGCTGCCGACAAGTTGGTGCACGCAACGGAATTGTTGTTGGTTGCTCGCCGTGAATACGAAAAGGGAGTGGAGGAGCAGCAACAGTCCGAAGCTCGTTTTAAATCTCTTCAACAGGAGATATTGCAGGCGCGTAAACTGGATATCCAGTTGGATACGGCTATCCGCGACTTGTCACATTCGGAGCAGCAGTTGAAGAATGTTACGCTTCGGAAGGAAGATGCCGAAAAGAAATATCAGGCTGCCGTCCTCCGTCAAAAGCAGGGGGCGGAGGAGATGGTCCGTCTGGCTGCTTGGCGCGAGCGTTATAAGAAGAAGGAACGTATTGCGGAGCAGCTTTCAGTCTTGTTGTTGCACTTGGATGCAGCATTGGTCGCCCGTTCGGGGATGGAAGCGGCCACTCGTTCGATCGAAACGCTCCGGCAGGAGGTTGTGGCGTTGAATAAACAACTTGCCGCTCTGCAACAGGCGAATGCAAACAAACAGCAGGCGTTGAAACGGGCGGAAGAGGAGTATCGGAACCTGGAAGAAGAACTGAAAGCTGTCGATGCACTGGCTTTAGACAAACAGATTGAGAAACTTCGCCAGGAACGAGAACAATTGCTTATCGAACAGGCACGCTTGGAGGCTTCCGGCAACATAAAGGATTTGCGCGGCAGGTTACAGGAAGGGCAACCCTGTCCGGTTTGCGGGAGTACACATCATCCTTTTGCCCATCAGGCACCCGTCGCCCCTGTTTCTACCCTCACCCTTCAATTGCAGGCTTTATCGGATAAAAAAGAAACCTACATCGCCCATACCCGCCATCTTGCCCGTCTGCAACAGCAGTTGCTTCAGCTCCATAAAGAACTTGCAGATAGCGAGGCAGCCTGTAAGGAGATGATTGGCAAGCAACAACTCGCCGCCAGCCGGCAAGAGAGGGAAGAAGTCACTATAAAAGAACAATCCGACCAGTTGGCTCAGTCCCTTTCGGCTGCCGACCTCTTGTTCGGCAATAGCGAATGGCAGAAAGCATGGTTGCAGAATCCGGAAGCCTTTCGTAAAACATTGACAGACTTTGCCCGTCAGTGGCAGGAAAATACCGAGAAACTTCATCTGTTGGAACGGCAGGAGAGCGCCCAAAAAGCCGAATGCGAATCTCTTGCTTCTTTTCTTCCTTCTCTCGAAAAGCAAGCGGAAGAAGCCGGACAGCTCCACGAAAAGAACCATATCGCTTTTTCCTCTTTACAGGCGCAGCGAAAGAAACTACTCGACGGCCGCCCCGCAGATAGTGTGGAGCAGGAGTACACCCGGCGAATGGAAGAACTGAAGGAACGTCTGAAAAAACTGTCGGCTACCCAGACCGAGCAATCCGGCATCGCCGACCAGACGCGTGGCATTGTCGACCAGATCGCAAAGGACTTGGATGAAGCTTCTGCCGACCTACTCCGGAGAAAGGCGGCTTTAGATAAATGGACTGCCGGCTATTTGGCTTCTTCTGATGGACAGCCACTCGAAGCAACCCTGCTCCGCTTTACGCAGGAAAAGACGGAACTTGCTTTCCGGCTTCGTACCCAGACGGAGAACAAGGCGA
>ERZ827037.755-NODE-755-length-40157-cov-7.809785_pt1 | contig 40157 bp, 49 predicted proteins | sample MGYA00519924_ERZ827037 | MGnify/ENA primary metagenome ERZ827037 (study PRJEB31778, sample SAMEA3449250) | human gut metagenome | biome: human gut; feature: human-associated habitat; material: faeces | place: United Kingdom | collected 2010/2012 ...
TTTTTGAAATTTAAAAATTGATTATTACAATATTAGAAATTAAAATGACTTTATCAACCAATATTATTATTTTTTTATATTCAAAATCAATATCTGTCACAATACCTTCTTTGTAAATATATTGATTTTTATCATAATAAATAATGGCTACCATCATACCCTTTTCTATTTGTTTAATTTTCCAATCTAGCTCATATAATTGATCTTCAGAAAGAATGGGTTTGCTTACCACTATCCGTTCTTTTTCATGTATTCTTTTTTTAAATCCCTTTAGAGCATCGTAAGAAAGAAATAGCTTTGCCCGATTTAGTTTTTTATTAGTTTGCATTGTGACCCCCCTATCAAAGTATTACGTTTAATTGTTGTTGCTTTATCTAATTTGTTCATCCCCTTAAAAATAGCATTTTTACCAAATTTTTCTTTTATTTCTATGATTGCCAATTGTAAATTTCTTTCTTTCTCTATTTCATCTATATCAGTAAATAAATCATAACTTTCGTAGTATTCATCCAATACATCACAAAAAGAGATACCTATTTGTCTTATCAATCTATTAGGAGATACTTTCTGATGATATAAATTTATAAATTCTTTCATAAGTATTTTATTTGAATTTGTTGTTACCGTAAGTTTCATTTGACCAGCGATTGCACCTCCTCCGTCATCCCTCGAATAACCAATATAAAGGCTTATTCGATTAGTCACCAAATGATGTTTGACTAATCTTTGAGTATTCAATTCTACCATTTCTTTAACAACGAGCAACGTATCTTGATAATTATAATCCTCAAAAAGAACTTGAGAATTACTTATAGAATTAGATGATGGAGTATATGCTTTAATTTGTGCAATAGTTGTTGGTTCCCGTCCCCAAGCGTGATCAATTATATATTCTGCATTAATTCCAAAGATTTTATAAAGTGTTTCTTCAGGACACATTGTAATACCATACATATCTTGAATTCCTAATTTTTTTAACCTATTTGCTGTACCTGTACCAATGTGCCAAAAATCTGTTATGGGTGTATGATGCCAAAGAAATTTCTGATATGTTTTTTCAGTCAGCATTCCTATATTATCAGGAACGTGTTTAGATATAATATCTAATGCAATTTTTGCTAGATATAGATTCGTACCTATCCCTGCTGTTGCAGTTATGTTGGTTTCTTCCATCACTGCATTCATAAGCATCATTGCAAATTCTTTTGGCTTTTTATTATAAAGTTTTAGATAAGGAGTAATGTCAATGAAACATTCATCAATAGAATAGACATGTATGTCTTTCTCAGAAACATACCTTAAATAAATCTCATAAATCCTTGCTGAATAATCCATATACAAATTCATTCTCGGGATAGCTGTTATATATTCTACTTCTTTTGGGATTTCAAATATACGGCATCTGTTTCTAATCCCCATTGCCTTCATCTTTGATGTTATAGCAAGACATAAAGCTCCTTTTCCCCTAGACGGATCAGCAACTACAAGATTAGTTTTAAAAGGATCTAACTTTTTCTCACTACATTCAACTGATGCGAAAAATGTTTTCAAGTCAATACACATATAAACTTTCTTCATTTATATCACTCCTCGTGTATTTATGATAATCAATCATCAGTCGCATTTTCAATATAGATTTGGGAATTTATTATTTATACTTTTGCAAAACATTAAATTATTTGTTACATTAATAGTGGTGATATATATGATATTAAAAGAACTTTTATCTCAATACGAAATTGAAAACAACCTTAATCATAAAGAAATGGCTCAACTATTAAATATTTCCACTTCAACTTACTACCGATGGTTAAGCGGTGAAAGCACAAAACTGAAAAAAAACAACTATTAATAAACTTTCTGAAATTTTTGATTGTGACATCGATGGTGTTTTAGAAGAAACGAACAGATTAAAGCCTATTTTAGGAAAAGTTAAAGCCGGATATGATTTATGGGCTGATCAAGATGTTGAAGGTTATCTTGAAGTTGGCAAAAGCGATGCTGAACGCGGAGATTATTTTTTACATGTAGTGGGTGATTCTATGGTTGGATCACATATTTATGAAGATGATCTTGTATTCGTTCAACAATGTCATAGAGTAAATTCTGGAGATATAGCAGTTGTAATGATTGACAAAGAAGTAACGATTAAAAAGGTATATTTTAAGAATAATAATCTAATATTGGCTGCAAGCAATTTAAAATATGAAGACAGATATTTTAATCAGGAAGAGATTGAAAGGCAAAATATACAAATAATAGGAAAAGTATTATTTGTTAGAAAAGATTTTTTTTAAAAAAAGTATTAAAACTATTGTCCCATAAAAAGCATGTAACTTTTAACTGCTATTAAAGTCAAATGAAATTGAAATATTATGTTAAAAAATGTAAAATTACATTATAGTTTCAATAAACCTAGTACGTGAAAAAATATTAGCCGTATGCTAATTTACATTTTGATTATTATTTAAACATGTAACAAATGGTTTATTAAACAAAAAAGAGAGGAGAAAATTATGTATAAGAATATTGGTGAAAAAATTAAAAGCATCATTACAATTTTAACTGCTATTTCATTCGTCATACTATTTATAGTTGCAATAATGGGATTAGTATCTAGCAATGGAGAATCTAATATTTTTATAGTTTGTGCTTTGGCCGCTTTAGGAATTTGGTTAACTAATCTTGTGGCTTACGCAATTGGACAAATTACAGAAAATACAGATAAAATTGTTGAAAACCAAAAGATAATCATTGAATATTTAGAATCTAAAGATAATAAATCTTCAAATGAAAGCTTACCAAAACTTTAGGAGTGAATTTATGAATAGATTTGAAATACTTACTAAAAACGAGAACATGCTCTATGCAGATACATGCCCTGTTTTATTAAAAAAACATGCAATCACATATGATAACATAGATGATAAAGTTCTACTCCAGTTAATGTTAAAAAATATTTCAGAAAAAATAATTACAGCATTGTATATTTCAGTAAAATGTTATGGTGCGGATAGTGAAGAGTATTCTGCATTAGATGAATTTGTTTATTTAGATTTACATGTAAATAAACAAGATGAATTTGGGGATCAAGTTCCAGTATATCTTCCAGATAAAAATACAAGAAAAGTTGAAATAAAATGTAAAAAAATTATTTTTTCCGATGGTACCAAATGGGAAAATAGTAATAATAATTTCTATAAGAATGAGCTTAAAACAGAAACATTAGAAAATCATTTAACAAAAGAACAATACAGTTTTCTTATAGATACGATAAATAACGATATTAAATCAAAAAAAATAATTTATTTTCCTTCACAAGTAAACGATTTGGTAATATGTCCATGTGGAGCAATTTATAAAAAAAATCAACCATGCCCTATATGTGAAAAAACGATAGACTGGTGGAAAAATAAAGTAGACAAGCAATATTTAAATAAACAAATAAAAGAAAAAAAAGATACCATAAGAAGAAACGCTGAAATAGAAAAAAAGTTAAAGATGACAAACAATTGTATTTAAAAAAGCAAATAAAAAAATATTCAAAAATAGTAGGTTGTGTATTATTATTTGTTATTATAGCTTTTTTTGGGTATAACCATATTAAAAATAAAGATAATTATCACAAGGGGATAGAAAGTTTTGAATCAGGTGAAAATTTAGATGCATTAAAATATTTTTCACAATCTAATGGGTACAATGATTCTAATAAAAGAATGAAAAAAATATTAAAAAAAGAAGTAATAAGTAAAAAATATATTTCTATAGATAACGCTTTAAAATATTTAAAATATTATTCTGAAAATAATAAAGATTTATATGATTTATGTAAACAAATCAAAGCAGTAGAAAATAATGTATATTACCAAGATCATGAATACAAATTTGAAGCAACATATTTTTTATCTTATGGAAAACCTATGGCAAAAGTTACATACGAAAATTATTTAGGATATTTTGTTGACTCTGAAGTAAAATCCGTAAAAAAAGATTTTCTATTTAAAATAAATGCAAAAGGTTATTATCGTCGCTTAGATAAATGGTCAAATATTTATATCTATGTGAATAAACATAAAGTTTATGTAGATTTTGAAGGTAATGATTATTATTTAGATTGCGATAAATAGAAATCAATATATATTAAAGTATATAAATATATGCTAAGAATATTGTATCAATAAAATTTTATTGTTTCAGCATTAATATATGAACTACATTAATAAAGTCGTTTATATAAAACATTTAGATAATTATGATATCAAAGTAATATAAAGCAAAAAAGCAGGCCTCAGAAAGCTGAAGAGGTCTGTTTTTACTACATATATAAAACCACAAAATCTTGAAAAGCATTTTCAAATATCATGTTTTGATATAAAACCTTTATTCTATTTGATTTTAAATATTTTTTTACCATTCGTAACAGCAGTCATTAACATAGATTCAATTTACTTCAATTTATTCTTTACCTTCTTTTTTACATATCTTCTTTTATATAGTGTCCTTTTCTAAAATAAATTTATTTACCGATTTAAATGATGTTCTATTTTTATAATCAATAAATCTTTCAGCATCTTTGTAATAATTTAATACACTGCCTTCAGAGACAGTAAAAGCATTTTTTAATGAAAATATTGTTTTTTCATCGTTACCTTCATAAGCACATTTTCCGAATAAAATATAAGATTCAATCATTTTTTCTTGTTCTTGTAAGGAATGATAATATAAATAAGAATTCTTTTTTCTTTTAATGTTATATAGATTTTTAGCATACAATTCTTTAGTAATATATCCATTTTTAAAAGCAATTACTTTTGTTGTTTCGTCTATATTTTCATTAATTATCAGGTCATAATTTTCTTTTAAATAGTCAATAATGACTGTTGCTATTTTATACGTATTGATATTAAAGAAATTGAAATGTTCAGTATGGGATCCATATACTAAAGAAATAGAAATTGTTTCCGTATCAGAATACCTATCCAACATATTTGTTTCATAATCATTAAGCCAGTCAGTTAATCTTTGAGCCGCCATTTTACCAATATTTCTGATTTTCATTAACTCATCATGATTATCTTTTAGTGGCAAAATATCTAAAAGACACGTATATCCTGCACGCTTAAGACACATCATTAATCTCAAATCTAAATTCAGTGCTTCTAAAGGCTTATTTTCTAACTGTATCCCTTTTTTCTTATTTTGATTAAAAAAAGAACTTTTTTTGATTACCATTTTTATTCCTAAGTTATTTAAAAATTCATTTATTATACCATAATTGTCATCAAACAAATAATCCTCTAATTCTTTTATCAACAGTTCTTCATATAAATTGTTATCTACATTTTTATATATTGTCGTATATTTTTCAATATACTTAACTCTGTTAGATTTTTTTATACATCTTATTCCAGACTCTTCTAACGTTCTAATACGCTCGCCTTTTACATTAAAGATTTTTCCTATGTCTGCTCTTGTACGTTTCATTCCATCATCTAATCCATATCTTAAGCGTATTATTTTTTTTGTTCTATCAGATAACAATTCCATTGATTTGTCAATATCATATTTAAATTGATCAGTATATATTAATTTATTGAGAATACCATGAATTGTTTTACCTGTTACATGTAAAGCAAAGATCAAATAATTTGAAAAAATAATATCTTTTTTTGTATTCAATAGCTTTATATTCTGTTTATCATCTAAAATGTAAGTTATCATTATTAACTCCTTTTATTCTGACATTTTTATTATGTTTATATATGTTTTTTCTACTAAACTAATATTTTTGAAATGATATAATTCCATTTAATATATGTATTCAAGCTGATCGTTCCTCTACTATGTACTTTTACTCAAGTACATCTAAATTGCTCAAATATTTTCTAATTTCATTATTAAGTTGTTTAAATTTAGCATTTATCTCACCTGTCCTTTTATAATCTTCTGAAGATAAAAATTCTTTTTCTTCTTGAGAGGCAAGATAGCCAACATTCCATCGATCCTCAAATACACTTAATTGCATTCCACACAATTTTCGAATTTCATCATATGCTTCATAAAATTTTTCAGGAATAAATGGAGCATTACTATTTAATTCATCCTGTGCTATTACAACTGCAGCTCTTGCAGCATTATAATGTTCTTCATCAGCTTTTCTTCTTTCTTCTTTATTAGCCGGAACCATGACTAATCCTTGTGGAATCATTACAGAAATGTTTTTTACCATATCAAAAAAAGTTTTCGATAAGCTTCTATATAGATTGAACTCTGCATCAAATTTTGTTTTACTAATATAAGTTTTATTTTCAATGCCAGCTTTATATTTTTCATATTTTTCATTGAGTTTTAAGTCATATTTTTTTTGGAGTCTTTCTGCAATAAAGTTAGAGGCAAAATATATAACAGCACAAAAACTGTAGAAAATCCTCCTAAAGTTGCTATTATTGCCATGGCTATTTTCCAAATTTCATCCATTCACGTTCACCTTATCTTACTCTTCATCAAATTCTTGAGTAATTCTTTTTCCTTTAAATTTTACTTCTATTTTAGATAAAATTTTTCGTGGATCCAAATCTTTATGGTCACTTGTAACTTGTCCTTTCTCTGGTTTTATAAAAAACTGTACTTTTTCTTTGTCATCTTTATGTCCTACATAGACAACAATAATTGTGTCTCCATCCTTATCTGTTTTTACATCTGTATGAATCCAATAACCAGAATCTGTTTTTTTCTTATCTTTTATTTCTGGCACATACCAATCATCTAAACGAATTAATTTTGCTCCTTTAAACTCTGGAATATTTAATAATCTCAAGCATTTACTTCTTAGTTCCCTAGGATTATCTATTTTAATATCTTCACCACAACGTGGACATCTATATACTACTACTGAATATTCTGTCGAAACACATTCTAATTCAATTTCTGGATGCTTCGTACAATGATAATGTATACCATCTTGATTACAACAATAGTATGTTGTCCAATTTTCCTCACGTGTTGAATAATTTGTACAATCACCATGCACAACATTATTTTCATCCGACAGAGAACATTTTCTAAAAGAAATTTTATCATTTAATCTGTATATTATTTTATCGCTCATAGCAAATCTCCTTTCACTTTATACAATACTCACCACTTCTACTTAAATTTTATCATCTAATTATTATTGGCACAATGAATAACACCCCAGCTATAAAGCCAGAGCGTTACTTATCTTCTATATTAAAATTTTTCTACTCTCCATATAGGATAAAGTCATAGCAATCGAAACAATTGTTACCATAAAATCATCAAATTTGTTTTCAATATTTTTTCTCATAATATATGCCCACATGGTTTATATGGAAAGTTTATCTTATATTCGAATATCATCTTGCTGATTTAATTCTCTCATATACTTTCGGCTTAAAGACTAAAAGTATTTTCCTAATAATTTTATCGTCTTAATTCCACTTACATTCAATATTAAGAACTTCCATAGGCATACTAATAAACTGGATATCAAATTTGAGACTAGGTTCAACCTTTGAACTCGCATTATGAATTCTGAAACTAAGCTGCCAACCATTATCAAGATACATTTCAACTGTATTATCACTATTAGGCTTAAACTCCAACGCTACTAATCTTGTAGGTAACTTCATAATAGGAACAGTAATGGCTGATATCTTATTCTTCGCTGGTTTATTTAAAGTATCGTGCATATTAAAGGTATGAATCATTGTAAGTTTCTTACTGTCTTTACTTACAATTTTATAATAATCTTCAATACCGATTAAGTATTCAATCATTTTCTTTGGCATTGTACTATCCTTTTTATTTGCACAATTTACTTCATCAATGAATGCCTGTAATAATGGAATATATACCTTCTGATTCTTAGACTCAATTTCAGACCACTTAGTTCCGTTAGCCTTTTCTTGCTTCAACAAATCAAATATCGGTTTAACTTTACTCCAATATTCATCTGAACAAGGCATATCAAACCATTCATTACCAAAATCCAGTTTATGACTTAATCTACTATGTTTAACCGCATCATGATTATGCTTTATGCTTAATCCTATTTCCCATTCGATATCTTTTCTTTTAATAACAATATCTCTAACATCACCTTTTACCCCTTGATCATCTTTTTGAAATTCAAGAGTAAGTTCATCATTATCAATTTCAGCCATTCTAGGCTCAAGTTCTAATACAGTATTGATAGCAGCTTCTGCAGATATCATAAATGTTTCCTGCATATCTTCATCCATTAAAGACCATGCTTTTTCATTTGCTATCAAGCTTGAATTTTCTATAATTCTTGTCTTTCTTAAATCTATTAATGCTTTATATAAAGTTTGCATCCAAGCATATTCATATGCTCTACCTTGATTATTACTCTTTGTACTCACTTTCTTCTCATTGACCTCCTTTGCATCAATAACTTCTCTATCAATTTCAATAGAAGAACCTTTCCCCTCAAGATGCAATTTGATTGCAACGGCAATCTCATATGCCAAATTCACAGGAACAGCATTGCCAATCATCTTATAAGCAGTATTGGTATCATTGTATATGAATTTAAAATCATCTGGAAATCCCTGAACTCTCGCAACTTCACGAATTGTCATTCTTCTATAAAGATGCTCTTTTCCTTCCACAAATCTGCAATCATTCTTTCCAAATTTTACCATTTTAGGTGCTTGAGGATGTAATTGGCATTGACGACCAGATGCCTGAACAGTAAATGCCTGTTCATCCCATCCCTTAACACGGTTACGACTCATAAATATAGGAGAATATGTACCTGTAAAATACTCATTATTATTTATTGCATCAGGATTATGTCGATTTTTCTCACCAGAAGGGACTGCTGTATCTTGTAAATCCCAAATGATATCACGTAAAGTAATCTTCTTGGCGTCATCCTTTGTAGAACCCTTAGGAAATCCAAAATCAATCTTCAAATCTTTTCTAAACCCTATATAAAATACTCTTTTTCTTTCTTCTGCAACTCCGTAATCTTTTGCATTAACCAATGTAAAAGAAACATCATATCCTGCTTCATCAAACAGTTCCAAAATATTTTGAACCGCTATAGAATGTCTGTCTGCAAGCATTCCACTAACATTCTCTGCTAAGAAAAACTTTGGCTGACACTCTTTTAATATTCTTATATAGTCAAAAAACAATTTACCTCTTGAATCCTTAATACCCTTAAGAGAGCCAGCCTCTGACCAAGACTGGCATGGTGGTCCACCTATAATTCCATCTACTTCTCCATCTATGAATTGAGCAATGTCGTCCTTTGTAATCTGTCTCACATCACCTTCGATTAAATGTGTATTTGGATGATTAACTTTATAAGTTTCCCATATTTTTTTGTCAACTTCGTTGGCTACTGGAATATTAAATCCTGCTTTTTCAAAGCCTAAATCAAGTCCTCCACACCCACTAAATAAGCTAATTATATTCATCAGCTTTCGCTCCTTCATTTTTATTATTTTAATCATCTACATAAGTGCTACCCTTCATACAAATCATCATAAGAAACATACGATTATAATTTTGTAGCCAATGAATTTAGCTAAACTTCATCACTCACACGTATGTTTATTTATATTGATTTTTTATTTTGGGACACCTCCCATCACCCATCAGTCTACTTTGTCAAGTATATCAATAGCAATGCTTGGTTGCACAAACAAGTAAAATTATACAATACATTGCCCATTTCTAGCAAGTTCTTATTTCTTAGATAATTTTTTGTATTTCAATCAAAAATAACTTTATATCCAACTATTTCTCCAGCTTCTTGATAAGGTTCTATATATCCACTCAAACCAACTTTGCTACCATTCAAAACTTGATTCATATAATCACTTGCTGCTTGACTACAGGATGATAAATCATAGTTATAATCTTTTATATAGAATATCTTTGATTCAATTTTTATTGTTTTCGGTGTTTCTTTAGTGGCTGATTTATTATTCTGTTCCTGATTCTTTTTTCCTGTTGAATCTTGTTTGTTTTTAATAGCCGTCTTTTCTTCATTAGACAATACAGTTCTAACATGAACTTTTAAAGTAGATACGGCAACATTGCCGTGTAGATCTTCTAACTGATATTCGACTTCATAATTACCATCTTTATTTGTATCAACAGTATTTTTTATTACTACATTATCAGCAGATAACTGATCATAATTATCCTCTGCTTTTTTAATATAATCTTTTGGATTAAATTGATCACCATTATCAAGAGAAACTTCACTTTGTGTCAATTCAATTGTTGGTTTTGTTTTATCAACGACACTAACTATCAGTGCTTTTTCTTTTGTTTTAACACCATTCGTAACAGAAAAAACAAACTTGTAATCCTTTATCTTATTTAATTTTTGATTCAAAGGTATCGTTAATTGCTGAGATTTGTCATAATACTTTACATAATCCATAAAATGAATATCTTCTCCATATTCAATCGTAACCTTATCCGTTGTAAGTTCTAATGGTACAGGTTCTATATACTTATCAATTGTGTCTTTGTTCATTAAATAAACAACACAAACAATAAAAGCACATACCATTGTGAAAATGATGAGAGAAATTCTTTTAGTACGTTTCTTTTTTATCTCCTCTTTCGCATCCTCAAAAACACTCTGCTGATCCATCAAACTATATCGAATCTTCTCCATAGATTCCGCATTGATTTCAGGATCACATAAAGTATCAGGATTCAGTCCATATTCCATTGCTAATGAAATTTCTCGCATCTGTTCCCAATCAAACTTAGGATCTTTCATTTTAGAAATATCAAGTGCCTTTTCATCAGCCAAACGAAGCTGTGTTTTTTGTCTTGCATCATAGGCATATGTTTCGAATAATTCATCTAATTTTTTTGACATCTAAACCATCTTTTCTTCAACTACACGATTACTAGTTTTGGCAATCAGTTTCAAATATTCCATATCATCCAAATGTAAAATATAATCAACTACATCTTCCTCATCAACTTTTGTTTTTGCTATCAGTTCCTGCTGTAATACCTTATCTTCTAATTTTAATATTTCATAAAGTTCATTTACTTTTTTCAATATTTCAGTATTATCGTTTGATTTTTTTACAAGTTCAATATTGCTTAGCTTTATCAAATTATTATCAAAATATTCAGCAGCGTTTGTATGATCGAACAAACAGGCAACAAATGTAGAATCTCTAATAAAAGATAGATTGCTAAACTTCGATCCAGCAAAAGATACATGTATAAAATTCCCCTTAAAAGAAACTTTTTCAAAGATACAGTCATCAAATGAAGTCTTATCAACATCATTAAAATGCAGTGAACAATTCAAAAAAGTACACTCTTTAAAGTCTGCTGTAGCATCCAATTTAACATTATCAACTACGGAGCAGTCAACAAAATGACATTTATAAAACAGTTTATTATTAAAAAAATCTTGTGAAAGTTCCTGACTGCTAAAGATTTCATTTTTTATGATTTGTCTTTCATTTTCTTTTTTCATTTCTTGATCATCTTCCTTCTTTTCAAGTGGCACGGCAACATTGCCGTGTTGAACTTCTAGCATTTCTTCTTGAATTAAAATATCTTCAAATCTATTTTGTTTTTCTTCCAACTCAGTTAAATTAACTTTGCCACCAATTACTGAGACTTCCTGCAAATTATTTTCCATAAAATCAATTGTCTCAATTCCTTTACAGTCAACAAAATAGCTGTTTGCCAATATCGAATTTACAATTACTGAATTATTAAACTTACAGTTATAAAAGATTGCGCTTTTAAAGTTACATTTAGAAATCTTTACATTGTCGAATATACAATTATGGAAAACTATTCTTTCCTTAATATCCAAACTTGAAAGACTGGTTGCTTCAATCTTACAGTTTCTTAAAAACAGTTCTTTCTTTTTTCCAAGTATTGTATATTTAATCAACATATTTTCAAAAAATGTATTCTGATAAATATATTTTTCATCTGTTTTTTCCAGATGTTTTTCATCTACTAAAAAAGGAACTGAAAAATCAATTCCTTTTGAGATAAGATAAGTTTTAATCTTACTGTTCATTCATGTTTTCCCTCATTTCTATTTCTTTTTTGATATCAAAATATTTTGGTTCTTTTTTAGGAATGTTCCTTACGCTGTATTTTTTTAAATTTTTATAATAGTTATATTTATTAAAAGGCAACACGTTAGTGATCAATGACTTCCCTCTGTCTCCCATAATCAGTACTTCACCTAATTTAAAGTTTTTAAGACGATCAACAGTAACTACTCTTTCTTCTTTGGTTTTAGATGTCTTCTTGGTTCCTAATGTTTTAGATATTTCTTCTAATGTCTGGTAATCTTTCGAAAGCAAATAAACAAGATTGGTTGCATTCGACCTTATTGTCTGTGCTTCATTTTTACCATAGGCTGACTCTAACTGATCAAATCCTTGAACAACCATATTCATTCTTACACCTCTTGAACGTCCAGCAGTTAATATATTGGTGATTTCCTGAAACTTAGGAAACTGTCCCATTTCATCAAATAAGATATTAAAAGGATATTTCAATCTCAAATTTGAATTCTTCCTTGTTTCTTTAACAAGACATTGCCAAAGCTGTTTAATAAATAAGGTAACTAAAGGATAGTACGTCTGCTTTTCATCATGTACTTTCAGAAAAATCATTGTTTTACAGGAATCAATATTTTCCAAATCAATTGTGTTATTAGAAAGAATTTTTTTAATTGCATCATTTGTTACGATGGATGTCAGATGTTTCGTTAAAACATTACGTGAGGATTTTCTTGTTTGTTCAGCACTGTCTACATAAGAAGACAATCGTTCTTTTGAAATATCAAAGTTTGTTTTATAGTTTTTTAGATAATACTGAAGAAAAGTAATTTCAGAGCGTGTAGTTTTTCTTTTAACTTCATCACCATCTAGCATCAACTTATTAACCGCTGGTATATTGACAACATCAATATTGCCTGTTTCACATAGCAAATGAACATAACCTTCTAGAATTCTCCCTGCTTCCTGATTCCAAAACTCCTGATCCTGTCCCTGTTTCTTTCCTTCAGTAATAGCCTGAACAACATCACGTAAATATTCTTGTGCCTGAGAGAAATCAGCATCTGTCAGAAATGAATTTTTTTCGTCATTATAAATATAATCTCCTGCTTCATTTCTCCCCATAAATTTTTTACCATCAAACTCGGCAACATTGCCATGTAATATTTCAAATTCATCTTTGCCCTTTTCAAGCTTATTTTTCAAATAGTTTTCCTGCTCATTTTTAATCTTAAGCTGCTTCATATACTCATGAGAGCCAAGATACAAAGGATTCCAACAATCACTATTCTGTGGATCAATAAAATCGAGAAAATAAACTCTATATCCTTTGCTTTTAAAAAGTTCAGCTGTTGCCTGACTTAATTCACCCTTGATATCTACACATAATCCTGATTCTCCTGTCATAGCAAGCAGACATAACATTGGAAGTATAAAGCTGAAAGATTTTCCTGATCCAGTTGTACCAATAATCAAAGTATGATGGTCAGCATTATCAACATATACATAATTCTTTCCTGTAACAAAAAAAATACCAAATCCTAAATTTTGCTTAGTAAGTGGTATTTTTAAAAATTCAAGTTTATGTTGTTTTGTCCACATATTGATCTGAGTTCTTATATCATTTGTCAAAAACAGCTGTTTATTTTCAACTATTTCTGCATTTTGATTGAAAGTAATTTTATTAAAGTTTTCTTTAAAGTAATTAACATTTACAAGTTTAGAATAATTTCGGTTATCTTTTCCTAGGTTTTCAAGATTGTTTAATATTAACATAATTGCAGGTATCATTCCAAAAGCAATACAGCCTAATAATAAATATAAGTTATCAAAAGCAAACAGTGGATTGAATGTTATTCCTGTATTTGAAAGATTATAGGAAATCTGCATTGCTGTAAATATTGAAAAAAGTAGACCTGTTAAAAAGGCGTATTTTATTCTGTTATTTATTTGAATCACCTCTTCATATATAGAAAAACTGACGTAAAATCGTTTACTCCAGTTTGTTATTATTTTATTGTTTTATTGAGATCAGGAACTGTTAACAGAAAATCTAATACAAGACTATCTATTGAACCACCTGAAATGTCTCCACTGTGTTTTTTTGTCTGATTACTGGTATAAGTTATTATCAGTTCATAACTGCATCCATCCTCTACTGGGTTTTCTATTGCATAGCTCCATGGTTTGAACTGAAACAGTAAATCCTCATAAAACTCTTTGACTTTTATCACGTCTATGCAAGATTCAACTTTATTAATTATCTTTTTGCTGTTTACAGGATAGGAACAATACTTAATTTTGCCATTTGAATATATATCATAAACCCACTGGTTTTCTTCTTTAGAATCTGCACAACAGAAATTTTTCCAAAATTTAAAACGTACTTTTTGGATTTCATCACATTTAAGATTATCAACATGCCAATCATAATGACAATCCTTACAAAATCTGTTTGATTGCATATATCCAAATACTTGTTCGCATCCACCAAATTTAACTTTTCCCTGCTCGCTTAATTCAAATAACTCTGATGATGGATAACCATACACAATAGGAATAATATTTTTAGACTTACATTTAGGGCAGATTATCTTCATAATTGATTCTCCTTATCATCAAAAAATTTTTTTGATAAATGATACCAACGATATATATAGGAATCATTAAGAAGTGTTTCATCTGCCTCTACCAATTGAACAAATAGACTTGTCAATCCATCATAAACTTTAAAATCACCTGATTCATACAATTTCCAGTTAAGTTGCTTCAATGTCCAATTACTTTTAATCGAATTGTGAAGCATTGAAGTTGTCGTCCAGTTTTCTTTATCATCACTACCACCTAAAGCAATTGGAAATATATGATCAAGTGTTGGCACTAGTTCCCAATAAGCGTTATGACAATTTTCCATTTTCCAATGCGAATGATATGGAAACACATCAGGCATATAGTAAGATAATACCTTCAGTAATCCTGGATTTACCAGTTTTTGGCCACTGTAACGATCTATAAATCCATCTTTTACAAACTGCTCCATTTTTTCCTTATCTGTATACTTTCGAATTTTTACTATTGGTTTTTTAAATGGATATTCTGTTTCAATTATTCGTTTGGCCCCATTAATATTATTTTTCAAAATATTTTTTGAAACATCCTCTAAAATCTCTACCTTATCCATAATCTCACCTTTATTTTCATTGTTTAATATTCTATAAAATAATTATACTCTATTGCTAACAATTCTTGTTAATTTTTTGATATTTGTGTTTTTAAGTCATATTTTCTGTATTTTATGCAGGATTTCTTCTTTTCAAAAGAAATTTACATCATAATTAAATGTATAAGGAGGAATGCAAAATGGATGAAAGAAAAATAATATTTGAAGTCTATGATGAAATAGATAAAATAGCTTATACATTGAATGGAATATACCAGACCCTTTACAGTATGGATTTAGAAACACTTACTTCGTTTATTGATGATCAGGGGCGCGCTTCCAAAGCATTTTTATGTGATCAGTTGAGTCATAATATTTCAAAGCTTAATGAGTATAATGAAAAATTATATGATGTTTTACATAAACCTGTATTCGATTTATTTGATGATACTGAAGATATTGATTAATCAGACGATTAAGTTGTTTTCCATGCGTTTATAGAATTCTTCAATGGATTTATTTATAGTATTTTGTTGTTCAAGAGCAACACTATAAATAAATCCTTCCAGTCTTTTTTCATTAAGATATTTAACTTTCCTTACTACATTAGTTTCCTTCTTCACATTTACCTTCTCAGTTTTTTTATAATTCTTTAAGATATAGTTTCCAATTCTTTCATGCAGCTTATTTAATTCTGCTTCTTTCAATGTTGAAATACCAGCTGATTCATCATTCATAATTTCTTCTAAAACATCAATTCTTTCTAATAAAATGTCATATTGTTTTTTCAGATCAGGACTGTTAAAAATAATGTCATCTATTAATCCGTCAATGACGGGTTTAAAATCTTTCATATTGTATGAGTTGTATTGCAATCTTCCCGTTTTTGGTAAAGCATCCAGCAACTGATTTAATGTTTTCACATTTGATAAATCTTTTTCTTTAACAAGTGTTACTAGTTGATTAAATTCATGATCCTTGATTTTAAAATACTCTCTGTAATCATAACCTGTTTTTTCAGTAAGCTTTTGTCTTGCTGCAATACAGGTATAAATAGATCTTTTTACATTTTCCAGTTTTGCTTTTGATATTTTACCTTTGAACCTTGTCTGATGTTTTTCCATAAATGCCATATGAACATGTGGATGTTCCGTATTCCGGTGGACATCAAACCACCATAGAACATTATTATATTCCAAATCATACTGTTTAAATATTTTTGGAAGTGCATCAGACATAACACTATTCCAGTTATCAACCGTTTCGAGACCAAGTTTTGCTGCTTCCTCATCACTCTCCAGTGAAATAACCAGATCCCAACAGATATTACCTTTTTTATTAAAATATTTTTTTATTTTCCTTTTGAATTTTTTCCTGTCTTCTCGTGTATTTAACACCCCCATTGAACTAGATGTTCCAACTGTATGACTTCCTGTATAACCAAAATAACCTGTTTCATTTTCTTCAACGTCTTTTTCAACATCTTTCGCTTCATCCCTTCCTGTATATTCAAAATACCCTGAAATAGAATCCATAGATACTTCTTTCTTCATTCTAGAATTAGAAGGTGGTTTATAACCGTTCACCATAAAACGTGCTTTTGTTATTTTCATATTTTATTTTTAAATTACACGGCAACATTGCCGTCTTCATCTCCTTTTTATTAGAAAATAAAAAAGTAAAGGAATATATTTTACTTTAATCTAAAACTTTCTTTTCAGTGATAATTTTTTTATTTATCATTTCTCTGATTCGATTATCATTTTCAGATATTTCATTTGTAATCAGGCACAGATAAAGATATAAATAATTAACATCATCATTGGATAAACTGATTTTGAAATAATGTCGTGTCAATTCATCATCTTTATTTATTATTCTGATATTAATATCCATCCATAATTCTTTAGAAAATGTAAAAAAATCAATATCTAAATATGGTTCAGTAGAAGAATAACCTCGTATATCTTCATCAAGTTCAAAATTTAAGTAATCTTTCAGATAACTTTTAAATTCATCCACTTCCACACTGAAAAAAATTTCTTCTCTGTCTGCTGAATAGTTTATAAAATCTCCACATTTAATTTTGCATGACACTTTTGTCCAGTTATTATTAGAATACATTCGTCCATTTTTTATTGGAAGGTAATCTTCAATTTTAATACTAAAAAATACACCTTGCGGACACAAATTCAGCCACATAACTCTATCACCTGCTCATCAATAAAATATCTGTTACAAACAACATACTATGAAAAAATCTTTATGTTGAAATAGCCAAAATAATTATAACATTTTTTTGAAACTAATTTATAAATATCCGATAGAAATAGTGCCTATTTTCACACGGCAATGTTGCCGTCTAAAGAATTTAATTAAGGCTGAAACCATCATCTTTTACATCAGCTGATTCAAACAATTCTGCCATAATTGAATCATCATTTTTTATATCATCATATTTTTTTATAAAAGAATCTTGAGAAATATGAAACTTTGGTTCATTTTTCTTTTTGGGTTTGCTTTCTTCATCAACCATATAATCAGCTGTCATCTTTAATGCAACTTCTTCATTGACCGCTAGTGAATCTGGTGATTTACCAATATCCATTAACAATAATGATTGATAAAACAGATGTGGTTCCTCTTCCTTTAAGTTTTTCAACTGTTTAAACATAATATTCAGAAACTGCCTTTTGACCTGTTCTTCCACCATGACTTCTACTGGCTGTTTCAATATATCCTGATAATGTTTTGCTGGAACATCAGTTGGTTTTTTTGTTTCGGGATTAATATACGTATAAGTCATATCATGAATGGTCTTACTCATCTCAGTAATTTTCATTTTAACAAATACATCAAACTGTTTATTCATCTTTTGAATCCTCCAATCCATAAAAATAATCATCTGTTTCTAATTCTTTAACAAAAAAATCATAGTTTTCAATAAAACTGACCATTGTCTGTATAATTGTATCTTTGATTTTTTCTTCTACTTCATCAAGTTCTTCAATAACAACTTCATATAAAAATTTAGTTAATGAATTTTGTTTTTTAGTCGTTTCTTTTAAATCATCCTTTTCTTTTTTGATTATTAAAAAAATCTCAAACTGTGATGCAATAATCTTTTGATCTTCCAATTTAAGATTTTTAAAATTATATATTTTTGGATTGATATCATTTATCATCTTTATCTTTACCTTCTTTCTTTATAATTTCAATAACATGATTAAGCATTTTTGCATTTTCAATCATATAAAGCTGCAGATTATTACGCAGTTCCTCTTTAAATAAATCATCAAGAATATTTGATTTTAGTATGATTCTGCAATAGTACAGTTCTATCATTTCATCCAGCAGTTCTCTTTGATTCATTTCCAATCCTAATTCATCTTTATAATAGTTTTGAATCATTTCAAAATGTTTTAAAAACTTTTCAGAAACTCTAAAGGATCTTACAGGCATTATCTTCTTTCACCTTTTCTTTTGTTATATTCAGATGACGACACACAATGTTATAAGCTTCTTCTATTGCTTCATCCCATCCTTTAGAATATTCATCATTTGCATCACAACCACCAGCATTCATTAAATCCTGCAACAGATCATTTGTAATAAATTTTTCTTTGATCATTTCATCCGTTGATTCTCTAAATTCAACATCAATAAAATCATTTTCATTCAGAATAATGTTACAGTTTTTATATTCATCCTGTAATTTTTCAAGTGCTTCATTTACTGAATCAGCTTCTATAACCTTTTGTCTTTTTAAGGTTTCGATTACTTCTACTTCATATTCCATATAATTTCTCCTTACACGGCAAAGTTGCCGTCCGATAGAAAAATAAAAAAAGAATGAACTTTGTCATCCTTTCATTTTACTTTTTAGTTTTAATATTTATTTTATCTGATCTTTGATGAATAAAATCATCAAAATCCACTGTTTTAAATGACTGATTTCTTTTTCTTTCTTCATAGGCTGTCATTACTTATAAATCTTCCAGTTCTTCATCTGTTAAACAGTTATACTCAATTCCATCTATCATCACTTTTTTATATTCCATAGTCTTTTCTCCTCATACAGAAAATCAAAAGAGAGCACTTACGTGCTCAATTAGATTTTGAACAGTATTCTTAAAGATTTAGAAACTAGAAACTGCTCAATCGAAATATTACATTAAATACTGAACAATGTCAAAATTACTTAGACGGCAACTTTGCTGTGTTGATTTTATTGGTGATTGCTAAATGATATCTTGATTTTGCTTTAACTAATTTATCAATTTCATTTATTTCAAAAGGCATTTCTTTACCATAACATTTTGCTGGAAGCTGAACATATTCATTGATAATATTTAACAACTCAATTATTGATGAAATCTTTTTATCCAATGAATTAAGTTCATCATTGTTAAGCAGCAAATAAGAATCCATCATATCATTCATCAGTTCCTGTTTATTTTTTTGCGTACTTATAACAAGCTTATCAAATTTTTCTTTTGTGTTCTGATCACACCTGAAGTTGATCCATGTATCTTTCAATATTCCACCTCTTTTTACACGGCAATGTTGCCGTGTTATTCTTTTATGACAGTAATGACACAGTGACAGTTAAAAAAGAATTCTATCATACTGTCATTGCAATAAAAAAATCGATAAATAAATATCGAAGGTTTTATTTTATTAGTTTATTTTACCTGAGACTGTACTTTGTCTGCTATCTTTGCAAGTCTTTTAACATAATTTTCCTGATAGTTAAAAGACTCCAGTTCATAAAGATCTTCAGCTATTTCAAGCAGCTCATCCTCACAATAATCTTTATTTAAATCTACAGTATACCCTATGTTTTTTAAAAAAGATAATTCTTCACCAGTAATATCTATTTTCATATTTTTACTCCTAAAAATAATTATCTAATCATAGACAGAAAAGATATCCAGCAGTTGTGTCTGTACCTGCATCTCTTTTGACCTCAAGGGTGTGATAGCGACACTGTATCTCTATCCTTGGATATCTTTACTTAATCATACAATATTTTCAAAAATTTTCATACAGCAATGTTGCCGTGTACTATTATTATTCACCAAATTCAATACAAATAGCTTTATTTTAATGTATAATAGTATATGGATAGGAATACTCCTTCGCCCTTTAAACACTGAAATATTGTGTCGGCGAGGGTGGTATTCCTATCTTTCAAATATTTTAATACTTAGTAAAACTTTAATTACCAAAAAGGAAATAAAAAAATGATGATCAATCCAACAAAACAGCAAAAAAATATTATTGAAAAATATGAAAAAGAAGTTCTTCCATGGATTACATTTAATCCAAAAAACAATGAACACATATTAAAGCCGGAAGCACCCATGTATATTCAAGTCGTCTATGATCTGTATATAAATGATGGAAAGCCTTCTACTGAAGAATACTTTCAATACTATCAGAAATATCAGCATTTATTCAGATAATTTCTATAATTATAGGTATTTTTTTATAAACTCATATACCAATTATCTAAAATAATATTTAGCAGGATAAGGAAAATGTAACTCATTTGTTTACACAAATGTGCTACATTTTCATGTTGAACAACTCAACAATGTTGAGTTTTAGCCATTTTTTCATCTTTAAAATGTACCACTTGCGTACTACATGCTGTAGTTGTACTAATTATCATTGATTGAATAGTTAAAAACAGGAATCTCCTGTTTATAAAAACATTCTCTGATAGTTTTACCAGAGCGCGTTGCCTTTTCCCACAGATAAAATCGAGCATACTCTCTTTTACAAATCCAGCCGTATGATCTCATTCCAATACAAATATCTTCTCTCACCTGTGTTATCTTTTTATTGTTGCCCACTTAATACATCACTTTCTTTTTTATTCAGCAATTCATAACAGTCAATTGAACTCATCAAGTCAGTCATCCACATATATGCAAGCAGTGCATCCTTTTCTTCAAATCTTTCAATAAACAGATCACCATCACGATTATCAACACAGGTAATCGTTTCACCATCAAAGCAATAAAATACTCGACCCATAATACTTGCTTTATCTTCATCCCAAAGATTAACAATATGTGCTATTTCTTCTTCATTCAGACATGGTATATTTTTAATTTTCAAACTCTCTTCAAGCTGATCCATGGTAATACTGTTTGATTCATACTTATCTCCCTGAATGACTTCTTTGCATAATTCTCCAAGTTTATGTTTTAGCTCAAAGTTTCCTTTATCTAAAACATAGTTTGCTATACCATCAGCATCTTTAATTGCTTTAAACAGATCATTTGGATTGTTATTTAAAACATTCAGAAATGACTGAACATAAGCAACACTGTTTTCAAGATAATCCCTGTTAGGCTTAGAAACAATTCCTAAACTGTTACAGATAAAGGCGGATCCTATTTCAGCTCTTAATTCTTCAACTGCGTAATTTTTTTCTTCATATCTGCTTTTTAAATCTCTTTTCAGTCTTTTTTCGTGACCCGTTGAATGTGCTATTTCATGAAATGTATCCGAGAAAAATGCTTCTTCATCCATGTAACGATGTCTTTCTGGTACAACAACTTTATCTTCCAGCAGCTGGTAATAGGGTGTATTGACCGCACTATCTTCAATCATTTTTAAATCCGTATTCTCACAAAAATCATTCATTACTGATAAAGGAACTTCATACTTTTCTTCATCAAAAGCAATATTTTTATTCTGATTTTTATAAGGAGGTATACCTTCCATCTGTGTTGCGTTAAATACAGTATAAACACGACATATATAAGTGATATCTTTCGATCTTTCCTTATCTTCTTCAACAAGTCTTTTTGCTTCTGCACTGGTAATTGATTTTCTGTTTTTATTGTCATAAAGACTCCAGTATTCAATTGGAACACCCTTACTTCCTTTTTTTATAATATACCCTTTTGAACTTGCCTGATTAAAAGTCATCCATCTAGGATCCTTATAATTATTAACAAATTCGTTTATATAAAGAATAAAACGATTACTGTTACGATAGACGGTATTAGTTATAGGATTGAAACTTGGTTCTGCTGGCATAAACCCCTGATACCATGGAATCTTTCCTTTATTCAGACAGCCAATAAAAAGTTCTACAACTTGCTGCCTTGCCTTATTCATCTTCATCATTAACAAAATCCTCTCTCGTATAGATTTTTTCTTCTGAAGGTGCTTCTGCTAAAAAAGGATTATCCTCATCAAAAGGATAATCCTCAATAATTTTATTTATATCATTAAAATCATTCATATCATTATACCAACGAATTTTCCATTTCTTTGCTTTTTGAGTAATCAACAAATTTATAATGTGGATTGCGTTCGATTATATTTTCAACTACAAAAGACAGATCACTTTCATCCTCTACCCCTATACAGTAATCCATTTCACCATTTTTTTCCTGTAAAGCTATAAAACACCTGCGATAGTTTTCCTCGTCTACAGATAAGGATATTTGAATTCCTTTCTTGTTCATGAGTTCTAGATTTCCTTCATAGTAGAGTACAAATGGTGGATTAGGAATTTCTTTAAATGGTGAAGGATATTTATCAGATAATATTGTTTCATTCATCTCTTCAACACCTTCCAAATATAAATTAATATCTTTGCTTGTAAGTCGTTCCTTTGCCTGTAATGCTTCTAGAATTTTAAAAAAATGACCATTATATTTTTGAGAAAAAGCAATAAGTATTTCATTCATAGTTATATTTTCAGAATGATTGCATTGAGAATTACTTGCTTTCATTACGTACCATCTCCTTTTTATATTCTTCTATTGCTTTCATCATATCCTTATAGGCTTTACTTTCTTTTTGTTCTTTAGGACATTCTACTTTTTTATAACCTTTTTGTTTTAACAAACTTTCTAATTCTTTATCTAATTCCATTTCTATTTACCTTTAACAGAAAAACTCTGTTCCTTTCTTAATTAATGCATTGTTAAATCATTATCTTTTGTATAATCTTTAAAATTAAAAATTGCAAAATCGTTTAATACTTTTTCAACAAAGTCATTAAGATGTTCTTGTTTTTCGCATCCAATCAGCCATTCACATTCACCATTTTCATCTTCCGCTACAAACAGAAAACCTCTTTTTTCTGTTCCAAATAAACCATTAAACATCATAAGATCAGCATTCTTACATACATCCAAATTACCATCATAGAAAACTGCAACTGGCGGTTTATCTACAACTTTTAATACTCGAGGATAATCAGGTGAGTTATGTGTTACGTATTTTTCAGTTGCACTGTTAATATATCTAAATAATTCATCTGCTTCCATAACTCTGTTATTCATCATTGCATCTGCTACCTTCTCTAAATCATTGTCATATTTCATTGCCAGTGCAAAAACAATTTCATCATCTGTTAATTTTTTAATCTTTTCAATTTTTTCATCCATATCCTTCATTTTATTTTCACCTCAGTTCAGTACCATATTTTTTGTTTGTGTATAATCCTTCAGGTTGAAGTTTTGCAGTCTTTCAAAAACTTCTTCAACAAAAGGCTGCAAGTCTTCCTGATCTGTTGTTGCAATACACCATTCTACTTCATCACCTTTATCAACTGCACCAATAAATGCCATGTCTGTCTGATTTACTTTACTTACATATAAATGTATATCCTTTTGAAATACATCTAAATCGCCACTGTAAAACAAGCAGACTGGTGGATCATCTAATGACGCTAATGCTATAGGATACTTGTCTGATAAAACTGATATATAATCTTCATGAATTTCATTTAAGATTTTTTCTTTTTCATTGTCAGACAGATGGATATTTTTATCCAATATACCGTCAATAATCAGCGTACTGTTGCCGAACTTCTGACAAAGAGCTGCAATAATATCATCTTTTGTAAACTTATCATTCATTTTAACTTTCCTTTTCATCAGGACAAACTCAGTTCATCCTTATTCGCATACTTTTTAAAATCTAGTTTTCCTACGTGCGTAACAGTAATGCACAATGCTCTTTCTTTTTCGATACTTTTAAATATGAATTTATACTTTATGTGATTAGAGAATTTTCAATCTTTAGTAATTGAACCTATTTAATTTAAGATTCTCTTATTGAAAATAAAATCCTATACATCATTTATTTTTATTTATGGCATAAATTATTTTTCATTAAATATAAAAATAGAGTATATGATTTTTCATATACTCCTATTTATAAAAATAGATATTTATTTGTTCCTGCTAAATTGACAGTGCAATTTGATTTTGAAACGATTATTTAGCAAAACATTTTTTTATTTTCTTTGAAATATCCAAATCAATAAATCCTTGATGTGCCATATTATCCAATATATCACATGCGGCTTCACGTGATAACCCTTTTTTATAAGATCTGTCCTCAGTAAGAGCCTGATAAATGTCTTATGCAACCTATTATACGTTCTTGTTCATTCAATTCATCTGCTATTTTTCCAAAAGGATATCCTTTACCATTTAGCTTTTCATGATGAAGTGCTGCCCTGTCTCTTATTTCTTCAAAATCTTCTACATCCGACAAAATAAGATATGTGTACCAAGCATGATTTTTCATATTGGCAAATTCATCATTAGTAAGCTTATCTGTTTTTTTTAAAATATCATTATTAATCGCCATTTTCCCTATATCATGTTAAGCACCTGCAAGATACATTTTTTGTACATTTATTGAATCATATCCAATATATTGTGCAAATTGAGCTGCTTATTCAGCAACGCCAATGGAATATTTACTGGTAAAAGGTGATTTATAATCAATAATTTTTGCAAAGAAATCTGCAACATTTTTACATGTTATCCAATCAAAAGTTTGTTTTTCTCTTGGAATGATGTTCCATAACTTTTTCTCAAAGGAATTATCACTTAAAAACTTGAAATTTTCTTTTGTAAATACCTAAAAAAATACATCAACACACTCGGCATCAAATAATCGATCCTTGTTTTTTAAAAGATAGTTACATATTAAATTCCATCTTTACTCACTGGAATCTACGCTATTTCCAACGATATCAACCATATCAGCAAGATGAATTATTCTAGAAAACAAGGGAATTTCCTTCCAGGTCTTTTTAAAAGGGCCTGATCCATCTGCATGTTCGTGATGATATAATATTACATTTGATGTATCCGTTTTAAACGGAATTCTTGATATTTTTTTCACCATAAATACAATGAAGATTAGTATTTCTATTAGAGAATTTTTTTATTTCATCTTCTTTATACTGATTTTTCAATTCTTCAAAAATATATTGTGTCAGAGCATTGTCGTGTAACAGGGCACAAATAGCTAAATCTTGTAACGCTTTTTTGAAATAGACAAATATTTTGCCATACATACACTTATATAAGCTACTCTTTTACCGTGCTTACTTTTAATATTGACTAGTTCTGCTTCAATACAATCCATAGCATAAGAACATGCTCCCACTAAACCCATAATATCTATGTTTAGCAGATTTTTCTCCATAAACATAATCCTTTCACAATTACTTTAATCTTCAGAAAACTGATCTTTGCCAACACAACATAATGGGCATTCAAAATCATCTGGTACATCTTCCCATTTTGTGCCTGGTGCTATACCACCCTCTGGATAACCTTCTTCTTCATCATATACCCATCCACAAACGTCACATACGTATTTCATACCTTTTTCCTCCTTATAAATTTATTTTTACAAAGCTATGCTGTTTTGTATGTTTGCTATTCTAAAATACTGTTTAACCGCTTTAATTCAATGTTCTACTTGTTAATTACAACTTTTTCAAAATCAGATGCTGGATGTTTACATAATGGACATATAAAGTCATCCGGTAGTTCTTCTCCAACATATTCATATCCGCAAATCATACAACGCCATATTGTTTGTCCACCGCTTGTCTTTCCTACAGGCTGTGCTTTTGGTTTTATATGATTATGATAATAATCATATGTTACAGATGGTTCATCATTCAATGTTTTCATATCCGTTATTTCACCAATAAACATCGTATGAGAACCTAAGTCCTCTATTTTACTTACCTTTACAGAAATGTATGCATTTGTTCCTTCTGTTATATAGTAAATACCATTTTTACCACGTGAACAGTTTTTATATATTTCAAACTTATTTACATCTCTACCAGATTGAAAACCAAAGTGCTTAAATAAATCGAATTTAACATTTTGACTTAGAACAGATACTGTAAATAATCCTGTTCTTTTAATCATGTCATGTGTATAATTTTCTTTATTTACACATATACATAACTGATTGGGTTTAGTTGCTACTTGAATTGCAGTATTAATAATGCACCCATTATCTTTTTCTGATTCTCTAGCAGTCAATACAAACAATCCATAACTTAACTTATAAATCGCTTTTTTATCCATTCTTACTTTCCTTCTTCCTATCATAAATTGATAAATACATACTTTTCTTTTCTATTGGAAATTTCTAAAAATATAGATTCATATATTATAATGTTATTTATTATTAAAAACGTCCTTCAATGATTAATTTTATTATTTTCCAAAATATCTATCTAGTAAACCTTTTAAAGCTTTACCATGTCTAGCTTCATCTCTAGCCATTTCATGAACAGTATCATGAATTGCATCTAAGTTATTCTTTTTAGCACATGTAGCAAGTTCAACTTTACCAGCAGTAGCTCCAAATTCACAATCAACACGCCAAGCTAAATTATCTTTAGTTGTTGCTTTCATATTTGGTTCTAAATCTTCTCCTAACATTTCAGCAAATTTAGCTGCATGTTCTGCTTCTTCATAAGCAGCTTTTTCCCAATATAATCCAATTTCAGGATAACCTTCTCTATGAGCAATTCTTGCCATACATAAATACATACCAACTTCTGAACATTCACCTTCAAAGTTAGCTTTTAATTGATCAAAGATATATTTTTTATCTTCATCACTAATATCAGGATTATTTTTTACAGTTTTAGCGTAAATACCATATTCATGTTCAGCTGCTAATTTCATTTCACCTTTTACTTCTTCAAACATGTCAGCTCCTACATGACATACTGGACATTCAGCTGGTGCTGCATCTCCTTCATAAACATATCCACATACTTTACATACAAATTTAGCCATATTTCTTTTCTCCTTTTTTTAATTCCTTATCAGGAATGATTACTACTTAATTATAGCATATAATTCTCCATTGTCAATCTCTTTAGAAACATTATTTAACTCTTTCTATTATTATAACTCTTTTTCAAAAGAAAAAGATGCCTATTTAGCATCTCTTGATCGAACTAAAATAATATTTTCATTATTTTCAATAATTGTATATTCACCTTTAACTTCATTTGATACACATAATGGATCATCTCTTTTAAGTAAATAATGATCTAATGTATATTCAGCTTGACTAATAGATAGAATACTTTCATTTAAAGCAAATAATGAAAAATAATAATATTCTTGATTATATATATGATGAATTCCTGGTTTTAATAATTGAATACAGTTTTGTTGATCAATAACCTTTATAGAAACATCTTGATATTTTTCAAGCAAACACATAACTGCAAAAAAATGATCTAAACGTCCTCCGGTAACACCATATAATTCAATTTCATCATAACCTTTAGAAATTGCATATTCGATAGCAGCATGCGTATCTGTCACATCTTTTCTTTCTGGTAAAATTTGAATATTTAAATCTTCTAATGATTTTCTATTTTGTAAGGAATCAAAATCACCGATGGCAAATTTTGGTGTAATTCCTTGTTTCAATAATTCTTCCACACCATGATCTACCCCAATATATTCTCTGTCTTGAGGAAGTATCATCTTTTCTAAATGTGTGGCACATAACGCTATTTTCATTTTAAAGAAGCAATCCTTTGTGAACAATCTTCACTATTAAAAACATAGCTTCCAGCAACAAGAACATCAGCACCTGCTTCTTTACATTGTTTTCCTGTTGATTCATTGATTCCACCATCAACTTCAATGAGATAATTGTAATTATTATCTTTTCTTCTTGAAGCTAGATCTTTAATTTTATCAAGAGCAATTTCCTTAAATGATTGTCCACCAAACCCTGGTTCAACGGACATCACTAAAACAACATCTAATAAAGATAAATAATCTTGAATAGCATCAACCGGTGTATTTGGTTTAATACTTATTCCTACTTGTACATTATTTTCTTTAATATGATGAATAAGTGCTAAAGTATCTTCTTTATTTTCCATTGTTTCAATATGAAAAACAATTAAATTCGCTCCACTTTTAATAAATTCATCTACATACTTTTGAGGTTCACTGATCATTAAATGAACATCTAAAAATAAATTTGTTACTTTAGAAACATCTTTTAAAATACTATATCCAAAAGAAATATTAGGTACAAAATGTCCATCCATAACATCATAATGAAGCCAATCAGCTTTTCCATTTTCGATTTTTTCAATATCATCTTTCAAACAAGCAAAATTTGCTGAAAGAAGAGAAGGTGCAACTTTAACCATATCGTTTCTCCTTTTTTTCCTTTAATTCTTTTAACATTGTTAAATAATGTTCATAACGTTCTTTAGAAATCTTTCCTTCATCAACAGCCTCTTTAACAGCACAATGAGGTTCACTATCATGCAAACATCCTCTAAACTTACAAGCAGTAGCATATTCATCAAAATCATGATATGCTCTCGCTGCTTCTGTTGGTTCCATCTCTAATTCAAGAGATGAAAAACCAGGAGTATCCGCTACATAACCATCATATAAATTCATGAGTTCAACATGTCTTGTCGTATGTTTCCCTCTTCCAAGAGCTTTCGATATTTGATTTGTTTCTAAATTCAAAGAAATATCTAACGCATTTAAAAGCGTTGATTTACCAACACCACTTTGTCCAGTAATCACAGTCACTTGATCTTTAAAGATTTCCTTGATTTCATCTATTCCTTTATTTTGTTTAGAACTTGTTTCAATCACAGTATATCCTGCATTTCTATATTCTTGAATATACTGATAAATAGAGTCATCCCCTTCAATATCCATTTTAGAAATAACAATGATTGGTTTAATGTGATAGTGTTCTATCAATAATAAGAACTTATCTAATAATACTGTTGAAAAATCAGGCTCTTTTCTTGAAAAAACAAGTAATGCTTGATCAATATTTGCAATCGGTGGTCTTCTTAAAACATTTTTTCTCTCTAATATTTTGAGAAGGTAACCATCATCATGGTTACCTTTTTGAAATTCTACAAAATCACCAACAACTGGTTTTATATCTTGTTTTCTAAATTTTCCACGGGCACGACATTGATGCACTTCATGACCATCATCAATGTAATAAAAACCAGCTAATGCCTTGACAATACGCCCTTCATCTATGTTAGTCTTCATAATAATAGATTGTAATTGTCGTTCCTTTTTTATCTACTTTTGTTCCAGCAGCAATACTTTGTTTGTAAACTGCACCAATATAACGTTCATCTCCACCTGATTCAGGGAATTGTGTCCCTTCCATTGAAACAGTAAAGCCTAAGTTTTCAAGATTAGATTTCGCACTATCTGGTGTTAAACCAACAACAGAAGGCACTGTTTGACTATAACCAGTAGAAACAGTCAACGTAATATTTCTATTTGTATCTGTTGGATCTACTTTATAGCCTTTCGCTAAATTTTGATCAATAACGGTACCTGCCGGTTGATCAGAAGTTTGTTCACGTTTTGTAACATTGAATCCTAAACCACTCAATTTATTATAGGCATCATCATAGCTCATACCTGTATAATCATCTAAAATCACATAGGATCCTTTAGAAATCGTAAGTGTAATTGTACGATCTTTATCTGTAGGATCTTGTTTATAACCTTTTTCTAAACTTTGTTCTAAAACTGTTCCCGCCTTTTTGTCAGAAACTTCACGTTTTATATCAACTTTAAAGCCAATCTTATTTAATTTCTTTTTAGCTTCATCATAACTTAATCCCGTATAATCATCTAAAACAATATATTTACCTTTTGAAACAGTAATTGTGATAACATCTCCTTCTTTAATAGAAGAACCTTTTTCTGGATCAGTTTTTGTAATTAAACCTTTTTTATAATCATCAGATAATTCTTTAAAAACTGTCTTATTAATTGTAACATCATAATCTTTTAATATTTTTTCTGCTTCACTTTGTTTCAATCCAACTAAATCTGGCATTACATTTGGTTGTTTATTTCCACCAAAAAGTAAGAAATAACAAATAATTCCAATAATCAAAACAACACCTGCAACGACTCCTGCAAAAACTTTAGGATTTTTTAATTTTTCTAAAATTTGTTTTCCTTTACCATTATTATTCTTCTTTTCAACAGCTCTTTCTTCAACTTCTTCTGGTTCTTCTTCATCAAAGATTTGTCGTGGATTTACAACAATCGTAGGATCATTCACTTCATCACTATGATCAAAAACAAGTTTTTCTTCATCTGTTCTAGATAAACATGTTTGTAAATCTTCTAACATTTCCGTAGCACTTTTATAACGATCATTTAAGTTTTTAGCAGTTGCTTTAATAATAATATTTTCTACTGATTGAGGAATAGATGGATTAAATTCTCTAAGTGATGGTAAATCTTCTTGCATATGTTTTAAAGCAATATTCACTGGAGATTCACCATTAAATGGTACTTGTCCTCTTAATAATTCATAAAAAACAATTCCTAAAGCATAAATATCACTTTGAACTGTCGCTTTTTCTCCTCGTGCTAATTCTGGTGCTAAATAATGAAGAGAACCCATAATCACATCTGTTTGTGTAAACTGTGTAAGTGATTGAATAGAAGCAATTCCAAAATCAGCAATCTTAGCTGTTCCTGTATCCGTTACTAAAATATTTTGTGGTTTTAAATCACGATGAATAATTCCCATTTGATGTGCTCTTGCTGTTCCTGAAAGCACTTGTTTCATAATGTCAATAGCTTCCATTACATGTAAAGCACCTCTTTTAGCAATTAATTCTTTCAATGTTCTACCAGGTACATATTCCATGACAATATAGTATTGATCATTATCTTCACCAACATCATAAATTTCAACAATATTTTTATGTGAAAGCGCAGCTGCTGCTGAAGCTTCTCTTTGAAATCTTGCAATATAAATTGGATCTTTCGCTAAAGATGTACGTAATATCTTGATAGCAATTGTACGATTTAAAATCGTATCATTTGCTAGATAAACATCTGCCATTCCTCCTTGACCAATAATATCAATCAATTCATAACGTTCAGCAATGATTTTATTCATTTTTTAACGTCCTCCTTCTATTAACACAGCAGCAATATTATCATGCCCACCATGTTCATTTGCTTGTTCAATTAAAAGATGTACTTTATCTCTAACATTCATATTTTTTTTAACAATATTTAAAATTTCCTCATCTTCTAAAGAATTAAATAACCCATCACTACAAATCAAAATATTCTTCCCATTTAATTTATACTTTTGAATATCTGGTACAATATTCATCTCAACACCAATAGCTTGCATTAAAACATTCTTTTGACGATGATTCTTTCCTTCTTCCTTTGTAATTGCTCCTCTTTCAATCAATTCATTGACTAAAGTATGATCCCTTGTCATTTGGGTAATTTCTTGATCATCATAAATATAAATACGACTATCACCTACATGACAAAAGAAAGCATCATCACCATCAACCACCGCAATCGCTACAGTTGTTCCCATTCCTTTCGTATCTTCTTGCATATTAGCCATTCTTTTTACAATTTGATGAGCTTCTAAAACAGTATCCATTAACCAATTTGTCACTTCTTCATCATCCAAAAAAGGTGGATTGGCTTTAAAACATGTAAGTACATGTTCTTCTACAACATGAGATGCAATTTCTCCTGCCTTATGTCCTCCCATACCATCACAAACAACACCTAAAACCTGATCTTTTAAATTGATGGCCGTTGCTGCTTGATCTTGATTTTTTTCTCTGATTTTTCCAATATCAGTCAATGCATAATACTCCATTATATCACCCCACTACGTTTTGCTCTTAGCTGACCACATGCTCCATCTATATCTCTACCATGTTCTTTTCTAACCGTACAGTTAATATGTAATCTTAATAGTTCGTCTTTAAATTCCTCTACATGACTACTTGGTTTAAAACCATGTTCATCAACACTATTATAAGGAATTAAATTCACATACGCATTCAATCCTCTCATATAATGAGCAAGCTGTCTGGCATGTGCAAGTGAATCGTTGACATCATCTAATAAAATATATTCAAATGTCACTCTACGATTCGTTTTTTCGATATAATCTGCAACACCTTTTCTTAAAGCATCCATATTAAACGCTTTATTTACAGGCATTAATTGGTCTCTAATTTCATCATTAGGGGCATGTAAAGAAATAGCAAGGTTTGTTTGAATTCCTTCATTGCTATATCTTTCAATCATATTGACAAGTCCACATGTAGAAATCGTAATATGTCTTGCTCCAATAGCTAAACCATGAGGATGATTAATAATTCTAACGAATTTCATCACTTCATCATAGTTATCAAAAGGTTCACCTGTTCCCATGACAACAACATGTGAAACACGAATACCTGTATCTTTACTTACGGCCATGACTTGATTGACCATTTCACCAGCTGTTAAGTTACGTTGTTTTTTTAAAAGCCCACTGGCACAGAATGCACATTGCATATTGCATCCTACTTGGCTTGTTACACATAATGATTGACCATAGTCATGTCTCATTAAAACGGCTTCTATTAAGTTACCATCAATCATTTTAAATAAGTATTTGATAGTTCCATCACTTGATACTTGCTTTTCTTGTATTTCAAAGGTATCAATGATGCATTGTTTTTCCAATTTTTCTCTTAAATCTTTTGATATATTAGACATTTCTTGAAAATCAAAAGCATTTTTTTGATATAACCATTGAAAAACCTGCTTTGCTCTAAAAGGTTTTTCATTGATTGATTTAAAATATTCAGTTAATTCTTCTAAAGAATAATTATATAAATGTTCCATCTTCTATCCCTTTTTCATTTTACACATATAAAATCCATCTGTGTGATATTCATAATTCAAAATTGTACGTTGTTCAATAACTTTCATATCAGGATGTTTTTGAATAAAATGTTCAATCATCATCCCATTTTCCTTTTTATTGATTGTACATGTACTATAAACCATTGTACCATCATTTTTCAATAAATTATACGCATTTTCTAATAAAAGTGCTTGTAATGGGATTAAACCATCCATCACACTCGAATCATGATATTTAATTTCTGGTTTACGTTTTAAAACCCCAAATCCTGAACAAGGTGCATCTAATAAAATACGATCAAACGTTTCAGGAGGATAGTGTTCTATGAGCTTTGTAGAATCACCTGCTTGAACATGTACGTTTTTAACACCTAAACGTTTTAAATTATGTTCTATTAATTTTACTTTGTGCTTATATAAATCATAGGCTTCTATTTTTCCTTGATTTTCCATTAATGCTGCAAGATGTGTTGTTTTACTTCCTGGAGCACTACACATATCTAAAACGTAATCTGTTTTTTGAGGATCTAAAAGTCTTGCTACTAATTGACTTGATTCATCTTGAATCGTTACTTTACCTTCTTTGTAATAAGAAGTATAGGCTAGATTTCCTCTTTTATATAAAAGAGCATCTTGAGACAATGTTCCTTCTTCAAAACAGCTTTCTTTTAATAACTCTTCTTTTGTTGTTTTTAATGTATTGACTCTCCCACTTCTTGTAGGAGGCATGTTATCTTCTTCACAAATCATTTTTGTTTTTTCTAAACCATATTGTTTATTAAACATTTTGACCATCCATAAAGGATGTGATGTCATAATCGAGATTTTTTCTAATTCATCTAATTCCTCTAACGATCTTCTTTCGTTTCTTGTAAAATTCCTCAATACCGCATTTACAAATTGACTTGTTTGATAACCTTCTTTTTTAGCTATTTTAACCGCTTCATTAATAATGGCATATTCAGGGATTTTATCTAAATATATCAATTGATATAAAGACATATAAAGAAGTGTCCTTATTTTTTTCTTTACTCTTTTTCCTTTAATATAAGGTTGAAGTTGATATTGAATATATAAAAGATTTTGAATTGTTCCATAAACAATGGTCGTACATAAATCTTTATCTTCTCTTTTTAATTCACTTTTCTTTAATTCTTCATTTAATGCAATATTTAAAAAACTTTCATCTTCAAAATATTGATTTAATATTCTATACGCATGTATTCTTGCCATAACTAGAGTGTTGTGTATGGATTAAAATCACATATCACATTTACCTTTCCTTTTTTATTATAATAATCCATCATCATCTGTAATGTTTCATAAAGATGATCTGTCTTTGTGACCTTGAGTGTCATTCTTTGACGATAGATATCACTCATCTTATATATCGTACACGGTGCTGGTCCTAAAACACCAACATGTGGAAGTTGTTTTTTCAAATATTCTTTCATTTGTTTAGCATTCCATGTCACTTCTTCTTCCTTTTTCCCCTGTACTAAAACACTAATCAAATAACAGTATGGTGGATATTTCGCTAGTTGCCTTATTTCCATTTCCTTTTTATAAAACATTTGATAATCATGATTTTTAACACATTGTAAAACAAAATGATCAGGGTTATACGTTTGAATCATGACCGTTCCTTGTTTCTTACCTCTACCACTTCTACCAGAGACTTGTTCTAAAAGCTGATAAGTTCTTTCATTGGCACGAAAGTCAGGAATATTTAATGATAGATCTGCATTAATGACCCCAACAAAAGTCACATTTTCAAAGTTTAACCCTTTCGCAATCATTTGCGTTCCTACTAAAATATTCGCTTCTTGATTTTCAAAACGTTTTAATAATTGATGGTGCCCATCTTTTTTTCGGGTTGAATCTACATCATAACGAATTACCCGTGCATTTAAAAAATTATTTTCTAAATATTCTTCAATCTTTTGCGTACCACTACCAATAAGTTTTACATTAGTACTTCCACAATGTGAACATTTTTTTACAAAGGGAAGCTGATAATCACAATAGTGACAACGCATTGTTTTGCTATCTTTATGATACGTCAAAGAAACATCACAATGAGGACATTTTAGCACTTCATCACAAGATAAACAACGCATATAGCTTGCATACCCTCTTTTATTTAATAACAGCATCACTTGTTCATTTTTATCAAGCGTTTCTTGAATTTTTGTTTTCATTTTATTTGATAAAAGGTCATAATTATGATGTTTGATTTCTTCTACTATATCAATCATTTCAATTGTAGGTAGAGGCTTTTGGTTGATTCGTTTAGGTAATGAACATAAATGATAAACTCCTTTTAAAGCACGGCTATAACTTTCTAACGAAGGCGTTGCACTTCCTAAAACCACCGGACATTCGTGATACTTACCACGCCATCTAGCTATTTGAGAAGTTAAGTAACGTGGATTACTTTCTTGTTTATAACTTGCATCATGTTCTTCATCCATAATAATGAGTCCTATTTTTTCAAGAGGCGCAAAAACGGCACTTCTCGCCCCCACGACAATCTTCACTTCATCTTCTACAATACGACGGTATTCATCATAGCGTTCTCCTGAAGAAAGTTTAGAATGAAGAATCGCCACTTGTTTACCAAAGCGACTTTTAAAAGCTGCAACCATCATTGGTGTTAATGCTATTTCAGGAACCATCATTAGCACTGTTTTTCCTTGTTCAATAATATGTCTTGATAATTGAAGATAGACTTCTGTTTTTCCTGAGCCTGTCACCCCATGAAGTAAATAGGTTTGAAAATCATGACATAACAAAATTTCATTAACAACTTTTTGTTGCATAGGTGTTAAAGGAAAATCATTTTGTTGAATATTTTCATGATAGGGATCACGATAAACTTCTTGTTGAATGATTTGAATAGCCCCTTGTTTTTCTATATTATTTAAAACCACTAAAGAATATGGACAATCCTTTACAGGTAGCAAAGGATGTTCTTTTATATAATTTAATGCTTCTTGTTGTTTAGGCGTTTTTAAAGGAATTTCTTTAATAAAAGAAATAACTTTTTCATATTTAATTCCTACTGTCTTTTGACTCTTTGGTTTTAATTGAATCGGAAGCATACATTGTAAACAACTTATTCGAGTCGATAAGGTTTGCTTTGCCATATACTTAGCCAATTCTTGTAGTTCTTTATTTAATAAAGGTTTTTGATCAATAATTTGAATAATAAAAGAATAACGAAAACCTTTTTCTTCTTCTAATTGGTGTTTGGTTTTATCTGTTTGATAGCATTCTGTGACATAACCAATGATTTTTTGTCTACCAAAAGGAATACTTACGCGACACCCTGTTTCTACATAATCATTGGATAGATAATCAAAAGTACGATCTAATTGATAAGAAGAATGTTCAACAAGAACTTTTAAAATATACATACCCTCACCCCTTTGAATGTATTTTACCACAACTTATCATAAAAAAAGAAAAAAGGAAGCATTCTTTTTAGAATAACTTCCCTTCCTCATATTTTATTTAAATCTTTTTAATAGATTTCTTATATTTTCATCATTCAAGTATGTATTTCCAAATACATATCTTACTACATCTTCCACTTCTTTTCTTGAATAATCCCAACAAGATAAATTAGATAATAAGACAAATACTTCTCTTCTATGATCTTTTAAATCAGATTCATATGTACACTTAACCATTTCCTTTAAATAAGTATATATATCTTTCTTCGCACATTAGTCCTCTATTTTATTTCTTCTTAAGAAAATCATAACAACTAATGATACCGCTAGTAAGAAAGCATATCCGACAACAAAAATATCATCACCTGTTTTTACTTTTTTGGTTTCTTCTTTATTTTCAGCTTTTGTATTTGATGCTTTAGTTGTTTCTACTTTTGTGTCTTGGTATAGAATTGCATAATCAGAGAATTTATCTGTTTCAAATGTATATGTATGTGTTTTTTCATCATAAACACCCTTTAAGATTTCTACTTTTCCATCATGATTTCTAGCAATATAGTAATTTCTCTTAACTTTACTATCTTTGTTTAACAGTTCATTTGGAATTTCAATTGAAATCTTAATCTTATCAGATGTTTCATGAATTGCTTCTCCATCATCTTTATTTCCATCAATAATCGTATATTTATATAATGAAATATCGATGTATTGTCCTACTGTATAGCCTTTTGTATTTGATACAATTGCATCTTTAGATTCTTTGCTTATTGTTTTAGAACCATCTTTAACAGTTAAGATAAAGTCTATATCTGCACCATTAGCGATAGCACTTAATTCATCTGCACCTAATTGACCGTTTTCAATAAGCATATTGATGATTTCAGCTTTATTTGTTTCTAGTTTAGTTTCTGGTGCATCTTTATCACTATTAACTTCTAAAGATAACGTACCATTACCTATAACAACATTTCCTTTAGAATCTTCATTTATTTGATTTTCTTTTGATGGGGCTACTACATACGTTACTTTATATTCACCTGTATAGTTTCCTTTACCTTTAATAACTAAAGTATATGTTCCTGGTTCTGTTGCCACATTATCAATGACATCATAATCATCTTTTGTAAGTTCTTTTCTATCAACAATAACTTTATCCACTTCTTGTGTTTGTTGTTTTCCGTTTGCATGTAATACGTTTTTAAGCGTTACTTTAGCATCTTTAAATTCATAAGGTTTTACTGTATAAGTACCATCTACAAAAGTAATATCATAGTTTGGATTTGATCCTTCTTTTTGACTTGCTTTAATTGTATATGTTCCTGCATTTTCTCCTTTTTCTCTTGAAAGCGTAATTCCTTCTAATTGAACATTTCCGATAGGCTTTGTATTTGTATATGTTAATTCTCCATCTTTGTCTCCATATACTTTTTCTTTATTTTCAGCTGTTACTGTTACTTTTGCCTTAGAAACTGTAAAGTCTTTTGTCGCATATGATTCTTCGTAATTATTATCACTTGGATAAGTTACTCTTACTGTATAGTCGCCTGCATTAACAGGTTTATCTTCTGTATATGTAGAATCATCTGCACCTTTTTTCTTATATTCAATTTTAGGTTTATTTGGATTATTAGATTTTGATTCAACATCTACAATTTCTTTGCCATCATATGTTTTATTTAATTTATCATCAGTTGTTGTAATAACTGTATCTGCTTTATCAGCACTTACCTTTGTAATTTCAAAGTCCTTAGTTGCTGTTGCTCCACCAATCGTTATTTTTGCAATATATTTTCCAGCATTTATTGGCGCTCCACCTCTTGTTTGTGCACCACTATTTTCTTCGTTTGTTAATGTAGTCCCATCAGACAAATAGTATTTGATAGGCCCTATCACTGTTCCTGTAACACCTTGAATTTCTTTTGCACCATCTATATGTGCACCACTGTAAGGTTGAGCGTTATAAACATTATTTTCTGTAAAGAGCGTTGCTTTCATTTCATGGTCTTTTTTATAATCACAACTATCTGTTGAACTGCAATATGCATTTATAATATTACCATTCGACTCATATTTCCAAGAATGCACATGTTCTGCTGCTGTCTTAACTGACATAACATTTGAACTTAAACTTTGTCCATTATTATTTTTTGCTCTTATTCTATAATAATAATTTGTATTTTTATCTAAAGAACCAACCTTAAAATTATCAACATCACCTATAGACTTATTATTATAGTCCTCAAGAATATTTGTAAATTCACTATCTTTTGCTACATCAATATAATAATCCGTAGCACCATCTACTTTTTCCCAGTTTGCTGTAAAACAATCTCTATCTACATCAGTAGTTTCTGTAATATTTGGCGCAAATGGAACCTCAACTGGTGTTGCACCAGTTATTGCATAGATGCAACTGGCAGTATCTGATCCATCTTTTAAACTATAATCCCAATCTCTCTTTGTATATGCGCCAAATGGTTTTGTATTTTCTGTATTGTCATTTAATCCATTCATTTCAAATTTAATAGATTTCAACATCAAATTTGGATTAACATTTATAGCAGCCGAATGTAGTATTGATCCATTACGGTCATTACTAATCTCCATTTTTTTTGAAATTCTCTTAAAATCTGAACATTGATCTACATTTTTGACAGGTCTTGAATTATACCAATCATTTAAATTATAATTTGTAGTTTCGCTTGTCCCATCAGTATAATTTAAAGTAACTGAAAATCTAGCATAATTATAAAATCCAGGACCACCAGCAGTTGCTAAAACATATATTTTTTCATAAACACCTATTGTCTTCAATTCCATAGTTTGTGAATTTTCATATTTAGTTAATTTAATACTATCATTACCATCATATGATTTATTAGCGTTACCACATGCCAATTGATAATTTACTCCTTTGACATTTAATTTGCCATTTGTGGGCATTCCACCATCTAGATGACGTTCTGCTGAAAAAAATGCATATTCATCAGTACCAATACCAACTCCGCTCTTATTCTCCGTAGCACCTAAAATTGTATTACCATTTAATGAATTCTTGCTAATTTCAATAGTTTGGTAATTAACTTTACTTGTTGTATCAGCATTTACAATTTGACTATTTTCTATGAATATTGTAAATACCATCACAAACGATAAAACACTTACCAATATCTTTTTCATATTTAATCTTCCTCCCTTTTTTATAAAAACACAAAAAGACCTGCTGACTTAAAATATCATTAGGTCTAATAATTTGATATTGTACTTGAAAAAAAGAATATATTAATATTGTTGATTACTATGCAATTTCCAGCCATTCTCTCTTTCATGTCGTAAGCGCCAAATAAAATAGTGTATTTAAAGAAATCGATTGAATTGATATAATAATCAATTTAGTCGGCTTTTATTTCAAATTCTTCTT
>ERZ827037.760-NODE-760-length-39899-cov-13.749172_pt1 | contig 39899 bp, 42 predicted proteins | sample MGYA00519924_ERZ827037 | MGnify/ENA primary metagenome ERZ827037 (study PRJEB31778, sample SAMEA3449250) | human gut metagenome | biome: human gut; feature: human-associated habitat; material: faeces | place: United Kingdom | collected 2010/2012 ...
GTTTTCTTTTCCATATTCTACATAATTCAACCTCTTTCACCTCGCTGTAAACTTCCGATTTTTCGTTCTCTGCGACTTCCCAATAAATCGGAATTTGAATTTCTATAAATTATGACCTCTTAACAGAGGTTATAGGTTATCAATAAAATCCTCCAAAAGCCTTGGAAATAAAGGATTTTTCGCTGTGTGCTCGCCTTATCCCTTTATACGATTTCACTATTGTTTATGCTTCCCTCGTGACCTCATAAGGGAAAAATCAAGGGAAGAAAAAACTCGTAACACAATATAACAAAATGTGGTAATCAGGAAACTGTGACATATGTGCGAATATATTATACTGGAGGATTTTATAATGGACAAGTACATTTACGATAACAGCAACGGCTTATGGTATGAATTACAGGGAGATTATTACATCCCCTGTTTGGTATTACCTGCCGAAAAAGAAGAAAGGCATATCGGAGTATGGGGACAGCGGCATTTGCGGTATATCCGTGAGCATAGAAAAGTGTTCTACATCAAGCTGTTGACAAGCGGCAAACTGCAATCCCACCTTGCCGATGTTGAAGAACAGGCACAGGAACTGTTTGACCATCTTATGAAACAACGGGCAGAGCGTGAGGGCATTACCGAAAAACTGAAAGCAGACAACCAAATGGAATGGGTTGGCAGAATGAGCAATCTGCGGTCTGCGGTTACGGAAACTGTCAATGCCGAGGTGATCTTCGTATGAGAAAACGGAAGTATTACCTTTACCTCACAGCAGAGGAGCGGCGGTATATCTTCAATGCTTTGCTTGCTTTCCGCAACAGACTGATAGCACAAGGCAGATATACGGATGCCGTTGACGAGGTTATGATAAAGTTCGCAAAATGAGACTGTAACGCCAAAATACACAAAATCGAGGGGTAAGGTACAAACACCTTACCCCTCTGTTTTTGCGGTCAGAAAATAGCTTGAAATATGGCTTTTCATCCCATTTTCGTTACTTGTCTACTTTCTCTAACATCGCATCATAAATTGCCTGTGTTTCTTTTGGATCGCTCATTCCAATGACAAGAGTTTTCTCGCCGGAAGTCAAGATAATATGCTCTTTAGCACCTGTATAGGAATATAAGGTGTATGATCCAAATTCATCATTTTGGAAAATGCCCATAGATAGTTTGGGAGAACCAAAACCGCTTGTTCGCACTCCTACATCTAAATTCTTACGGTATTCAATGGTCTCAATTTCGGAATAATCGATCTCCAGGTCTGTCCAATAGGTTGCATTGATCGTTAATGCTGTATCTTCGCACTTTACCTCGATGTTACCAGTAAACATTAAAAGAGCAACACCTAATAAAATGATGGGTACTATAACTGCGGTTATTCTAAGCGCAATTTTTTCCGCACCGCTTTTGGGCGCTTCAGCATATACAATTCCTTCCTTTTGATGCTGTTTGTAAATGAAATAAGAGTAAACTATAGGAATAATCGCCAAAGCAGCAATCACACATACTACAACCCATACCATCACTTTTAGAGGAAGAAAAATGGAGAGCAATAAAATAAGTCCTCCAACTACCCAGACCTTACCGCCAAATCTATGCGTTTTATTCCAATTCTCCTCGTTATTCAACGCCCAAGAAATCTTGATACCCAGCGTTCTGTTTTGTTTAACTTTGGGTAAGTAATTGCCTATAAAGATGAACATTACTCCGAGCATAGCCGGCATAAAAAATGCTAAATCAAATTCTTTGCCAAAAGCTGCACGATACATTATTCCGTTTGCGAAAAGGGATATAATCGGAAGAATCCAAAAAACCATTCCCAATGCTTTTTGATTTTGATCTTTTTGTTTTTTATCCAATGAAGTAAAAAGCAAACAAACAAAATGGAAAATCAAAAGTATGATAGGTGTACCAAAGACAGCAAAGACCTTTCCGCTTAATCCGTCCGCATTGCCGTCAGCTCCCCAATGGGTTGTAATAATGTCAGGCAAATCATTCCACATAATGATCCCGAATAAAGCCGGAAGTAAAATAATAATTGACGATATTATAACCTTAATCTTGTTCTTTTTAAGCATTATCATTATCCCCTTTCAAATCTGCAATCCATAGCATAGTTTCCTCCAAAACAGAGGTGTTGATTTCATAGAAAATGAACTTTCCTTCTCTTGTATCTCTGATTAAGTCAGCATCCTTCAACACCGATAGATGTCTTGAAATCGAAGGTGCTGTTACAGAGAAATGGTTGGTAATCTCTCCCGCAGACATTCGCCCCTTTTTCAGCATATTTAGTATTTCACGGCGAATTGGGTCAGCAAGAGCTTTTAATGTCTGTTGCAGTCCCATTTGACACCCTCCCTTAACATTTAACCAAATTGTTAATTATATTATACGCATAGAGACTATAATTGTCAATAGGTTCGCTAAGATTTTCATACAAATTGAAAGGGGCGGCTTTCTCTTTGCCGCCCGTAATATGTAATCCCGCAAGGCAGGGAAACTGCCCTGCGGTGTTGTCTTCGGTGTTAAAGCTATCTTTCTCTGTCGTGGGATCGATGCTTGGGTTTGGTCTGTCTGCCCTCTGCCTGCAACCGTCTTAGCTGGTCACGGACACTTTGCTTTTCTGGCGGTGCATACCGTTCTTTTTCGGCGGGTCTGCTTTTTTCTTTGACCTTGCGTTCCCATTCTGCAAGCTCTCGGTTGTAGTTATTAACTATGACTTCTGCCTTGCAGTAGGTTGCCATAAATGCTTGCACGTCGGGATAACCGTCATCTTTCAGAATATCGGGTATTGTTTCAAGCATAGCGGAGATTTTTTCTTCCCTCTGCTGTATCTGCGTTTCCAACGCCTTTCGCTCCTTGCCCTTGAATATACCCTTTGTTTCGGCAAGCTGTGCCTTTAACTTGGGTACTTCATCCTGCAAGCTGCGGATTTCTCTTGCCCTGTCCTGCACCCGTATCATCAGCTTCTGCATTGTGCGGAACTCTGCCATATCCATATTGAGTACCGGTTTGGGCGGTAGTGCCGTCTGCCTTATCAGGTTCTGCAAAAATTCCTTTGCCTTGCCCACAATACTGCGGAACAGATTTGGCAGCCATCCATTCGCTTTAATGGATTGACTTGCTTTTTGGTGGATCTCATCTTTCTTGATTTCCAGTATCTTGGCTTCTTCAATCCCTGATATGAGTGCCATATCCGCCGTTCTGTTCCATTCCTGCCTTGCGGCATTGTCTGCTTCAATTTCTGCGGCTTTGGGATTGTTCTTGCCAATCTTCTTGGTTGGCAGATAGATACTGTCGGGATTGAACACCTTTAGGTGCTGTTCGGGGTCTGAGATATGCCGATTGATAAGGGCGGTATAGATTTCCTTTACTTCCCGAAGAAAAGGGTCGCTTTTGAAGCGGTCATCCTTTACGGTGAAAAGGTGCTGTTCGTATATGCCGCCTTTGGGGATAACGGTACAGCCCTCACGGACTTTGCCGCTTTCATCGGTGATCTCTTTCTTGGTGCGTACCCGCTTGCCCGTTTCATCATAGAATACGCTTCGGGTGGCGATCTTTATATCCGGCTCGGCAAGTAGCCGCCTTTCACTGAATATAAGGTGGATGTGGTAATTGGTCTTTCTCTTGTTGTGGTGGAGTGCCGATACACATTCCACATTGTACCGTCTGCGAAATTCCTCTGTGAAATCTTCAAGTACCTGTTGCGGCTCATAGGTGGTGTAAACTTCGGGCAGGGCAATTATCAATTCCCTTGCTTCGATACACTTCCCCGGCGAGTTGCTTCGCTTAAATTCCTGCTGACATTCTTTTGCAAGGTTTCGCCAAAAGGAATTGTCTGCGGTGCGGTAAGTGGCATAGAGGTTTTCCTGTCTTGCATGGCTTGTAATATACGATATTCTTCCCTTGACATTATACAGCTTTGACATCTGAATAAAGCTGTGGCGTGTCATAAATCATCTCCGTTCTGTGTTGTAAAGGTGCGTTTTCATTTTGCAACCGACTTGTCGGTTGCGGCTGTTTTGGCGGCGGGTGCTGACGAGACAGCCAATGAAAATTGCGGCAGCAATTTTCTCTGTATCATAGCGGCGGTATATGCCGACAAGCTGTGATACAGGCTCCCTGCAAGGGCGAAATATCACTTGAACAAATCGTAGATTTGTGCGAGGGGTGTATTTCGCTCTCAAACGCCGAGGGCTTTGAGAACGGTTTACTCTACCTTACGGACATCATCCTGACACAGTAGGTTTCTGCCCTGATTGACGGTCATAAAACGCTCTAAGGTATCCCTGCGGATAATGGTTTTACGTCCGACCTTCAGAACAGGCAGCTTGCCCCAGTCCACCAACTTTCGCATTGTGTTTCTGCCGATGCCGCTGGTTTCTGCCGCTTCTTCGATTGTCATTCCCATTTTGATTGCGTTCATAGTGCTGTTCTCCTTTCTTAAATACTCAAAATGCAACTTTGGTATTATCATTATACTTATTTTGCCATCACTTGTCAACCTGTTTTGCAACCTTTTAAGGATTATTTTTAATATTTTTCGGAAATAGGGGTTGCAAATTGAGCTTGTTTGTGCTATACTGTACTCAAACAGGAGGTGAATACCTTGGAAGAAGAAACAATGTTTACCCCAAAACAAGTCGGGGAACGCATTAAAGAGCGTAGAATAGAACTCAAACTTTCTATGCCGGAACTTGGCAAGCGTATCGGCGTGAACAAGTCTACCATTCAAAGGTATGAAGCTGACGGCGTTGATCCGAAGCGAACAATGATTATCAACGGTCTTGCCGAAGCACTTCTTACCACTCCCGAATGGCTGACAGGTCTTTCTGATGATAAGGAATATGACAGCTATACACTCTGCCAAAAGGACATTGAGCAGCACATCAAGAAATATCTTGATACGGTGTCCTCTACCGTAAAGGGTGAGCCGCACCAACAGATGCTCACTACATTTCTCGGGAAGATAATTGATTTGTACTCTGTGCTTTGCCACTACTTTTCCGATGCTATGACAGAGGTTGACCGTGTGGCAAACGATGAAGGCTTGAAGCAATCGCTTATGCGATACGCTATCGAGTCGGGAGCGATTACCGAAAAGGTCTATCGCAACGAAATGGAATTACCTATCGAAGATATGAAACGATTTCTTGACGGGATTTTACATATCTACGATGAAGGTCGTACCGCTGTAAAGATGGGCGATCTCTTCGAGATAGTGACGGAAGCTGAAAAAAGGCTATCCGAAAAGAACAATTCCGTGGCACCTTGACAATTAAAAAAGCCGATTGAAACCAATCGGCAGAAGTGACACTATTTACTTTACGCACACCATATGTCACAGTTCCGATTGCCACGGATAGAAAGGAGAAATTTTATCTATGGCAAAAGGTTCTGTAAGAAAGAAAGGCAAAAAGTGGTACTACCGCTTCTATATCGAAGATGAAAGCGGAAACCGTGTGCAGAAGGAGTTTCCCGGCACTGAAAGCAAGGCTGAAACAGAAGCCCTTATGCGAAAGGCAATGGAAGACTACGAGGAAAAGAAATTCGTAGCCAAGTCCGAAAATGTTACGGTGGGAACGTTGCTGGATCAATGGGTGGAAGAAGAACTGAAGCCCGGCAATCTGAGCAATGGTACAGTAATGGCATATCAGGGTACGGTAAACCGTATCAAGCAGTACCCGATTGGGGAACGCAAGCTGAAAACTGTAACTGCTGACCATTTACAGGCATATATCGACTTCCTCAGTTTCGGTGGCACAAATCCCGATGGCACACAGGCAAAGGCTCTCAGCAAGGGGTATCTGCGATTGTTCTCGGCAGTCCTGCAAGGGGCGTTCCGTTTTGCGGTGTTCCCGAAAAGGCTGATTTCCTTTAACCCGATGCAGTATGTAGTGTGGAGGGGCAAAAAGGAAGAATACGAACTGTTCTCAGACGAGGACGGGAATGTGACTTCCGCCCCCACAATCAGCCATGAGCAGTATCTGAAGCTGGAGGACTTTCTGAAAAAGAAAGACAATCCGGCGTTGCTGCCCATTCAGATTGCCTACTACACGGGGCTTCGAATCGGCGAGGTTTGCGGCTTGACCTGGCAGGATATTAACCTTGAAGGTCAGTACCTTACAGTACGCCGCAGTATGCGCTACAACGGGGCAAGGCACAAGACGGAAATCGGAGCGACCAAGCGAAAGAAAATCCGTACTGTGGACTTCTGCGACACACTGGCAGAAATTCTTAGAACAGCCAAAGCCGAACAGCATAAAAACCGCTTCCGATACGGAGAGTTGTACAGCCTCAACTATTACAGTGAGGTCAAAGAAAAAGACCGTACTTATTACGAGGTTTACAGTCTGCCGAGAACGGAAGAAGTCCCGGAGGGATACAAGGAAATATCCTTTGTCTGCCTCAGACCGGACGGGGCGTTTGAATCGCCGAGTACGGTAGGGATTATGTGCAGGGCGGCAAGGAAAAAGGTCGATGGGTTGGAGGACTTCCATTTCCACCAGCTTCGTCACACATTCACAAGCAATCTGCTCTCAAATGGGGCTGCCCCAAAGGATGTGCAGGAGCTTCTCGGACACGCTGATGTCAGTACCACAATGAATATCTACGCTCACGCTACAAGGGAAGCGAAGCGTACTTCCGCAAGGCTGCTGGATAAGGTAGTCGGCGGCGAATAACAAAAAGTTTCCCTTGTTTTCGCTCATAAGGGCAAAAACAAGGGAAAATACATAAGGTTTGAGAATTACACAGGCGAAAAGCCTTGAAAATACAGAGTTTTCAGAGGGTTGAGTAGATAAACGGGAATTTGACTTGCCTATTTTCTTAAAATCTCATGTGGAGCTTCTATTTCATTTGCCAAGGTATGCTCTGTTAATTCTGACATCAATTTCAATTTTTTATTAATCAATGGTCGCATACAATTAGGAACATGTTCCTGATGCGCTCTGTGGATTGCTACACATTCCTTACAGTTTCCGTGATAACGACAGGCTTTCAGGCAAGGACAGTGATCTTTGTCTTTATACTCCTTACGAAATTCCGCTGCAAATTCTTCTTGCAGTCTCAGCCCCTCGACACGGTTTCCCTTATGAAATTCTACCATTGCATCCAGTTCTTTCTGGTTCCCTTCAATCTTCATGTTATTATAGCGCCTCCATTTCAACTATTCCTCATTTTCTGATAAATCCCGATTTGTTAAAATCAACGCATCTATTATACCTTATAATGACAGCATTGCATATAATGACAGCATTGCATACCCTGTTTTCTTTTTTACTATAATTCTTATTTTACATAAATTATAGTATGTGATAATATTATAATAAGTTATTTTATTATTTAAAGGAGAAGAATATATAATGAAACAAAAGATTCGACTTACGAAAAGTGAGCGAGAAATTATGGATATCTTATGGGGGCAACAGGAAGCGTTAACATCTTCAGAAATCATAAAAGCTAGTCCAAATAAGTCTTGGGGCAATACATCTATTCACTTATTGTTAAGGTCATTATTAGAGAAAGGTGTAATTGAAGTAGATGGTTTTAAAAAGGCTACTAAAAATTATGCCAGAACATTCAAGGCAGCGATTTCTCAATATGATTATTTTTTCCAAGAGAATTTTCAAGGTATACCCTTAGAAAAAAGAATGAAATTTATAGAAGCAGTCATACAGGATGCCTCATTGGAAGAACTGAATGAAATTGAAAAAATAATTTGTAAAATATAATAATTAGATAATTTGTAACAAAAATACAGCCACACTATGATACATATAGTGTGGTTTTTCATATATAGATTTCTTTACTACCCATTACAAAGAAATTGCAAATAATAATTTAACAATCCAAAATATTCCAGTACTTATATATTATGGAATAAAGAGTGTTAATTTATGGACAATAAATATTGGACAATCGTAATACTGTTATTAAGGATATGGAGTAAGGATAATTTAACTTCTCAAAAATTGATTTTTCGTATTTTGGATTTTGGATTTATAAACTAAATATTTTAAAAACCGGCTAAAATAAACACTATTATCTATATTCCCTTATTATTGCTATTTTAATATAAGATTTTTGCATCATCATAAAATTTATATTGCTGACAGTACTCTTCCATGGTCAGGTTATAAAATCACTTATAAAGAATACCCTCCGGGTACCATTTTTTATCTATCATCTGACTCTATAGGTGTAGTAATTATTTTTTATATTTATTATAGATAATGCTATTCATATAGGTAACACATAACATATTATCTTATACATCACATATTCTATATAGGTGAAATAATTATTTATCATATTGTTAGTGCAAATAATAATATTTTATTAACTTCCATAACAATAGAATAAAAAATATTATAAACAAATTCATTTTGAAGCAATTTGAATGAATTCGTAGCAAAGGAGGACGCTAATGTTTTTTATTCACACTTTTTCCATGATAAAAGTATTTAAGAAGAGAGAAGAGGTTGAGCAGTTATGGAAGATATATAATCAGAAGAATATTACAGAAAAGAAAGTCTTTCGGATTAATGAGTTTTCGGATAAAGGAGTCCGGCTTGTTATAAGGGATTTAGAAAAGCAGCGCAAGCGATTCGAGAAAGTAACAACAGAAGTTGAGATTATTGTTACTCCATATAAGTTATTACATAATGGCGAGGCACTGGGCCGTTTAACTACAGAAGAAGAATATACCGAGGCCATTCAGGAATTAAGAAAGATATTACATGAAATTTGGGATACTACTGGAGTTGATTTGCAAGATACAGAACTCAATCGAATAGATGTGACTTATGATATAGTCACACCATCACAGAAATATACTAGAGAGATAATTGCGGCATTAAAGGTGATGCATCTGAAAAACGGATATACTCCTATATCAAAGGAGATTCTGGATAAAAATAATTGGGATCCATCTATTTCCTATTGTTACTGTATTTCAACAGGTAAGCATAATGCACAGATTAAAATATATGATAAAGCGAAGAATTTAAAAGATTTTGGCTATATGGATGCTATGGATAGTATCCAAGGAAAAGGATTACTGCGGTTTGAAGTTACTTTAAACAAGTTTAAAAAGAAATACAAACAATATGATGCTAATACCATTGAAAAAGCTCTTTCTAAAACGCTGCGTCATGCAAAAGAGATTTATTTTGATTATGTCATTCTTCCTTTACAACACACACAGGAGCTATTATCCAAGGAATTATTGTATCGTTTGATTGAGAAAAGAATAAACGGTATGAAAAAACGTGAGAAAATGAAAGAATGTATTAAAGTCTGTGAAAGGAATAAAGCACTGGGGATTCAGTTAGATATTGATTTTATGGGGACATATAAGAAGACAAAAACAATTCTATCGTATTTTAACGATTTATCACTATCTCCTATTCCATTGGTATCAGATTGCCCGTTTATTCCCAGTTTATTTACTCTAATCTTTGATTCAGATAATACAGATGCCTATGAATATTTATATTATGCGAAAAAACATACCAGAGGAAAGGAGTACTGGTCTTATGAAGAATATGACAAATGATGAAATCTATACGTTTGATGAAGTTCTACAGATATTAAAAACAAGTAAACAGCAACTTCGCAAATTGCTGAAGAACGGTGAAATTAAAGGATTTAAGCTAGGAACGTATAAATGGAGAATTCCGAAAAAAGCATTAGATAACTATATTCAAGAAAAAATGGGATAGGCATCCAAAAACTAAAAAAATCAGCTCTAATAATAATTGGAGCTGATTTAATGCATTTAGTAACATCTACTGCAAGGTTCATATCCTCTGGCAATAGCATCTGATTTTTTTACTTTACTCGGATTTTTCATATTACTGCACGAAGATCGAGAATGGTATTTACTTCCTGTGCGTGGAATCCACACATAAGAGGAAGAAGATGTCTGTTTACTGCTATTCTTCTTTGTATTAGAAACTTTTTTTGTTGTAGTTTTCTTTGTAGTATTCTTGTTAGAAGAACTCTTACTATCTGGGAAGGCTGCCTTGTAATTCTTCCAAACACCCAGTTTTTTTCGCTTTGCAACCTTTTCAGAAGCTCTTAACTTATTAGTATACTTATATTTGCCATATACATAATAAACACGCGCATAGCCTTTCTTAACAAGTTTATTCTGTAATAATTGACCGTCTACAAAAATCCAAGCTAGTTTCCGACCATATTTATCCGTTCGGTTACCATTATACTGAATTTCGATTTTTTTTGCTTTTGCTAAGGCTGATTTAGTGTAGTTCGATGCTTTTTTCCCCATAAAAGCTGGAGGAGTATTAGGCTTTACAGTTTCTGGCGTATCTATTGCCAAGAAACGGAACGTATATGTCGTCCTCTTTACAGAAAGCTTTGCAGTATCCCCGTCTACAGCACGAACAAATTTTGCAGTTTGTTTCTTGGATACAGCCGCCTCTACAGTTGTTGCTTGAATACCTGCTAAGTTAGAAACAGGTGTTATACCACTGACTAACACCAAGGTTAACAAGAGGCTCAGAATCGTTTTCTTTAGTTTTTTCATATTTTTTATTCTCCTTTCTTTTCTGTAAAATAATTATAGCATAAAAAAATGCTGCCAAAGCCTTTTTATGATTTTGGCAACATTTTGTTTGACTAAATTACTTATTTTCTATTATATCCTGTACGTCTTTAATATCCATATCCAGCATATCACTTACCTGCTCTATAGATACCCCTTTTTTGATTAACTTTAAAACTACCTCAGCTAACCCTTCTTTTTTTCCGATTGAAATTCCGTTTGCAGTACCTCTCTCAAAAGCTCTATCTTCTATTCCCTGACTCAAATTACACATTTCACTCACATCCTTCCTAATATCACTTTCTAAAGGAATTTGAAATTCATTTCCTATAATATCAAGCTTTTCATCCACTTTTAGCTTGGAGGATAATAAGGCTCCTAATAGGCGATGTAATTCATATTCTTCAGCCTTCTCTGGTAAGTCTTCCGCAATCCCTAATGGTGCAATATTTAATAAATCAATATCACCTTTCCAATTATGAGATCCGATTATATCATCCCTCGTAAGATGAATATGACTCATACTGTGTTCATCATCCATAATTCTGTATAGTTTTTCTCTTATTCTTATATTATCATAGAGAAAAATAATCCTCAATATGGTTATCTGTACTGAATAAACTCAATCACCGATTGTTTTGGTATCTTCCACCTACTTCCAACTTTAAATGCCTCTAATTGATTTGTATGTATTAAATCAAGCAAAGTATTTTTTCCAACCTTTAAAATCTTTTGACATTCTTTAAATGTCATTATTTCAGGAATATATTCATACATAAATTTCCACCTCTAAATAGTTTTTTACAAAAATCAGTTTGTATTCGCTCTTATTGTTCTGTTTTAGTTTAAGTTAGATGTGCATGTATGCTTCTATTTCAATTTTAAGTAATTATTTATTTAAATTTAATATATACAGAGAATTTTTCAAGATATGGTCAGTAGACGGTAAAAAAAGAAATTGGAAAAATCCAATTTCTCAATCATCGTTACCATATTATATAATAATATATTAGGATTATCGCAGTTTCCTTCATGTATGGTCATGTATGTCCAGTCGTTTTTCTTCTTGTTCTTCCTCTTGGGTTCCCCCTATTATATAATATGTTGTTGCTAAATAAAATTTTATAATTTCATTCTACTTGGGTATATATCATTGTTAGCTAATCAATAATTTTACATAAAACAAAAAAAGCCAAGAACTATTCTATCATAATTGATGTTTGACTACACTCTCCTTTCGATATCTCTGTAGTAACTGGAAGAAGTCCACCATTCATAATATATGAATGGTGGACTTCTTCCAGTTACTTATAATATAGTTTATTTTATAATTTCTAATTGGCCCTTTTCTCCATAATAATATATATTATTTGATAATATATATCCTTCTGGGAGTTCATCATTTGACTCTACGAGTTGTCTCTTCATTTCTTCTACAGTATCGGCCAAGCTTACTGGCACAATCATTAAATCATATAAAGAAACTGGAAAGATATAGAAGGATTCTTTCAGCAGATCTTTTGTATCATTCAATAATTCTTTTTGAATCAAAGCTAACGCTCCTTGATTTTTATTGCGAATATCACAGAAAGTCAGTAGAGAATCTCCATCATTCTTTATTGGAACTAATTGGAATAGACTTTCTCTTCTAAGATTTTTAAGAGCCTGCTTTTTGATTGTATCTGCATCAATCTCCCAAATATTCATAAGTTCTTCCGTCACAGCTGCTCCGCCATGTTGTAATATACCATTATATTTCTTTTGTACATCTACGTAGAACACAATCGCAAGGTCTAAGAAAGGAACGTAATATTTGTGTTCCAGGTACTTTTGATTCCACTTTGGATTTACCACCTGCATATATAGGCGGTCTTTTATTTTCTCGTAATTTTGAATATCCTGTGCGCTTAAGAATGGATTATTACGGGTTGATTCTTCATATTGATGTACAATCTCTTTCATAATTTCGTCCAGACTACTTCCTACAGAATAATCCTCATAACAATTATCAATAGAAATGACTGGAGAAATATATTCCATCTTTTTCTTAATAGTAAAACCCTCATAAGAAATCCCATTGCTCTTTTCAATCTTTTTCTGTGTGATTGTAACTTCTTCGCCAAACTGTTTCTTTAATAAATCAAATAATTTCTCTATAAATGTATTTTTATCCATGGTCTTCTCCTTTTTATGCTACCTTTGAATCAGTCTTCTTCAATGCGTTCATAATGCGCTTGTAGTCTATTTCCGTTATATTTGCCAGTGATACATGATATCTTGCGATAATCTGCTGTTCTGTAACTCCTGTACGCTGCATCTCGTCTTGCAGCTTTTTCATGCGATAATCCGAAATTGGTCTTGTTTTATCTGGCTGTGAGATTTGTCCGGAACTCTTATTTTCCATATTAATCTGATAGACTACTTCTTTTCGCTGATTACGAATCTCCAGGCTTTTAATAACTCTGCCTGATTCATCATAAGAAATGTAAGACACAAAGAAAGAATCTCTTACTTTTAGCTTTCCATTGTCCTCTGCAATACTTACTTTGTCTGATGGAATCCAGATAAATGGGGCGGTATAAAGCTCCCTGCCTATGCCGATATTAAAACAGGCACGTTTAAAAGAATCTGATGCAGCTCCTTTTACTGCTTCTGTGTAAGACTCTACTCCTACATCCTGTTTAGAAATCCATTCTCCATTTTCGTCACGAATACTGACTGTGCAAAATAAAGATCCATTTATTAATTCATGATGACGTTTCCAGCCAGTGATCCCAAATGTTTCATCTAATATATTCATATCACAACGTGCATCCTTGTACAGCAATAATGATATACCGTTTTTCCTAACAACACCTACACGAACTTCAATCTCATCTGCTCTTAATTCCCGAATCTTCTTCATTTTATACCTCCAAAAAAGAGAGGATACCATTATAGATACCCTCTCACTATATTTTTATTATTATGCTACTGAAAACTTACGATAGCTTACTTCCTTTTTACAGGCATCGTAAATCTCTTTGTGTTCTTTTTTGAGTTTATTAGAATCAATTCTAGTCTGAACTATTGGTTTCCACTTTACGATGTGTCCTCCTACTCTGCCTGCTTCATTTTCTGCTAATGCAGATTTCAACTGATTCTCAATAAGCTGTTTCTGCTCTGTTAATGAATCTAACTCTACTTTTATCTGCTCATATTTTTCTATGGCTGAAAGCATCTGCTCATCCAAATCAATGATAGAACCAACCTTTGGATTACTATATTTTGTTCCCAAATAAAGACTTGTGGCTTTAGATGCATCCACATCCGGTTCTTCCCCAGTCTTAACACAATGCCAGAAGTGAGATTCCATGCTTACCAGCATCTTGATAAACTGTTCATCCCGGTATATTTCCGTCCAATAGAATTTATTTCCGCCGACCAGAACCGCAATATACGCTTTCTGAAAGCCTGTGACTGCCAGATAGTGCTGAACCTGTAACTGATAGGCTTTAGGAATCTCTCCATTCTTCCAGTCATTATTTTTAAATTCAATAGCGGTCTTTGCTTCAAAAATAGAATAAGTGCCGTCAAACTCACTGACGACACCATCTAAATCTGCAATCATAAAAGGATATTCTTTGCTTCTAAGAATGGAATTTTTCTTTCTTACCATTAAGCCTGTACGCTGGATGAACTCCTTTCTTACGACATCTTCAAGAACCTTACCGAAATGCGTTACTTCGGATTCTTCTTCTCTTACTGGAATCTCCCCACGTTTCTCCTGCCATAACTCAAAGATGCTGCGGTAAGGATTACATCCGGCAATGATACCTGCATCACTGCCGCCGATTCCAAGCGTTCTTATTTTCAGCCATTCTTCTGTTGATAAATTTTTCGTGGAACACACAATATCGTATTTCATTTTTAACTGCCCCTTCCTTTATGCTGCAATGGTAATGCCATGTTCTTTGTCATAATGATATACGTTATAACTTAAAATATCTTTTTCAGCCACAACGGTTTCATTGGCATCTCGAACCATTTCTTTCAGTTCATCGACTCCGTCTTCCAGTTCACTTGCTCTTACAAGAAGAACCTCATTTACGGAAGATGGAAGGATATATAAATCATCTTCTAATGCCTCGGCAATGGCTCCAACTACTTCTGGACTCATAAAATAGATCGCTCCATCCACTTCCTTTTGATTAGTAAGGATATATGTTGTTACTTCATCTTCTCCCAGTGGAAGCTCTGCTCCAATACTCATTTCTACATATCGCCCTAAATTCATTAATTTAGGTGGGAAAAGTCTTAATGTATTTGCCAATGCCGCAGCATAAATTTCTTCTTCGGTCATACCTAAGATTTCAGCATCCCCTTTTGATAATGCCATTGAAGCCATTCCTTCTTTATCCATTTTCAGAACAACTCTTACGACTGCGGAAAGATCTAAAAATTCTTTTGATATGGACTGCTCTACTAATGACTCATTTCTTTCTGTATTAACCAGCTTTACAAATAAACTCTTTTTTGCAATTTTCTTTAATACTTCCTGTTCTAATGTTTTCATTATCTTTCCTCACCTTTCTTTTCCTCTGTTTTCTCTGTCTTGTTCCATAACTGCTTTAAGTATTCAAACAGGTCTGCTACCCCTAATAACTTTTCTAAGAGTACTGGGTCAAATTTCTTTAAAATGATACAGAAAATTTCATAGACCGGATGTCCTGTGTTTTCTGTATCTCCAGTATCACAGCCGGTTGTAGTGGCTGCAAAACTATTTGATTGTCTGTACTTTTTCATCTCTGAAAGAATTTTCCCTTCAACTACATCTTTTACTGGATTCAACTTTATTCCCTCCCTTTATGCCGATAACACCATCTGATATGTCTTATCTAAGACTGGCAGACCGTCAATCGTTTTCCTGAATAAATTCTCATTATAGTTCTTTGTCTGACGTAATGGTTTACCATGATAAGCCATATCGGATACCGCATTAATAAAGCGATACCCATTCTTTCCTACTCCCTGCAGATCAGGTGCATCAAAATAGCAGGCTTTTAATGTCTCTTGCTGTTTTAAATTATTTTTCTTCTGCATCTCGCTTAAATCCTCACTGACTGGATACAGAGAATCAATCATAGCAAGTACTTTCTTATCCGTAAGCTTCTTAGCCTGTAATTCATTAATAGAGCGTCCTAATTGTGACATATAGGCATTGGCAAGCTGCAGGGTTTCTCTTGCTTCATCCATACGACTCATTACATTGCCCGTATGTCTGGCGGACCATACACGACTTGCGCCTTTTAATGCCAGATTAAGTGTATTCTGGCATACAACACGTACAGGTGTCATAGCAACACGAATTGCACCTGAACCATCATGAGAGTTGCAGAACACTAGATATGGTTCAATAGCATCTCCAGAGATAATGTATTTCTCTGGAAGTTTTGCAAGCATCCAGACGATTTTCCCTCCGGCAAGACTTCCGGCAGTTTCGTACTTTACCCCTTCTCCGAGTAGTCCATCTGTAAAAGCGAAAGCTTCTTCATTCTGGACAATCTTATATCTGTCACCCACGATTCCCAATACGCTACGGTCAATATCTCGGATATTGGCTTTATATCCTGGAACTCTTTCTCCTGATGCTGCATATACATCGGTCTGCTCTACTTTCCAGTCGAGTCCTGCCTGAATCAATGCTTCTTTAGACCCTAGTACTTCTTCTACCCTGACTCCTAATCCATGCCAGGGTGCCGTTCTTGTATAAAACATACTTTCTACATTTGCTGCCATCTTATTTTCCTCCCTTTCTTCCTGTAATGACAATAATGATAGTTACGATTGATTTAATAATTCCCATCGGCTTATCCTCCTTATTGTGATGGAATTTTTATCTTATTACAGGAAGATGGTGTATCATTGTGATTTGAGAATTTACGGATAAAAATAAGACAATAGTTTATGAAGTACAAGAAGTATAAGAAGTTTGTTATAAATCTCATTAACTTGCTACTTGACAGTAAGAAATTAAATTCTTCAAAATCAGTTGATAATTACACAGAAATTGCGTATAGTTTGAATAAGAGAATTAAGTAATTTTAATTCTAAAAAGCTGGTGAATCTCCACCATTAAGAGAGAACCTGAAAAAGTTGGTAAGTCTCGACCATAACATGAGAACTTAAAAAAGTTGGTGAGTTTCCACCATAAGCGAAAACTTAAAAAAAGTAAAGGAGTGAGAGATTGCTCCTTCTTTTTTATATTCTTGCTGGAAGAGAATAAATTTAATATAGTTCATGATTAGATATTTAATTTTCAAATCTCTCCACCCCATAATGTTCTAAAAGAACAGAGGGGTGGAGAATCAATATAGATACCAAGAAATATAAAAAATCTCCCCGCCCGGATGTTCTTTTAGAACATTATGGGGTGGGGAGATTTGAAAATATTATCAGTTATTTTTTAGATATCTTTCCGTAAAAGTTGAGATAGCATTCTAATTTCGCTTATTATCTTACCAAAATCAGCCGTATCTTTTACCAAAATTGGCCGTATCTTTGAGTTTTAACAGTACTTTTTGTTACCAAAATTGGCCGTATCTTTATTTATTTACAATAGCATCTACGTGTATTGGAACAACACTTCGTTTTACAACAGTGTAAAAGGAAAGTTGGTTTGTGAGTAAAAAGTAGTTCAATTACTTCCAGTGGTAATATTAATTTCTTTCCCCAAGGATTGATAATGAATCCCTGGCAGAGTTCCCAGCTTTTTAAAGCATTAAATAAATAGTATATCGTATATAATAGTAATAGTGGGAAAATAATAAAAAATTTAGGGTTATTCATTAAGACAACATATAAAAAGTAATAAAGTGTATTGCAGGAATTCTTGACGCTAAAATCTCGATATTGTATAATGATGTATAAGAATACAATATAAAAAACATATAAAAAGTAATACTTATTATATGATGAAGGGAGAGCTTGTATATGAAAGTTATAGCAATCGCCAATCAGAAAGGTGGAGTGGGAAAAACTACTACTACGTATAACTTAGCAGTTGCAAAAGCAATGATTGGTAAAAAGGTACTTATGATTGACCTTGATCCACAGGCTAGTTTGACGATTTGTTGTGGAATGAATCCTGACGATAAGGATTTTGAAAATTACAACATATGTAAATTGTTTGATGGGAAGACAACACCTGCAGAATGTGCTTTCAATGTAGAGAGTACAGGACTGGATAACTTATTTATTGTTCCATCCAATATTGATCTTGCGGTTACAGAGACAAAATTAGTTGTTGGTAGAAATAGTGACGTACAGCTACGGAAGGCAGTATTAACACTGAAGCCGTATTTTGATTATATTTTTATTGATTGTCCACCACAGTTAGGAACACTTCTTATCAATGCTTTAGTGGCTGCGGACGAAGTAATCATTCCTGTAAAGACAGAGTATCTTGCTTATAGAGGATTAAAAGCCTTAATGAGTACAATCAAGGATGTACAGAGTGGAGATGGAGACAGATCATTGAATCCTGATTTGGTACTCACTGGAATTATTGCAACGATGTACAAAAAGAAAATTAATGACAATCAAGATGTATTAGCTATGTTGGAGCAGAAAGCAACAATTTTAGGTGTAGTAAAGGATGCAGCCGATGTTAATAAGGGTATTGTAAAAGGAAGACCAGTTGTATTAACAAACAGAAAAGCACCAACGGCAAAAGAATATGTAGAGATTGCTTTTAAATTATAGTAATACACATTATATACTAAGTAATACTAATATACAATATAAAGAAAGGATGTAATATTGTGGCGAAGAAAACAAGGTTAATAGATACCCTTCAGGAAGAAGAATTGCAAGAGGTCAAAGAGGAGCAAGAAAAGGAAAATTCTAACACTATAAAAAAAGCAGCCGTGGAAAGAATTATTTCAAGAGATGGGGCAAAGGATAAACAAATTTCTGCAAAGGTCAACATGAAAATTTATAGTGCTTTTACTACAATAAATAAATTACAGGGTATTTCAAATAATTCAGCATTGAATATGTTAATTACAAAATATGTAAGGGAAAATAAAGAAATTTTGGAAGAAGATAACTTATTTTAAAAAGTGGGTAACCTATAGTATATAAAAAGTAATACTTTTTATATGTAAAAATTTTCAAAAACTATTGCAATTTCTAGATTTAACGTGTACAATAAATAATAAGTATAAGAAAAATGGATATGAGCATATTGTAATGGTTAAACAATAGGACTAAAGCGGTATGAAGAATTAACCTCATACCGCTTTTATCATTGACATATTTCTTATACATAAATATTTTAAGTGATCGGTTTTACCAGAACCGATTACCTCACGCTAGACAATATTACCAGTACAGCCTAGCTCCACAATTTAATATTTGAAAAAATCAACTTAGCATAGTTTCTTTTTTAAAATGAAAATGTGGTAGGGTGTGTTTTTGGCACACTATTTTTATAGAAAATATTTTAAACCATAAATTCTTACCTGTCAAGAAGGAATTAAGTTCGGTATCTTAAAATAGTTCTTTTTGGAGGTAAAAGTAATATTTTATATATTCTAAGTATCACTTTTAATATACTTTTGCTAAAAGTTGGACAGGGTTAGAATTACTCCTGAATAAATAAAATTAGTATCGGCAAGCTTAACAAGTAAATTGTCGGGGTTGGAGAGCTGCATCTATCAGTAATCCATGACCTAAGGGGTTGGAGCGAACGCAAGACCTCATATGCCTAACCAGATCACCTATTGGTACGGAATGGTCTGTACATTGGTTAAAAGTAGCGTTCGGGGGCGAAATGTGAGCTTAGACGTACATAAGGTACACATGAGTATGGCAGCCTGTATAATAAGCAGGATGCGGAAATGGACAAGCACTGGAAACGGTGTGTGATAAGGGCATACAAAGACTATCATGATAAGTCCATGCGGACACGAAGAAAACCGCACTCATAGATTTATACTGCACTACAAGGATACGGATACCTCAAGACAAACACGGATTATTCGTTATGCAGGGATAGAGTTTCTTAATTTTCAAATTTTAAGGGAAACTCTATCCTGATACAGGAGCCGTTTCCTTAGAACAATCCGGATTATTCAGCTTCGCTGTTGGTTTGTCAAGAGTTTTGATAAATAAATATAAAAGATAAGGGGAATAGGGGCTATGATATCAGAATATATTGATAGTTTTGATGAGTTTTATAAGTTGGATTTGTCTTTTAGTGAATTTTATTCACAGCATTATGGAGATTACCGTCATATGGATTGTGAGGTAGGGAATCCTTTTGAGATTTTCGATGGGAATGGTCATAAGATAAGGGAAAAACGTATTGAGCGTATTGAAAGAGAAAATATATGTTTTGTTGGTATAAAAAAGAAGGTACAATATGCCCCAATAGGGGAAACATTAGTACAGAGAAAAGCACGTAGAAAAGAAGACTTTGAAAAATATATGAATGCTGGCTGTGGAAGTGAAAGTATGAAACAGTTGGATGATGGAGGAGCAGCATATGCTAGTGAAATTATAGAAATACCACAGTATGATATTAATGAAATTGAAATACCAGATTTTGTAGCAGAGTCTTATTTTGATGGTAGGAAGTTTTATTATGAGATTTATTTTGAGATGGATATAGATGGTGAGAATGAAGATTTAGAAATAATGTTGGATTCAAAAAGGAATATGGTTGATCAGTTGAAAAAGAAATTTAATGAGTTTTCAAAAAAATCTAAGAAGTTGACAGGAGAATGTAAAAAAATTCATCCGTATCTTTTAAAATTGCTTGGAGATTATTTTACTGGAGTGTGTGAGTATAGAACTTCTTACCTTATAGATAGTAATATAACGGTAGGTTGGGAAGGAACTGCAGGAAGACGAATATATAAAGATATATCGTTAATAAAGTATGAAAGAGAAGATGCCTCTCCGATTATTTTTAAATTGAGAGAAGAAGCTTTATGTAAAGTAGATCGGGATAAAATAAGATGTATTTTAGTGTTTTTGCGAGCTGTTCCTGAATATATTTTTATTTTTGCGTATGGGTTATTGTCAGTTAGTTTGAATGCTAAAATAGATTATAGAAATAAAAATAAAAATAAAAGTCTTTTGAAAGAAAGAGAAGAAAATGAAATTTATCAGATTTTACCATTTAGTTTGTGTATATATGGGACAAATAACTTTTTAAAGAAGAAGGATATTGCGATGATGTTTTTGGGATATTGTAGAGAGAGCAAAGAGGATTATCGTAGGAATTATAATAGGCTTCCCTATATTTCAGTAAAAAAAGTAGAAAAGAACATTTTTAAATTATGTCTTTATAAGGATTGTCCATTTATTATATACCCGGCTGGAAATGTTCCTAATATATCCGCAACCTCTACTTCAGTGAAAAGAATAAATCATCTGAGAGAGAAAAATATAATAAAAGGTTTTCCAGTATTTATATCAGAACGAAAAATAATCAATGATGATATGATAAATATTGATGTAACAAATATAGAAGATTGTAGGGAGATAACATATCAAAATGAGCAGGGAAAAGAAGACATATTTACATATAAAGATATTGCTGTATTTGTTGATGGTATTGTGTATGAGTATGTTAAATATTTAGAGCGTATCAATAATAAGCCAATTTATCAGAGAGAAGAAGATTTTCAGAATGTATCACAGATAGAAACGTTTAATAGAAAATCAGATAAATTGAAATTAAATGGGGAGATATTTGAGCGGTATTGTAAAATGTTTGCTGACCCTAAATATAATTTAGAACAAGCCTGTGCATATAGGGATTTGTTAACAGCACTTAGGCAATTTGCAACATTTGTTCATAGCCATTGGCCGGAATTTGAACCATTGATGAGAGATGTTCTTTTAAAAGCTGAAGAAATTGCGACAGAAGAAGCATTAGATTGCGAAATAAAAGCGCAGCAGAGAAAAAATAATAAGAAAAATACCTCTAAAGTGAGAAAAAACGACATTATAAAGAAGTTTTTTGATATTGTTTTAAAGGAATTAGAATTGAAGGATACATATATAATAGATGAAGGGGGAGATTTCCTGTTTATAGATTATAAGCAGTTTCAAAAATGTTATGGGGATGGAAATTATAAGTCATTTCTTGCTACTTGTAGGGATATTGAATTATTAGAAGTACCTAAGAGAGCCAGTAATGGTAAATTTAGAGGATATGCTTTTGATAAGATGAAAAATGGAAAAAAATATAAAGTACTGAAGGTAAATCGAAAATTCTATGATAAATATTGTAAAATGACACAAGAATCAAAAAAATGATTTAGATGAAAAAAGAGCGAATTTTCGCTCTTTTTTATTTTTCAGGTATATCTTCTTCGTAGGATTTCATCATTTTATTAATGGTATCCATTAAAGCGAAGATTCTATCTAAAATCTCGTTATAATCTTTTAATGGAAGGATTTCAGCCATCCAAAATGAGTCACATCCTTTGTGGATGGTCATAAGTTTATCAGATGCGACTTGTAGATTATGCATCTTTTTGAGATATTGGGTGTAATTTTCATTAAGTAAATCTTTTTCGATTTTATCTATTGCTGTTAAAATTTCGTTTTTCATAGAATCCTCTTTTATATTGATATTGTATCTTTCATTATATTACAATAGCAAGGCTACCACCCCTAGACAGGTGCAGGAAGGGGGTGAAGCCCAATATGTAGCTGATTACATCGTTTATACTCTCTATCGTGGCAAGTATAGTTGCCTACTATATTTGCAAATGGTTGGATTGAGATAACAAAAGGTAGCCAGCCAAGGGATTAAGCCACCCTGCCAAAAACGGAATAAAAAAGCCCCCAGAATTGCGGATTCTCTGGGGGCTTTTTGTGATTGCCAATATGCGGCTTAATCACATCGTTTGCCTAAAGGCATTATATCATATGTATTTTTGTTTTTCAATATGCACAAGCTCGCATATTTTGTAGTTACGAGTATTGTTTTTTTTACTATTGTGGGTCAGGTTCCTTTTTAGAATCATTGATTTTGTTGGATAATTCCTCAATGTGCTTCTGAAGCTGTTCTATCTGAATAGATAATTTAGCATTTTCTTTATCTGCCTGCCGGAGCTGTTCTTGATATTCTTTATGTAATTCTCGTTCTTTTGCGATAACAGCCTGTTCTGTCGCTAATGCAGCCTGTATCTGCAATGTTTCCTTCTGACGTTCAAAGTCAGCCTGTGTAGCATTAAGAGAGGATTCAAATTCCTTTTTCTGATTAGATAATTCCGTATCTTTTGCCTTTAAATCTGCCTGGAGAGAAGCAAAATTATCTTGTAAGGATTTATATTGTTCCTGCAGGGATTTATAAGCGGATAGGCTTTCTTTCATATCAGACATTTGCTTTAATAGTAAGTCATTACTGGCAGTTTTTTCATTAGCGATTGCCCTGGCATCGTTTCTTTCTCGTATTGCTTGCTCACGTTCACGATTTGCAGATTCAATTTCTGTTTGAGTTTGCTGTTTTATAGTTGCAATCTCTGCCTGAGCTGTTGAAGTTACTGTTGCAATGTTTGTTTTAGCCTGTTTTATAGTTTCTTCGGCTGTCTGAGCTTTTAGTTGTGCTTCTTCTGTTTCCTTTTTTGCCTGCTCTAGTGCGGCTTTTTTCTCTTCAATGGCTGAATCTAATTTTTCTTTTGCTTCAGCCAGTTGAATATCCTGTCCGGCCACAATGCCATTGATCTGTTTAAGAAGAGAGCCAAGTGTCTTTTCTATGGCTTTAAGGTTTGGCTCTAGTGCCGGATGAGTCCCTTTTACGGATTCTGCTTCTGCTAAATCAAGGATACGTAGGAGAGTATCTTCTTTTTTATCTCCATTTTGGGCATAGATTTCCATGATTTTATTCGCTTTTTCGATTGTTTCTGGGGAAGCTGCAACTGCAAAATTTGCCATAATATATAATATCCTCCTTTGCTACAATAATCTGATTCTAAAACTACTAATAAAATTATAGCACATGCATTAATATTAATCAATTAATATTAATATGATACACGAAAATGATGGTTTTATAAGAAATTAAAGAAGAAAATCCTTGTTATTGAGTAAAAATAAAGTAGAATTTGATTTTTAGCAGACTGTAAGGGCAGTTTTAAATTATTAATTTGAGATTGGAAAAGAGTTCACAGAATGTTCACAAAAAATTAGCACTCAATACTTGACGTGGCTAATAATAGGTGTTATATTACGACTAGAACAAAAGAGAGGGCATAAAGGAATAGGAAATAAGTTCCGAACCGGAGTTCATAAAATTCATTTCAACATAGTCGAAAGAAAGATGCTTCCGATTTGCTGAAGACAGTAAAAGATTTTGAAAGGAGAAATGACTTATGATGATGCCTAGTATTTTTGGAGAAAATTTATTTGATGATTTTGATAGCTGGTTTGATGCACCGGTTGAAAAGAGATTTTTCGGTAAGAAGAATCCGTTATATGGAAAGCATGCAAAGAACCTTATGAAGACGGATGTGAAGGAAAAGAAAGACCATTATGAAGTAGATGTAGACCTTCCAGGATTTAAGAAAGATGAAATTAAACTGGAGCTTGAAAATGGATACCTTACGATTTCTGCCGCAAAAGGTTTAGATAAAGATGAAACAGATAAAAAGACTGGAAAATATATCCGTCGTGAGCGTTATGCCGGTAACTTATCAAGAAGCTTTTACGTTGGAGATGGCGTAAAGCAGGAAAATATTAAAGCTTCCTTTAAGAATGGTATTTTAAGAATCACTGTTCCGAAAGAAGATAAAAAAGCTAAAGAAGAAAAGAATTACATTACGATTGGCGAATAATTTTTTCAAATGATTTTGCTGAAAGTAAATTTGAAAATATTGAGATTTAACAGATACCCGTAAGGTATTTGAAAGATAGATTATAACAAGGGTGAAAGTGTTTAAGTAGCCCAAATAGATAGATTGAGATTAGATTTGAAGGGAGAAATGACCTATGATGATGCCTAGTATTTTTGAAAATAATTTTGTAGATGATGTATTTGATGATATGTTCCCATTCGCAGGAAGTTATACTACTGCTAATTATGATCTGATGAAGACAGACGTAAAAGATGCTGGCGACCATTATGAATTGGAAATGGAAATGCCAGGAGTTGAAAAAGAGAACATTAAAGCAGAACTGAAAGATGGTTATCTGACAGTTACCGCACAGCAGAATACGAATAAAGATGAGAAAGATAAAGAAGGCAACTATATCCGTAAAGAAAGATACAGTGGAAGTTGCCAGAGAAGTTTCTATGTTGGCGAAGGCGTAAAACAGGAAGATTTGAAAGCTGCATTTAACAACGGAATTCTTACTGTAGCAGTTCCAAAAGAAGCTGAAAAGCCAGCAGAAGAAGAGAAAAAGTATATTACGATTGAGTAACAGATTAAATAAAAATCATCACATAGTCATAAAATAAAAAGAAGGGGCATCTCCTTTATTCAGGGATGCCCCTTCTTTTTGCTTTTTTAAGATAATTATCAACAGTAGATTTGCTACAATTCATTTGTGAGGCAATCTCACGTAGAGAATATCCTTTTTGATTCAATTCATAGATAATTTGAATCTCTGATTCTGTAAGCTTATTAGGTCGGCCGGCAGGCTTTCTTTTGGAAATTTTATCCTGCCTATCTTGTTCAATATTTTTTGTAAAGATTTCTACCGATTGTTTTTGCGATTCATTAAGTGTAGATTTTATAGTTTCTGCAGGGATTATATTAGGCTTCTGTTGTTCATAAAAGGAAAGGCGAGCCTCTAATTGCTGAATTTTGATGTCTTTTTCGTGGTTTTTCTTATTTAATTGGTTTATTTTTCTTTCAAGAATCTGTGTTTTGCTTGGATGTTTATAAGGTTTCTTATTTTCTGGCAGACATTGAAAATTGGTATCTTTAGAACCATTGGCATTAAGAGTGTGACTAAAATAAACGTCTATTCCGTCAAGCGTGAAGCTCCAATAATCTAAACGATAAACAGTTTTATCTGAATTTAGAATAGATAAAGGAATGTTTTTATCATCTTCGATTGGTTCAATACGAATACTTCCAGATTTATCCTCTTTTTCGTATATATTTGTATCAATAGGACCGGTATCTGAAGGGTTATATATAGGAAGTTCAGAATATTCACCATAACAGCTTAATATTTTTTGAATCTGCTTATCAGTGGGATATTTTTTTTCGCTCATGTAGCTTACCTCACATTAATAATAGATAGTATATGGGTAAAGTATAACATTCATAGGAGAAAAAAACAATTTGCTTATGAGAAAGAAGAATATTGAAAATAAAAAATACATATGATATAATGCCAATAGGCAAATGATGTAAGTATCCATGTTGGATTCTACAAAACAAGAAGGTCCCAGATAATCGGCAATTCTGGGACCTTTTTTATTCCGTTTTGGCAGGGTGGCTTAATCCCTCGGCTGGCTACCTTTTACTATTCCTGTCCAACCATTTGCAAATATAGTAGGCGACTATACTTGCCATAACAGAAAGTAAAAATGATGCAAGTGTTTCCATGTTGGATTCGCTCCCTTCCTGTACCAGTGAGGGCACTGAAAAACATACCATTTTTATTTTGACTTTAATAAAAAAAGAAAAAAATCATCAGAGTTTTTATGATTCTGGTGGATTTTTTGTTAGGCGAAATATAAATTGCTTGTTTTTTCGGAGAAAGTTCTTATTTTTCATTCATTAATTTAATTATTCTCTTAAGATTTACTGCAAAGATCGTCATTGCTCCTTGCATAGTGGCTGGGTTTATAACAAATTTGATTCTGCCATGCTGGAAATCAAGGCGCAGGTGATGTCATATCTTCCAAAGGAATTCATCGACATCGCAGACGAATTTCACGAGGTATGCTGGAAAAGAGCCGGAATATCCGGAATTAACGCAGAAAGTGGAGAAAAGTTTTTCCCAAAATTGCAATAACAAGACAGGTACATCTTTTGCTACGAAGCTTTCCAAGCTGCTGTTGAAAAAGGAAGATATAGGGAAGAAAGAAACGTCTTCCCCACATCTGATGATTTCCGGTGGTCAAGCATATTCGTTGGCTTACATTCAGGGATATGAAGGCATAAAAAGAGAGCATCACGCCGGTGCAAGATATGCCTGGCATGACAAATCTCTAGGAAAATGGAGACTAACGATTCAATTGGATAATCAGGGAATATGGTTTCTCTCTGTGTTTGTAAAAGAAGACGGAAGATTTGAAAAATATAGCCTTGATTATGATATGGCATCAGATTCTCACTATGAATTTCGTGACGAAAAAGGACTGCGTAAAAAGATTTATTCTTCCGGTGATGAGAAGAAATACCTGGCTGAAGTGCTAATCAGATATGTGCAGATGAACGGAGGAAATGCTTTGCTTAGCGCTTTGTATCCATTCATTACAGCACAATATCATTATGACTAAATGAAAATGCCAAAAAAGTGCGTAAAATAGGGCAAAACGAGGCATTTCAGGAGGAAAAATATAATGATAAAGATTTTATTCATCTGCCACGGCACTCCAGTTTTATGATAATGCATACCTTCGCAGACTGGGGCAATACGGGGCAGAATATGGCGGAAAGTATTGGAAATACTACGGTTTCGACTACTAAGGCTCATGGGCGGAATCGGGATGAAGGCAAAGGGGGTGGGAGAAATCCTTAGTAGTAAAAGACTACTAAGGGGTAAAACAAAAAGAACAAACGTTTGCACTGGCATTGACTTTTTGTGATGCAAAAGGTATACTGCATATACAAAGCAAATTAAAATAATAGTATAGATTGAGAAAAATTAAATAATTTGTTGGGTAAACAAAATAAAGTTAATGAATTTCTTAGTAAAATAATTTATATATGATAAAGCCACAGTCGTTGGTAGGAAAGCTACCGGGAATGTGGCTTTTAATATAGAGTACATCAACAGGTTAGGGATTGCAAAATATCAAGATAATATTGACAAAACTCAAGATAATATTGATAATAGAATAAGCAATCAAACAAATGCAGCTTGATATAGAAGAAAGGAATTTATAATATGAGTGCTAAAGTGATTTTTAGCTATGCAAAACTGTGGAAACTTATGATTGATAAAAAAATAAATAAAACTCAGTTAAGAGAAAAAGCTCAAATCAGTACAAATGTTGTTGCCAAAATGGGTAAAAATGAACCAGTATCCATGGAAACACTAGGAAAAATATGTTGCGCTTTGGGATGTGAGATAGGCGATATTGTTGAAATAAATGAGGTGAAAGAATGAAACCAGTTGTGTTTGATGTATTTTCAGGAGCAGGAGGGTTTAGTTTAGGATTTGAAATGGCTGGATGTGAAGTGGTTGCTGCAATTGAGCACGATAAATGGGCAGCAGATACTTTTTCTTTTAATCATCCTAAAGCTAAAATGATGTTGGGGGATATAGAATCTTTTGATGAAAAATATTTGAGAGAAAATGTAACTCCTGTGCCTGACATTATAATAGGGGGACCACCCTGTCAGGGGTTTTCTATATGTGTTAAAGATGCAGGTGATCCTAAGGATCCACGGAATTCTCTGTTTATAGAATTTATTAGGATGGCAAAAATTTTCAACCCTAAAGTGATGGTAATGGAAAATGTTCCGAATATAGCAAAAGCAAAAACAAAGTCTGGGGAACGAGTTGTGGATATCATTAAAAGTGAATTTGAAAAATTAGGCTATAATGTATATAGAGATATTTTAACTGCAAGCGATTATGGAGTTCCACAAATGAGACAACGGTTCATCTTGATTGCCTCCAAACAAAAGTTAACGAATCCGTTTCCTAAAAAAACACATTATGTGGCTTTCAATACAAATGAATGCGAGCAATTAAGCTTCTTTTCAGCAGAAAACAATGAATTAAAGAAATGTCCAACATTGTGGGAAGCAATTTCAGATCTTCCAGATATTGAGGCACGAGAGGGTGCGGAAATAATGGAATATACAAAAAAACCAAGCAATGATTATCAAAAATGGTGTCGAAAAAAAACAAAAGTATTACATAACCATCTTGCGATGAAACATACAAAAAGATTAGTTGAACGCTTTAGCCGAATGACATGGGGACAATCAGTATCTGATATTACAGATGAAAGATTAAAGCAGAGAAAAAGAAATGGAAATGGCGAAGTATCGGACAAACCTTATGATCAAAATAATAGGAGAATGCATCCTGATAAGATTTGCCATACAATAACAGCTACTTTTTACGGTAATTTTGTACATCCATATAAAAATAGAAATTTTACTGCTAGAGAAGGAGCGAGAATTCAATCTTTTCCGGATGATTATGTATTTTTAGGAAAACCAACGGTTGTAAGCAAAAAATTACTTATGAAAGAGGGAAGAGAGGGAGAGGCTTATTTATGTCAGTATAGCCAAATTGGAAATGCTGTGCCACCTCTTATGGCAAAAAGTATTGCTGAAAATATTATTCAACAAATTGATTTTGAAAAAGAGTAGGAGAGAAATCACAAATGAGTGTTTATGTACATGGAGATAATTTAGAGCAAAAGGAAAATCACCCTACAAAATATAGAGATGATATCTCTAAAAAGTATCTTAGAGAAATAAGAGTAAAATATAATGAGTGGAAAACAGCAAATTTAGCATTGTATGGACCTATAAAAATAAAAAATGAAAATGATTATGCAATTATAGAAGAGAGAGTCAGATTATTTAATGAGTATAAGGATTTTCTTGATCAACAGCAATATGCAGAACAATTTGATTCACGTTCAAATTTACATTCGTCAGCACTTGAAGAATTTATGTATTATTTATTCAAGGATTTGGTTGCTAACTATTCACAACATGCATTGATTGGCAAGTCGCATGCGTTTAAAGATATTTTCTTTAGAAGTGCCAGTTATTATGAGATGATAACACAACCTCACGCTATGATTGAAAGAAAGGATCATGATTTTGTTATTGGTGCTACGATTAATGCGTCATTTCAATGTAGAGGAATGACAGTTATTGAAAATGAAAGTTTTGATATGCCAGCAGTAGCAATTGAGTGCAAAACATATCTTGATAAAACAATGCTTGAAGGTGCATCAACTGCGGCCGAGCAATTAAAAAACAGAAATCCTAATGCCATTTACTATGTTGTAGCTGAAAGATTAAAATTGACGGAAGCTGTTAATTTGAAAAAATATAAAGTTGATCAGATATATGTTTTGCGTAAACAAAAAAACACAGACAGAGAGTATAGGTATCTTGATGGATATGTGGCTAATCCAATTTATGCAGATGTTGTATGGCATTTGTTTTCTTCGGTTAGGGAATATTTATCAATTGATTGGCATGGTAGAATAGCAGATGGATTAGACAGAGGGTATTTAATATAGTTACAGTTTAAAGGAAGTTTATTTGAGAAAATAGAAAGACAGTTGAATTGAATATATAGAGTTTGATTAAAGCGGAGGGGGTATCCAAATCTCTACAACCTTTCTGCCTGAAGACCGATGGCTCCCTTTGTGCAAATTTTCGCAGAATTAAACAGGGGGGGATACCCACCAAGGTCGGTTGATGTGAAAATATCCGCTGAATGTCATCACTTTAGCTGATTTTGTTTTGCCGGATAGTAACGAAATACGCAGAAAAAACGTGTAAAAACAGTATAAAAATCACAGTTTTTCTGCGTACATTTTGGCAGAAATATAATCCAAATTGTCTTACTATTCTGTGCCGTCAGAGTGATATATGTACTACCGAAAAAGAAAGGCGGGTACATATTATGAAGAATGAAATCAGATTTACATTGGAATCAAAGCAGAGACCAAAACTGGCACAGGAGATTGGAAACATACTTGGAACAGCACCGCATTATGAACGGGTACCAAGCTGCACATATGATATTGCAGGATACCGACTGGATAAAGAGGGTGTACTGCATATCCCGGAGGGAGCAGAAGAAACAACGAAAGACCTGATTCTGCAGTTACGAGAGCGTGGGTTTCAGGACGATGCGGAAATAACGGAAGAAGTGCCAGTACAGCAGGACAAACTGACAATAGTGATTCCGAGAGAAAGCCTTACGGATACGGCATTGGAAAATTTGCAGAAAATCACAGCAAACAAGCAGACACTTTTTCAACGTGCATTTCGGATGGACAGCACAGAGATTGAAATTACAGATGAAAAAATAAATATCACATTGATGGAAAACCACACTTTGTATACAGTTGGAAACTGGAGCCTACGGATAAACTTCCAAAGGGCAAGAAACCATGCCTTTCCCTTCGTGAATTGGAAAAACAGGTAAACACAGATTTGGATTTGCTTGTAAATATCGTGGACGGACAGATGACAGTCTGTGAACTGGTAGACCGATATTTGAAAACAAAGACCGGAGTAAGGCAAAGCACGAAACAGGGATATGTTACAGTACAGAGATTACTTGCAAAGGAAGCATGGCAAAATCGGGAATGAATCCTAAGACACTGCAGTATTTGATGGGGCATTCGGATATATCAGTCACTATGAATGTGTACACGCATATCAGATTTGATGATGCCGAGGAAGAACTGAAACGAATGGAGGACTTCCGTAAGGCACAGGCGGAGGTTGAGCAGAAGAAGGAGAAACCGATGTCGCAGAAGATGTTTAAGGTAATTTAATATGAAAGTGGGATGACGCTCTGGCTTGGCTGGGGCGTTATTTTTCTATGGAAAAGAAGTGAAAATGACGATATAATATATGTATAAACAATTGTCAAGATAATCATATTTGAGGAGTGACAGACATGGAGAATATTACGATACAAACTATAATTTCAATTGTTGCGGCATGTATATCTTTGATTGCGGTTATTGTATCTATATATTATAATCATAAAAATAATAAGCAGTATTTAAAAAGCTTAGAACCATTGTTATCATTTAAATTACTTGAATTGAAGAGCGAATTGTATTTAAGGATTACTAATACAGGGAAAAGTGCAGCCAATGATATTGCAATAGAAATTAAAAAAATTGAAAATAATGGTGATAGGAATGAGTTAAATCTCGATGCATTATTTGACAAGGAATTTGAACTGTATCCAGGTGAATCAACACAGGGACGAATTGCTTTTTGGGGCAAGACAGTTTGTTCAAGTGCATTTCCTAAAATAGATATTAATGTCCAATATAAAAAAGGTGTTACATGTAAGTTGGTGAATATGGAGAGAACAGTAATTTTTTCACCTTCATATGATAATAAGATATATGGGGATTTTAATATAGATTTGAGAGAACTTAATAAAAATATGAATGTTATGGCAAAGGCAAATTTACGAACTGCGAATTATTTCGATGGTTGTCAAGTAGCTCCGTTTGATGAGTTAAATATATTGGCACATAGGTCTTTACATGATGATTTGCAATCCGTAAAAGATGGAGAGAATACATCAACAGTAATAGAGCGTTTGGATGTGATAAAAAATAGAAGTTAAAGGAGAAAGTCAATGGAAACGGGAAAAGAATTTACAAGATTGTTAAATAACTTATTAAGAGAAAATCAACAGTATGATACAGAACTGAAAAACTTTTTAGATTATTTAAAGCAGAGGGATCTATTAAATAAATGTTTCGATTTATCATTATATGATATTGATCAGTTTTTTGACTCGCTTGTAGGGATAAAAATGGGCGTATCAAGCACTTTGAATGCATATATTGCTGCCTTATCCTGTTTATTTGAATATTTGATGCGAGAAAAGTATAATTTTAGAGATTTATTAGGATATATTGGTTCGGCAGAATTTAGAAAAAAATATTTGGATAAACTTGAAAATGGATCACAGAAAAAAATTATTCCAATGGATATATTACAAAAATTATTATATAAAATGGATTATTATTTCTCTAAAGACCATGGTAAGTCTCAAGATAAAATCTACCATTTGCTGATAGTGAGAGTGTACATAGAATTATCATTGATAATTCCACTAAAACCTAGAGATTTGCTAGAAATAAAAGTGGGAGAGTTAAGGAATGAAGCAGTTCGAACAATAGTACATAATTCGATTTCGATACAGTTACCTAAAAGTGTACGCACACATATTATCGAAAGCATAGATTTTGCAGAAAAACAGTATAATGCAAAATATTCTGAAAAAGACTCGTTGTTTATTTTCTTATATAATGCAATTGGGAAAAAAGTGACCCCAAGCACAATTACAGCAGAATTACAAAAATTATATAAGGAATTAAAAATGGATGAACTCTTAGAAACTTATAAGTCAGGAACAAAAAACGTTTCACTTTATCCGCTGGAAAGTTATAAGAAAACGGCAATATATGAAATGCTTAATAATGGGGTAAATATTGTGTATCTAAAGCAGTTAACTGGATTGGAAATAAGTACATTGCTTGCGGATTATGATTTAGAAATGATAAAATCTGATATCGATGTTAAATCATATAATATTAATAGTTGTATTGTCAATTCTTCTTATTTTACATATCTATAAAGAATAAGCGATTAGAGTAGAAAGAGATGTTAGGTTACATGTAAATCCTTAGTAGTAAGACAGCTTTGTTTTACTACCAACTTTACTACTAACAGGCAGTGACAACTTGCTAAATCTTGCTCTGATTTGCCACAATCTGTAATTTCAGAGCGGATCACTATAATCCCAGAATCCCTTGCAAAACAGGGCATTCCGGGGCAAATCAAGGAGAAACAAAACAATGATTAAAGTACTATTCATCTGCCACGGCAATAGATAAAAACTATTCTATGAGTATTGAAAATAACTATATATCAAAAAATATTAAATTTGATTGTGAATACCCCTTAATTATGTTAAAATATAAGTATTAAAAATAACTAAAGTTAAAATAAATACTTATATTTGAGAGGAAGGATAGTAATGGGGAAGATATATGGTTATGCCAGAGTATCAACGAAGAATCAACGTCTGGATCGGCAGATAAAGAATATAGAAGATTATTGCAAAGATAAGAAAATTGAGCAAATTTATCGTGAAAAGTATACCGGTACAAAAATGGGGCGACCGCAATTTCAAAAACTTCTTGCAGTTGTTTGCACTGGCGATACAATTATCTTTGATTCTGTATCTAGAATGAGTCGTTCTGCAGATGAAGGGTATGATTTATATATGCAACTTCTGCAAGAAGGCATTGATTTAATTTTTATAAAGGAACCTCATATAAATACTTCTTATTATAAAGAAATGCAGAGTAAGAAGACCAGGATAGCCAGTACCGGCAAAGAATCTACAGATAAGTTGATAGATGCAATTATAGAAGCTATCACAGAATTTCAGAATGAAGAGACAAAAGAAAAAATCCGGATTGCCTTTGAGCAGGCGGAAAAAGAGGTACAAGACCTTCATGTAAGAATTTCGGAAGGTATTAGAACTACACAGCGTTTGAATGAATCTTTGCCAGAGATGCAAAGAAAGCAAATTGGCCAGAAAAAAGGAGCTACATTTGAGACAAAGAAGGCGAAGATAATGAAAGAGCGCATTCAAAAGATGGCGAAAGATTTTGATGGTAGTATGAAGGATAAAGAGGTTATAGAAATACTCGGTATCAGTCGGAATACATATTATAAATACAAAAAAGAATTGTTACTCAGCCATATTAAGTAATATAATGCAATATTGGAATATCTGACGCGGATTACGATAAATTAAGGTAAAAAATACGAAACATAAAGTATGCATAAAAAGGCTCTTTTGCGAATTAGAAGCTTTTATCCTCTTTGTAATTATGATATAATGACACCTGTTGTCACACCCAATCCGACAACGGAAAGGGGGTGTTCTAGCTTGAGTATAGTAATCTCTTTCTTGGTTTCTGTTATGGCAGGTATCGTTAGCTACTATATTTGCAAATGGTTAGATAGAAACGACAGTGACAATTAACCTACAAACGGAGACTTCACCGTTAAAAAAAGAAGAAGAACCCCCGAACAGCGGCCACTGTTCGGGGGTTCGTTTGTTGTGTTCAGCTTGAACGCAATCTCTTTCTTAGCTACTGCCAGTATAGCATATGCAAGTAACTAATTCAAGTATTCTCTTTTTATTGTATTTTTACAACTATTTTATATTTTTGTTATAATGAATAAGTATAATATACAGTGTGATATTACATTGATTTATTCAAATATGTTATCTTTAATATCCTCGATTTTTCCCGCAAGATTTGGATTTTCTTCTTTTAATTCATTTAACCTGTTATATGTCGCATCAGCGGTATAAGGTAATTGGTCAAAGATAATATCTCCAGAAGTACATGTTGAATTTGGATTGTCTCCATAACTACACTCATTATGACACACCTGAATAAAATCATATTTGTATTTACTTGAGCGTGATCGAGTATTTCCATTTCCCCATTCAATCCTAAAGTGTGGACTAGATAATTTTTTCCCGCAAACATCGCAGATAAAAGACTTTTTAAAGTTTTTCATAAATATAACCCTCCGACATTAATCTATAAAAAATATAGCATAGTTGTCTTCAATATACAAATGAAATGAACAAATAATGGTCTTTTATCTGTAAAAATTGGATTTATCGTAGATGGTATCACATTCTGATTTAGACACACTGAACGTGATACAATTTAATCATATTTTTCCTAAGTGGTGTTCAAAGAGGGCCTTGAATACCACTTAAGACATGGCACTTGCAGGTATAAAAGAAAGCAGGTGGTCATGTTATAAAACCTCCTGTGTTAAGTTCTTATATGCCTCTGCAACCTTTCCTTTTGGACAGTGCATGTAGATGCTTTTTCCCTCTGCACTGGTCTCAGCAGCTTTTACAGACATCGGAATTACATTTTCAAATACCTCGATCTGACTTCCGTATGTTGTATGTACTCTTGATGCAATGTTCCTTGCGTAATTGGTTCTGAAATCTACTATAGTCAGGAGAATACCCTCAATCGCCAGTTTCCGGTTTAATCTTTTCTTTACTGTGTAGCATCTTTTTTCTGCTTCATTAACTGTGATTGCCATAAGATTATCTCCTTTGCTTTTTCTTTATCTTAACGCGATAATCTTGGCTTGTCTGTGGGTGAATTATCTCTTATCGTAATATACTTCTGATCGGTTCTAATCAACCACCACTTCAAGTAGTGGTTTAATATTAGCCCTCCAAAGGGCTATTGCTACTGCTCGCCCCGAAGGGCGGTATCGCAAGCACTGTTACTGGCCCGCTATAAAGCGGTACTACTGGAATCCTCTCTTCTTGAGTCTTCTGCTTGCTCTCTTATATATTTCTGTACGGCTTCCTCTGTTATATTGCCGATTGTCTCTACATAGTATCCTCTCGCCCAAAAAGCTTTGTCCCATTTGCTTTGCAACTCTGGATGTCTGTCGTAAATCATTAGCGTGCTTTTCCCTTTTAAATATCCCATAAAATCTGAAATACTTTCTTTCGGCGGAATTGCTACGCTTAAATGTACATGATCCTTACATACTGCACCCGCTATAATATCCACTTTTCGGTACTTGCATAATGTACTTATGATTTCCTTCACATCTTCTCTTAATCTTCCATACAGAATTCTTTTTCTGTATTTCGGTATAAATACTATGTGATACTGGCATTTCCATCGGGTATGTGATAAACTTCTATTGTCCATTTGGACCGCCTCCTTTGATTTTGAGTTTGGCTTGCGACATATCACAGGAGGCTTTATTTTGTTGTCCTCACCGTCTCCACTTATTCCATTCTCCCCAGCATAGCTGGGGGATTAGACTTTTCATTTACAATTCCCATCCAACTGACTATAATAAAGGATGTCCGTTTGCCTGCAAAGGCGCGGAACCATATCCATCTGCATCAGGGCGATATGACAGAAAAATGAACTTAAAAGAATGGAAGAAAGAACAATGGATGTAATTGAAAAATTTGGAAATAGGGTGAGCAGCCAGGCGCTTAAGGATCCGGAAAAAGCGCGTCGGCTGCTTCTTGCGGGATACCGCCTGCAGGAAAAGAAGCTTCAGTTTTTGCCGGATCGGGGGCTGCCGTCGTCGGGACAGTATGTGGCGCGGGTGGTTATGAAAAATATCATTCAGTCGCTGTCGGAACCGGAGAATGCGGCGATGGTCAGCATATTTGTGCCGGGAGAGTTGGTGATGGCGGCAGGGCTGACGCCGTACTCAGTGGAGGCGATGTCCTGTTTTATGGCGGGAACGAAGTGTGAGCAGACGTTTCTTCGGAAAACGGAGGAAGAAGGATTTCCGGAGACAATGTGTTCGTACCACAGGGTGTTTCTGGGGGCGGCGCTGACGGGGATTCTGCCAAAACCGAACTGCATGATTTATACGAACCTTGCGTGTGATGGAAATATGATGACGTTTCCGTATTTAAAGGATAAATTTGAATGTCCAGGCTTTTATATTGATGTTCCGTATGAGAAAAACCGGGAATCGGTTCTGTATGTGGCGGATCAGCTGCGGAAATTGAAACGGTTTCTGGAGGAGACGACGGACAGACGGATTTCGGAGGAAACAGTGCGGAGTGCGGTAGATAACAGCCGGAAAGCGGCAGCGAATTATAAAAAACAGCTTGCCCTGCGGTGTGCGCATGACCCGGTGACCTCTCTGACGAATGAATTGTATGCGCTTTTTATGTGCCATCTGATGGCTGGCTCAGAGACGGCGGTTACCTATACGGAAAAACTTCTGCGCGATGTGCGGATGTCACCGAGGGGAGATGGTCTTTCGGTAATCTGGATGCACATCATGCCATTTTTACAGGAGCCGGTTAAGGATATTTTTAATTATAGTAAGAAAATGCACATCCGCGCTTGTGATTTCATCGCAGATGGTTTTCAGGAGATGCATGCGGAAGACCCGTATGAGGCGATGGCAGAGAAAATGGTCTACTGCATTTACAATGGCAGTGTGAAACAGAGAATTGAGGAAGCGGAACGGCTTGCCAGAATCACGGAATCGGATGGTGCTGTTTTATTTGCCCACTGGGGCTGTAAGGGAACGATCGGTGCATCCAGCCTGATTAAGCAGTCCTTAGAAAAGACAGGACTTCCGACGATGATTCTCGACGGTGACGGCTGCAACCCCGCCAATACCAGCGACGGTCAGGTATCGACGCGGCTTCAGGCGTTTGTGGAAATGCTGGAAAAGGGCAAGGAGGAGAAACACGCATGATTTATTACGTCTGTAAGTACACCCCGATCGAGCTGTTCCGGGGGTTTGGAGAAGAATGTTCTGTTTTGGAGGAAATGCCGGAAAATTTCGAACAGTCGGATCAAATTGCACATGCAAATCTGTGCGGCTTTGGAAAATCGGTCATTCAGGCAGTGCTGGAAGGAAAGGTTGAACAGCTAGTGCTGGTAAACTGCTGCGATTCGATGCGGCGCGTTTACGATATCGTGGAGAGCACGGGAAAATGTAAGTTTTTATATATGCTGGATCTGCCGCATGATGATAATGAATGTGAAAAAGTGAAATTTGCGGGCATGATCCGGAGGCTTAAAAAGGCATATGAGGCATATTCCGGGAAAGTGTTTGATAAACGCGCTTTTATCAAGTCCTTTATTACGCCGGAAATGAACACGGAGCCGTACATTGGTGTGCTGGGCGTGCGGGTCAGCGGCATTCTGGAGGATATGATCCGGGACAATATCCAGATGGATGTGGAAAATCTGACCTGTACGGGTGGTCGGAAACTGTCGGTCGTACAGGATGAAATGTGGAATATGGAGGAAGAGGAGCTGTTTCTTTCTTACGCGGATGTCCTGCTGGGACAGATGCCGTGTTTCCGCATGAACCGTTCGATCCGCAGAAACCGTCTGTATTTGGATCCGAATTTAAAGGGAATTATTTATCACACGATCAAGTTCTGTGATTATTATGGATTTGAGTATGCGAGTATCAAGCGGGATATCAAGGTTCCGTTCCTTAAGATTGAGACTGATTTTACGAGCCAGAGCGCGGGGCAGCTTTTGACGCGCATTCAGGCATTTGAGGAGACAATCGAGGGATCAGAGGATATGGATCCGGGAAAAGGTATCAGTGAGGAGGCAAGAAAGAAGATGGAGTCGGGCATTTTTTATGTAGCGGGAATCGACAGCGGTTCGACAAGTACTGATGTGGTCATACTGGATCAGGATGGAAAAATTAAATCGACGATGATTATTCCGACCGGCGGCGGTGCGATAATGAGCGCCGAGAAGAGTTTGGATCTGGCGATTGAGAAAGCGGGAATTAAGAAAGAGGAGATCGTGCGGATCGATACGACCGGATATGGACGATCCTACATTGACAGCGGGGATGACAGCATCACGGAAATTACCTGCCATGCCAAGGGCGCAAATTATCTGAATCCGAATGTCCGCACTATCATCGACATTGGCGGGCAGGATATCAAGGCGATCAGCACCGACGGGCAGGGAGCCGTGAAAAATTTCCTGATGAATGACAAATGTGCCGCCGGAACGGGACGTTTTCTGGAAATGATGGCGAAAACGCTGGGACTTTCCCTGGAGGAAATGAGTGTGAAAGGGCTGGAATGGAAGCATAATATCGTGATTTCCAGCATGTGTACGGTGTTTGCAGAGTCGGAGGTCGTGTCGCTGGTGGCACAGAATAAGGATGTGGCGGATATTATCCACGGTTTAAATGTGTCAGTTGCCTCAAAAGTCGGCGCGTTGGCAGCCCGCCTTGGAAAGGATCATCCAGGCGAATATATGATGACCGGCGGTGTGGCGAAGAACCGGGGTATCATCCAGGCATTGGAAGAGAAGCTTGGTGCTAAACTTTATATCTGTGATGAGGCGCAGCTCTGCGGTGCGCTGGGAGCGGCGCTATTTGCTTATGAGAAATGTAAAGGCAGTGCGGAGGAAACGCGATGAAGCGGCAGGGTTAAAACACTTGTATCGATATTTCCAAGCCCCTGTAGAATAAATAACGCCAATACTGGATATCAAAAATCCCGCCCCTGTGGAATCAATAACGCCGGTACTGGATATCAAAATCCCGCACCGGCGTTATTGATTGTAATTATCTCTTTTTTCTAATCATAGAATGACTGATTATCAGCCCTACACATCTTGAAGTTATGGATTTTCTTGTAGCGACAACCAACAAATTATAATTCCCTTCCAAGTTCATATGCTTTCTTCATCACATCCACATGGCTTGCAGCTGTATTTGCGTCATCAATTCCACCGCCACTTACGATGCCTTTTAAGGAAGCCTTTTCAAAACAGTCTACCCATCCCTGCAGACCATTGTAGGCTTTTTCAAATGCACTTTCATCATTCTCAGCGGCAGTTGCAATCATATAAATAT
>ERZ827037.768-NODE-768-length-39781-cov-5.305644_pt1 | contig 39781 bp, 42 predicted proteins | sample MGYA00519924_ERZ827037 | MGnify/ENA primary metagenome ERZ827037 (study PRJEB31778, sample SAMEA3449250) | human gut metagenome | biome: human gut; feature: human-associated habitat; material: faeces | place: United Kingdom | collected 2010/2012 ...
GGCAAAAGCCAATGGAGTAAACGTCTATCACTATCTTACTTATCTGCTGGAAAAAGTGCCTAATGATAGGATGAGCGATGATGAATTAGAACTTCTGGCTCCATGGAACGAAACTGTCAAAGCTGAAATCGAACATCGTGTAAACGAATCAAATCAATTATATGTGAACTGTCAAGGTGCTCCGGCTACTGAAAAGTAGTCGGGGATTTTTTCTATCATACCTAAAAATTAAGCGCTTACAAACATATAGTCTAGACAGCTACTTTTTAAGCTATCATTTGAAAGACATACAATATATAGGCCCAAATGGTGAAAGTGCCCATTTGGGCCTATTATTGTATGAATTCATACGTTATAACCAGAGCAAGATCCACCCGTGTAATACAGTATTGTCATTTTGACAATTTTGTATTACTTACGAGTAGCAGATCTTGATGGGGATTACGTCCCCATACCCACGTGAAAATATAATTGCTGGCAATTACATTTTAGCAGATATGCAAGCATATCTGAATAAGAGTCACAGACAACAAAATAATGAAATTTTGATAAGGCATTCACCTGGAATAGGTGAGTGTTTTTTTGTTTTCAAATATTCAATTAACAGAAAAAATAAAAAAGTTTTCCTCAGGGGGCTGTAAAAATGCCTCTCAGCGTTTCGTTTTATGTAAGGGTATTTTGGACAGGAAAAAATAAAAAAATTTTTATCAAGAACCTGTATTTATGCCCTTCATCTTTTGAATATGTGTAAGAACATTTTTTAGCCGGCATAAAAATGATTTTTACAACAGTTAGAAACAGAAATGAGGCGAGAAAAGAATGAAATATGAATACATGAAGGAGTCAGAGCAGATGCTTCAGTACTTCCAGTTTCCGAAGTTTTTGCTAAAGCTGCGCATTTCCCAAACTGCAAAATATCTTTATATGATTTTGTATGACCGGGCACGGATATCGAGAAAGAATAGCTGGATAGATAAGTATGGAAATGTTTATCTGATTTTTCCGATAGATGAATTGTCTGTTCAAATCGATAAATGCAAATCTTCTGTAAAAACAGCATTGAAGGAATTAGATGATGAGGGATTATTGGTTCGCAGATCCGGTGGATTTTCAAAACCCAATCATTTATATGTAAAAATTCCATCTGATGAGATCGGTTTACAGACGGTTGACAATAAGGCGGTTGAAAAGATGGCTGTAATAGAGTCGGAAAAGCACCCATCATCTGGTCGTAAAAATGGCTGTGCAGGAGTCAGAAATGTGGCACCTAGTAAAGTAACTGAGAAAAATAAAAGAAATAAATATCATGAAGTAAATTATTGCTATGGGGAAGGAGAGAGTTTGTGATGAGAGAAGAAGATACTGTATGTGTAGGCAGTGATGGTTTGCGATACTGTAAAGTCTGTGGGGAAGCGAAAGAAGCTTTTTTCCCTGAGGGCGGTTTTATGGGGATGAAGAAACATTCCAGGCAATGTGCTTGTGACAGAAAAGCATATGAAGAAGAACAAAAATATTTTAAAGACAAAGAACACCGGGAATTAGTCAACAGAAATACAAGCATCTGTTTTGATGAGAGCAGAATGGAAGAGTGGACATTTGAGAATGCAGATATGTCAGATGCGGTAATGCATAAGGCAAAAAATTATGTTGATAACTGGGATGAAATGAAAAGAAATCATATTGGTTGTTTGTTTTGGGGACCGGTTGGTACCGGGAAAAGTTATATTGCCGGGTGCATTGCCAATGAACTTCTTAAGCAGGAAGTAACGGTGAAGATGACAAATTTCAATACCATTATCGATGATATATTTCCACTGGCAGACAAAACGGAATATATCAATGCATTGGCTTCTTACCAGCTTTTGATTATTGATGATCTTGGAGTGGAACGAAATTCAGAATATGCATTAGGAATTATTTTCAGTGTCATAGATCGTAGGATCCGTTCAGGACGACCATTGATCATTACGACTAATCTTCCACTGAAAGAAATAAAAAGCGAGACCATGTTGGATAAAAGGCGTATCTATGACCGTATTTTAGAAATGTGTACGCCAATGTATGTTGGAGGCACAAGCAAACGAGAAGCGATTGCAAGTATGAAAATGGAGAAAGCGAAAACGTTGTTGAATACAAAGAATGATCGTGTGTATTGCAGATAGAAGTGAATGCTACGCACGTTAAACAATAAGGAAAGAATTTTATGAGCAAACTATATGTTGCAATATGTGAAAAAGTGGCTCTTACAATTGAAGAGGCAGCAGAATACAGTAATATCAGACAAAACAGAATAAGTAGTCTTTTGAAAGAACCGAGATGTCCGTTTGTGCTTTACGTAGGTACGAAAAAACTTGTAAAGAGAAAAGAATTTGAAAAATTCATTTCGGAAAGTGTGGAAATATAAATGAATGACAGGAGATGAGATGAAAATGAATATTCACAAAAATAAGATGCTATGGTATAATACGAGGTGCTGTATTAGGGCTTCTTATGAGAGGAGCTGAAATATGGGAAAAGATTTAAAAGGCAAAGAACTTGGCAAGGGAATATCCCAGGAAAGTACGGGATTATACTCAGCCAGATTTGTAGATCGGTTTGGAAAGAGAAAATAAAGGCCCGCTAAATGGTCTACTTGCAAAAATAAGTATGCTGAAATCCATTGAAATCAAGGAATTTATAGGAGGAAATAGAAAAATGAAATTAGGAATCGTAGGATTACCAAATGTAGGAAAGAGTACACTGTTCAACTCACTTACAAAGGCAGGCGCAGAATCAGCAAACTATCCGTTCTGTACCATCGACCCGAACGTAGGAGTCGTAACCGTACCGGATGAGAGATTAAATGTACTGGGTGAGATGTATCATACCAAGAAGATTATCCCGGCAGCAATTGAATTCGTTGATATTGCAGGACTTGTCAAAGGAGCTTCCAAAGGAGAAGGTCTTGGAAACCAGTTCCTTGCCAATATCCGTGAAGTAGATGCTATTGTACACGTAGTAAGATGCTTCGAGAACAGCAATATTGTACACGTAGACGGAAGCATCAACCCGCTTCGTGACATCGAGACAATCAACTTAGAGCTGATCTTCTCTGACCTTGAGATCCTGGAAAGAAGAATTTCCAAAGTTTCCAAAGTTGCAAGAAATGATAAATCTGCAGCAAAAGAACTTGCACTTCTGAACAAGATTAAAGCGCATCTGGAAGACGGAAAGCTTGCAAAGACATTCGAAGAAGCTGATGACGAGGAAGAACAGGCATGGCTGGAAAGCTATAATCTGCTGACATACAAACCGGTTATCTATGCGGCAAATGTATCTGAAGATGATCTTGCAGATGATGCAGCCAATAATGAAGGCGTACAGGCTGTCCGCGAATATGCAAAAGGTGAGCAGAGCGAAGTATTTGTTGTATGTGCAGAGATTGAGGCAGAGATTTCAGAACTGGATGATGATGAAAAGAAAATGTTCCTGGAGGATCTTGGATTAGAGGAATCAGGTCTGGAAAAACTGATCAAAGCAAGTTATAAGCTGCTTGGACTTATCAGCTACCTGACAGCAGGTGAGCCGGAAGTTCGTGCATGGACGATCACAGAAGGAACGAAGGCACCACAGGCAGCAGGGAAGATCCACTCTGACTTTGAACGTGGATTCATCCGTGCAGAAGTTGTATCTTACGATGATCTGATCGCGTGTGGAAGCCACACAGCAGCAAAAGAAAAAGGTCTGATCCGTCTGGAAGGTAAAGACTATGTGGTAAAAGACGGAGATATCATGCTGTTCAGATTTAATGTATAATCTGGAATAGATGGATGAAAAGAGGGGGGCTGTTTCAATGCACAGAACCATAGATTTCCCTAATCTGGGAATTCATTTAAAATCTGTCGGCAATCATATCACAGTCTTTGGATTCGATATCGCATATTATGGAATCGTCATAGGAATCGGAATTCTTGCGGGGCTAATGCTGGCGGTAATGGAAGCAAAGCGCACGCATCAGAACGTAGAAGACTATTATGATCTGGCAGTATACGGAGTTATCTTTTCAATTATCGGAGCAAGGGCATATTATGTGATCTTCTCCTGGGATATGTATAAAGACGACATTAAGAGTATCATTAACATCCGAGAAGGCGGACTTGCTATATATGGCGGAGTGATTACGGCGATCATTGTTGTATTCGTATTTGCAAAAATAAAGCATTTATCACCGTTTTTGTTATTTGATACCGGTGGATTCGGTCTGATCACCGGACAGATGATCGGAAGATGGGGGAATTTTTTTAATCGAGAAGCATTCGGCGAATATACAAATGGCTTATTTGCGATGAGACTTCCGGTAGATGCAGTCAGAAGCTCAGACATTACTACAAAGATGTGGAATCATGCCGAGACAGTCAGAGGAGTCATGTATATTCAGGTTCATCCGACCTACCTGTACGAATCCCTGTGGTGTCTGATGGTGCTGATTATTATGTTGTTGTACCGCAAGCATAAGAAATTCGATGGGGAAGTCTTCCTGATCTATCTCCTGGGGTATGGTCTTGGCAGACTCTGGATCGAAGGACTTAGAACCGATCAGCTGTTGCTGCCAAAAGTTGGACTTCCGGTCTCTCAGCTGTTGGCAGGCGCGATTGTAGTGATATCCGCTATACTGATCATTGTGGGAAGAAAAAAAGCAGCAGCTTCACAAAAATAGTCCGGCTGCCGCAAACATAATCGAATACAGAAAAAGATCCCGGTATGTGAAATGACAATGAGCTGGATGTTCAAAAATGTCTGATTCACATACCGGGATTTTTTATTCATATTACATATCAATCTTACTGAGTGCTGCTTCATCAGCTACAATCGTAACATCATTATGTAACTGAAGAATAGAAGCAGGAACTTCCGGAGTAATTGGTCCGTATAAGACCTCTTTTAAGATATCCGCCTTATCTTCTCCGCTTACAACAACCAGAATTTTCTTGGCCTGCATGATATTCTTGATTCCCATTGTATAAGCCTGTCTCGGAACATCATCTTCAGATTCGAAGAAACGCTTATTGGCTTCAATTGTACTTTCTGTCAGATCTACGCAGTGTGTCTCTTTTTCAAAAGCGGCACCTGGTTCGTTGAATCCGATATGTCCGTTGTGTCCAAGACCGAGAAGCTGGAGGTCTACACCGCCCTGCTTGCGGATGATCTCATTATATTCTTTACATGCTTTATCGGAATCTGCTTCCAGTCCGTTTGGAACAAAAGTACGTGTCTTATCGATATTGACATGGTCAAAAAGATTTGTATTCATAAAATATCTGTAGCTCTGGTCATTTTCAGGGCTGAGTCCCTTGTATTCATCAAGGTTCACACTCGTAACATGGGAAAAATCAAGATCTCCCTTATTATACCATTCGATCAGCTGTTTATAAGTTCCAACCGGTGAAGAACCAGTTGCAAGACCAAGTACACAGTTTGGTTTCATAATAATCTGTGCAGAAATAATATTTGCTGCTTTTCTACTCATATCCTGATAGTTTTTTGCTTTATAAAGTACCATAATTATCAACCTTTCTTATTATTTGTTTTTTCGTTTCTGAATATCAGTATATACATTATAAATGAATTTTCAAGTAAAATAGCATGAACTGAAACTACTTTCAAAACTGGAAAGAAACTACCTGGAATTGTGCATATTGCATAAAAAATGGATTTTTAAATAGGCAAAAACAGAGAGAAGAATTGAAAAGAATGAAAGAAGTTTCAAGAACTGCAAAGCCACTTGAAAATAAAATCGAACAATACTATACTGATTGCAGAACGAAGGAGGGAACAAAACAATGAATCAGAAAGTTGAAAATCTGAAGGGTAAATTAATTGTATCATGTCAGGCATTACCGGATGAACCATTACATTCTTCATTCATTATGGGAAGAATGGCACTGGCTGCAAAGCAGGGGGGTGCAAGTGGAATTCGTGCAAATACAAAAGAAGATATCAAGGAAATCCAGTCACAGGTTGATCTTCCGATCATCGGAATCGTAAAAAGAGATTATGATGACAGCGATATCTACATTACACCAACAATGAAAGAAATCGAAGAGCTTATGGAAGTTAAGCCGGAGATCATCGCAATGGACGCTACTATTTCTAAGAGACCTGGTGGAAAGACACTGGATGAGTTCTTCAAAGAAGTAAAAGCAAAATATCCGGATCAGTTATTCATGGCAGACTGCTCTACAGTAGAAGAAGCGCTGCATGCTGACGAACTTGGATTTGACTTCATCGGAACTACAATGGTTGGTTACACAGAGCAGAGCAAAGGCGATAAGATCGAGGCAAATGATTTCGAAATCTTAAGAAAGATTGTTGCAAAAGCAAAACACAGAGTGATTGCAGAAGGTAACATCAATACACCGGAAAAAGCAAAACATGTGATCGAGCTTGGTGCATACAGCGTTGTTGTTGGTTCTATCATCACAAGACCACAGCTGATCACAAAATCATTTGTAGAAGAAATGGAAAGATAATTCCGAAAGGATTTATAAAATATCACACATAATAACAAAAATAAATTCAATAAGAAAAGGAGAAAAAAACAATGAGAAATCTTGAAAAGTACAAAGGCGTAATCCCTGCATTCTATGCATGCTATGACAACGAAGGAAATGTAAGCCCGGAAGGCGTTCAGGCACTGACAAAATACTTTGTAGAAAAAGGTGTGAAAGGTGTATATGTGAACGGTTCATCAGGAGAATGTATCTACCAGAGCGTAGAAGACCGTAAGATCATCCTTGAGAACGTTATGAAAGCAGCAGAAGGAAAGCTTACAGTAATCGCACACGTTGCATGCAACAACACAAAAGACAGCCAGGAGCTTGCAAGACATGCAGAAAGCCTTGGAGTTGATGCAATCGCAGCAATCCCACCGATCTACTTCCACCTGCCAGAGTATGCAATCGCTCAGTACTGGAATGACATCAGTGCAGCAGCACCAAACACAGACTTCGTAATCTACAACATTCCACAGCTTGCAGGAGTAGCTCTTACACAGGGACTTTTCGCAGAGATGAGAAAGAATCCTAACGTAATTGGTGTTAAGAACTCTTCTATGCCGGTACAGGATATCCAGATGTTCAAACAGGCAGCAGGTCCTGACTACATCATCTTCAACGGACCAGATGAGCAGTTCATGAGCGGACGTGTTATCGGAGCTGAAGGAGCAATCGGTGGTACATACGGAGTTATGCCGGAATTATATCTGAAATTAGACGAGTATGTAAGAGCCGGAAAGATGGAAGAAGCAAGAGAAATCCAGTATGCTTGTGATGAGATTATCTATAAGATGTGCTCTGCACACGGTAATATGTACGCAGTGATCAAAGCTATGTTAAAGATCAACGAAGGTCTGGAACTTGGCGGAGTAAGAGAGCCACTGCCAGCATTAGTAGAAGAAGACATGGCTATCGTTGAAGAAGCAGCTAAGATGGTTCGCGACGCAAAAGCTAAATATCTGTAAGATTATATAAAAAATACGTGAAAGAAAAATATCTGTAAGGAGAGAGACGATGCAAGGGTTTACCGTAGTAGATTTAGTCATTTTAGTAGTTTATCTCGCGGCTGTACTGTTCGCCGGCCTTCATTTCGCAAAGAAAGAGATGAAAGGAAAAGAGTATTTTAAAGGAGACGGAACTGTACCGTGGTGGGTAACTTCCGTATCAATTTTCGCAACACTGTTAAGTCCGATTTCATTCCTGTCATTAGCAGGAAACTCATACGCAGGAACATGGATTATGTGGTTCGCACAGCTTGGTATGCTGTTAGCTATCCCAATCACGATTAAATTCTTCCTGCCAATCTACAGCAAACTGGATATTGATACAGCATATCATTATCTGGAACTGAGATTCGGAAGCAAAGGACTTCGTGTACTTGGAGCTGTAATGTTCATCATTTACCAGATCGGACGTATGTCAATCATCATGTACCTTCCATGTATGGTACTTGGAAGTCTGACTGGAATCAGCGTAAACTTACTGATCATTATCATGGGTATCATTGCTATTATTTACTCATACACAGGAGGTCTGAAATCCGTACTTTGGACAGACTTCATCCAGGGATCTGTACTTCTGATCGGTGTTACATTTGCACTGATCTTCCTGTTAGCACACTTAGATGGTGGATTTGGAGCAATCGCACATGCACTGACAACAGAGCATAAGTTCCTTGCTGTAGATCAGCCGATCTTCAATGCTAACATTTTTAAAGACAGCGTATTCATCATGATCGTTGGTGCCGGATTCAATACAATGGCATCTTACGTATCAAGCCAGGATATTGTACAGCGTTTTACAACAACAACTGATACAAAGAAACTGAACAAAATGATGCTTGCAAACGGAGGATTATCAATCTTCATCGCAACAGTATTCTACCTGATCGGTACAGGATTATACGTATTCTATCAGCAGAATGCACTTCCACCGGCAGCAGCTCAAGACCAGATCTTCGCATCTTACATCGCATTTGAGCTTCCGGTTGGTGTAACAGGACTTCTGTTAGCAGCTATTTATGCAGCAGCACAGTCTACACTTTCTACAGGTCTGAACTCTGTAGCATCAAGCTGGACACTGGATATCCAGGCAAGACTTTCTAAGAAAGAATTAAGCTTTGAGAAACAGACAAAGATTGGACAGTATGTATCTCTGATCGTTGGTATCTTCGCAATCGTAGTTGCTATGGTACTGGCTAATGGCGGAGTAAAATCTGCATACGAATGGTTCAATGGATTCATGGGACTGGTACTTGGTATCCTGATCGGAACATTTATCCTTGGAGCATTTACAAAGGTTGCCAATACATTTGGTGCAGTATGTGCATTCATCGTTGCATCAGGCGTAATGGTATACATCAAATACTTCGTACCTGCTGATCACGTATCAATCTGGTCATACTCAATCATCTCAATTGTAGTATCACTGGTAATTGGTATCCCGGCAAGTATCATCTGGAGAAAGGCAAAAGGAGACAATTCCGTACCTGCTCCTAACACAACCATTTACAAAAACTAAGAAGGAGTGACGATTTTCGTGATTTTTGGAAATATCAATAATTTATCAGAATTCCCATTCTTAGAAGAACAGGTAAAAGAGTGCTTTGAATATGCAAAGACACACGACCTTGCATCTTATGAAAAGGGAAGTCATGAAATCGATGGTGACAGACTGTTTGTCAATATCGTAGAATATACAACAACAACACCGGAAGAACGTTTCTGGGAAGCACATAAAAATTATCTGGACGTCCATGTAATGATCCATGGAAATGAACAGATCGATCTGAACTTCATTCAGAATATGGAATTAAAAGATTTTGTGGAAAAAGATGATTTTCTTCCGATGGATGGGGAAAAGAATTCTTCCGTAGTCCTGACAGATGGAGATTTTCTGATCTGTTATCCGAGTGACGGACACAGAACAGCGGTTCAGGTTCAGGAGCCGGAAGCCATCAAAAAGGCAATATTTAAAGTAAAGATCTAATCAGAAAAGTCGAGGGCAAACCATAAAAGAACGGTTTGCCCTTTTCTGGTTGAGCGAGTATAATGAAGGAAAGTGAAAGAGGAAAATCAGACATGAAAAAATATATTAGTATTGATATTGGCGGGACAGCCATCAAATATGGCATCATAAGTGAAGCAGCAGAAGTACTGTTAAAAAAAGAAATGAAGACAGAAGCGCAGAAAGGCGGACCGTCGATTCTTGATAAAGTGATTGGTATCGTAGAAGAGTTAAAAGACGAAGCAAATGCAGGTGTGTGCATCTCTACAGCCGGTATGGTTGACATTGAGAAAGGGGAAATCTTCTATTCGGCACCGCTGATCCCGAATTATATCGGAACGGCATTCAAAAAGACGGTAGAAGAACGATTCGGAATTCCATGTGAAGTGGAAAATGATGTGAATTGTGCGGGACTTGCTGAGTACAAAGCAGGAGCGGCGGCAGGAAGTAAGGCAGCTGTGATGCTGACGATCGGAACCGGAATCGGCGGCTGTATTTTGCTGAATGGCGAGGTGTTCCACGGATTCAGTAACAGCGCATGTGAAGTCGGATATATGCATATGGATGACAGTGATTTCCAGACACTCGGAGCAGCCAGTATCTTGACGAAGAAGGTTGCTGCATGGAAGGAAGAACCGGCAGAAAACTGGAGCGGATATCACATTTTTGAAGAGGCAAAAAAAGGTGATGAGATCTGTAACCGTGCAATTGACGAGATGGTGGATGTACTTGGGAAAGGTATTGCCAATATCTGCTATGTAGTGAATCCGGAAGTTGTCGTACTTGGCGGCGGAATCATGGCGCAGGAAGCATTCCTGAAGGACAAGATTGAAAAAGCAGTGGAAAAATACCTGGTGTCCAGCATGTGGGAGCATACAAGTATCGCATTTGCAAAAAACCAGAACAATGCCGGTATGTTAGGCGCATTCTATCATTTCCAGGGAAGACATGCATAGTCTGGAGTTATAAAATAAAGAAACAGGAATAGTAAGATATGGAATATTATGTAAAATCAGTCGTTCCGATCATAGAATCAAATTACGATAAATTTACGACAGTGGAACGGAATATCGCAGATTTTTTTATACAGAACAGAAAGAAAGTGGATTTTTCATCAAAATCCATTTCCGAAAGACTCTTCGTATCAGAAGCGTCGTTATCCAGATTTGCGAAGAAATGCGGATATCGCGGATACAGAGAATTCATCTATCAGTATGAAGAGACGTTTGTAGAAAAGCAGGAATCCATTACCGGTAATACGCGAATGATCCTGAATGCGTATCAGGAACTTCTGAATAAGACTTACAGTCTGGTGGATGAGGCACAGATTGCAAGGATCAGCAGATATCTGAGTCAGGCGGAGCGTGTGTTCGTGTGCGGAACCGGAAGTTCCGGTCTGGCAGCAAGAGAGATGGAACTGCGTTTTATGCGAATCGGTGTGGATATTGATTCGCTGGTAGAAAGAGATATGATGCGTATGCAGGCGGTATTCCAGGACAGAAGAAGCCTTGTATTCGGAATCAGTATCAGCGGATCCAAGGAAGAGGTCTTGTTTCTTCTGAAAGAAGCATATCGGAAAGGTGCGAAAACGATTCTTTTTACGGCGAACAACCGGGGTGGCTTCGAGCAGTTCTGCACAGAAGTTGTTCTGATTCCATCACTCAGACACCTGAATCATGGGAATGTAATCTCACCGCAGTTCCCGATTTTGGTCATGCTTGATATTATCTATTCTTACTATTTGGAACAGGATAAATATGAAAAAGAAGTTCTGCATGATAATACACTGCGTGCACTGGAAGAAGGAGAAGGGATGCACAGGAGTTTTTAGAATGTTAAGAGGTATGTTGGAAAAAAATAAAATGGAGGATATATAAAATGATAATCAAAAATGTAATTGTCTATACAGAAGACAAAAAATTTACAGCAGGCGGCATTGTTGTTCACGATGACAAGATTGAAAGCATTTACACGACAGAAAACGTACCGGATATGCCGGGGGAAGAAGTCGTTGACGGACAGGGGGCATACGCAATTCCGGGACTGATTGATCTGCATTTCCACGGGTGTATGGGAGATGACTTCTGTGATAACAGTAAAGAGGCTATTGAAAATATTGCAAAATATGAGGCTTCTGTGGGTGTTACAACAATCGCACCGGCAACGATGACACTTCCGGTAGAAGAACTGGAAGATATCTTAAGAACAGCAGCAGAATACAAAAAAGAGCAGAATCCGAAGGGAGCGGATCTTGTAGGCGTGAACATGGAAGGTCCATTCATCAGCCCGGTGAAAAAGGGTGCACAGGATGAAAGAAACATCATGCCTTGTGATACGGCCACTTGCCAGAGATTTCTTGACGCATCCGAGGGACTGGTAAAATTTGTCGGACTTGCACCGGAAGAAAGTGAAGAAGCGGTTGCATTTGTGGAAGAAATGAAAGATAAAGTGAATATTTCTCTTGCACATACCAATGCGGACTATGCGCATGCAAAAGCAGCATTTGATGCAGGTGCAAATCATGCCGTACATCTCTTTAATGCGATGCCGGCATTCACACACCGCGAACCGGGTGTTGTAGGAGCAGTGTCCGACAGTGAACATGTAATGGCAGAGATTATCTGTGACGGTGTACATATCCACCCATCGATGGTGAGGGCAGCGTTCAAGATGATGGGTGCAGACCGTATGATCCTGATCAGCGACAGTATGCGTGCGACCGGAATGCCGGATGGACAGTATACACTTGGAGGACTGGATGTAAAAGTAGTCGGAAATCATGCAACACTGGTATCCGACGGAGCACTTGCCGGTTCTGTAACGAACCTTGCCGACTGTATGCGTACCGTTGTAAAACAGATGGAGATTCCGCTTGAGACGGCTGTAGCATGTGCAACCATCAATCCGGCCAAGAGTCTTGGAATCGAAGATACTTATGGTTCTATTGCACCTGGAAAAAAAGCGAATATCGTATTATTGGACGAGAACCTGGATCTTAAAATGGTAATTAAGGATGGCCGGGAGCTATAATAGAATTCGTGGATTTGCATTAACGTATGTAATCGAATACGGAAAATAGACAGGAAAAATGAAGAAAATTATATTTTTAGGTGACAGCATTACAGACGCAGAGCACTGCTTTTCTGAAAATTCACTGGGGAACGGTTATGTGGATATGGTGGATAAAAAGCTGAATCACAGTACCGGCGGAGGGAAAAAGTACGACATTGTGAACTGTGGACATGACGGTTTCACAATCCAGGGTGTAAAGCGTATGTTAGAGCATGACTGCATTTTAAGACAGCCGGATATTGTGAGCCTGCTGATCGGATGTAATGATGTCGGAGTCATGATGAATACAGGAAAAAGTCTGGAAGAACAGGAATTTGAAGCAGGCTATGAATCCGTTCTAAGAGAACTTACGGAGAGAACCTGTGCAAGAATTATCTGTATGGCACCATTTATCTTTCCTTATCCAAGAAAGTATGCGAACTGGATTCCGGGAATCAGACAGGCAGAAGCAATTGAGAAAAGAATTGCAGAAAGATATCATGTGGAATTTCTGGAATTACAGGATCTTATGATATCGGCAGCAGGAAGAGCCGGATATGAAAATATCACGACAGATGGTATTCATCTGACGGAAGGTGGAAATGAAATTATTGCAGGAGCATGGCTGCAATGTTTTGAAAAAATAAAAGATGAAGATTGAAAATCGTCTTGACAAAATACTCTAAATCAGTTAGTCTTTAACACAGACAGAAAAAATAATATACAGATATCACAAAGGCTTAGAAAAGAAGAAGTAGTGATCCACACACCCATACAGAAAGCTGCCGGTTGATGAGAGGCGCATGAAAGAGTGAAGAATGAATACATCTTGGAGCTGCACACCGAAACGGATGAAAACGTGGAATATTAATTTCACAGGTATTTCCGGAAGTAGGCTGTGACGTCAGGCACACGTTATCGTGCAAAGGTCTGTGAACACGCAGACTGAATGAGGCTGAAAGCGTAAGCAATCAGTAAAATAAGGTGGTACCACGGTTAATATCGTCCTTATCCAATGTAATGTTGGGTAAGGATTTTTTGCATTTACCGGGGAATAACAGGAAAGGCTTTTAAGAAAAGTGAGAAATCTGTAAATGATCAATCATAATAATAAAAAGGAGAATCTTAAAATGGGAATTTATGAAGAACTCGTTGCAAGAGGCCTGATCGCACAGGTAACAGACGAAGACAGGATCAAAGACCTGGTCAACAATGGAAAGGCTACATTCTACATCGGATTTGACCCGACAGCAGACAGCCTTCACGTAGGACATTTCATGGCACTGTGCCTGATGAAACGTTTGCAGGAAGCAGGAAACAAACCAATCGCACTGATCGGCGGAGGAACAGCTATGATCGGTGATCCATCCGGAAGAACAGATATGCGTCAGATGATGACACCGGAGACAATCCAGCATAACTGTGACTGCTTTAAGAAACAGATGAGCCGTTTCATCGATTTCTCAGATGGAAAAGCACTGATGGTTAATAACGCTGACTGGCTGATGGGATTGAACTACATCGAAGTATTACGTGAAGTCGGAGCACATTTCTCCGTTAACCGTATGCTGACAGCAGAGTGCTACAAGCAGAGAATGGAAAAAGGACTCAGCTTCCTTGAGTTCAACTACATGATCATGCAGGCATATGACTTCTATGAGTTATACCAGAAATACGGATGTAACCTTGAGTTTGGCGGGGACGACCAGTGGAGCAACATGCTTGCAGGTACAGAGCTGATCCGTCGTAAGCTTGGAAAAGACGCTTCTGCCATGACGATCACACTGCTTCTGAACTCAGAAGGTAAAAAGATGGGTAAGACACAGAGTGGTGCTGTATGGCTTGATCCGAACAAGACATCACCATTCGAATTCTATCAGTACTGGAGAAATGTCGCAGATGCAGATGTATTAAAATGTATCCGTATGCTGACATTCCTTCCATTAGAAGAGATCGACAAGATGGACAGTTGGGAAGGAGCACAGCTTAACACAGCAAAAGAGATCCTTGCATTCGAACTTACAAAACTGGTTCACGGTGAAGAAGAAGCTCAGAAAGCACAGGAGGCAGCAAAAGCATTATTCTCAACAGGTGCAGCAGCAGATATGCCAAAGACAGAACTGACAGAAGAAGACCTTACAGATGGAAATATCGATATCCTGACGATGTTAGTAAAATCAGGACTGACAGCTTCCAAGTCAGAAGCACGCCGTGCAGTACAGCAGGGCGGAGTATCTGTAGATGGTGAGAAGGTTACAGATGTATTCCAGACATTTGCAGGAGAAGCATTAAGCGGAGACGGTGTAGTCCTGAAAAAGGGTAAGAAAAACTTCCGCAAAGTGTTAGTAAAGTAGTATAATTATAAAAGAATATAGTAAAAATGCAGGCAGTGAATATTCACTGTCTGTAATTCTAAAAGAAAGACGATAAGGAGAATGTGAAAATGGCATTTAAAGAAGTAGCAATTGAAAGCCTGGAATTCAACCCGTTTACAAAGATTTCCAAAGAATGGATGCTGGTAACAGCAGGAGACGAGAAAAAGAGTAACACTATGACGGCAAGCTGGGGCGGTGTCGGAATCATGTGGGGAAAGAATATTGCAACGGCATATATCCGCCCACAGAGATATACGAAGAAATTCATGGATGAGACAGGTATGTACACACTTTCTTTCCTTTCGGAAGATTACAGAAAAGCACTGAGTGTATGCGGTTCTGTATCAGGAAAAGATGTAGAAGATAAATGGAAAGAAGCAGGACTTCATCCATATGCAGTAGACGGAACAACAGCAGTTGAAGAAGCAGACCTGATCTTCGTATGCAAGACACAGTATACACAGGATATGAAACCGGAATGTTTCGATGTTAAGGAAAATGATGAGAAATGGTATCCGTATAAGGATTATCATACGATGTATATGGGAGAAATCGTGAAAGTATTGAAGAAGTGCGAGTAATATTTCTACTTAATTCACTATAGCGTTAGATACACACGTAATAAAAGGTGGAAAGGTATTCCTTTCCACCTTTTATTACGGTTCGGGGATCTGGCTTAGTGAATATAAACGATCAGAATTTCAAATACTGTACACTATAAGGTTTTAATTCCAGTTGACCATTTAAAGTAACGGTTTCATCTGTCAGAAGATCTGTTGCTGTACCATTCAATTCACCGGCATTCGCAGTATAAGAATAATCAGCGGCATTGATCGCTACAATAACACGTTCTTTTTCTGAACAACGTTCGAATACTAGCTGATGGTTCTGAATTACCACATTTTTATAAGAACCATTGCAAAGAGCATCACTGTTCTGACGGATGTGAATCAATTTTTTTATGAATTCTGTCAGTTCATTTGGCTTTGGCTCTTCAAAGCATGGACGTAGCGCATAGTCATTGTCCGGCGCCTTTTCACCCGGTTCAGCCCATTCACTTCCATAATAAAGGCATGGGATACCCGGCATGCCAAGAAGAAGACCGTAAGCGAGTGGAATGTGTTTTTGGTTGGTTAATATGCTTGCAAGTCTTGTAACATCGTGGTTATCAACAAATGTCATAAGATGTTTGCCGCGGTAGATACACCACTGGTCACTTCCGAACTGACGATGCAGGGAATGTGCAATCTCGAACATATTCATGCAGTTGAAGCTGGAATAGAGTCCCTTGTAGCATTCATAGTTGGTACAGCTGTGAAGCATGTCGTCATTGACAATAATATTGTAATCTCCGAAGAGTACTTCACCGATCAATGCAAAATCAGGCTTTAATTCCTGTGTGTAAGAACGAAGACGTCTCATGAAGTTATGATCCAGACTGTATGCAACATCCAGACGCAGACCGTCGATGTCGAATTCATCAATCCAGAATTTCACACATTCCAGAAGATAATCTACGACGGCAGGATTCTGAAGATTTAATTTTACCAGTTCAAAATGACCTTCCCAGCCTTCATACCAGAATCCGTCATTGTAACAGCTGTTACCGTCAAAGCTGATGTGGAACCAGTCTTTATAAGGAGAATCCCATTTCTTTTCCTGTACATCCTTGAATGCCCAGAAACCTCGTCCGACATGATTGAATACACCGTCGAGAACGATCTTTACATTATGTCTGTGCAGATCCGCACAGACTTCTTTGAAATCTTCGTTCGTACCAAGTCTGCAGTCAATGCGTTTGAAATCTCTGGTATCATATCCATGATTATCAGATTCAAAGATTGGATTCAGAAGAATAGAATCTATCCCCAGACTTTCAAGATATTCCGACCATTCCATAAGTTTGCGGATACGCGGAACACATACACCATCATTGTGTACGGGAGCACCGCAGAATCCAATCGGATAAATCTGATAAAAAATACTGTTATAAGTCCACATTTCAAGTCCTTCCTTTCCGCGCCTGTTGCATCATCGTTCACAGCAGGCGGCTCACTACTTCATTATACCACATCCGAAACTTTAAGATGGTAAAATTTTTTCACGGTGCATAAACACCAGAAAGCATAAAAATAATAAGATACCTTTAAAAATACTGGAGATCGTAATACTCCACCAGATACCATTTAACCCAAGTGCAGTATGGACAAGAAACATTGCAAGTGGAATACGAAGGGCAGTAAATATAATGCTGATCACAGAAGGAGGTACGGTTTTACCATAACCGGAGAATGCTCCGGCAGTTGTGATCTCAAGGCTCATGAAAAGCTGGGATACACCCAGAATCCGCAGATAGTCAACTCCAAGTGGAAGCACTTTTTCCTCTGTAATAAATATCCGGAATATCGGAGCCGGACAGAAAATTAATAATAAGGTACAAAAGATACCCCAGACAAATACAACCTTCAGAGCACTGATATATCCATGGTAAATGCGTCCTTTTTTTCCGGCACCATGATTCTGAGAGGTGAAAGAATTGACCGCAGCAGCGAATCCGTCAGCCGTCATCCAGGAGATGGATTCAATCTGGGAGCCGACCTTTTGTACGGCAACAGCGGCATCGCCGTATCCGGCAACCAGACGTGCGATGATCATAGAGATACCGGTAAATAACATGCTTTGTATAGAAGTTGGCAGTCCGATCTTTATAATAGAAGCCAGGATAGGAAAGTCGGGCTTTTGCAGGTAACGGACATGCCGGAACAGTACAAGATCTCTTGCGGCAAACAAAAAGAACATTCCCGTAACGATCATCTGTGCGATCACTGTGGCAATTGCAGCACCGGTAACGCGCAGAACAGGAAATGGACCGATTCCGAATATCAAAAGTGGATCCAGGATAATATTGACAATCAGTCCGGTGGTCGTTGCCAGAAATACAGGACGGCTGTTGCCGATAGCAGTAAAAAGTCCGGTAAAAGTCTGGTTTAAAAATGAAAACAGGACAAGTCCGCAGGTAATCTGCAGATAATGGATGGCATCCTGAATGACCTGAAGCTGATTCAGATGAAAAAAATGAATCAAGGGTTTTGCTGCCAGGATACAGATGCTTCCATAGATGAGTCCAAGAAATAAAGTAAGTATGAGTGATTGCGCAGCATAGTCGGCAGCACAATTCCGGTCGGATGATCCGAGGGCATGACCGACATTTACCTGTCCACCCATCTTGGCAAGTGCGGCCAGTCCATTGGAAAGCCACATATACATGCCGGCAGCCCCCACAGATGCAACGGCAGAACTTCCGATACGACCGATCCAGATCATATCTGTCATATTGTATGCCATTTGGATCAGCGATGTAGCCATGATCGGGATGGCAAGTCTGGTAAGAGAAGACAGAACCGGTCCATTAACCAGATCAATTTTCTTTTGCATAATGTAAAATCCCCCTCAATGAAAAAATAAGATGTTCCTGTCGACGATTATAACATGGAAGTATATAGAAAGAAAGAGAGCGGAATGGTAAAAAAATGTGAAAAAATAGTTGACATACACGGCAGGGTATAATATAATAAGCAAGTATGACAAAAGGAGAAACAGTAAGAGGCCAAAGCCCCGGAATCTTGCTGATTCTGATATATTATCATGAAAATGTTAATGATTCACAGGAGGTAAACCACAATGAAAACTTATATGGCTAATCCAGATAAGATTGAAAGAAAATGGTATGTAGTTGACGCTTCGGAATATACATTAGGACGTTTAGCATCAGAAGTTGCTAAGGTTTTAAGAGGAAAGAACAAACCGGAGTTCACACCACACGTTGATACAGGCGATTATGTAATCGTTGTAAATGCAGAAAAGATTAATGTAACAGGTAAGAAACTGAATCAGAAGATTTATTACAATCACTCTGAATATGTAGGAGGAATGAAAGAAACTACATTAGCAGAGATGATGGCTAAGAAACCAGAGAAGGTTATCGAACTTGCTGTTAAGGGAATGCTTCCAAAGGGACCTTTAGGAAGATCTATGATCAAGAAACTTCACGTATACGCTGGACCAGAGCACGCTCAGCAGGCTCAGAAACCAGTTGAACTGAAATTCTAAGAAAGGTTAAAAGGAGGATTTTACAATGGCTACTGCAAAATTTTACGGAACAGGTAGAAGAAAAAAATCTGTTGCTAGAGTATATTTAGTACCAGGAACAGGTAAAATTACTATCAATAAAAGAGATATCGATGAGTATTTCGGACTTGAGACATTAAAGGTTGTTGTTCGCCAGCCATTAGCTGCAACAGACACAGAAGGAAAATTCGATGTAATCGTTAATGTTAAGGGTGGTGGATACACAGGACAGGCTGGAGCAATCCGTCACGGAATTTCCAGAGCACTTCTTGAAGCTGATGCTGAGTACAGACCAGTATTAAAGAGCGCTGGATACCTGACACGTGACCCACGTATGAAAGAACGTAAGAAATACGGTCTCAAAGCAGCTCGTAGAGCACCACAGTTCTCTAAACGTTAATTTATACAATTTATTCGAATATACAGAAGATACACAGCAGCCCCGGAAATGCAATGTTTCCGGGGTTTTTCTTTACTTTCATTACAATGTAGAATACGGAAAAACACGTGAATTATTGACAGTAAGTAACAAGTAACTAACAAGTAACTAACAAAAAGTGGGATTATAGAATAAAAGAAAAAGCAGGACAAAGAGAATGAAAGCCTTGTCCTGCTTTTCTTTGGAACGCTATGCGTTCGAAAAAAACTGCCAGTGGCAGGTTCTGTATGGTTAATTATTCCTGCAACAACTGTTTCTCAAAAACAGATAACAATTTATTAATTGTGAAGAAATAGCTCTTACATTCACTGCGTGTTTTCGCATCAACGTCAATATCTCCGAGGATAATAGACTTGGCAGCCTGCAAAGCTGCGAGAATGGTACGGAATTCGTCAGGTGTTATGTCGGTGTCGTGATTAATTAATTTTTTTGCTGCAGAAGTACAGCACTGATAAATGATTTCTGCCTGGCTTTCTGATTCTGCAAGATCAAGACCCGGCAGAATAGTAAGAGCATAAGCGGTTGCTTCTATGTCAGAATTATTAAAGGCATAGGAAATATGGCTCATAGTAAAACCTCCTTAAGTTTTTAAGAAAAGTATAACATAAAAAGAAGGAGCGCGCGAGAATATAAAGAAATAAACTGGATATTTGAATTATTAATTGTTATTTGAATTGCCATATAATAGCAGTTTAGGAGTTGCACAAATATGTGCATTTTTTGCGTGTCAAAACATCGGAAATGCGAAAAAAAAGCTATGTGACAAAGCTATAAGCACCGAGAATGTATGTGGTTTGTAGATGTGATTGGATAGGATAATAGAATGAAGGATAAAACGTACGAAAGAGACATTAATTTATATCAGGAGGAGAAGATTTATTGCGTAGATGGAAGTGAGCCTGGACAGAAGAACTATGAAAAGATCCGTTATGCAATAGGAGAAAATAATGCAGTTGGTTCAGTATCAGGATATCATGGATAAATTAAGCAGCGTGATGGAGAGATGGATGTAGTTTTCGCGAGAATGAAATGAAAGACTTATCAAAGAAAAAGGTTTACATTATTGATTATAATGTATACAATATAAAATGTAAGTACGAGGAAAAACTTTGATAAGGAGAATAAAAAATGCTTGGTTTAAAACCGATAAAAATGCTGCCTGCAAGAGAACGTGTAGCGGCGGCACTTAGAAAGGCGATTATTTCAAGACAGATCAAAGAGGGAGAAGTTTTAACTCTTGAAAGTACAGCTCAGGAACTGGGAGTATCGATCACTCCGGTCAGAGAAGCTTTCCAGATATTGGAAAGAGACGGGCTGATAGATTTGAAACAGAATAAGGGAGCTGTTGTTCTTGGAATTAATGAGACAACGCTCCGGGAGCATTTTCAGATCCGGGCGGCATTAGAAAGTGAAGCATGTGCCCTGTGTTGTAAGAATCATATTGATCTTAGCCGGATAGAACAGGTGTTGACTGTATCAAAAGAGATGATAGAAAAAGAAGATTATGAGAATTATTCGAAGCTGAATCAGTCTCTTCATATGGAAATCTGGACAGCAGCAGGTAATGAAAAACTGAAAAAAATGCTTTCGGAACTCTGGAGCGGATTGTCTCTGGGGGTAAAGATGACAGAAGCAGAATATGCTGTAAAATCATTAAAAGAGCATGAAGATATCATCGAAAGTATGAAAAAATATGACACAATGGAAGCCTGGAGAAAGATGCATCAGCACATAGAACGTAGTTGTGAAGATGTATTGGCAGAATTTCAGAAGTAATTATGCACAAAAAATAAAGGTAAAATTTATGTAAAACGTCGAACTTGTTATTTGTGATTGACAAGTCCGGCGTTTTTAATTATAGTTTGATTATGGATACATTATCATTTATAAATAATAAAAAATAAATGATAATAAATTAAAACAAAGGAGAGAGAACAAATGAGTAACAAGAATTTAATCGTGAACACTCCAGAACCTAAACCTGGTATACTGGAGCGCGCAGATCTGTTTGCTATTGCTGTGGGAATGGTAATTGGATCAGGAATGGTAACGTTGATCGGACCAGCCATGGCAATGACAGGATATTCCGTATGGCTTGCATATCTGACAGCCATTATTATGGGGTTTTTTATGGTATTTCCATATATTATCCTGGGAGGAACCATGCGTGTGGCCGGAGGACCTTACTCAATTGTAACAAATTTATCAGGTGTCAGTGCAGGAGGGCTGGTTGCGTATACGAAGCTTGTTACTCCGATCCTGAACAGCTCGTTCGCCCTGGCGTTAGGACTTTATGTGAATAACCTGCTTCCTGGAATCACGGTAAAAGCAATTGCGGTTGCAGGAATCTGTATTTTATTTGTACTGAATCTTCTTGGAATGGATATCTTTGCAAAAGTAAGTAAGATCTTATCGACCATTCTTTTGATTACAATGGTGCTGTATGTAATCTTCGGATTGACACAGATCAAACAGCCGATCTTCCAGTTCTCGGGAGATAAGATGTTTACAGGTGGTTTTAAAGGATTTATGTTGGCAGCTCTTCTTTTGATCAATTCAGCAAATGGATATTATAATATCCTCTGGTATGGAAAAGATGCGAAGAAAGCGACAAAGGATGTTCCGTTTGCAAGTATGGCATGTGTGCCATGTCTTCTGTTCATCTATGTAGGACTTGCAATGGTTACAGGTGGAGTCCTTCCACATGATGAGGTTGCCGGAGCACCGACAATCTTACCGGCAGCACAGGCAATTCTCCCAGGTGTTGTATATAAGATCTTCATGATCGGCGGACCGATTATGGCAATCATTACAACATTGAATGGAGTGTTTAATGATGTGCGTTATCCATTGGCACAGGCGGCAAAAGACGGATGGCTTCCAAAATTCATATTAAAAGAAAACAGATTTGGAGCCCCATATCTGATTTATACATATACATTGATTGTTGTCCTGATCCCGGTAGTAACGGATATGAGTATTGTAACAATAACAAATATTTTCCAGGTAATCACATTCTTTATGAATGTAACAGTAGTATATGCAATTTCAAGACTGCCAAAGAGATATCCACAGGCCTGGAAAAAGAATAAGTTTCATTTTTCAAATGGAGCACTGTATACATTCTGTACCGTTAGTATTATTATCTACACAGTTATATTTGTAAAAGGTATTTTCAGTATCGAAGCCGCTTATGCAGTAGCAGCGGTAGTAGTTATGATAGCGTTAATTCTGATTGGAGTTTATCTGACAAAGAAAGGTGGAATCCGTATCGAGACATCTCTTTGGGAGCCATCATTTAAGGAAGGGGAAAAATAAGCATGAAAGCAGCATATGTAAAACCAGGAGAACTTGGACTGAATCCGGAAAAGTTAACAGAGATGTTAAAAGAACTGGAAGAAACCGTGGAACTTCACAGCATTTCTGTAAGATTTGGTGGAAAAGTTATTCTGGAAGGAGCATGGGATCCATTTTCATTGGAAAAGTCGCAGATGATGCATTCGTTATCTAAGATAGGAACAAGCATCTGTCTTGGATTTGCATTAGATGAAGGCAGGATACATCTGGATGATAATCTGCTGGAGTATGTCGGAGATGAGCTGCCGGAAGAATATGATCCGGCACTGAAAGACCTGACTATTTATCATCTTCTGACCATGCAGGCAGGATCAAAAGAATGTTGTAACAATGTATGGTTTTCCAGGCTTGAAAAAGAATGGGAGACGAACTGGTTAAAACAGCCAAAGATTAGAGAAGATATCGGAAAAGCATTTCATTATGACTCTGGATGCAGTTATACACTTTCCAGAATTATAACGAAAGTTATGGGAAAGAATTGTCTGGCAATTATGCAGGAGCGTGTATTTGACAAGATGGGATTTGGCAAGATCAATTGGCTGACAAGTCCGGAAGGGCATAATACCGGAGGATGGGGAATGTACCTGACGGCCAATCAGATCTCAGCTTTGGCGCAGCTTCTAGTTCAGAAAGGAAAATGGAATGGTGAACAGCTGATACCGGAATGGTGGGTGGAAGAGATGAGTAAGATGCGTGTTGAGATACCAGAAGATAAGAAAAAAGCACTTACACATTATGCTTACCATATCAAGGCAGGAAAAGAGATTTTTGCAGCTGAGGGTGCATTTGGCCAATATCTTATTTGCTTCCGGGATTATCCGGTTGCAATTGGAATCACTGCAGGAGCTTCGGAATATCTGGCAGCAGATATTTGCCTGAAATATATAAAAGAAGCAATTCAGATTCCATGTGCGAAAGAAAAACTGGATGAGGCGCAGGAACAACTGGAAGAAAAAGTTGCACATCTGACACTTACGGAACCGGAAGGCGATAGAAAAGAAACGGATAAGGCAACAGAAAAACTTCTGGATAAGACAATTGTATTTACCGAAAATCCAAGACAGATAGAGTCGGCACAGATTTCAAAGTATGGTGATGAATTAAAGCTTGTATTGACTGTGGACGGCGAAAAGAAAGTCTTGTTTGCCGGATATAAAAACTGGAAATGCAATGATATGTATCCGAATGACTTTACCAGAAGATATCATGCTATATCTTATGCATTTGATGAGGATGCACTGTATATTTCGGTGGGACTTTTGAATACGTCTTATAGAGAAGAGTATTGTCTGTGGGTGAATTCGGAGGATGTAGTTGTAGGAACATGGAGACCGAATGTAACCTATCTTCCTGCAGAAGAAAATATGACCTGGAAATTCACCGGAACATTTGCATAATATCATAATCTCATAATCTCCAATATACCAACAATTCTGCTATGATGATATATAGAATCCCTGAAAGTAAAAGCTTTCAGGGATTTTTTGATGCCAAAGCATGCAGGAGAAGCTGCCGGTGGCAGGTTCTCTGTATATCGCAGGATATTTACAGAAAAATGTATTTGCGGTATGATAGAAAAAATGGGAAAAAGGAGTGGCTTATATGAATGAAATAATACTGGCGACGGAGCAGGATATCCCGGAACTCATGTCAATGATCCATGAGATCTATGATGCAATTCCAATCAAAGAATGGTTCTGTCTGAATGGGGATGAGGCAGTGACTAGTTACATGACAACGGGAGGATTTTCTTTAAAAGCGATGTGTGACGGAAAGCTTGCGGGCGTATTCATTGCACGTACAAGTGAACTTGGAAAAGAAAATATCGGATACGATCTGAAATACGATGAAGAACAGAGAAGACAAGTGGCACACATGGAGATAGCCATGGTAAGAAAAGAATACCGTGGACATGGCCTGCAGAAAATTATGATGGAAAAAGCGGAGCAGATATTAAAAAAGCAGGGATTCCACTATCTGCTTGGAACGGCGCATCCGGATAACGCAGCAAGTGTGAATACATTTCTGAAGTTAGGTTATAAGCAGGTGATGACGAAGGAAAAGTATGGCGGGATGAAGAGGAGCATTTTCTGTAAAGAGGTATAGGGGGGAGTGTCAAAAGTAAATCTTATTACCTGCGGATGCAGCCGGGTTGCAAAAGATTTGGATTACAAACGAAATGAATTTAGATAATGATTGAAAGACATCATGTTCCCCGCTATAATATACGAAGAACTTGCTAAAAATATAGAACAATCAGGGAGAAATATATGAGCATATTAAATGTTGAACATCTGACACATGGTTTTGGTGACAGAGCCATCTTCTCAGATGTTTCTTTTCGACTTTTAAAAGGAGAACATATCGGGCTTGTAGGAGCCAATGGAGAGGGTAAATCTACCTTTATGAATATCGTGACAGGAAAGCTTGTGCCGGATGAAGGAAAAGTAGAGTGGTCTAAGAATGTACATGCCGGATATCTGGATCAGCATGCAGTCCTGGAAAAGGGAATGACAATCCGTGATGTGTTAAAGTCAGCATTTGACCCACTGCTTCAAAAAGAGCAGAGGATGAATGAAATCTGTGATCTTCTCGGAACCGCAGACGAAGATGAGATGAACCATCTGATGGATGAACTTGGAACCATCCAGGATGAACTGACGTTACATGATTTTTATACCATCGATGCGAAAGTAGAAGAAGTGGCAAGGGCACTTGGGCTTCTGGATCTTGGACTGGACCGGGATGTTACCGACTTAAGTGGTGGACAGAGAACAAAAGTACTTCTGGCGAAACTTTTATTAGAGAAACCGGATATCCTGCTTCTTGACGAGCCGACCAACTATCTGGATGAAGAACATATCGCATGGCTGAAGCGTTATCTGCTGGATTATGAGAATGCATTTATCCTGATCTCACATGATATCCCGTTCTTAAATGAAGTGGTAAATATCATCTATCATATGGAAAATCAGGAACTGAACCGCTATGTCGGGGATTATGATCATTTCCAGGAAGTCTATGCAGTCAAAAAAGCACAGCTTGAGGCAGCGTACAGAAGACAGCAGCAGGAGATCAGCGAGCTGAAGGACTTTGTGGCACGTAATAAGGCACGTGTATCAACAAGAAATATGGCAATGTCCAGACAGAAAAAATTAGATAAGATGGATGTGATCGAGCTGGCAGCAGAAAAGCCGAAGCCGGAATTTCATTTCCGTTATGGAAGGACACCTGGAAAGATGTTATTCGAGACACATGATCTGGTGACAGGATATGATGAGCCGTTATCGAAGCCGCTTAATTTTAGTATGGAACGTGGTCAGAAGATCGCACTTGTCGGAACGAATGGAATCGGAAAGACTACCTTATTAAAAAGTATTCTGGGCCTGATCCCTTCTTTGTCCGGAAGCTGTGAACTGGGAGAAAATCTGGAAATCGGATATTTTGAACAGGAAGTAAAGGGAGAAAATAAGACAACCTGTATCGATGAGATCTGGCAGGAATTTCCTTCATTTACACAGTATGAAGTCCGTTCGGCACTTGCAAAATGCGGATTGACAACCAAGCATATCGAAAGTCAGGTAAGAGTATTAAGTGGTGGAGAGCAGGCGAAGGTAAGATTATGTAAGCTGATCAACCGTGACACGAATATCCTGCTTCTTGATGAGCCGACGAACCACCTGGATGTAGATGCGAAAGATTCGCTCAAGAAAGCACTGCAGGAGTATAAGGGAAGTATCCTGCTGATCTGCCACGAACCGGAATTTTATCAGGATGTGGTGAATGAAGTGTGGGATATGAGTAAGTGGACGACGAAAGTATTCTAAAGCATTTTTCATACACGTTCTAAAATGAAAAAACAATGGATTATGAAAAGAGATAAGCGCTGGATGATGAATTGCTGTGTGTCCGGAACGGAAGAGGCATATGAAAAAACTGGGGATGATATAGATGGAAGAAAAGAAACAAGAAAAGATGAAGTATCGTCTGGCAGAAGCGATGAAGACCTGCATGAAGACTATGCCGGTAGAGAAGATTACCGTAAAAGAAATCGTGGCAGAATGTGGTACGACCAGACAGACATTCTATCGGAATTTTCAGGATAAATATGATCTGATCAACTGGTACTTTGATAGAATCCTGCTGGAATCTTTTCAGCATATGGGCGAAGGAAAGACGGCTTATGAGGGACTGGTTAATAAGTTTCGTTATATAGAAGAGGAAAAACTGTTTTTTAAGGCAGCATTTCGCAATGATGACCAGAACTGCCTGCGGGATCATGATTTTCAGTTGATTCTCAAATTCTATGAAAATCAGATCCAAAGTAAGACAAAGCAGTCAATTCCGGAGAATTTACATTTTCAATTAGAAATGTATTGTCAGGGATCTGTATATATGACAACGCAGTGGGTACTTGGCGATATGAAGAAGCGCCCGGAAGAGATGGCAAAGAATCTGGTGGCGGCAATGCCGGCAGAGTTAGAAACACTATTTAAGAAATTGGAACTCCTGTAGCAGGGAGTTCTTTTTTGCATGAAGTTGAAATGAAAAGAAAATATATGTTGCAATGTTATGTAATTAACAAAAAATGATATGGTAATTTGTTGAAAAAGGTGCATAAAGTTACGAAAATAAAAAAGTGTAACGTGCATATGTTACAAAATGAACGGTTTGTAACTTACATTCTTGCGGAATAATTGTTAAAATAAAGACATAAAGAAACGGGATATGAAGAAATATTATAAGAAAGATTCATATCTAAATAATACAGATTATGTAAAAAGGAGTGTCAGTTACTATGGCAAACAGAATTAATTTAAACCAGACATCATTTCATGGAGCAGGAGCAATTCAGGAGATCGCAGCAGAAGTTAAAGTAAGAGGACTGAAAAAAGCGCTGGTATGTTCAGATCCTGACCTGATTAAATTCAATGTAACAACAAAGGTAACAAAAGTTTTGGATGATGCAGGACTGGAATACGAATTATATTCTGACATCAAACCAAATCCGACAATTCAGAATGTACAGCACGGAGTAGAAGCATTCAAAAAAGCAGGAGCAGATTACATTATTGCAATCGGTGGAGGATCTTCTATGGATACATCAAAAGCAATCGGTATCATCATTGCAAACCCGGAATTTGAAGATGTAAGAAGCCTGGAAGGCACAGCACCGACCAAGAATCCGTGTGTTCCGATTATCGCAGTACCAACAACAGCCGGAACAGCAGCAGAGGTAACTATCAACTACGTTATCACAGATGTAGAAAAGAAGAGAAAATTCGTCTGTGTAGATCCACACGATATGCCTGTTATCGCAGTTGTAGACCCGGAGATGATGTCTTCTATGCCAAAGGGACTGACAGCTTCTACCGGTATGGATGCCCTGACACATGCAATTGAAGGATATACAACAAAGGCTGCATGGGAGATGACAGATATGTTCCATCTGAAAGCCATCGAACTCATTTCCAGATCGCTTAGAAGTGCGGTTGCCAATGAAAAAGAAGGCCGTGAGGGAATGGCTCTTGGACAGTACATTGCAGGAATGGGATTCTCTAACGTAGGTCTTGGAATCGCACATTCTATGGCTCACACACTTGGAGCAGTATATGATACACCACATGGTGTTGCATGTGCTATGATGCTTCCAATCGTTATGGAATACAACGCAGACTGCACAGGCGAAAAATACAAAGAGATTGCAAAAGCAATGGGTGTAGAAGGTGTAGATGATATGTCTGTAGAAGAATACAGAAAAGCAGCAGTAGATGCAGTACGTAAATTATCTGTAGATGTAGGAATCCCTACAAAGCTTGAAGCATTAAAAGAAGAAGACCTTCAGTTCCTTGCAGAATCAGCTCATGCAGATGCATGCGCACCTGGTAATCCGAAAGATGCAAGTGTAGAAGACCTGAAAGAGCTGTTCAGAAAATTGATGTAATAGACAACGGTATAAATAATGCATAAAACAAAATCATCATAACTATAGGGAAGACTGACACGTTTGTAATGAGCGGGTCAGTCTTTTCTATCGCCATGTGTTCGGAAGGAGCTGCCAGTGGCAGGTCCTGTAGATGCCAAAGCATGTAAGAGAAGAAGCCAGATACCAAAGTATCGGGAAGGAGCGCCGGTGTCAGGTATTCTGTATCTGTGAACCGGGTGTAAAAGAAAATAAAGTATTGAAAAGGCTGATGGGTTTATTTATAATATGCTATGTTAGTTACGTATATAGTAAAGAATGTAAATGAATCGGTAACGGAGGAAAAAATGTCAGCATTATTTTTTGATATTGATGGAACAATTTTAAGTGATATTACACATGAGATACCGGAAAGTGCGCTGGAGGCATTGAAAAAAGCGCAGGAAAATGGACACAAAACATTTATCAATACCGGACGTACCGTGTGCAGTATTCCGCCGGTGATAAAGAATATACCATTTGACGGCTTCTTGTGTGGATGTGGGACACATCTGGTATATGGGGATGAAGTTATCTTTCATCATTCCATTCCATATGAAAGAGGGCGTGAGATCATTCAGTCGATGAAGAACTGTAAGGTAGAAGGATTCCTTGAGGGAACGGAAGATATCTATTATTCGAACCGTATATCCAGACTGGAGCCGGTCGAAAGCAGCAGAAGATATATGGCAGGACTTGGGCTTGGAAGAGAGCAGGCGATGGAAGAGACCGGATATAAGTATGATAAGATCCTGATCTACATAGATGAGATTGCAGACGGAGAACGTTTCTTTAAAGAAACAGGAGATGTACTTCAGCATATCGACCGTCTGGGCGGAGTCTATGAATGTATACAGAAAGGTTATTCCAAAGCGACGGCAATCGAGTGCGTCAAGAAAGAGCTGCACTTGTCAGATGATGATATCTATGCATTTGGAGACAGCAGTAATGACTTCGATATGATCAAGGCAGCAGGGCATGGTGTGATCATGGGAAAACACGACCCGGTACTGGATCCGTATGCGGAATATATTACAGATACTGTAGAACATGACGGACTTTATAAGGCAATGGAGCATTATGGACTGATATAACAGGATAGGAAAGGAAGTGCATTTTCGTGGGAGAGCAGTTAACGGAAAGTGATGTTAAAAAAATCAAAGAAGAGATTGAATACCGTAAGATTGTTGTTCGTAAGAAAGAGCTGGAAGCGGTAAAAGAAGCAAGAGCGCAGGGAGACTTAAGTGAGAATTTCGAATACAAAGCAGCAAAGCAGGATAAGAACCGCAACGAAAGCCGTATCCGTTATCTGGAAAGAATGCTGAAGAATGCTAAAATCGTATCGGATACATCAAAAGCAGACGAAGTGGGAATCAATAATACAGTGGAAGTATATTTTGAAGACGACGATGAGACAGAAACTTACCGCCTCGTGACAAGTATCCGGGGAAATTCACTTCAGGGACTGATCAGTATCGAATCGCCGCTTGGAAAAGCAATCCAGGGACATAAAGTCGGAGACCGCGTGCTTGTAAAGACGAACGGAAATGATGGATATTATATCGTAATAAAAAATATTGATAATACAACAGATGACAGCCACGATACATTGCGCAAATATTAAAAGAGTAGTATAATAGTGTTTGTCAATTGAACAGGGGAGTCCGTAAGCTGAGCGGGCTGAGAGTAGACTATAGATGTCTAGACCCATAAACCTGATTTGGATCATGCCAACGTAGGGAAGGGAAAAGTGCCGGCAGGGCAGGTGTATCTGAAAACAGGTATATCTGTCCTTTTTTGTGCGGGAGCATGAAATGCGAAGCAATCCGTGTATCATAGGGGTCAAAATACCTTTTAACTCCAACATTATGATATAGAGACAATGACAGAACAAGCAGGAATATTGAAACAGAGAAAAAATGTGACAGAAAAAATCAGGAATACACATATAACAGGAGGAAGAAAAATGTTAGGAAACTGTATCGAAAATGTAAGAAAGAATGTACCGCTGGTACATAATATCACCAACTATGTAACGGTTAATGACGTTGCAAATGTATTATTAGCCTGTGGAGGAAGCCCGATCATGTCAGATGAACCGGAAGATGTAAAAGATATCACTTCGATCTGCGGGGGGCTCAATATTAATATCGGAACATTGAATACACGTACGATCAGCGGTATGTTCGCTGCCGGCGAAAGAGCGAATGAACTGGGACATGTAACATTGTTAGATCCTGTCGGAGCGGGTGCAAGTGCACTGAGAACTAATACAGCAGTAGAACTGATGGAGAAGATCCGCTTTGATGTGATTCGTGGAAATATTTCGGAAATTAAGACACTGGCACAGGGAAGTGGAACGACGAAAGGTGTGGATGCAGACGTAGCAGATGCGGTGACTGAAGAGAACTTAGAGGAAGGAGTCGCATTTGCCAAAGCATTTGCAAAAAAGGCAGGTTGTATCGTGGCAATTACCGGAGCAATTGATCTTGTAAGTGACGGTGAGACCTGTTATGTCATCCGTAACGGGCGCCCGGAGATGGGAAAAATTACGGGAACAGGATGTCAGTTATCTGGAATGATGACCGCATTTTTAACAGCGAATCCGGACCGGAAGATTGAAGCAGCAGCTGCTGCAGTATGCACGATGGGTCTTGCAGGAGAAATCGGATGGAGCTACATGCAAAAGGGAGATGGAAATGCAACATACCGTAACCGTATCATCGATGCAATCTACAACATGGACAAAGAGACATTAGATCAAGGAGCAAAATATGAGATCAGATAATAATATGAAAACTAAGAATGTAAAAAAAGAGGATATGTTATTATATGCTGTAACAGACCGCCACTGGTTAAACGGTGAAACCTTATACAGTCAGGTGGAAAAGACGCTGGAAGGCGGCACAACATTTGTCCAGTTAAGAGAAAAGGAACTGGATGAGGAACATTTTCTGGAAGAGGCTAAGGAAATTAAAAAATTGTGTGCAAAATACAATGTACCATTTGTAATCAATGACAATGTAGAGATTGCGCTTGAAATGGATGCGGACGGAGTGCACGTAGGACAGAGCGATATGGAAGCAGGAGATGTCAGAGCAAAGCTTGGTCCGGATAAGATCATCGGAGTATCTGCGCAGACAGTAGAGCAGGCATTGCTTGCCCAGGAACGAGGGGCGGATTACCTTGGAGTCGGAGCGGTATTCCATACAGATTCGAAAGCGGATGCGGCGGATGTGGATCATGAGACATTAAAAGCCATCTGTGAAGCCGTAGATATACCGGTGATTGCAATCGGTGGAATCAGTAAAGATAATGTAGGGGAACTTGCAGGAAGCGGAATCTGTGGGATTGCAGTAATCAGTGCGATATTTGCAGAAAAAGATATTAAAGGTGCAACACAGGAACTTAAGAATCGCACGAAGAAGATGGTGGAAGCATGATAAAAGGAGCAATATTTGACGTAGATGGAACACTTTTAGATTCTATGGAAATATGGGAAGATGTAGCCATCCGTTACCTGAAAAGCATAGGTGTGGAGGCAGAGCCGGATCTTCCGGAGGTCATGTTTACAATGAGCCTTCCGGAAGGTGCGGCATATGTGAAGGAACATTATCGTCTGACACGGGAGACAGACGAGATCATACAGGGAGTTCTGGATATTATCCATAAGTATTATGAAGAGACCGCCCCACTAAAACCGGGGGTAACAAAGATTTTAGAAGAGTTGTCCGGGAAAGGGATACCGATGACAGTTGCTACCTCTAATAATAAGGAAGAAGTAGAAGCAGCGTTTAAAAGACTTGGAATCGCATCGTATTTTTCACGGATATTTACCTGCGAAGAAGTCGGTGCGGGAAAGACCAGACCGGATATCTATATGAAAGCAGCAGAATATATGGGAACCAGACCGGAAGAGACTGTGATATTCGAAGATGTACTGCATGCAATCCGTACGGCGAAAAAAGCAGGATTTCTTGCGGTGGGACTCTATGATGAAGCTAGTAAAGCAGATCAGGAAGCAATCGAAAAAGAAGCAGACTGGTATGCTAAGAGTATGGAAGGATTAGATATTATGGAATCACAGAAATTAAAAGTAGTACTTACAATCGCGGGAAGTGATTCAAGCGGAGGTGCCGGAATTCAGGCGGATATCAAGACGATGCAGGCAAACGGAGTGTATGCCATGAGTGCGGTTACGGCACTTACCGCTCAGAACACAACAGGTGTAACGGGAATCATGGAAGTAACACCGGAATTCCTGGGAAAACAATTAGATGCAGTGATGAAAGACATCCGTCCGGATGCAGTCAAGATCGGCATGGTATCGTCAGGGAAACTGATAAAAGTCATTGCAGAAAAGTTAAAAGAGTACCAGATAGAAAAGATTGTTGTAGATCCGGTTATGATAGCGACCAGCGGATCACGTCTGATCAGTGAAAATGCAATCGCTACCTTGCAGACTTATCTGCTTCCAATCGCAACCGTGATCACGCCGAATATTCCGGAAGCAGAAGTGCTTGCCGGTATGGAAATCGCATTTGAAAAGGATATGATAGAAGCAGCAAAAAAGATCAATGAAACCTATCACTGTGCGGTCCTTTGTAAAGGTGGTCACAGCTTAAATGATGCCAATGATTTATTGTATGAGAACCAAAATGCAACATGGTTCCATGGTAAACGGATCAACAATCCAAACACCCACGGAACCGGCTGTACCCTCTCAAGCGCCATCGCATCCAACCTGGCAAAAGGATATTCCCTGGAACAATCCATCGGACGCGCCAAAGTCTACATCAGCGGAGCACTGGAAGCCATGTTGGATCTCGGAGCGGGAAGCGGGCCGATGAACCATGGGTTTGATATTAAAAGTGAATTTGTTGTTTAATGAACCAGTGTATTAAACACCTTTAGCTTTCATCCTCTCCTCCCAAAGCTTATCCGCCATCTTCGTCCAGGCCTCGGCATAAGGCTTGCATTTGTCACAAAGATGATCAACATCCTCCGGTGACTGTGGATCGGTGGAATGTGCGCCGGTTTCTTTGACCATTTTTGGAAGACATTCCGGGTTCTCAAGCATTGGACATGGGCGCAGCATGTTGTCGTTGAATGGCTGGCCTTTTCTGTATGCCTGGAAGATCGGGCTCTTTAATGCATCCAGAAGACTGACTTCGTGGATATTCGCATTGGAATAATGGATGAATACACAAGGATCTACATCCCCGGCGGCATTGATATGAAGATAATAACGTCCGCCTGCGATACATCCACCGATGTATTCGGCATCATTTTGGAAGTCCAGACTGAAGATTGGTTTGGAACTTCTGAATGCACGGATGTGTTCGTATACGGCTTTTCTTTGTTCCGGGTTTGGCATCAGTTCCGGTGCGGCGTCATTTCCAACTGGCATGTAATGGAAGAACCAGATGAATAAAGCCCCGGCTTCGATGATCATATCGTAAAATTCTTCGCTTGTGATATCCTGGTAGTTTGCGCTTGTATAGCAGGTAGAAATACCAAATGGAAGATTGTGTTCTTTTAATAACTGCATGGCATGTTTTACTTTATCAAATACACCAGGACCACGGCGTCCGTCATTGGCTGTCTCGAATCCTTCCAGACTGATAGCAGGAACAAAGTTCTTGACGCGTAACATTTCCTGACAGAACTCTTCGTCAATTAAAGTTCCGTTTGTGAATGATAAGAATTCACAGTCCGGGTGGCGTTCGCAGATGGTAATGATATCTTTTTTGCGGACCATTGGTTCCCCGCCGGTGTAGATATACATATATGTACCAAGTTTCTTTCCTTGTGTTACGATATCGTCGATCGTATCCAGATCAAGATTCAATTTGTGTCCGTATTCTGCAGCCCAGCATCCGGTACAGTGCAGGTTACATGCGGAAGTAGGGTCTAAAAGAATGGTCCATGGAACATTACAGTCTTCTTTTTCTTCGGTTTCTTTCTGAAGGGCAGAACCTTTCAGAGAAGCATTTACAATAAAGTTTGTAAAGAAAGTCTTTCTTACGCCGGCATCCAGCTTCCATATTTTTTGTGCGAGCTGATACCAGTTACCTTTTTCGGCAATTCCCTGGCGGATCGCATTTCTCTGACCTTCATACCAGCCTTCCGGAGCAGCCTTATCGACAATACTCATAACTTTTGGAATATTTGTTTCAGGATCCTTATCCATATACTTAAGTGCTGCCTGAATAGCGGATGCAAAGGCGGCATTTTTTACAGTGTCTACAACGTTCATAGTATTACCTCCTCATTTACTGCATTATATTCTTCTTGCAGTTACCTTATATTATCTCTTTTGATTTTCAGATTCAAGCGAATGCGACACTAATCTGAAATTGTAGTATTTTTGACAAACATGTCGGAACATGTAATATTTAGCCTCAGATTTTAGTTACAAATGAAGGAAAATAATAGGAATATATACAAAAAAGATAGAAAAAGACCTGGTTCTATGTATTGTACTTATAAAAAAACGATATTTTTTAATTATACTTATAAAAAGGGGTGGAAAAATCAGCAGACATTATATATAATAAGAGAAGAAGTTCAAAAACCACATATGAAAAGGAGAGGTATTCATGGAAATGTTATCAATCGAGAAGGAACTGCAGGGCAATTCTTACCCGGGACGTGGCATTATTATTGGAAAGAGTGCAGATGGAACAAAGGCTGTAACAGCATATTTTATCATGGGCAGAAGTGAGAACAGCCGTAACCGTGTGTTTGTAGAAGAAGGAGAAGGCATCCGCACACAGGCATTTGACCCATCCAAACTGACAGACCCAAGTCTGATCATCTATGCACCTGTAAGAGTACTTGGCAATAAGACGATCGTGACCAACGGAGACCAGACGGATACTATCTACGAAGGCATGGACAAGCAGCTGACTTTTGAACAGTCACTCAGAAGCCGTGAATTTGAACCAGACGGACCGAACTATACACCTAGAATTTCTGGTGTTATGCATATTGAAAATGGAACTTATAACTACGCAATGTCTATCTTAAAGAGTAACAATGGTAATCCGGACAGCTGCAACCGCTACACATTTGCATACGAGAACCCGGCAGCAGGAGAAGGACATTTCATCCATACGTACAAATGCGACGGCAATCCGCTTCCAAGTTTTGAAGGCGAGCCGAAGCTGATTGGGATTCCAGATGATATGGATGCATTTGCGGATAGCTTATGGAGCAGTCTGAATGAAGATAACAAAGTATCTTTATTCGTACGTTATATTGATATTGCAACAGGTACATATGAGACTAAGATCATTAACAAGAACAAATAAACGTACAGGAAGCAATAGCATTTACAAAAATGAAAATATAATTCAAGAATAGAACCGGTAAAAAAGCCGATAAGGAGAATCGATTATGAACGAATTAGAACTGAAATATGGATGCAATCCAAACCAGAAACCTTCCAGAATCTTCATGGAAGACGGGAGTGAACTGCCAATCAAAGTTCTGAACGGAAGACCTGGATATATCAATTTTCTGGATGCTTTCAACGGATGGCAGCTGGTAAGTGAGTTGAAAAAAGCAACCGGACTTCCGGCCGCTACATCATTTAAACACGTATCTCCGGCAGGAGCTGCAGTTGGACTTCCGCTGAGTGATACACTTGCCAAGATCTACTGGGTAGATGATCTGGGAGAATTATCTCCACTTGCATCTGCATATGCAAGAGCAAGAGGCGCAGACCGTATGTCTTCATTTGGTGATTTTATCTCTCTTTCCGACGTGTGTGATGTAGACACAGCAAGACTGATCAAACGAGAGGTATCCGATGGTGTGATCGCACCTGGATATGAGCCGGAAGCTCTTGAAATCCTGAAAGAAAAGAAAAAAGGCAATTATAATGTAATCCAGATCGATCCTGATTATGTACCGGCACAGCTGGAGCGCAAGCAGGTGTTTGGAATTACATTCGAGCAGGGAAGAAATGAATTAAAGATTGATGATGATTTCTTCTCAGATATCGTAACAGAGAATAAAGAACTGACAGAGCAGGCTAAGATTGATCTGGCTATCTCCATGATCACATTAAAATATACACAGTCAAACTCTGTATGCTTCGTAAAAGACGGACAGGCAATCGGTATCGGTGCCGGACAGCAGTCCAGAATCCACTGTACACGTCTGGCCGGCGGTAAGGCAGATAACTGGTGGTTAAGACAGTCTCCGCAGGTTATGAATCTTCCATTTGTAGATGGAATCAGACGTGCAGACAGAGACAATGCGATCGATCTTTATATCGGAGAAGATTATATGGATGTGCTTGCTGACGATGCATGGCCGGCAATCTTCAAAGAAAAACCGGAAGTATTTACAAGAGAAGCTAAGAGAGAATGGCTTGACAAACTGACAGATGTAGCACTTGGATCCGATGCATTCTTCCCATTTGGGGATAATATTGAGCGTGCGCACAAGAGCGGTGTAAAATATATTGCACAGCCGGGTGGATCTGTACGTGATGATAATGTCATCGAGACATGTAACAAATACGATATGGTAATGTCATTTACAGGCATCCGTCTGTTCCATCATTAATTAGCATACTTCTGAAGTTAATATAAGAAGCAAGAAAGTTAACGTTCACAGACGGGAATTTTCTGAACTGAAAATTTTGTATGATACAGTAACGCAAGAAGCGGGAAGGTTACGACAGACGTAGCTTTCTCGTTTTTTTATACAAAAAGAAGAAAATGTATCCGTATTTATACGGTTTCTTTCTTCAAAAAATGCAGGAACTAAGATAGAATAGGAGAAAAGAAAGAAGGCGATAACATGTCAATTGTAGAAATACTGCTTGTATCTGTCGGATTATCCATCGATGTATTCGTGGCATCTGCCTATATAGGCGCAGGATTTTCAAAGATCAAATGGAAAAATCTGGTGTTGTTAAGTATATTATTCGGAGGAATCCAGCTTGGAGTACTGGTGCTTGGCAATCTGGTTACATTACTTCCACTGCTTTCCATTACAAGAACGCAGACTGCTGCAGACAGGTGGGAAGGACTGACGGTCCTTATATTTGCGGCACTAGGAATCTATATGATCATAAAAGGAATCAAAAAGAAAAAAGTCCTGGAACGCAGAAAAGATGATATTGAATGGAGCAAAACAGCGGTACTGGCGCTGGTGACGAGTGTGGATGCGTTCTTTGTCGGTATGGGACTTGGCTTTCTGGACACGGCGATGATCGAGGAGTCTCTTGTGTTATTTCCGGTAACTATTATAGAGTCGGTAATAGGAATCTTTGCAGGATACAGGCTTGGAATGAATGAGAACCGGCGTGCATACCTGATTGGCGGAGCACTTCTGCTTCTGGCCAGTTTTGATGTAATTCTCCACTATTATATGTAAAATATATAGCAATTTGATGGTAGATTTTTTTTGAAAAGAGATGCTATAATAGCATTCAAAAGAAATTCAGCAATAATATTAAGAGGAAAAGGTTATAGTATACAGGTGGGGAATACAGTTTTTGTAAGAATATATAAGAATATATCATAGAAAACTGCAACAGAAACTTGAAATAGATTAAGGTGATAAGATGGAGCGGAAAAGTGAGTTGACGAAAGCTCTTCTGGGCGAAAAGTTCAAAGAACTGGTTGCGAAAAAGGGCTTTGATAAACTGACAATTAAGATGATTACGGATGCGGCGGGAGTGATCCGGCCGACATTTTATAATTATTTTCAGGATAAATACGAAGTAATGGAATGGCTTCTGTGGGAAGATGTATTCAAAGAGGCGACAAGAATGATGGATAACGAAGAAGGAATGGAGTCTCTACGGTATCTGTTTCAAAGATTTGACGAAGATAAAATGTATTATGAAAAAGTCTTTGAAGTAACCGGACAGAATTCATTCGAAGAGATGCTGTATCAGCAGATACTGGATACGGAGAAGATCCTGGTAAAGCATCATCCGTTGAAGCATCTGAAAGATATGCCACATATTAGTGAAAAGCTCTTTCTGGAATTCCACGCAGTGTCACTTATGAATGGAATAAAATACTGGATAAAAAGAGAAAAAGACAATGTGTCGGCAGACGATGCACTGGAATTTTACAGATATATGATGGCACATTCGGTACTGGATCTTCTGGAAATGGGAACGAAAGAAAACAGGATAAAGAAAAAGTAAAGGGTTTCACTACACAGAGTGGAACCCTTTTCCTATAATTTCACTGGTGTTGGATATCAATAAGAACGCGCCAGTTGTATGTTCTTTGATAAAGTTACGAAGCTTGATCGCTTCATTAGGACTAAGTACGGTCAGGATGATGTATTTATCATCACCGGTAAATGCGCCCTGTGCAAGCACGATCGTAGCACCGCGCTGCAGGTCATTTTTAATAAAGTCACAGATCGGTTCCGGTTCGGAACAGACCACATGAAAATATTTGGAACGGTTCAAGCTTTCAATCAGGCTGTCGATCAGCGTGGATCTCATGGTAAGACCAAGCAGTGAGTAAAGACCTGTCTTGATGTCGAATACAAAGAAACCGGCCAGTGTGAACAGGATATCGGAAGCGAGAAGTCCCTTTCCGATGTCGACGCTGGTGTATTTCTTTAAAATCATGGCAATGACATCCGTTCCTCCGCTGGATGCTCCGATGTTAAAAAGAATTGCAGATCCAATAGCAGGAAGTACAATTGCAAAGACCAGTTCCAGAAGCGGTTCGTTTGTAAGTGGATGGCTCATTGGATAGATACGTTCCAGTCCGGACAGTGTGACAGACAGTAAGATACTGCTGTAGGCAGTCTGTGCGGCAAACTTTTTACCAAGAACGAAGAGTCCTACGATCAGAAGGAGCATATTCGCAATGAAGGAAAAATCACTGGCCGAAAGAGGAGTGAACTTGGCAACGAGTACCGCAAAACCGGTGATACC
>ERZ827037.776-NODE-776-length-39603-cov-12.316628_pt1 | contig 39603 bp, 31 predicted proteins | sample MGYA00519924_ERZ827037 | MGnify/ENA primary metagenome ERZ827037 (study PRJEB31778, sample SAMEA3449250) | human gut metagenome | biome: human gut; feature: human-associated habitat; material: faeces | place: United Kingdom | collected 2010/2012 ...
TTTTGCTCGGAAATAATGCTTATTTTTGCATGATTTTAGCGCGTTGTTATGGAGTTAAATAAAAAACATGGTTACCTTATTCAATGGTTGATAGGCGTTGGGGATTTGATCGTTTTGAATCTTCTTTTTTTTATTGTCTATTATGGGTTGAATAATTTATATACGTCTGCTATCGCCGAAAGTTTGCGTGAGGTGGTGCTTTTGTTGAATTTCTGTTATTTCTTCTCCCTCTATTTTGTCCCTTTGCAATTGCATATGTCCATTGTCTTTATTGACAAGATTGTGCAGAGGGCGTTCCTTTTGGTTACGATTATGACTTTCCTGTTTGCCACCTGCCTGATTTTCCTGAATGTCGGGGATGTGTTGGCGACTTTCCTGTTGATTTATTATGTTGTGACAATCGTTATATTTTCGTTGTGGCGTGTTATTGTACGTGTGACTTTGAAGATGTACCGACGGAAAGGATACAACTTTAAGAAGATCGTGATTGTCGGGGCCGGAAAGAATGGTATGGAACTGTATAAGGTGATGAAGGATGATCTGTCGTATGGTTTCAATATTCTGGGATTTTTTGATGATAACCTGTCCTTGAAATCTGTTCTGCCGAATTATTTAGGAATGACGAATGAGGTGGAAAGCTTTGTGCTGGCAAATGATGTGGATGAAATCTATTGTACTTTGCCGGGTACGAATGATGAAAAGATCGTACGCCTGCTGAATTTTGCAGAGAAACACATGATCCGCTTTTATATCGTGCCGGAATTCTATCGAAACTTGAAGAAGAGTCTTGTGATGGAGGTCTTGGAGTCCATTCCTTTAATGACTGTCCGCCGCGAGCCTTTGCAGGCGGCCTACAACCGGGCATTGAAACGTGCGTTTGATATTCTTTTTTCAACTGTAATTCTGGTGACTATATTCCCGATATTGTATATCGTGGTCGGTATCATGATCAAACTAAGTTCTCCGGGACCGATCTTGTTCAAGCAAAAGAGAACGGGATTGTATGGGCAGGATTTCAGGTGTTATAAGTTTCGCACGATGAAGGTGAACGCGCAGGCTGATTCCCTGCAGGCTGTGAAGGACGACCCGCGTAAGACAAAGGTCGGAGATTTTCTTCGCCGAACCAATCTGGATGAATTTCCCCAGTTTATTAATGTGCTGAGGGGAGAAATGTCGGTCGTAGGGCCGCGTCCCCATATGCTGAAACATACTGAGCAATACTCTGCGCTGATCGATAAGTATATGGTTCGCCACTTGGTTAAACCGGGTGTGACAGGTTGGGCGCAGGTGACAGGCTACAGAGGAGAAACGAAAACGTTGGAACAAATGGAAGGACGTGTGAAACGGGATGTCTGGTATATCGAGAATTGGTCTTTCTTCTTGGATCTTAAGATTATAGTCGTAACGGTTCTCAATATGTTCAAGGGGGAAAAGAACGCATATTAAGTATTAAATTGCACACTTTTTGTATATATGTGTAATTGGAAACTGAATTTATGTTATCTTTGTGCCCGATGGGAAGGATTATAGCAATTGATTATGGCCGGAAACGTACCGGTCTGGCGGTCACAGATACCTTGCAGATGATTGCAAACGGACTGACAACTGTGCCGAGCGGTGAACTGACAAAGTTTCTGGCTGATTATGTTTCACGCGAACCCGTTGAACGGTTTGTAGTCGGGCTTCCGAAGCAGATGAACAACGAACTTTCAGAAAATATGAAATACGTGGAGGCTTTTGTGGCACATCTGAAACGGACCATTCCGGATATTCCGGTAGAGTATTACGATGAACGGTTTACTTCCGTTTTGGCACATAAGGCAATGCTGGACGGAGGATTGAAGAAAAAGAAAAGGCAAGATAAAGGATTGGTGGACGAGATTAGTGCGGTTATTATCTTGCAGTCATATTTGGAAAATAAGAAATATCAGTTATAAAAGTTATGATTTTACCAGTATATTTATATGGACAGCCCGTACTGAGAAAAGAGGCTGAAGAGGTTCCGATGGACTATCCGGATCTGAAACAATTGGTAGCCAATATGTTTGAAACGATGTACAATGCCGATGGTGTGGGGCTGGCCGCTCCGCAGGTCGGTTTATCATTGCGTCTTTTGGTAATCGACGCAGACGTGATGGGGGATGATTTTCCCGAATGCAAGGGTTTCAAACGTGCGATGATCAATCCGGTTTTCCTTGAAAAAAGCGAAGAAGAGGTTTCGATGGAAGAAGGTTGCCTGAGTCTGCCGGGGGTGCATGAGAAAGTAGCCCGTTCGGTAAAAGTACGTGTGAAATATCTGGATGAAGACCTGAAAGAACATGAAGAGACGGTGGAGGGTTTTGCAGCCCGTGTCGTGCAGCATGAGTGTGAACACTTGGAAGGCCATGTATTCATAGATAATATTTCAGGAATCCGCCGTCAGTTGAATAAAAGCAAACTAAATAGTATTATTAAAGGTTCAGCCCGTTGCTCCTATAAAGCAAAAGCGGTTGGTAAGTAATAAGAACTCTATTAACTAATCAGTATGACAGATTTAAGTAAAAACATTCAGGCCCTCAGGGAAAAGAAAGCCGTCGTTGAGATGGGTGGAGGCGAAGCTGCTATCGAAAAGCAGATCGCGATGGGTAAATTGACTGCCCGTGATCGTATTCTATCCTTGTTGGACAAGAATTCTTTCCACGAATATGACCTGTTCGTGAAGCACGATGGTCGTGATTTCGGTATGGATAAGAAGGATTTACCAGGTGATGGTGTTGTTACAGGTACAGGTACGATCTTCGGTGCTCCGGTTTGTATCTATGCACAGGACTTTACGGTTGCCGGTGGTTCGCTGGGTTTGCAGCATGCACGTAAGATCACGAAGATCATGGATCATGCTCTGAAAATGAAATGTCCGATTATAGGTATCAACGACTCGGGCGGTGCACGTATCCAAGAAGGTGTAGGTGCATTGGCGGGTTATGGTGAAATATTCTATCGCAATACAATTGCTTCCGGTGTTATTCCTCAGATCTCGTTGATCTTGGGACCTTGTGCCGGTGGTGCCGTATATTCTCCGGCTCTGACAGACTTCGTATTTGTAGTAGAGAATATCTCCAAGATGTTTATTACAGGTCCGAATGTGATCAAGACCGTTTTGGGTGAAGATATTTCTATGGAAGACTTGGGTGGTGCACGCGTTCATGCGGAAACAACCGGTAACGCTCATTTCTATGCACAGAGCGAGCAAGAATGTTTCGAACAGGTGAAACGTTTGGTTAGCTTTATCCCTTGGAATAATCAGGAACGTGCGAAAGTGGCAGAGTCGAAGGAACCCGCTGCGGTAATGAACATCGAAGATGTGGTTCCGGCAGATCCGAAGCAGCCGTACGACGTTCGTAACGTGATCAAATGTATTGTGGACGATTCCGATTTCCTGGAAGTACAGGAGTTGTGGGCAGCCAACATCGTGATCGGTTTCGGCCGTATGGGCGGTGAAACTGTCGGTTTCGTTGCTAACCAGCCGATGGTATTGGCAGGTGTGTTGGATTGCGACAGTGCCGATAAGGCAGCACGTTTTATCCGTTTCTGCGATTCTTTCAATATTCCTATTATCACGTTGGAAGATATGCCGGGCTATTTGCCGGGCGTTGACCAGGAACATGCCGGTGTGATCCGTCACGGTGCAAAAGTATTGTATGCTTATTCCGAAGCGACAGTTCCCAAGATCACGGTTATCTTGCGTAAGGCTTATGGTGGCGGTTATATCGCCATGAACTCACGCCACTTAGGTGCGGACTTTATGTTTGCATGGCCGAGTGCGGAAATTGCGGTGATGGGACCGGAAGGAGCTGCCAATATTATCTTCCGCAAGGAGATCATGGAAGCCGAAGACCAAAATGCAATGCGCCAGGAAAAGGTGAAGGAATATATCGAGAAGTTTGCAAATCCTTATGTAGCTGCGTCCAAAGGGTTCATCGATTCTGTTATCGAGCCGAAAGAAACACGTTCATTGTTGCTTCACGCGCTTAAACTTTCTGTATTGAAAGAAGAATACAGACCGGCTAAGAAGCACGGATTGCCTCCGTTCTAATTAACGCCGTAAAAACTTTTGAATATGGAAAAGAAAGAGAAAGATAACGAATATGTGGATTTTGTAGTAACGGCCCGCAAATACAAGACGACGCTGACTGCAAAATATAAGAACCGTAAAATGTGGCATAAGCCCTTTGTCGGTGATGTGATTTCTCATCTTCCCGGAACGATCGTTAAAGTGGAGGTACAGCAAGGGCAGGAAGTCGAAGCCGGCCAGTTGCTTCTGATCCACCAGGCGATGAAGATGTACAACCGGGTGGTAGCTCCCGTTGCCGGAACGATTGTCGAACTGGGTGTAACGGAAGGTGATAAGATCCCAAAGGACTATTTGATGGTTAAGATTCAGCCGAAGTAAATAACTGAGGTAAGTAAATATAGAAAGCTTTCACACTGTTTTGCAGTCCGTGAAAGCTTTTTTTATAGATTGGTTTTAATGGCTAAGATTATTTACTTACTTTTGCGACCGATCAATGTTGAATATTTTTATAATAGATGAAGAAAGCGATTCTTTTATTTATATTCCAGCTGTGTTCGTTAGCCATGTTTGCACAAATTAATACGGATCGTGTGTTGACTATCGGGCGCAACGCCTTGTATTTTGAGGACTATGTTCTTTCGATACAATATTTCAATCAGGTTATCAAATCGAAACCCTGGTTGGCCGAACCGTATTTCTACCGTGCTGTGGCAAAAATCAATTTGGACGATTATAAAGGAGCTGAAGAAGACTGTACACTTTGTCTTGAGCGGAATCCTTTCCTGGTACAAGCATATTACGCACGTGGTATTGCCCGTCAGAGCCAGGAGAAATTTGACGAAGCAATAGAAGACTACAGGAAAGGTTTGGAGTTTAAGGCGGAAGACCGCCAGATGTTGGTGAATATGGCAGTAGCCAATATTCAGAAAAAAGATTTTAAGGAGGCCGAAAAGGTGTTTGATGAACTGATGGTGGCCCATCCCAAATATTCAATGAACTATCTGACGCGTGGTGCGATGTACACCGAGAAAGGCGATACGGTCAAAGCACTTGCCGACTATGATAAGGCGATCAGTATGGACCCCTACTATGCTCCCGCTTATGGCAACCGGGCGATCCTGCATTACCAGATGAACAATATGAAAGACGCGCTTGCCGATCTGAACGAGGCCATTCGTCTGAATACCCGTGAGAGCGGTTATTACATCAATAGAGGTCTGGTCCGGTATCAGTTAAAGGATTTGCGTGGTGCTATGGCTGATTATGATCAGGTGGTCAGCATGGACAGCCACAACCTGATTGCCCGCTTCAACCGAGGATTGCTTCGGGCACAGATCGGGGATAACAACCGGGCTATCGAAGATTTCGACGTTGTGATCGAGATTGAACCGGACAACTATATGGCTTATTATAACCGGGCGTTGTTGCGTTACGAGACGGGAGATTATCAAGGTTCCGTACATGATTTCGATGTCGTGTTGCGTCAGTATCCGAATTTTGTGGCCGGTTATTACAGCCGTGCGGAAGTGAAGCGGAAAATGCATGATGAGGTAGGAGCCGACCGCGACTACTGGACTGCCTATAATATGGAGCAGAAAAAGAAGAACGGGAATGCTTCGGGAAATGCGGTCGCTTCCCAAAATGGCAATAATACCGGTACGCAATCGGCCGATCCGGCATCAAAGGATGAAAATACGCGTGAACAGTCGGATAAGAATATCGATAAGTTCAACCGTCTTGTCGTGTATGATGAAGAAGAGGTACGTAAGACGAAGTATAACAGCGAAATTCGTGGACGTGTGCAGGACCGCAATGTGCGTGTGGATCTGGAACCGATGTTTGTCCTGACGTATTACGAAAAAGTCGATCCGGTAAAGAAGCTGGTTTATTATGATAAGATGGTGGAAGCTTACAATTCCCGTCTGGTACTGGAACGTAAGCTGCGTATCACAAATGAAGAAGCCGCTCTTACGGAAGACCAGGTTGCCGTACATTTTGCATCTATCGATAATTTTTCGGCTCGTGTAGTGAAGAATCCGAACGATGTGGATGCCTATTTCGGACGGGCTTTGGATTTTATGCTTGTACAGGACTTTACCGAAGCGATTAAGGATTATACAAAGGTGATCGAGTTGAATCCGGATTTTGCTATGGCTTATTTTAACCGGGCTGTTGTCCGGTATAAGCAACTTGACTATAATATGTCGCAGGCTGCCAGCTCACAAGACGATTTTTCTGCTATGAGCATGAACCTTAAGATGGGTAAGAATCCGACGGTTGTCCGTACTCCGGCAACATCTGATCCGGCTTCCGCATCCTTGAAAGACAATAAGCGGGCTTACGAGCATGAAATGATTACGAGGGATTATGACATGGTGATCAAATTGAATCCGGGCTTCGTATATGCTTATTTCAATCGTGGAAACCTGCGTTGTGCGCAACGCGACTTCCGTGCAGCCATCCAGGATTACAGCGAAGCGATCCAGCGTGATCCGGAATTTGCCGAGGCTTATTTCAATCGTGGTTTGGCACGCCTTTCGCAGGGAGATGCCAATCGGGGAATCGCCGATTTGAGCAAAGCCGGAGAGCTGGGTATCATCAATGCCTACAGCATTATCAAGCGTATGACAAGTAATTAACCCCCCCCCCTTATTGTAAAAAACATCTTGAAAATGACTTGAAACCCATCCGCCAAATGTTCTTCGGACAGTTGTTTACGGATCGAAAATAAGGCCTTTGGGAGGCCATTCCTGTGAGGTGCGCGGTTTTTTCTCCCGACGACCGTCTTCATCGCCATGAAGTCTGACTTTGTATAGAGTGAATCCGGCAGCCCGGAGCGATGAAGACGGTCGTCACGGCGATGAAGGTGGTCGTCGTGGAAATAAGGGTTCGATTCCCTTGAAAAGACCCTCCGGATCCGGGCAATATTCCTTTACCCTCTCCTTTGTTTTCCCAAATATTCAACTCACCGGCAGTTCCGGTTTTTCGAAGAGTAAGGGATATGGAGAATAAGATAGCCAAGTGCCATGCAATTTCTGCCAGTCCGGCGGCCCGTTTGCCGGTATGTTAGTGAAAGCGCTGTTTCGGTGGAAAAAAGACAGGCTGAGATTGTACTTGTTTTCCCTTGAAATAGAAAAAACAAGGGTTATTGTAAAAAACGGAGCTCTTGTCAAGATCGGTGTGAATTTTTTTCCGAGTCCCGTAATATCGAGAGGTGGGTGGTGGAAGGTGCAGAAGATGACATAACCGTATGAACGGATGAACTCGTTGTGCTTCGATCTTTTTCATGAATTCCGGCTTTAGCGGTTCTTTTTTCCATTGTAGAAATTTGTTATAAATCTTTTCATTCTTGCAGGCTTCAATCAGAAAAGCCGCCAATTCTTTCGGTGAACTGAAATTCCGTATATCCACAAAACAATTTTCTCCGGGGGCAAATGTCTCGATATTGGGTGCACCTAAATAGATAGGTACTGCACCAGCCAATAGTGAATCGTAGAATTTTTCCGTGACATAGTCGTTTGCACGACTGTTTTCAAATGCAATGACAAATTTGTACTGTCGATATAATTCCATTTTGCTGTCCTGCCCCGAATCTTTTTCCAATTTACAATTATTAAATAATTTCCCGTACGAATCGATCGAAATATATTGCATCAGTTCTTGCAAGTATTCCTGTCTTCCGCTTTGATTGAACGGGCTGGATATCATCATGCAAATATCCTTCTTTTCATGAAACGAAAATTCAGGCATTAAGATTAATTCTTTTCGATATTCATATCTATAATATGGATAAACGATATCTGCATCTTGGTGATATGACATTTTATAGTCGAAGACTTCCATAAATTCAGGGTCTTTCAAAAAATGATAGTTCTCTTCGCATTCCAGTGACCAGGCGACCCATTTCTGTCCTTCGGGTTTGTCAAGGTCTTCTTCCAATTCGTTACTTAAGTCGGGCAGATGGAAGACTACAAAATCCGCTGTTGACAGGAATTGCCGATCTGTCGTAATGATGCAATTTGCCGGAATTTTCTGTATAGGAATATCAAGCGGTTTATTCCACATTGTGTTAAAGATCAGAATTAGCTTTGTTTCGGGCGGTATTTCGTAAGTTAATTTTCTTATCCAATAGGAATTACGCCATTTCAGGTAGGACTTTAGTCCTTGTTTAGCCGTCTTATATTGATTGATACATGTATTTCTTGCGTCTGCCGTAAGTTTATTTTTTATAGCAAATAGTTGGTACAGATGGTGGGTAGGTAAAATGAATCGAGTGTCATGTATGTGTGCTAATGAAGAAAATGCAATTTTGTATAGCAGGTAGCTTCTTACATATAACTGGCTTTTAAGATTTTTATCATCAGAATCAAATCTATAATTTTCAGCCAAGCGGATCAACTGGTCAGCAATGAAAAATAGATCGTGTATTCTCTTTTCCCGGCGTAGAGAAGCCATAATCGATCCTTCCCGTTGCCTATAACCGTAGAAATCAATATTTGTGACAACGATCCGCCTGGCATAACAGAGTGCGATTGGCGTCCACAGTTCATCCTCATGCAGAACACTTTCAAAGCGGAGCTGATGGGAAAGAAGCCATTCCCTGCGATAGATGTAATTATACACCATTGGCGGATAGACATTTTGTTTCATTAATTCAGTGAAACAATATTTTCCATCTATAGTCTGCCCTATAAGGTTTTGCGGGATGGGTGCAAATGGATTGCCATTACTACCGTCCGGATAACAGAAAAGGGAGTTCCCCATTCCCATATCCGCATTTGCTTGTGAAGTTTGAAGGTATATATCAACAATTTGATCGCCAATGAGCCAATCATCACTATCGAGAAATGCAATATAGTTGCCTTCTGCAAGTTCTACCCCTCTGTTTCGTGTTGCAGATAATCCTGCATTCGTCTGATGGATTACATGTATATGGCTATAGTTTTCGGCATACTTATCTGCTATTCTGCCGGAGTTATCGGTTGAGCCATCATCAATCAGGATGATTTCAAAATTTGTCAAGGGAAGATGCAATACAGATTCGAGACATGCAGGCAGATATAGTTCCACATTATAAATGGGAATGATAAAAGATAGCACAGGCGTTTCGTGTTTCATGTTTTGATTTAATTAGATTGAACAAAAGTAAGGAATAAAGTTATTTTTTTCAAAAAGAAAATGTATATTTGGTGGAAGGAAATGTGATTTTTAACCGCAAAAACACTATTCTAATGAAAAATCTAACAAAAACACTGATCATGACCGTTTTGACTTTGATGTTTTTCGGCTTGTTCACTTGTCATCCTAAATCTGATCCTGCTATTTATCAGGCTGAAAGTTTCATGAATGTATATCCCGATAGTGCATTTCTGCTTTTGAAAAACATCCTTAAGCCGGAAAAACTATCAGCAGAAGAATATGCGACATGGTGTCTCCTGATGACACAGGCACGAGACAAAAATTATATGGAGCATACTTCAGATTCAATGATTAATGTGGCGGTGAAGTATTTTGAAAGACATAAAGACCCGAAACGTTTAGCCTGGTCGTATTATTATTCGGGAATAATCTCGAATGAATTAGGCGAACATGTTCAATCTCAATTAGCTTTCCTAAAGGCTCGGTCGGTTGCATTAGAAATAGATGAACCTAAATTGCTGGGACGGATTTATGAAAATCTGGGAAATTTATATGAACGGCAAGAATTGCAGGATTCGGTGTTGTTTTTTTATAATAAAGCATTGCTTTATTATCAGCAGGCGCAAGATTCTGTGGGTGTTGGAATCTCACTGCGTAATATAGGTCGATCATACCTTCATTTTGATTTGGATAGTGCTGAACGGTATTATCAAGAGTCACTACAATGGCTTCATAACAACCGATATATGAGAGCTTCCGTACTGAATGATCTTGGAATTTTATACAAACAAAGAGGTGAGAATGAATTGTCCTTACAATATATAAGACATTCGTTGGAGGTTTCAGGTTATGGCATACGATATATACATACCAGATATCTGAATATAGGTGAATTATATTTGCGAATGGGACAAAAAGACTCAGCATTGTATTATTTGGAACGCTGTTTGGCAGACGCGAATACCCGAACGGCCGCTTGCGCCTCTCTTTCTAAACTATATAGTCGTATCGGTGATTGGAAGATTGCTTGTACTTATCAGAACTGCTATATTGCCTATATTGATTCTGTTTATCAAAACCATAAAGCGGCAGAGCTGGCAATGCAGTCGGAACACTATGACAAAGAAAAAGCAATAGCAATCATGCAACAGCAGAATTTGAAATCTCGGTTTGTGCTGTTTCTGATTGTGGGTATCATAATCATGATATTGTTAGTAATATTATTGATTGTGAGTAAAAAAAGTAAGTCGAAAGCAGTCGACTTGCTGAAAGCATCACAGATCATAGCTTCTTTTAAACGGGACTATGTGGATGCGCAGGAACAAAAGATATTATTGGAAAATAATTATCGAACCGTTTGTGAAAAATTAAAATCTTTGAAAGAGAATGAGGCACAGAGGCAGGGACAATATACGAAATTAGAAAGGCAGAAAAAGGATTTGGAAGAACAATTAGCAGGTTACAAGAAAGAAATAGAAGATCAGTTGGAAAAAGAAAAGCAGAGCTTGAAATTGCAGTTAGTAAGCAAAGAAGAAGAGGTGGTTCATTTGAAAAAGCAAATAGAGCAAATGGAAAACTTGGAAAAGAATGTGGAGATTTTAAGGCAATATATATTAAAACAATCAAGTCTTTATAATCAAATCATTCCTCTCGTAGGAAAAAAACATACAGTAAAAGATCATAAGGTAAAAATAGCGGCAGAAGACTGGCAGATATTCTTTAATCAAATGGATACAGCATTTAGCGGCTTTGCCTCCAAACTGGAGGCAAAGTACCATTTAAAAGATGAATATCTGGGACTGGCTTGTCTGATTTTCCTAAATGTTAAGCCCTGCAATCTGCAAATCGTGTACAACATCAGTCTAAGTGGCATCAGTAACAAAAGAAAGAGTTTGGCTGTAATATTAGATGTGTCAATCGATGATTTGGATAATTATTTGAGGACGAAAGTAATATGAAAAACAAAATGTGTATAGATTTTGATGTTGTATGATGTGATGTTTTTTAATGCTGTGTCGTTTAAGTTGCTTATATTTATATGTTTATATTTATGCTGGTAATGATTTTTATATGATTGGGATTGGTTGAAAAGTGTATAAAATTGAGGAAAAAGTGAATAGGAACAGCATTCTTGTTTGGATATTTAACCCTTACTTTACAGGTGAAAACACAATATAAAAATAGTATAACCATGAAAACTACAATTAAAATTTTGATGTTGGTTGTTGGATTCTTTTTTGTGAGTGGAACTATATCTTATGCAGAAAACGATTCTACTGAACGCATTATTATTAAAGAATCACAAGATCAAGAACGAACCCGTTCCATTTGTCCAGTTGAAGCTTGGTATCAAGGGACGAATGTTTATATTTCTTTCCTTGATCAGCCGGTCATAGCAACAATCTCTATTACTAATATTCTGAATGGCGAGGTTACAACGAACGTCTACCAGTCTCCACAGACGGTTTTAATACCTGTATATGGTGGAAGCGGTGAATATCAAATAGAAGTTAGTTATGATTCAAAGAGTTTTGTTGGTCATTTTGAATTGAAATAAGATTTATTCATTATAGAGACAAGTTGCCATGAAACGTTTGCACATATTATATTTGTATATAGGAAAAGTGGAATCAATAGTTCTGCAAGTCCTTTCTACTCGTTGTTCTGTCCAGTTATGTCGTGCCGGAGAAGAAAACGGATTACAAAAGGATGGTTGGGATTTGGTAGTTCTTCAAGATGCCGTATACTGTTTATTGCAAACAAATTTCTGTCATAAATTGAAGAAATATCCGTGGCTGTTTGTTTCGACCCGTCCGGATATTCGGGGATATATGGCTCCTACCGCCGATTTGTTCGGTGTGGCCAATTTTTCCGGCATAAACCTGTCTTTGTGGGGAATTCCTGAAGAATTGCAACTTCGTTTGGATTATCCGGTAGAAAGGGCGGCAGACTGGTATTTTTATGAGCAGCAACCGGAAGTCTGCCGGATCGCCTATTGTCCGACCGGTAACAGTGTTCAGGAGAACGATTTCAAGTTGATATCTTTCGTCCAAAAGACGAATGCCGAAGTTACGATCGTCTCGGATCGTTATCGGGGAATGGCGGATGCATTCCCTCCGTTCGTCCGTGTCGTACCGGAGAAAGACCGTCTTGCTGTCTTCAAAAAATCCCATTTGGTTGTCGCTTCCGGGCGGGACACTGTCCGTGCCTTGGCTGTCTGCAAGCCTTGCGTTGTCTTGGGGGATTGCGGTTTGGGCGGATGGGTGACACCTGCCAATTATGAGCAACTTCGAAGTGTATCCTTTTCCGGCAGGAAAGGCGGTTGCTCCGGTGAATTTGTGCCGATGGACCTGTTGGAAACGGAGATTCGGAACGTATTCTCATCTGATTGCAAGGATGCGATGCTTGCCCTTCGTAAAAAGGTGCTTGCCGTGTACGGCATGGACCGCTTTTCCGCAGGTTTGACCGGTGAAATCGAGCGGATCATCGCTTTGTCTGCCCGGTTGAAGAGCCGGAAAGGACGGTTTGAACTGAAACCGTTCCAGTCTTCTGTATTCCATGTGGAGGAGTTGGATGGGAAAATGTATATTATGCGTGGTATGCAGTGTCTTGGCGAGATCGAGGAGGAAATGGTGGGATTGCTGAAACAATGCGACGGTACTGTGACGGTGTCGGATTTGATCGTCCGTAACGGCTATGAGCCGGAAGATGCCGTCATCCTTTGGGAAAATCTGCATGCTTTGTGGAAAGAGAAACTAATCCTGTTCGCGTTATGAAGCAGTTGCCTGATTTCGACCTGAGTATCGTGATGCCGTTCTATAAGCGTCTGGATGAGTTTAAACGGGTGTTCCCGTCTAAAGCGAAGTACTATGAACGCAACGGCATCGAGGTGGTGATTGTCGCCGATGAACCGACTGAGGAGCAAGGTCTCTTGGATTATATCCGAAGATATCCCTTTATCAATTGGAAAGTCGTGGTCAACGACGAGGATCATCCCTGGCGAAATCCGGCGAAAGCATTCAATGTCGGTATCCGGCAGGCTACGAAGCGGTATATTCTGGTGATGGATCCGGAGTTGGAGTTTTATACGGATGTGATTTACGAATTGCGTGAGAAGTTGGACTCTTATCCGGAACATTATGCCGTCGGTCAAGTCTTGTTCACGGGCATTAGTGAGGAGATAGATGAAGAAACGCTGCATAAACATGACCGTGAACTGATTCCATACGGGAGCATCATGGCGAAGAAGGAATATTTCGAACGGATCAGCGGTTATAGCGAACATTATACCGAATGGGGCGGTGAAGACGATCACCTAAGAAAACGTTTGGAATTGGCAGGTATCCGCCGTTTGTTTTTTCCGGATTCGGTGTTGGTTCACCGAGAAGATATGAGGAAGCGGACCATTTCCCGCAACGAGCAGCGGGCGCGGATTCCCCGCGATGTCCTGTCCGAAATGCTTTTGCCCGTGGAGATCGGGGTAAACGGAGAAGATTGGGGTATGGATTTCAGCCGTGTCGCATACGACTGGCGAGATCATCCTTTTGCAAAGGAGCAGTGCCGGGAATATCTTTCGACATTGAAGCAGTTCGATATTCCATCTGACGAGGTCTTTGAAAAGTCTTATCCATTGATAGCTTTGATCCCTACCTATAATGAGTCGGAACGGATCGTCGATTGCCTTCGGAGCGTGGAGAAATATTGTGATGGCATTATCCTTTTGGATGATGACAGCCGGGACGATACGTATTCCATTGCCCGTTCGGAGAAGTTATTGTTGAAAGCGAAGAAAGTCCGTACGGAGTTCAACGACAAGCAGAACCGGAACATATTGCTGGATATCGCTTCGTTCTTCAAGGCCGAATGGTTTATCTTCATAGATGCGGACGAACGTTTTGACGATCGGTTTGTGGACTTGCGTGATGTGATGAAAAGGGATGATGTTGATACGGTCGGGGTTTGGATTGCGAATTTGTGGGATAGTATAAGTACTTATAGGTTTGATATTTTAGATCAAAATCCATATTCAGAGAATGGATTATGGTTTAGATGGAGAATGTTCCGAAATAAAGGAAGAATGCAAATAGACTTCTCTTATAATCTTCATTTTATGGCGACTCCTTATCGAAAGAATGAATATAAAAGTAGAACATTGCTTTTTCATTTAGGGTATTTGGATAGAACTAAAAGAAATGTTAAATTTAACTTTTATCAGAAGGAAGATGAAATTAAATTGTTGAATTATGATTATCTAATAGAAACAGATTGTATGTTAAAAAAAATAATAGATATTTATCTTTAATGATATAGATAAATGATATATCACTAGTTTTATTGTTTAACTTGAAAATAAAAAAATTATGAGCCAGAAAAAGAAACGATTAGGCACGTTAAATCTGAAGAGTATGGATGTTAAATCCATGAGCAATTTGAAGGGAAAAGATAGTGCTTCATTTGAGAGAAGTTGGACCAGTACTGTGACTTTTTCTATGGAAGTAGAAGCAAGTTATGAAACTGAATCTTACACTGAATTTTATCATTAAATTTAGTACATACAACAAGTGGTGTAACTATACCACTTGTTGTAATATAATTTAAATTTATTATTATGATTTTACTTTTGGGTTCAAAAGATGATGCTTTTACGAGTTATGTAGCTGAATGGCTTTCATATTTAAATCAAGATTATATTGTTTTTTTAGGCGAGGAAGATATTAAAGTGTTGAGCTTTAATAGACAGGAGTCAAAATTAAGAATAAAGTATTATGATCGAGAAATTGATCTGTTTGAAGTAGATTCTGTTTTGAGCCGTAGATCTGGTCTCAAAACGATAAATTATACAACTTCCAATAAAATACCCAATCTCTCAATTGAAGTAAGTGATCTTTCGATCTTTCATGTGAATCAAGAAGCATTAAAAATGACAGAGTATATCCATTTTTTATTGCAGAGAAATTGTAAAAAAATAATAGGTGGATTTTCTCATAATATGGTTAATAAACTTATTGTTTTAGAGTATGCAAAAGAAATAGGATTAGATATACCAATATATTCTGTTTTATCTACGAAGAGTGAATTGTATAAGTTCTATATAGATGCTAGAAGTAAAGAACAGAATATAATTACAAAACCTATGGCTGAAGGTGTATATGCTTTTAGTGAAAATTTTGGTTATTATTCATATGTGGAACGTGTAAAGGAAAAAGATTTTAAAACTATTCCTGATAAATTTTTTCCTTCTTTTTTTCAAGTAGAAATAAAGAAGAAATATGAAGTAAGAGTATTTTATTTGAATGGTAAATGCTATTCTATGGCTATCCTATCACAAGATAGTGTTTATACCGAAACAGACTTTAGAAAACCTATTTTGAATAATCATATTAATAGAAAAGTACCTTATATATTGCCTAAATTTATTGAGGATAAAATTGGTTTATTGATGGATAAAATGTTACTTAATACTGGATCTTTGGATCTTATTGTTAGTTCTGATGATAAATACTATTTTCTTGAAATTAATCCTGTTGGACAGATTCTTATGACATCCGTACCGTGTAATTATTATTTAGATAAAAAAGTTGCTTTATCTTTAATAAATAATTGAATATGAAAGTTAGAAAAGTTCGTATATCTAAAAGAAAATTAGAGAATTTGCCAGTCTTTTTTGCTTATGTTATATCTAATAAGCAATTAAAAGGTAAACCTTTTTATCATTTTAATGATTCATTAAAAGTATATCAAGATTATATTTGTCCATTGACTCCAATTTCTAAATTGTAAATTATGTTGATTGATTGTAATAAGGATAGGTATTTTATGATTTATGCTGATTGTTTTTTGACAAAAGGTGTAAATAGATCTTCTATTTTGGATGTAACAAATGGAAAATTATATCTTATTAATGCAGATTATAATGATATAATTGATTTATTACCAATGTATCGTATTGGAGATATTATAGACTATATAGATAATGATGATGTTGTTAATTTTAATGAATTTATCGTTGAAATGATTCGTATAGGTATTGGATGTTTTGTTGATGATCCATCGTGTTTTCCAAAAATTAAAGAAGAATGGGATTCGCCATCTAATATACTTGACGCTGTTGTTGATATACGAGAGATATTTCACGATTTTGGAAAAATTATTATACAATTGAATTCTTTGAGATGTAAATTTCTTCAAATCCGTTCATATAGATTATTGTCAAAAGAGGAGTTGTATAAGATAGTATCTCATATAAAAGGTAGTTCTATTTTGTATGTAGAAATTGTCTTAAAATATGATGAGTGCTTTATTAAAACTGTTTTTGATTTCGTAGAAAAATATACATTTTTGAATTTTATTCTGCATTCTTCTCCTAAATACTTATTAGCAGAAAAGAAAAATAATAGGATATCTTTTATACCTTATTCTATAAATTCATCTAATGATTGTGGTAGAATTATTAAAAGAAATTTTTCAAATATAACAATTGAGTCATATATGGAGAATTTATTGTATAATTCCTGTTTAAATAGGAAAATTTCAGTTGATGAATTCGGTATGATAAAAAATTGTCCTTCAATGGTTGATGATTATGGGAATATATCTGATACATCTCTTGTGGATGTTTGCAAAATGGAAAGATTTAAAAGAATGTGGTATATAAAGAAAACGGATATAAAAATCTGTAATATGTGCGAATATAGATGTGTTTGTTCGGATTGTAGAGCTTTTATTTCTGATAAAAATGATTTGTATTCTAAACCTTTAAAATGCAAGTATAATCCTTATAAATAAGTTTAATATGAAAATAGTATTGATTTTATTGTTGTTTATTGTTATGTGTAATAATCTACAGGCTCAAATTGATGATAGCGATAAATTGTTGTTAGATAAAAAATTGCAGAATGTACTAAATTCTGATCAACAAATAAGAAAAGAGGCTATTGCGATATTTCACTCAGCAGTAGATATTGAAAAAAAAATAGAGTTTCAGCATCGATTAGATTCTGTGGATCAGGCTAATCAACAATTTGTTTTTGCTGTATTGGATTCACAGGGATGGCCATCGGGTTTGTCTGCTGTTGCGAATCAAGCTATATTTTTAGTGATAGATCATGCTAAATTAGAGGATCAAAAGAAATATTTACCATTGGTAAAAGAACAATCTAGTAATGGTATTTTGGATAAATCTGCTTATGCAACATTGTATGATAGAGTACAGATGCACTCTGGTAAAAAGCAAATATACGGAACACAGACTATTTTACAAAATAGAGGTCAAGAAGGAGATGTCTTACTTATTTGGCCTATTCAAGATTCAGAAAAAATAGATAGTTTGCGGCAAAGTGTAAATCTACCTCCATTGAATGATTATGTGAAAGTAGTTTCTTCAATGTATGGAAAAAAGTGTTATTGGGATAAATCTTTAGAGGTAAAAGATATTAGATTTAATGGAAAATAATTCAAGCATTATCTAGTTCATTTGAACACTGTAAAGAAATAGTAGAAGAGTTGTTGGAAAAAGTTATTTCTTCCTTATCTTTGAATATCCCATTTCGATTTGATGAAGGTATATTAGGGAAGTGGGGTTGTTTTCTTAATTGAGAAATGAATTTATAGGATCGATGATAGTAATCTTACGTTATAGCAGTTCGTTTAAAAGAATAAATTTATCATGGAGAAATATCTTTTGAAAACAAATAGTATTCAAATGTCAATACCTTTTTTTAAAATAGCATTGCGTAACATACGGAAGAATTTTGTTCAGTCGTTTGTCGGTATCTGGGGCTTGGTTTTTGGCTTGCTCTGTTTTGTCCCTGCACTTTACTGGTTGAGGTACGAAGTATCGTATGATTGTTTTTATCCGGACTCGGATCGTATTTATCGCATATATTCTTATGATAAACAGAGCGGAAAGACAAATGATTTGGTTTCAGGCATTTTAAATCGTGAATTACATGATCGGCTTCCGGCAATGCAGCACACGACTGTGTTTTTCGTAGAGACCAATCATTGTAGCGCAGGGAATGTGCCATACGTTTCGTTGCGGACTGTATTTACGGACAGTACTTTTTTTTCAGTGTTTCCACAAACGGTACTTGCTGGTAATAGCGTGCAGCCTTTGCCGGTTGCCAATAATATGGCACTGACAGAGTCTATGGCTGTACGCTTGTTCGGGAGTGTCCAAGCTGCTATCGGACAAGGGGTGAAAAGCCAGGATTTGGATGAGTCTTATACTGTGACAGCTGTAGTAAAAGATCCTCCGGTGAATACGAACGTGCCGTTTGATGCACTTTTGTTTCATTCGCAGGTTGAGATGCAAAAAAACTTTGTAGATGAATCCGGACAGGCGATATGGGCATTTGCCATGTTGCAGATGTACGTGAAATTACCTCCTCATATGGTTGTCAAGCCTCTTCTGTCGGAACTTCGGGAATATCCGTCCGTCCATCTGGCTAATGAGAATGTGGAATTGTGTATGTTGCCGATTGGGGATGTTCGCTATATGCTGAACAGAGATACGCCGTTTACCTTGAATTTTATTCATCTTTTCGTGATTTCGGGTTTGTTGTTGCTGGGGTGTGCCTTGTTTAACTTTCTGAGTCTTCATACCGGGATGTTCCGTCAACGCATTCGTGAATTCCGGCTACGAGCCGTAAATGGAGCAACGCGGTCGGAGCTTATCCGGCAGATGTTGGCAGAGCAGACTTATGTACTTCTGGTGGTATTACTGCTCGCCGCTTTCCTTGTTATAACCGTATGTCCGATATTTTCTCGTTTCTTGGGACTTAAAGTAGAGTTAGGTTACCTGATAAGACTTTTAGCTATTTGTGGGGCTGGAGTTCTGGGGGTTGTCTGGATTGCAGGTTTCTTTTTTTTCGATCGATTGAGCCGATCGGCCTTGTTTTTTCGATCGAAGGCGATCGTATCGGGCCATTTGGCGTTGCAGTCGTGGGGTGTTATTTTGCAACTAGTGGTGAGTATTGTGTTCATTATAGTGACATCGGTGGTATTGCTGCAAATGCGGTTTATCGGACATAAGGATTTAGGATTCGATCGAGAGGGACTTATTTATTTGTCCGGTATATCTCCCTTTCGAATCGGAGAGACCCGGATGGCATTGAAAGATTGTCTGGATGCGATACCGCAAATAGAGAATGTCTCCGAAACGGATTTGGTAGTCCAGCATAATTTAGATCCCTTTAAGACTACTGCCGATGTGGTATGGCCGGGTAAACAGCCGTCTGAAAAAAAGATGTTTAATTTCGTAATGACAGATCCCGGATTTGCTGAAACTTTCCAAATTGGAATGAAAGAAGGCCGGTGGTTTGAGGAGGGAGATCAAGGGAAGATTATTCTGAATGAAGAGGCTGCCCGGGTGATGGGACTTGATGAACCGATAAGCAGTGTGGTTCGATTGACATTGAACGAAACGAAGGATTATAGTGTTGTGGGTGTAGTACGTGACTTCCATACCTTATCGTTCCGTAATCGGATTCAACCGATGCTTTTTGTATTGTCGGACAATCCGGCCGGTTCTCTATACATGCGTGTCACGCCCGGTATGGAGCAAGAGGTGATTCGCCAATTGAACCAGCGGTTATCAGCAGTTGATGCCTCTTTTTGGGATGTCCATCCGCTTGAAGTAAGTGAGTTATATGACAGGCTGAACGATTCGGAACAGACCGGCCTGAAACTTCTTTTCGTGCTTTCGGTCGTTTGTCTGTTGATTTCCGTTTTTGGTGTTTATGCTGTTGCAACGGCGACAATGAAGCGTCGTCGCAAAGAGATAGCCATTCGTAAGGTGGTTGGAGCAGACACGGGAGATATTATTTATCTGTTTTTCCGTCATTATATTTTGCAAGTGGTTGTAGCTGGTATTATCGGGATTCCGATCGCGTATGCAATTATGAACAGTTGGCTGCAAGGGTATGCATATCGGACGGATCTTCCGGGATGGTTGTTCGTGGGAATCTTTGCAGGGATTGTCGTGGTTGTACTATTGACAGTTTGGGGACAAATTAAGCGGGCCGCTGACAGCAATCCAGCTGAGGTCGTGAAGTGTGAATAGAGGATAATGTAAAATTGATGGAATTTTTAAATATTCGTAAATGCCGTGATAGGGCAGTTTGGTTGGCTTTGACCGGTGAAGTCGTGAACCTTTCGGAACCCTTATTTTTTTATCGGTGGCATCCGAAACAGATATCTCAGCGATATCGGAAAGAGCAAGCGGAGTATGCGCGGGAAATACGTGCCCATTACCAAAAAGACTTTATTGACTATTTCAGAAGAGACGGACAAAAAAGTGTTGAATGGCCGGATATTGCTTATCCGGATATGGGGATGGTGATTGCATATTACACCTATGGCATTTATAGTGAGAATAGTAAATATGGCCAAATAGCAGAGCAAAAACTGGACCGAATTGTTTCTTCTTTGTCGTTGGATATGCCGTTTCGGTTGAAAGATGGAATTTTGGGAATTGCTTGCGGTATCGTTTATTTGCTTCGTAACGGTTTTATAGAAGGGGACGAAGATGAGATTTTAGCAGAAGTCGATGAATTGTTTTTCCGGAACTTGGTTTGTCTGACAGATGAAAGTGTGGTCGATTGGTATGGTTGGCTTTATTATTCCCGGTTGCGTTTGTCTTATAAGACTCTGGAGGAGCGTGGGCTGCAGGGGATTATATTTCAACAAAATTTTATCTATCTGTTAGATTGTTTGGCTAGGAGTATGCAGAAAGGAACTTGTCTGGACGAAAGAATGCGGTCGGAGGTCGAATGGTTTCATGCGCATAAGATTTGTCCGGTAACAACAGAAAAAATCTTGGCTTTTCGGAAATCTGAAGACCAGAGTGATCCGGCTGTTCCGATAGCGTCTGCTTCTGTTTCGTTTTTGATTCCGCTTCGTGTGGATTCGGAAGAGCGTGTTCGAAATTTGGATCTGTTGTTGGCTGAATTGACCCAAATCGAAAATGCTACTATCTGGATATTGGAAGCGGATCGGACTTCAAGTTACAAGCTAAAAGTTCCAGCTTCGAATATCCATTATACTTTTGTAGAAGATCGGGATCCTGTTTTTCACCGGACGAAATATCTGAATCGGTTGTTGCGGGAAGCGGATTCAGATATTGTGGGTATTTGGGATACGGATGTGGTGATTCGAAAAACGCAAATTAGTGAAGCTGTAGAGGCAGTAAAAATGGGACGTGCAGTAATGAGTTTCCCTTATGACGGGCGTTTTTATATGTTGTCTTCCGATCTGTCGGATGTTTATTGTAATGAAAGATCGTTTGAGAGTTTGGAAAATAATATTGGACAGCATAATTTAGTGCACGGCCCTCATTCTGTCGGTGGAGCTTTCCTTGTGAATCGAAAAGTTTATTTGGAAGCCGGTGGCGAGAATGAGTGTTTTTATGGTTGGGGACCGGAAGATGCGGAGCGGGTAAAGCGGATGGAAGTATTGGGGTTACCTGTTTGTCGGGCAAATGGATCGTTATTCCATCTATATCATCCTCGGGGAAAGAATTCTTGGTATCAGAATAAAGAAATAGAGAAAAGAAATCGTTTGGAGTTTTTAAAAGTATGCGGGATGACGCGAGAGGAACTGCAGGAGTATGTGCGGACATGGAAGATACAAGCGGCATTTAAGAATGATGGTATTTCAAATGGTTCTATGCCGGACGAGAGGAGAAAAATCTTTTTCTGTATTGACAGTTTGGGATGTGGTGGGGCGGAACGTTTGCTAATCGATATTTTAAGACGTTTGGATTATAACCGGTTTGATGTAAGTTTATTCGTATTGAGCAATATCGGAGAATATATTGCCGATATACCTGAACAGGTGAAATGGTGTACTTCTTTTTCGGTGGGACGGTTTGGAGAACTTTTAAACGACAGGTATGATGTTGAAGTCGCATTTTTGGAAGGCCTTGCCGTAAAATATATAGCAGGCAGAGACAGTAATGCTGTCAAGATAGCATGGATTCATACAAATATGGAGCGTTTCAATTGGCCGCGTCGGTTTTATAATACTGACGAAGAGGAGTGCGGAAGTTACGCAAAGATGGATAAGTTGGTCTTTGTATCGAACGACAGTTTAAACGGGTTTAAGAGATTGTTTCCTTCTGCGGATAATGAAAAGAGCGTTATTCATAATCTGATAGACACTTCGGCTATTGTTGAAAAATCTTTAAAGAAAGCGATATCGAAAACAAAGTTTACGATTTGCAGCATTGGTCGTTTGTCCGAAGTAAAAGGACATGAACTATTATTAAGCGTTATATCCCGTCTCCTTAAAGAGAAATTTGATTTTCAGGTTTGGATTCTGGGAGAAGGGGAATTGCGTGAAATGTTAGAAAAACAAATACGAAGATTGGGCATTTCGGAACACGTGACGTTGAACGGTTTTGTGAAAAATCCATATCCTTATTTGGCCCAGGCAGATTTATTTGTGTCCTCTTCGTTGGTGGAAGGGGCTTGTCTGGCTATATGTGAGGCATTGAGTTTAGAGATACCTGTTTTGGCAACAAGGTCCGGAGGAGCCGATGAGATGCTGAAACAGGGTGAGTATGGAATGTTGGTTCCTGTTGAAGAAAATTCTATTTATGAGGGAATGAAATCTCTGTTGGAGAATCGTGTATTATATGAAAATTTGAGGCGGAAGGCACGGCTGGGGAAAAAATGTTTTGATGCAAATCGAACAATGGGTATGATAACAACTCTTTTACAAAGCGTATGATAAAGTCATTTCCCCATTACCACCAACTCGAGTCCGCCGACTGCGGCCCTTCGTGCCTTCGGATGATCTCGAAATACTACGGTCGCAGCTATTCCGTCCAGTACCTCCGCGAACAGGCATTCATTACGCGCGAAGGGGTGTCGATGTTAGGAATCAGCGATGCCGCCGAGCGGATCGGTTTCCGGACGATGGGTGTGAAGATTACGTTGGAGCAACTTAGGGAGGAAGTGCCTTTGCCTTGCATCCTTCACTGGAACCAGAACCATTTCGTCGTATTATATAAGGTAAAGAACGGGAAATACCATATCGCCGATCCGGCTACCAAGAAATTGGTGTATGAGGAATCCGAACTGGCGCGTTGCTGGTGCAGCACCGTGACGGAAGGAAAAGATACGGGAGCGGCATTGCTCTTCGAACCGGGACCTGACTTTTACGATCGCGAGGAGGAGGATACGCGGACAGGGAAAGGCCTAACCTTTTTCTTCCGCTATCTGACTCCTTACCGGCGTGAACTGTTCCAGCTGGTATTGGGAATGCTGACGGTCAGCATCCTGCAACTGATCCTGCCGTTCCTGACGCAGAGCATGGTGGATATGGGTATCCGGGACGGTAATCTGAGCTTTATCACATTGATATTGGTAGCGCAGTTGGTGATCTTCGTGGCCAAACTCTCCGTGGATTTTATCCGTAGCTGGATTCTGCTGCATGTCAACACGCGGATCAATATCGCCTTGATCTCCGATTTCCTTGCCAAACTGATGCGGTTGCCGCTTCATTTCTTCGATACGAAGATGGTGGGCGACATCATGCAGCGCATCGGCGACCATAACCGTATCGAGACGTTTATGACGGGTTCGTCCATCTCGACGCTTTTTTCGTTTGTCAATTTTATCGTGTTCGGTTTTGTGCTGGCCTATTATGACCTCGCGATATTGGGATTGTTCCTGGTCGGCAACGGCTTGTATGTGGCGTGGATATTGGCCTTTATGAAGTACCGGCGCGAACTGGACATCAAGCGGTTCGCGCAGGCAGCCGGCGAACAGAGCAACCTTTTCCAGTTAGTGACTGGCATGCAGGAGATCAAGCTGAACAACTGCGAGACGGAGAAGCGGTGGGAATGGGAGCGCATCCAGGTGAAACTCTTCAAGATCAGCATCAAAGGCTTGGCCCTACAACAATATCAACAGCTCGGATCTGTGTTTTTCAACCAGACGACCAATATCCTGATCTCCTTTTTGGCCGCGCGTGCTGTCGTTTCCGGAGAAATGACGTTGGGCATGATGATGTCGCTGACGTATATCGTAGGTCAGTTGACGGCCCCGATCGAGCAGTTCATCGGTTTCGCGCGTTCGTTCCAGGATGCGAAGATCAGCCTGGAACGGCTCGGAGAGATTCATCAGAAGGAGGATGAGGAACAGACGCTTGCCTTGAAGGTGAACCGGATTCCGGAAGAGCGGACGCTCCGTGTGGAGGATGTGTGTTTCAGCTATGACGGGGCGGACCGGGACTATGTGCTGGAACATGTCAGCCTCGCGATCCCGCAGCACAAGGTGACGGCCGTCGTGGGGGCGAGCGGCAGCGGGAAGACGACGCTTGTCAAGTTGCTGCTTGGCTTCTATGAGCCTAACAAGGGCACGATCCGGGTGGGGAACGTCTTATTGAAGGATTTGAACCCGCATGTGTGGCGTGCTCATACGGGTTGTGTGATGCAGGACGGCTTCATCTTCTCGGACACGATCGCGCGTAACATAGCGGTGGGGGCTGAATCGATCGACAAGGACCGTTTGCTGCATGCCGTCACGGTGGCGAATATCCGGGAGTTCATCGACTCGTTGCCGTTGGGCTACAACACGAAGATCGGCATGGAAGGCAACGGGGTGAGCCAGGGGCAACGGCAGCGTATCCTGATTGCCCGTGCGGTGTACAAGGATCCGGAGTTCATCTTCCTGGACGAAGCGACGAACGCCTTGGATGCCAATAACGAGAAAGAGATCATGGAGCACCTGCACCGTTTCTACCGGGGCCGCACGGTGGTCGTGGTGGCGCACCGGTTGAGCACGGTCAGGGATGCGGACAACATCGTCGTCCTGGACAAAGGCCGCGTGGCCGAAGAGGGGACGCACGAAGAGCTGACGGCCCGGCGTGGCATATATTACAAATTAGTGAAGAACCAATTGGAGTTGGGTAATTGAAAGCTGGAAAAGACATAGAACTACGCAGTGAAGCGGTGCAGGAAGTGATGGGTCATGTGCCGTCCCGTATCGTGAGGTGGGGGAGCACGGTGTTGTTTGCCGTGGTGCTCCTGCTTGTCGGGGGGAGCTTTTTCTTCCGTTATCCTGACGTGGTCGAGGCTGAGATGACGTTGACGAGCCGTAATCCGGTGACGGAGGTGGTGGCACGCACATCGGGTAAGGTGGGGAGCCTGTATGTCGCCGACGGCCAGTCGGTGAAGGAGGGCTTGCCGCTGGCGGTGGTGGAGAATACGGCGGTAACGGAAGACGTGCTGCGGCTGAAGAAGTTGCTGGTTCGTTATGCTGGTGAACCGGAGCGGCTCGGCTATTACTTGTTGCAGGATGTATGGCAGTTGGGCGATATCCAGCCCGCCTATACCGCTTTGGCGTCGAAAGACCCGGCGTCGCGTGATTACCGGGCGGTACTGGGGCAATTGCTGGCCGCGGTGAGGCGTTGGGAGATGGATTATTGCCTGGAGGCGTCGGCATCGGGGCGCGTGCAGTTGCTTCGTCAGGGATACCCGAACCTGTACGTGCAGGGTGGCGACCTGTTTGCGCGGATCGTTCCGGAAGAGCCCGGCGAATGGATCGGGTTGGCATCGATGCCGATCGCGAGTTCGGGGAAGGTCCGGAAAGGGCAGCGTGTGATCGTGCGTTTCAGTAATTTTCCGGACCAGGAGTTCGGCCTCGTGGAGGGGCGTGTGTCGTCTGTCTCGATGGTGCCGTTGGAAGACAATTACAGGGTGGAGATTGTCTTCCCCGGCGGACTGACCACCAATTACGGAATCTGTCTTCCTGTGATGCAGGAAATGAAAGCCACGGCCGGAATCGTAACAGAAGAATTGCGTTTGATAGAACGTCTCTTCCAGCCACTGAGGAAGATCATGAAGGAAGGGCTTTAAGGCGTTTGGAGGTATAGCCGGTCTGTTCCGGTGGCTTTCCGGGCGCGAGGGATTAACTTTCCCCCTCCGGAAATTGTATGAAAGAAGAATTGGTTGCGCTGTTCGGTGGCGCAAAACCTACCGTCCGTCTGTATCATGAGTTGTTAAAGTATATGCCTCTTGAAGAAAGGGGCATTTTTTTTGACCGTACGTTTGGTCTTGCCCTGTCGGGTTGGACGGATCTGTCAGTGCCTTACCGGTTGTTTTTTGTGCGTCTGATCAAGGCAAACCGCCAGCGTTTTGTGGAGTATGTCCGTCAAAAGACGGTGCTCGGTGAGTTTTTGTATAGGATGGACGAGTTAAATTTGTTCCTGAAGGTACTTAATTTATTAGTGGATCCGTATAAAAAACCTAAATCTTCGTATACGGAAATCTCTTTTTCCTTTTTACTTGCTTTCGATATGGATGTGTCCGTCAAGTATTTGGCTGACAAAATCCGGTATGCCCGGATGGATTCGTACGATTTTGCCGGCCTGATGGAGAAAAGCAGTGAGATGGAGTAGTTGAAAGTTGACAGTTGAAAGGTGAAAGTTGATAGTTGACAGGTGAAATACTGCTTGCCGCACCTTTCACCTTTCACCTGTCTTGTCTCACTGCTTTTTTAACAGTTTTCGGGTACTCTATCTTTGCAGTGTGATCAAAAACAAATTATCAATCATTTAAAAATTAAAGATTATGGCATTGAAGTACAAATTGGTGCAGAGAAGAAATTTGGGTAAGGATCAGGAAGAAAATCCTGAAAAGGTGTATGCACAGATGGTCAGTGGCGATTTGGTGACGTTTGAAGAACTGTTGGAGGAAGTGAGTGACAGTACGGTTGCCGGTAGTGCCGGCATAAAGGCTGTATTGGATCGTCTGAATGTAGTTTTAGGTCGTCACTTGCGTAACGGGCGTCGTGTGAATGTGGGCGAATTGGGGACTTTCCGCCTGAATTTCGGTTCGCAGGGTGTGGCCGGTTCCGATGATTTTAATACGGGGCTGATCCGTGAACCCCGTGTGCGTTTTCTTCCGGGTAAGGCGTTGCGCACCATGAAAAGCCGTACAAGTTTCGAGCGAATCATGACGGAAACCGACGGAACGGGGTCTGGCGGGGGAGAGGACGACAGACCGGGGGAACTTTAGAATTGACAATCAATAATTGACAATTAGGGATTTATGAAGAGGCTGACGATTCAGTTGACAATGGCAGTCCTGCTCACAATGAGCGGGATTGTTCTTCTCTTCTGCGGATTTTGGATCGATCCGAGGGGAGAGGTGGATAACAGTGTGTTGGTGGCTTTTGGGGAGATCAGCACGTTTGCAGGGGCGCTTTTCGGGGTAGATTACTCTTATAAATTAAAAATTAAGAATTAAAATTGAAAAATGGGAGGATGGGAAATGAGAGATGAGAGGCTGAGTGAACATTTTAGGTTGGAAGAGATGTGTTATAGTAGGACTGCGATGGAAAAAGGGATTGAGAATATACCGGGAAAGGAAGCCCTTGCGGCGTTGAAATATATAGTTACGAGGTTGTTGGAACCGTTGCGGAAGTTATATGGCAGACCGATTGGGGTGACAAGCGGGTATCGTTGCGAGGTAGTCAACCGTCTGGTGGGAGGTGTACCCGACAGCCAGCATACGAAAGGGGAGGCAGTTGATTGTTATGTTCCTGACGCGGCGGAATTGTTGGTGGTCTTACGGCAGTCGGGGCTTGAGTTCGACCAGGCGATCCTTTACCGGAAACGGAATTTCCTCCATTTGTCGCTAAAGAAAACCGGTAAAAACAGGATGCAGGTGCTTTTACGTCTTTTAGCATTAGTTTTTCTGTTGTCGGGATGCGGATTGAGCAGGCAGAATCATCGGCTGGAATCGGTAGCCTGTTTGGATAGTATCCGTTTGTATAACGGAGAGATAGGGATGCTGAAAAAGGATATCCGCCTGATCGATACGGTCGCCTGGAATTTGCAACGGATTGTTTATTTCGCTCCTGACAGTACGGGTAGGCAATATACGGAATCCGTCACGACATTGCAAATGGATCGCAGTCGACGGCTTGCCGATACCGGGAAGGTTATGACGTACCGGCAGACGGACTATACCGGACAGCATACGGAGGAAATATTTAGCCGGACGGAGACCCGCCGGGCAAGCCGTTCGCCGGGTTATTTTTTCTGTGGGATCGCCTTTTTATTCGTCTTGAGTCTCTTCCTTTATAAAAGATTGAATCCTGGATGACACAATAAAAACTTTTTACCTAAAAGTTCTGTTTAACAAAAAAAGAATGCTAAATTTGCATCCTGATTAATTTTTAGGAATTTATAGTGAACAGATTATGATAAAGATTACATTTCCGGATAATTCCGTAAAAGAATATGCCGAAGGAACGACCGCTATGCAGATTGCGGAAAGCATCAGTTCCCGTCTGGCACAGGAAGTTCTGGCTGCGAGCGTGAATGGTGAGATTTGGGACTTGACCCGTCCGATCAACCAGGATGCCGCCATCAAACTTTTCAAGTGGGAAGACGAGGAAGGTAAACATGCATTCTGGCACTCCAGTGCTCACTTGATGGCTGAAGCTTTGCAGGAATTATATCCCGGCATTAAGTTCGGTATCGGACCGGCTATTGAAAACGGATTCTACTATGATGTGGATCCGGGTGACGCAGTTATCAAAGAAGGTGATTTTCCTGCTATCGAAGCAAAAATGCTCGAACTGGTAGCGAAGAAAGAGGAAATCAAACGCCAGGATATTTCGAAGGCTGATGCTATGAAAATGTTCGGTGACAGAGGCGAAGTGTATAAAACAGAACTTATCAGCGAATTGGAAGATGGTAAGATTACAACCTATACGCAGGGTTCGTTTACCGACCTGTGTCGTGGTCCGCACTTGCCGAATACTTCTTATTTGAAGGCTGTTAAAATAATGAGTGTTGCCGGTGCTTACTGGCGTGGTGACGAAAAGCGTAAACAGTTGGTTCGTCTGTATGGTATTACTTTCCCGAAGAAAAAGATGCTGGACGAATATCTGGCATTGATGGAAGAAGCCAAGAAACGCGACCATCGTAAGATAGGTAAAGAGCTGGAACTGTTTACATTCTCGACAGCAGTGGGAGCAGGGCTTCCGTTGTGGTTGCCGCGTGGCACGCAGTTGCGTCTGAAACTGGAAGATTTCTTGAAACGTATCCAGAAGAAATACGGCTACCAGCAAGTGATGACTCCGCATATCGGTGGCAAGCAGTTGTATGTGACTTCCGGCCACTACGCTAAATACGGTAAGGACTCATTCCAGCCGATCCATACTCCACAGGAGGGCGAGGAGTTCTTATTGAAGCCGATGAACTGTCCTCACCACTGTGAAATATTCAAATCGTTCCCGCGTTCATACAAGGACCTGCCTCTGCGTTTCGCGGAGTTCGGAACCGTGTATCGTTATGAACAAAGCGGCGAGTTGCACGGTTTGACAAGGGTACGTGGCTTTACGCAGGATGATGCTCACCTGTTCTGTCGCCCCGATCAACTGAAAGACGAGTTTTTGAAGGTGATGGATATTATCTTTATTATCTTTAAGGCTTTGGATTTTGAAAACTTTGAAGCACAGATTTCTCTGCGTGACAAGGTGAACCGGGATAAATACATCGGTTCGGAAGAAAACTGGGAGAAAGCCGAAAGTGCTATTATCGAAGCTTGCCAGGAAAAAGGCCTGAAAGCCAAGATCGAATATGGCGAAGCTGCTTTCTATGGTCCTAAATTGGACTTTATGGTGAAGGATGCCATCGGTCGCCGTTGGCAGTTAGGTACGATCCAGGTTGACTACAACCTTCCGGAACGTTTTGAGCTGGAATATACGGGTGAAGACAATAAAAAACATCGTCCTGTTATGATCCACCGTGCACCGTTCGGTTCTATGGAACGTTTCGTTGCCGTGCTGATCGAACATACGGGTGGTAAGTTCCCGCTGTGGCTGACTCCGGATCAAGTATCGATCCTGCCGATCAGCGAGAAGTTCAACGATTATGCTTATGAGGTAAAACGTCAGCTCGAAGCTGAGGATCTGAGTGTTCTGGTTGATGACCGTAATGAGAAAATCGGACGCAAGATTCGCGATACAGAATTGAAACGTATCCCTTATATGCTCATTGTTGGAGAGAAGGAAGCAGAAAATAATGAAGTTTCTGTAAGAAAACAGGGCGAAGGTGATAAAGGTTCGATGAAAATTGCTACCTTTGCAGCGCTTTTGAAAGGTGAGATAGAGGAACAGATGAATCACTGGAAGAAAGATAATAATTAATTAACTAATAACGAGGAGAATAAATCTTTTTGAATGAAGAATGACAGTCTGAAAGAACAGTATAGAATCAACGAACGTATTCGTGTTCGTGAAGTTCGTTTAGTAGGTGATAACGTAGAACAGGGAGTTTATCCTACTTCTCAGGCATTAAAGATGGCTGAAGATCAGGGGCTCGATCTGGTTGAAATTTCACCGAATGCTGCGCCCCCCGTTTGTAGAATTACTGATTATCAGAAATTCCTTTATCAACAGAAGAAGCGCCAGAAGGAACAGAAGGCGAAATCAGTGAAAGTGATCGTGAAGGAGATCCGTTTCGGACCTCAGACAGATGATCATGATTATAACTTTAAGTTGAAACATGCCAAGGGATTTTTGGAAGAAGGAGCAAAAGTAAAAGCATATGTGTTCTTTAAAGGACGTTCCATTCTTTTCAAAGAGCAAGGAGAGGTATTGTTGCTTCGTTTTGCCAATGACTTGGAGGAATACGGAAAGGTAGAACAGTTGCCGGTACTGGAGGGTAAACGTATGATTATCATGCTGACACCGAAGAAAGCCGGAGCTGCCGCCACCCCTAAACCTGCCGTTTCAAAACCGGTAGTGAAAAAGGTGGTCGTGACTCCCAAACCTAAGACTGAAGAGTCTGAATAATAAAGAAAGAAACCACCCGATAGAGGGTGTAAAGTTTAATAATTAAAATATATTGGAAAATGCCTAAGATGAAGACTAATTCCGGTGCCAAAAAAAGATTCGCTCTTACCGGAACAGGTAAAATCAAAAGAAAACACGCTTTTAAAAGTCACATTCTGACAAAGAAGACTACAAAGCAGAAGAGAAATCTTACTCACACAGGCCTGGTTGCCAGTGTAGACGTGAGCAACGTTAAGCAGTTGCTTGGTTTGAAGTAATCTTTTTTAATTAAGCGAGTTTTACAAGATTTTTATTAACCGAATGTATTTAGCAAAATAAGATCATCCGAGAGTGATGACGCTAACATTCAAAACAGATTAGTATTATGCCTAGATCAGTAAATCATGTTGCTTCAAGAGCAAAAAGAAAACGGATTTTAAAACTTACCCGTGGTTACTATGGTGCACGTAAGAACGTGTGGACCGTTGCTAAGAATACGTGGGAAAAAGGTTTGACTTATGCATTCCGTGACCGTCGTAACAAGAAACGTAACTTCCGTGCATTGTGGATTCAGCGTATCAATGCTGCCGCACGTCTGGAAGGTATGTCTTACTCTCGTCTGATGGGAGCTTTGCATGCAGCAGGTATCGAAATCAACCGTAAAGTTCTTGCCGACCTGGCTATGAACCATCCGGAAGCTTTCAAAGCAATCGTTGCTAAAGTTAAGTAATTGACATTATATAGCAATTGGAAAAAGAGCTCCTAAATGGAGTTCTTTTTTTATGTCAAAAGTTTGGTGGTTTCATTCCTATTACTTATCTTTGTGATAAGAAAAATGAGTTAGCCGCACATGTTCGATTGGGAAACTCATCAGTTTATTTTAATTCCGAGACACAGCTCTTGTCGTCAATGGCGGGCCGCACCCTTCGGGGCATGCTTAGCACGGCGGATTACAAAGATGGCAAAGCACTCAAATCCTGTCATACGGAGTTTGTTCATATCTACGGTGCGGCTTTCTTTACATAGGAGGATATGTCAGAACAGGCATATCCTCTTTTTGTGCCTAATAAAGCATAGCTTTTTGTTTGAAATAGGAGCTTGTCTGTTTTTTCTTCGTATATTTACCCTCCAAGAATTAAACACACTAAACTAAATATTTATGTTATTGCCAAAACAATCTCACAATTGTGTAACCGGGCTGGCTGTCGCCTGCTCGTTGCTATTGGTTGCCTGCTCTCCGAAGGAAGTCCAGCAGGTCAATCTTATTCCCAAACCGGAACGGATGACAATGACAGGAGGAACCTTCAGGGTCGATAGTCTTGCTTTATTTGGCGGACGGTCTTCCCAAAGTGTCAAAACTGTGATCGATGATGCTTGGTCCGGTAGCCCGGAAGGCTATCAGTTGGATGTGACGCCGAAAGGAATTGACCTCCGTGCCGGTTCGTCGGACGGTCTGTTTTATGGAATGCAGACGTTACGCCAACTCTATTCCGGAGGAGAGGTGCCATGTGTTTCGATCCAGGATAATCCTCGTTTTGGGTATCGAGGGTTGCATCTGGATGTTTCCCGTCATTTTTTCTCCAAAGAGGAAGTGATGAAATTGTTGGATGTGATGTCTTTTTACAAGCTGAATACCCTACATATGCATCTGACAGATGCCGGAGGATGGCGTATTGAGATAGACAAATATCCGAAACTTACTTCCGAAACGGCATTTCGTACCGAATCCGATTGGCGGAAGTGGTGGGACGGCCGTGACCGTAAGTATCTGCCGGAAGGAACGCCGGGCGCTTATGGGGGTTACTATACGAAGGAGGATATCCGGGAGATTGTGAAACATGCAGCTTCCAAACATATAAACATAATACCGGAGATCGAATTTCCCGGGCATTCCGAAGAGGTCCTGATGGCTTATCCCGAACTGAGTTGTTCCGGTAAGCCTTACCTGAACGGCGATTTTTGTATCGGCAACGAGCAGTCGTTTGCATTCATGGAAGACGTACTGGCAGAGGTGATCGATCTTTTCCCGTCCGAATATATACATATCGGCGGTGATGAAGCCGGGAAGTCTGCCTGGAAAACGTGTCCGAAGTGTCAGGGGTTGATGAAGAAGAATGGAATGAAGAGCGTGGACGAACTTCAAAGTTACATGATTCACAGGGCTGAAGAGTTTCTGATTTCGAAGGATCGCAAGTTGATCGGCTGGGATGAGATCCTGGAAGGTGGTTTGGCTCCCGAAGCGACCGTTATGTCATGGCGGGGAGAAGACGGTGGAATCAAATCGGCGCGGATGGGGCATGATGTGGTGATGACGCCGGGTAATTATATGTATTTGGATTTTTATCAGGCCGATCCGAAGACACAACCATATGCCATCGGTGGCTATACGCCGATAAAGAAGGTGTATAGCTATGATCCTATCCCAGCAGATTCGTTGACGGCGGAGGAGTGCCGGCATATTTTGGGGGTGCAGGCTAATACCTGGACCGAGTATATTCAGACTCCCGAACATCTGGAGTATATGATGTTTCCGCGTGCCCTTGCTGTAGCTGAGATTGGATGGACGCCGCAAGAGTTACGGACATGGGAAGATTTCAAACCTCGTATGAATGCTCATATCTCTCGATTACAGGGAATGGGGGTTCGCACTTTTACCCTTTCGGACGAATTGGAAGTGACCATGCAGGTCGATACGGCAGGCAGAAAGATAGAAGTTATACTGGATGCAGAGAAACATCCGGCGGAAATTCGCTACACGACGGACGGTTCTGTTCCGGTAGCATCTTCTGTCCTTTACACCGGACCGATAGTCGTGCAAGATTCCGCCCATATCAAAGCCGCTATTTTCCGAGCCGGAGTGCTTCAGGGAACACCGACGGAAAAGAAGGTGGATTATCATCGGGCCATCAATAAGCCTATACATTATAATAGTAAGCTCTACGAAGGATATATGGCCGGAGGGATGAACGCCCTGTTGGATGGTTATCGCGGTGGCTTGACTTATCTGGACGGACGTTGGCAAGGTTATTTGGATAACTTGGATTGTGTGATTGATATGGAAGGGGAGACGGATATCCATAAAGTATCTATCCGTTTCATGCAACTGATCGGTCCGGGTGTGTTCCAGCCAGGACAAGTGGAATTGTTGACTTCGGAAGATGGTGAAAACTTTATTTCCTGCGGAATTGTTCCGACAACGATTCCGTCTGATGATCCGAATCTCCTGTTTCAGGAATATACATTCAATGGAAACTGGAAAGCCCGTTATGTTCGTTTGAAAGCGCCGAGGGCGAATCCCGGTTTTATTTTTGCGGATGAGATTGTCGTATGGTAAATTGAAAAATAAAAAATAAGAAATATGAAAGTATTGTTGTTCTCTTTTCTATTGAGTTGCTGTTCTGCGCTGGTTTTCGCACAACAGCCGGTAGATTATGTGAATCCGTTTATCGGGACAAGCAACTACGGGACGACTAATCCCGGTGCGATTTGCCCCCAGGGAATGATGAGTGTTACCCCCTTCAATGTGATGGGGTCGAAAAGTAATAAATTTGACAAGGATAGCCAGTGGTGGTCCACTCCTTATTCGGCGGATAATAATTTTTTCACAGGCTATGCGCATGTCAACCTAAGTGGTGTCGGCTGTCCGGAGATGGGAAGCTTGTTGCTGATGCCTACTTCCGGAGAACTGAATGTGGATTATCATGAATACGGTAGTGAATATAAGAACGAGGTCGCTCACCCCGGCTATTACAGCAATATCCTGACGAAATATAATATCAAGACGGAAGCCACTGCCTCCATGCGCACCGGCCTGACACGTTTCACTTTCCCGAAAGGGCAGGGGAATATCCTCTTGAATTTGGGTGAAGGGCTGACGAATGAAACCGGTGCGACCGTCCGTATGGTAAGCGATACGGAAATAGAGGGAAGTAAGTTGCTTGGTACATTTTGTTATAACCCGCAAGCCGTTTTCCCGATCTATTTCGTGATGAAGCTCAGCAAAGCCCCCAAGCAGGCCGGTTATTGGAAGAAGCAACGCGAGATGAAGGGAGTGGAGGCGGAATGGGATGCCTATTCCGGCAAATATAAATTGTATACGAAGTACGACCGTGAGATGAGCGGTGACGACATCGGCGTCTGGTTCAAGTATGATACTGAAGAAAACGAGGTGATCGAAGTAAAAATGGGCGTCTCGTTTGTCAGCATCGAGAATGCCCGCCTGAATATGAACACCGAACAGCCGGATTTCAATTTCGATAAGGTGCGTGCGGCTGCCGGCAGGATGTGGAATGACGATCTGTCGCGTGTGATGGTGGAAGGCGGGACGAACGATGATAAAACGATTTTCTATACTGCCATGTATCACCTGCTGATCCATCCGAATATCATCCAGGACGTGAATGGTGAGTATCCGATGATGGAAAGCTTGAAAGTCGGCCATACGGACGGAAACCGCTATACGGTCTTTTCACTCTGGGATACCTATCGCAATGTGAGTACGCTGATGACGTTGCTTTATCCGGAAAAGCAACTCGACATCATCCGTACCATGATCGACATGTATAAGGAAAGCGGATGGCTCCCGAAGTGGGAACTGTTCGGACGCGAGACGCTGACGATGGAAGGTGATCCGTCTATTCCTTATATAGTAGATGCTTATATGCGTGGTTTGCGCGATTACGATATTGAGACTGCTTACGAAGGCATGCGCAAGGGCGCTACTACCCCCGGCGAGTTCAACCTGCTCCGCCCGGACAATAACGATTATATGAGCAAAGGCTACGTTCCCTTGCGCGAACAGTATGATAATTCGGTTTCGCATGCTTTGGAATATTATATCGCCGACTGGAATTTATCGTTGTTGGCGGATGCTTTGGGAAAGAAGGAAGACGCCAAGCTGTTCCGGGAACGAGCTATGGGATATAAGCATTACTATTGCAAGGAGTTCGGTACGCTTCGTCCCATCCTGCCCGACGGCACGTTCTATTCTCCTTTCGATCCGAAGCAGGGGGAGAACTTTGAACCGAGTCCCGGTTTCCATGAAGGAAATGCCTGGAATTACACGTTCTATGTCCCTCACGATATCAAAGGCCTTGCCAAACTGATGGGCGGACAGAAAAAGTTTGTCGATAAATTGCAGATGGTCTTCGACAAAGGATACTACGATATGGCAAACGAGCCGGATATCGCCTATCCGTACCTCTTCAGCTATTTCAAGGGGGAAGCTTGGCGTACGCAGAAATTGGTTCGTGAATTGTTGGGTAAATATTATCATAATGCTCCGAATGGACTTCCTGGTAACGATGATACGGGTACGATGTCTACCTGGGCAATCTTCTCAATGATGGGATTCTATCCGGCCTGTCCCGGTGATCTGGATTATGTTCTGACTTCCCCTACTTTCAACAAGGTGACGATCCGGCTGGATGAGAAGTTCTATCCGAAAGGCAGTCTGGTGATCGAATCCGGACACCGGACACCGGATGATATTTATATTAAGGAGGTGACGGTCGATGGCAAGAAGCTGAAAGGCTATACGGTCTCGCAACAGGAACTGGTGAACGCCGGGACGTTGCGGTTCACATTGGATAGTAAACATTAATAGGATACCAGATAAGAAGTGTTCCCTGCCGATGAAATTTTAGTTTCATAGGCAGGGAACTTTTGTTTCATGCAAGGAAAACTTTTGTTCCATACTAATGAAACTCTTTTTCCCTTAAAATATTTCGGTACGGCAATCCGGTTTTTCGGTGGATTTGGTAATAACGTCCTTATATATTATTATCTTTGCAGCCATAGTTTGAAAATAATAGTTTAATCCATATTATATGTATAGAACAAGAACATGTGGCGACCTGCGTCTCGCTGACGAAGGCTTGGTGATTACGCTGGCCGGCTGGGTACAGAAAACCCGTAAGATGGGTGGTATGACGTTTGTGGATATCCGCGACCGTTACGGTATTACGCAATTGGTGTTTAACCAGGAAGTTGATGCTGCTCTTTGTGAGAAAGCAAATAAACTGGGACGCGAATATGTTATTCAGGTAACGGGAACCGTTCGCGAACGTTCCAGCAAAAATCCGAATATTCCTACCGGCGAGATCGAAATCATCGTTTCAAACCTGAATATCCTGAATGCTGCTGTGACTCCTCCTTTCACGATTGAAGACGATACGGACGGCGGTGACGACCTGCGTATGAAATACCGTTATCTGGATCTGCGTCGCAACGCCGTCCGCAAGAACTTGGAACTGCGTCATCGTATGGCTTTCGAGGTTCGTAACTATCTGGATAAGCAGGGGTTCCTGGAAGTGGAAACTCCAGTGCTGGTAAACTCTACGCCTGAAGGGGCACGTGACTTTGTCGTACCTTCCCGCATGAATCCTGGACAGTTCTACGCATTGCCGCAGTCACCGCAGACGTTGAAGCAGTTGCTGATGGTTTCCGGCTTCGACCGTTATTTCCAGATCGTAAAGTGCTTCCGGGACGAAGACTTGCGTGCAGACCGTCAGCCTGAATTTACACAGATCGACTGTGAAATGAGTTTTGTGGAACAGGAAGATGTGTTGAATATTTTCGAAGGAATGGCCAAGCATCTGTTCAAGGTGATTCGTGGTGTCGATATAAAAGAGGCGTTTCCGCGTATCAGTTGGCATGACGCCATGAAATATTACGGAAGCGACAAGCCAGATCTGCGTTTCGATATGAAGTTCGTCGAACTGATGGATATCATGAAGGGACATGGTTTCTCCGTATTCGATAACGCTGCTTATGTCGGCGGTATCTGTGCGGAAGGGGCGGCTTCTTATACGCGTAAGCAACTGGATGCGCTGACCGAATTTGTAAAGCGTCCGCAGATCGGTGCAAAGGGCATGGTGTATGCCCGTGTGGAAGCCGACGGCAATGTGAAGTCGAGCGTAGACAAATTCTATACACAGGAAGTTTTGCAGCAGATGAAAGAAGCCTTCGGTGCAAAACCGGGTGACCTGATCCTGATCCTTTCCGGTGACGACGCAATGAAGACTCGTAAACAACTTTGCGAATTACGTCTGGAAGTGGCTGGTCAGTTAGGCTTGCGTGACAAGAATAAGTTCGCTTGTCTGTGGGTGATCGATTTCCCGCTGTTCGAGTGGAGCGAAGAAGATCAGCGTTTCTATGCAATGCACCATCCGTTTACTTCTCCTAAGCCTGAAGATATTCCGTTGCTGGATAGCGATACGGGAGCCGTTCGTGCGAATGCATACGATATGGTGATCAATGGTGTCGAAGTGGGTGGAGGTTCCATCCGTATCCATGATAGCAAGTTACAGGATAAGATGTTCCAGTTGTTGGGCTTTACCGAAGAAAAGGCGCAGGAACGTTTCGGCTTCTTGATGAATGCCTTCAAATATGGTGCACCTCCTCACGGTGGTCTGGCTTATGGTTTGGACCGTTGGGTATCTTTGTTTGCCGGCTTGGATTCTATCCGTGACTGTATCGCGTTTCCGAAAAACAACTCCGGTCGCGATGTCATGTTGGATGCACCCGGGCAACTGGATGATTCGCAGTTGGAAGAATTATGCCTGAAAGTAGATATTAAAGAATAATATATCAATAGATCAATTTGCCAGTATGCTAATGAATTATTCATTGGCCTTTGGCAAATTGATTTAGTTATAAATATTGATTATGTTAAGGGTTAAGGATATATTGAAAGAGATTGAACAATACGCTCCGTTGCCATTGCAGGAGAGCTTTGACAATGCAGGTGTGCAGGTCGGTGATGTGAATCAGCTTGCTACCGGTGTGCTTCTTTGTCTCGACGTCACCGAAGATGTAGTGGACGAGGCGATAGAGATGGGGTGTAACCTGATTATTTCTCATCATCCTTTGGCCTTTAAAGCATTCAAATCCCTGACCGGTTCGACCTATATCGAGCGGTGTATGGTGAAAGCCTGTAAGTATGATTTGGTGATCTATGCTGCCCATACCAATCTTGATAATGCAGCAGGAGGTGTGAATTTCCGTTTGGCAGAACTGATCGGACTGGAAAATGTCCGTGTCCTGAGCCCACAGAAAGGTGCTTTGTTGAAGCTGGTTACTTTTGTACCGGAAGCTTATGCTGATTTGGTGAGGACAACTTTGTTCAATGCGGGAGCCGGAACGATAGGCGACTATGATTCCTGTAGCTTTAATCAGCCGGGGAGTGGAACTTTTCGTGCCGGTGAAGGGACGAATCCGTTCTGTGGTGAAATAGGTGAGTTGCATATGGAGCCGGAAATCCGTATCGAAACGATATTGCCTGCTTTCCGTAAATCGACGGTGACTCGTGCATTGCTTTCCGTCCATCCTTATGAAGAACCGGTGTTCGATTTCTATCCTTTGGATAATGCCTGGAACCAGGTCGGTTCAGGGGTGGTGGGAGAGTTGCCCGAAGAAGAGGGGGAACTGGTTTTCCTGCAACGGATCAAAGAGTTGTTTCAAGTGGGATGCGTGAAGCATTCTGCCTTGACAGGCAAGCCGATACGGGAAGTTGCCTTATGCGGGGGGAGTGGTGCTTTCCTGATCAAAGACGCAATCAATTACGGTGCGGACGTTTTCATTACGGGAGAGGCTAAATATAATGACTTTTACGAT
>ERZ827037.779-NODE-779-length-39542-cov-50.760883_pt1 | contig 39542 bp, 33 predicted proteins | sample MGYA00519924_ERZ827037 | MGnify/ENA primary metagenome ERZ827037 (study PRJEB31778, sample SAMEA3449250) | human gut metagenome | biome: human gut; feature: human-associated habitat; material: faeces | place: United Kingdom | collected 2010/2012 ...
ATTTCCAGTCATGCCCTAATCTGTGTAATAAGGGCATGTTCCAGTGAGCATGTCCAATCTATTAATCAAACTAATTTTTTTAAAACAATGAAGACTAACAAGAAAGAAATTGTGAGGAAATCAGAACTCCTCGCACAGATCAGAGCCGACCTCAAGGCATGGGAGGAGGCGGAACCCGACTTTGACGACAACTACTTCGACGAGTCGGACGTGATATCATATTATGAGTTCCTGGTCAATAAGTACCGGGACGGGTGGATCATAATCGACGATACGGAGGAAGGAGGCCGCGATGAGGGAGCTGTTTAACATCACTCCCCATTCCACCGGCCCCGGATTCAGGATGAGGCTCAAGACAGGAGAGATAGATGTTCCGGACAGGCAGGGAGGGTATATAATATCCTCCGGCTGCGGTTCGGGAAAGACCGAGAGCATCAAGAGCCTGATCCGTCACAAACATGATGAGGGTATTCTATATTGTGTCGATACCAAAGACGAGCTGGAAAAGATGTTCGGCTGGATAGTGGAGAACCTTGTGGTGGAAGGGGTATTGAGGATGGAGGATGTGATGATCATATCCAGTGACCCCGGGAGAGCCGATTTCCTGGGGCAATACAGGGACAACCCCGAAGTGCTCATGGAAAAGAAGGTGATTCTGATAACTCATGTACGCTTCTGGACAGACCTGATAAACCATTTCCTCATCTACAAGCCACAGAAGGAGGTGGCACCGTTCGACGGTGACTTCAGGACGTTGATGGGAAGGGATGACCTGAGGGGATATGTCATCTTTGACGAGACGCCGACCTTCATCAATCCCTTTGTGGAGTTCGACAGGAGCATGCTGGGGATATTCGGAAAGACTGATGAGAACGGCAATATCGTCTGCAAGCCCCCTGAAGAGTTGGGTCGGTATTATGACCTTTTCATCAGGGGCGGAAGGAACGACCTCTTCAACCAGGCCTACAGGATCAACCGTATGAAGCGTGACGTGGTGCTGGGGCTCATTCCAAAGTATTATGGTTCATGGGTGATGTCCGATACCGACAAGGTAGGTATTACATTCTACCCGGTTGACCTCTGTCCCGGGGGCATGACAATCTCCACGCATATCCTCATCTTCGAGGGGGCGGGCAATATCCTTTTCAGAGGCTCCACCCGCTTCACCCTTCTGGATACGGAGAGCAAGTACAACACCGTAACGGATTTCAAGAGGATGGATTTCGGACTGTCCAGAAAATGTTTTGATGAGGCGGGGTTCGGTATATTCGTAGAGAGGATAGGCAGGCTGATAGACAAACCTTCCTTGATTGTATGCTGGAAGGATATAAACGGTGACGATGACGGCCCGGGAAAATCCGGATATGCGGAACGTTTCAAGAGGTTACTGGTTGCCGAAGGTGTCGATCCCGGGTTGTTCACCGTCACCTATTATGGAGCGACCGACAACAAGAGCACCAACTCATACAGGGATGTTGGACAGATTCTCCTGTGTGGTGACTGGAACCTTCCGAACACCGAATCGGCTAAAATCCGGAGGGCCTATGGTACCTCCACTGACCCGCACAGTCAGAAAGACTGGTATTTCTCACAGCTCATAACGAGGATAGGCATCAGGAAGCATATCGAGGGTGAGGTATATACGGTCTGGTATACTGATGATTTCGATGAAAGGTTCATAGAGAGAATGGACGCCTACTTCAATGAGAACAGGGTCATAGGCAAGGCTTCCGTTTCTCATAATGACTGGGAAAAGAGGCTGGACGGGATGAAGATCAGGAGCAACATTAAAGAGGAAATCAGACTGTTGGCCAGGTATGACAAGGATATGCAGAGGGCTATAACCATGGATAGTGAATATACGAAGGAGGTTACTTTTGCCTATCTGGAGATGATTGGTATAAAAAGAGGCAAAAGAGAAAGGGGAAGATATAAAGCCCTGATTGATGTTCTGAAGACTATGGGGATAAATCTGGTGATAGCATAGTATATTCCGGATTCCTTTTTTACAGTGAAGGAGCTAAGATAAGATTTATTGTGACACCCCCTATTTTTGGATGGACATTCTAATATATATAGAGAAGTAAAAAAAAGGGGGTAATGTAGTAAATGAAAGGAGTATATAATGGAGAATGAAAGAAGAGACCTGCTTCGCGGTCTGCCAAAGTGAGAGGAAAAGAATAAACAAAACAAAAAAACATCCTTCTTCTCTCCACTCTAAAAGGATACGAAGTAGCCTCTCTTGCTCAATCTCCCATTAACAGTTCCCATAGCTCCTTTACTGAAAAATAGTGGTTCTTCCTGAGAGACGAAGATACTGAGAGGACCGGCTTTCTCCCAAAGAAAAGCCAGGTCTGGTCTCTAGGAAGGTTCACGATACAATAAAGCAAATAACAATCTAAAATCCAATAACGATATGATAAACAAAAACATAAGCTACTACTTTAATTCAAGCGATTCAAAAAGCAGGATCTATTATAACTTCGACCACATCCTTGAACTTATAGCATCCGATCCCAAACTTTCCAAGCAGACAGACATGGTTAGAAAACAGACGACAGAGAAGGCTTACAAGGAAGAGAAACACAGACTTCCCATGATAGCCCCTTCCGGAATATTCGACTACAGAAACGATGACCTGACCAACCTGCGCCAGTATTCCAATATCCTTGTGCTTGACTTTGATGATTTCGGGTCACATGAGGCGGCAGGAGAATTCAAGGAAAGACTCATTCAACATGCCAATCCTCTCCATCTTTACGCAGTATGGTTCTCCCCGGGTAATAAAGGTGTGAAGGCGGCTATGGTTCACGACAACACCGACCCGGAGCATCATTATAATCTTTTCCGGCAGGTGAAGCAAAGGTTATATCCAAGGACTGATGAATTCGATAAGAGTTGTCATAATCTAAGCCGCACGTTCTTCCTGAATTATGATCCTGATGTCTATGTCAACCAGGAGAAAGACACGTTGATTCCTTACCACTTTGAATATGACCCTTCCATTCCTGAACCTGCCGAGAAGAGTTATAATCATGGTGGTTCAAGCGGCAGTTTCATCCATACACAGGGAGAACTGGAGAGGAATACAGGTTTTCAGAGGTTATGGAAGGACAAGACACTGATTAACTACGTGGACAGGAAATGGAGAAAAGAGTATCCGGACAGCTATGAGGACGGCAACAGACATAAATCCATCCTCTCACGTGCAAAATGGTTGTGCCTGTACGGTGTCTTATACGATGCTACACTTGACTATCTCGTCGGTACATTCGGCAGGCATGGTATCTCTGAGGATGATATAACGGGAATGGTGATCAACAACTATAATGCGAACCGGAAAAGTTTTGGTGTCTCAAGGATGGATCTGTATGATAAGAAAGAACGGGGAGTGGCGTACAGGAATCAGAAACTGAGGGAAAATTCACCGTTTAATTAGAGCCAGGGTAGTGTATAGTATAATAAAGAGGTAAGTTTTGACAGCTTGCCTCTTATTGCTTTTTACCATTATATAGACTATTTACATGGCATTACATTTGTATTACCAATCATTGATCATTGGTTCAATTTCGTGCAGTCGGTCTTTGCCATAGGAACGGACAGCAACAATCCCTCGACAGGCAGATACCGCACATACACACTACCCTTGTTCCAATAGTCAAGGGAGAACACAAACACAAAAAAGGAGGAACAAGTAAGGAAGCGATACCGCAAGAAACCGATTAGTACAGCCCAATTGTGTGTCGATGATATAATGACACGTACCAAAGCTTATCAGGACACCTCCCCAAAAAACATGGGCGATTCCGGTTTGCAACGTAGTATTGACTGTCTGGAAGCGGAGCATATCACTACACGACAGTATTATCGTGATTTAATGCAACAGATGGAGCAGTAGTTACAAACAGACATAAGACAGAATACAAGACTGCAAGGAAATGGCACAAGAAGATCTGAAGCGAGCCCAACAGAAGTGCAGACCGAGAAACAGAAAGGTACAGCCAAGACTGCTACCATCAACATAGCGAAACATCTCGTTTCTTTTTGGCGAAGTAACAAAGTCAAGACATTGGAAAGGGAAGATGAAGCCTTGTAATACCACATCGTTGAATTTGAAAATGGAGCTTGACAGCAGGAACAGCAACAAGCCAAACAAATACAGGAAATAAGAAACGCTTACGAAAGACAATATTGCAGACTGTTGAAATTTACGGATTTCGTCAAACGCTACTTTCCATATGTGAAGAAGCTAATGCCGCAATAAAGTTCCTGCATAATACTCTGAACTTTAGCGATACCACATTAGAGAACAATGCACGTTCAAAGATGCTTCTATTAAAGGCGAACTATATCTCATGAATTTAACAGACATTTCAAAACTGACGTTACAGTTTGTTCTCTCAAACAGTATACTAAGGGGAGATTTGACCTCAATATAGACGGCATTTCGCACGTCAGCTAGTTCAGACGCAAGATAAATGAGTTTATGGAAAAGTAAGGAATGCCGACAAGGAAATAAAATCGGAATATTAAGCTGTTAATCATAATAAAGTTCGTGATAATTGAATGTTATATTACAGCTTTTTTGTATTTTTGTTCAGAGAATAATATTTAACGCTGAAATAATAATGAGAAAAACAGGAACAATGCTTTTGTTTTGTTGTTTGTTTGCGGCTTGTTCCTCAAACAAACAAGGGAATAATGAACAATTTGTAACCACAGCAGAAGTAGGAGTCAATAACAAAAAGACAACGACTTTTAAACCGATTGAATTAACTTATCCAGGGAGTGAAATTTCATTTAAAGTAAGTGTGCTTGACAAACAGCTTATCATTCAACCGAAAGGGTTAAACGTTTCCAATGAAGTTTTCAGCCATGATATTACAGGCTATACCGTAACAAATGCTGAAATTGGAGACCTGAATTTAGACAGTTATCCTGAGGTGTTCGTATATTTACAATCAGATGGAAGCGGAAGTTACGGAGAACTAATAGGCTATTCTGTAAACAACGGAAAGTCTGCAAGTCAGGTTTATCTGCCATTAATTTCAGAAAATTCTAAAATCAACAGCGGCTATATGGGACATGATGAAATGGCAATAGTGGAAAATACCTTTTTCCGACGTTTCCCGATTTATAAAGACGGAGATAGTAATGCAAAGCCGACAGGCAGAATGAGACAGATACAATATAAACTTGTAGATGGAGAGAATGGCAGAATTTTAGAAGTAGACAAAATATTGGAATTCTAAAGTATTTGTAACTTTCTCAAAGATTTTGAATCTTCTTAAAATAGGGTATAGATATTATAAGGAGAGAATTATTGTAATTGCTGATTCTCCGGGAACCGAGGAAACCATAGCAGTAACAATTATTGTATTTTTTACTTTTAAAAAAAAGTAAAAATCTGGAGGTTGGCGTATAAAGAAATAGGCATTTATAATTCTAAAAAAAGATGGCTTATGGCAGCGGAATTCAGAATAGAAAATGAGTGCCCGTTTTCAGAAGACAGTGAAGAGATGGAACCGCAATCAAAGCCTTTATCTAAATTGGATACAGTTTTCGCTTATTATTTTTTAATCCAAATATGATTCTTTCAGGGAGAATATGGAAGAGCCATGACTGCATGACTTTGGAGGTAATTTCTTTTCAAATAACTTCCTTTTTTGATAAAGAATTACCGGACATATACGAACAACTGAAACAAGAGAAGATTGATTCCATTGAAGCCCTCTTTAAAGGCTGGGGAAAAGACTCCCTATTTTACACGATGCTTCCGGATATAGAGACTCCATAATAATGGCAATCAATTATTGGGAAGCCAGTGCATGGATGAATCTAACTACTAAACCCGATGAACATTATTAGTACAATATAATGAACTCTACTGAATATAAAAAACTAGAAAAGTCATTGAAAAAAGAACTTCATAAGTCCAATTTCAGCAACAAGGCTTCAAACTACATGAAGTCCGAAACGTATCAGGTATATAATAACAGTCCTGAATAGTGGAGCACAAATGCATCATATAAATAATTGAAAAATAGCATTGATATTTTGGAAACATTTGCAAGGTGGTATTTTGTATGTACTAATCACTGACATAATATTACTATATATATTAATGATGTTTATACAAACAACGCCCCTTTAGCTTATGCAAGTGTAGCGGCATGGCTACGGAGAAAATCTTATTTATTGGAGGAATTGATGATCTGAAAGAATATGATACAACTTGTTTTGCAACTGACACTTACTGTCATATTAGCTTTTATAATAGGAAAAATGGTATCAAAGTTAAAATTACCATCCATTTTGGGGTGGCTGATAACCGGTATGATTTCAGGCCCTTATGCTTTATCGCTTATAAACGGAAACATAATGGATGCAAAATGGTATCAGGTAACGATACACATTCTGGAATGTACTGTTGGATTGATGATAGGTACCGAACTTGTCTGGAAAAGATTAAAAAAATACGGAAAATCTATCATTATAATAACACTTACCCAATCTTTAGGAACATTTTTATTGGTGTCATTTATGTTCGGTATTATATTTTACTTTTGGGGAATTCCGATGTATTTGGCTTTTATTTTAGGTGGCATAGCCCTTGCTACCGCTCCAGCTCCAGCACTTTCAATTGTGCAGGAATTTAACACAAATGGACCGGTAACCCGTACACTAATCCCCATGGCTGCCTTAGATGATATTGTAGGCTGTATTGTATTTTTCACGACTACCGCTTTGGTAGCAGGTAATCTTTCGGCGGGTAAACTCCCAGTTTATATGATTGCATTAGTTGTTCTTTTGCCATTACTGCTTGGCGTTGCTACTGGTGTTATCACCGGTATCATTCTAAAAAGAACAATAAACCGCAGAATAGCTCTGATATTCTTGCTCCTGAGCATACTATTTACTTCTTTTATAGGCTTATTATTCAATAATTACCTATTGTCCAATCCATTACTAAATTTTCTATTGTTAGGTATGGCATTTTCAGCCACTTTTACAAACATGATCAACGAAGAACAGTTACAACAGCTGAAAATTGATTTTACCCCTTTTCTGACAGTTGCAATGGTTGTCGTGATTTTTAATTTAGGAGCACCTTTGGATTATCATTCTATTTTGGGAACAGGAATATTTACAGTTATTTACATTGTGAGTCGTGCATTAGGAAAATATTTCGGAGCTTATTTCGGAGCAAGCATTACTCACGCACCCCAGACCGTAAAAAAGTATTTAGGACTCACGCTTCTGCCTCACTCCGGTGTATCTCTTGTTTTTACAGGTATCGCAGTTTCAATCCTGAACAGTGCAGACCCGATATCTTCCCGAATAGTACAGGGGATCATTGCCGCTGCTGCCATCATAAATGAGGTTATTGCTGTTATCATAGCTAAAAAAGGTTTTGAATGGGCTGGAGAGTTTTAAAAGTCAAAGAAATAAAATGAACGTCATGGCATATATCTCAATCAATTCAGTCAAAAATGGAAACTACAATGATTCAATTTCCCTTGAGAAAGTATAAAAAGATGTATCGCTTATGTAAATAAGAAGGAACTATCTGTGTTTTTTTCAGACAGCCCCATACATTTATCATAAAAACAACCTTTTCAATAATTGAACCGCAGTTTGAAAATCAGGGCTTTGCTTTCGCTTAAGACAATATCAAACTTGAAAAATGGGGGACCATGACCTTTATCTTACCCTTAAAAAGGAACAGCCCGATCAATAGCATCAATATTTAGAATAATCTGCCGATTTACACAAAAAAACAACTAGAATCTAACTGTTCCTCCAACTTGTTTAAACCAGGTCTGACTATGGTAAGTCTCATATTTGGCAATAGCACCTTACAGACAATTGTCGTCTACTGGCTTCAGCATATAATTATGCTGTTTACGATAGCATGCTGAGCGTATGCCGTTTAAAAATAACAGCAGACTTAGGTTTGACTCCAGAAAGAAAATCAAAAGCGTCTCCCTCTGTAAGATGTATGTTCAGAAAAATTAGCTCAGGATGTTCATGAGAGGTAAACCATTCCACTGCAATATGGACAGTTAGGGGCTTAGTAGAAGAAATGGGATTGTGTTTGATCACATTCTCTACCAGTAATTGTAGGGTAAGAGTCGGTATTTACTATTCCATATACAAGAAAGGAATCCGACAATCACAATCAATACAATTTCAAAGGCGAACCTTATACAAAAATAAATAAGAATTCATTAACCCCAATTCTTATTTTAAAGACACCAAATTCCTTCTCTGACACTAAAGGATGTATCTGTATACTGATGAGAAATTCCCCCTCCTCCCTGGTTACTTTAAAAAGCGGTATGGAATGTTCTCCGTTCCGTACAGGGGAGTTCTCCAATGAATACGTATCGGTGACAGCTACATTCTCAAACTTCAATAGTACAAGTACTTTTCTTTCATCAGCAAGATAGATACCTACGGGTAATCCATCACTAAGGGATTTCACTGACTGATAAAAATGTTTTTAACCTCATATATTCAAAATTAAACAACGACGGAATTAGAGAATAGAAAATGTATCTTTCGACATAAATTACCCAAGTTGGGAAAACGATATATGAACTCGGATTACCGCATACTGAATAGTAAAATACAACAACTGAACAAGTTTCAAGAAGATACCAAAAGAAAAATAAGCTTTTGCCATATTGAAAAAATAGCATATTTTTGCCTCATGCCAGTTTTTGTTGTTATCTCAGGCATAATCAATATCAGAAAGCAAAAGATGACATATTAAGAATAAGGGGGCTTCCTATTCTATCATTAACAAATAAAATTTATAAAGATGAAAAAGATTTTACTTTTATTATGTGTAGCTGCTTTTACAGTCTCGGCAAAAGCACAAGTGTATTTGGGAGGTGCATTGGGCATCACTCATGATGAGGACATTGATGCAACGAATTTTACACTAGCACCGGAAATTGGCTATAAGTTGAACGATACCTGGCATTTCGGAATGGAAATTGGATACACTCATGCAGGAAAGACTAAAAAAGGTGAAGATTTAGATGTTAATGCTTTCCACTTTGCCCCATATGCACGATGGAATTATTTTGAAAAAGGAATGGTTCGTCTCTTTTTGGAGGGCGGTTTGGGGATTTCAACCTATAAAGTAGAAGATCATGACAACCATAATGGCTTTGAAATCGGAATTAAACCGGGAATAGCTTTAGACATGACCGACCATTTCTCATTCATCACCAAGTTCGGCTTCCTGGGATACCGTGACGACTATAAGTATGACAATAGTGTATCTGGACTTAGCCTGAGTACGGAGGACTTGTCAATAGGTTTCGTATATTCTTTCTAATGGAATAGTTGTCAGAGCCCCCATTTGCAACAAAAAGGGAGGTTGCCTTAACAATCAATGGCAACTTTCCTTTTGTATTGATAGATTCATAGAAGACTGCAGTCGGACAAAATTTTACCTGACGAGAAATATCCATCATGCAAACGTAGCAGCTGTAAGCGCTATTTTCCCCGTTATTCATGTATTATAGTATTTTGTATATCTAAAATAATTTAAGGTAACGATTGGTAGCTTGTATTAATTTTAATCCGAAACACTGTGTTGAAAAAGTCACTCGCAATATAGACAAGAATACGAGTATAATTATTTCGATTCAGGATATTCCTCAGTTCAAACTATCCAAGGACTTTAGATTGGACAAATATAAAAAAGGAAAATACCTTGAAACTTCAAAACATCTTCCTTTTTATGCTCTCATGACTTTTTCGTGACTTCATTTGTGACGTTTGTCATGGTTCTTATAATGCCCTTTATGCTTTCCGTTATCATGCTTTCCATGATCTTTTGAATGCGCTTTTCCATGCCGGTCACAATAACTGTTATAGTGTTTGTCCCATAAATCATGGTGGTGGTGTATTCTTTCGTAGAACGGATCATAGCAGGAAGAACCGGGTTTGATACCGATTTCCAGCAGAATACGGTTCCAGCCCTGTTTGTGGTAACGTCTGTAGTAGTCGCAAACACTGTTCATTTTTTTTCCGGAGGTCCGGGCTATTTCAAGGGCAAGCCCTACGTTCCCCCAGTTATTCCCGCAACGACGGTAATAATCATCCAATTCGTTACTGCCCACATTATATTCCATGGACAGACGTTTACGGTAATCCGACAGTTCTACAGATGCATATTTGCTGGCGCTTCCTATAAAGAGTGAAAGCCAGTCCTGCCCGAAGACATTGCAGGATAAAACGGCAAAGAACAATGCCAAACAGATTTTCTTCATGATTTCCGATTATTTATATATACGATTGATCTTATGCACATTATACACGCTTTTATAGGTAGCGGCGAAACCTTCCTTTGATTTCCCGGCATCTTCAACCTGCAATTCGGCGTGTACGGGAGTTCCGTTCTTGATTCCTCCGGTTACCTTGTCGTATTCCCGATAAAGTTTTCCGGTCTTGTCTATCACCCAGTAGGTATCAGAACTTCCTTCCGGTTTAAAAGTGCGTGTCTCCGCACCGATCACTAACTCCCCTTTTAAGGTCAACATCTCTTTTGTCGGAGTCACCGAGACCATTTTTCCTTGTTCTCCGGTTTCTCTTGCATATCGGAGGACAAGTGTCCCTTTTTTTAGGATAAGGCTGTCCTGCGTCAGCTGCTCAATGGTTAACGTGTCGGAAAACTGGAGTGTTTGACAGTTTCCCCTGCTCTTTCCGGAAAGGATAAGCGAAGTCCCTTCCTGTTTCCACGTTTCGTAACAAAGTGTTGCCATGTTGATGGAGGAAGCTTTTCCGCCTTCTTCAAGCGTGAACCCCTGCTTCATTCCTTCCAGTCCGGGAACGGGCTGCAACCATGTTCCGACCATGCTCTCGTCATTTCCACATGAAATCAGGTATATTGCCGATGCACATACGAGTATCTCTTTAAAACAGTTCATCTTTATTTTTGTTTATTTTTTGTAATACCAATACTTCTGCACCACCGGAAGTGTAAAGGGCTATTCTTTTTCCGTCCAACTTTCCGAATGTTTTCACGCTACTTAGTGCCGACAAGATATTATTTTCGGTTTCCATGTCCGGACAAGCCATTCTTGTCGTTGTAACCGGAGGTATGGATATGGAAAGTTTGTTGTCCCCGTTTATATTCAGTTTTCCGGTCAGGCGGTTGCATCCGGCATTACCGCTTATCTTGTTTTCTTTCGTGTCGAAAATAAGGAAAGGGGCTTTCTCCGCCGTTTCAGGGATCGGACTGTTGAATGCAGACACGACATTCCATTCGCCTTGCAGTTCTGCGATCGTCATGGAATAGAACCGTTTTTTCAGAATGGCAACCGGACGGTTGGATGAATTAGACAAGGCTATTTCGTCTTTACCCGTTTTCCGATAGCTCTTGGCTTCGGACAAGGCGGCAAGCACTTTTTTTTCCGTCTCCATATTGGGGCACGTCATCATGGTAGAACCCATGCGTCCAAACTCTATCGTACCCGGTTTGGCTTGCAAATCCATAGAAGCCATAATCCTGTTGCATCCGCTGTTCCCATAGATTTTTCCGGAACGGGTATCGAATCCAATGAAGGGCTGTTGTTCTCCAGGAGGTATTTGCAAAGATCCGCCGTTTATTTCCACGATGTTCCACTCACCCTCAATGTCGGAGAGGGTAAGTGTATTCTTCACTGTATGACATGATGACAGAAGTATTAGAGAGGCCAAAAATCCTGTATATTTATATCCTTTATTCATAGCAGTAGTTGTATATAATAAAGAGAACAACTATGTACAAATATAGATGTTCTCTTCTGATTATTATGAATTATTAATCTTAAAAATTTTGAACGGCCTTGTGTTGGTTCATATCAAAATGGAAGGTCGTAGGAGTAAACCCCGGGAGTTCCTGCTGATTTTCTCCTTCACCAAGCAATACCTTTGTAGCGGCAAAGTAAAATTGCATATTTGCACTTTCAACAGCATATCCGGCTTCCTCACCCGGTTCGACTTTTACTTCGATAAGCAGAGGTTGGGCTTCTTCCCCTTCGGTAGCCGTTGGTATTGTGACAGATAATTTCAATGGTTCCGGATTCAATTTAAGCTCAATACTGTCTTTGGCTGTTGTAAGAGTTGGTTCATATCCTACTTTGTAGTTCACGTCTCCTACAGCTTCTACAATTTTGTCAGCCAGGGTTTCATCCTTGACAATAGACAGGACAATGTCTTTAATGGGGAATTTTTCCAAATGTATGGTATCATTTTTCACCGTAGCTGAAATGTCTATACCAGCTGGTGCATCTTCTCCGTTATCTTCTCCTTCGTTTGGAACAATATTCCAAGAACTCATTTTTCCGGAATAAGTACCGAACATTGTTTCTGTTGTAATGCCATCGGGGGGTGTTGGAGTTTCATCGTCATCACTACAAGCTGTCAAGCAGAATAAACTGCCACATAGTAACATTGATACAAAAAAGCGCATAGTTCTAAAATTTTTTTTCATACCTCGTTTAAAATTAAAATTAATACTATTCCGTCATTAATGACGTTTTTGCGTGCTAAATGAAAAAACTTCAAAATTGCTGCATAACAAAAATGTTAATATATGTTTTATTATTGATTTGCATAATCATAGATATCATAGTTTAAGTCTTAAAACTTGTTTTGGCCATTGAGTTCCCATGCTTTTAGAAATCTCATGCTTGATAATAGGACTGATAGAATCTATGAAATTAAATGGACCGGGAAACTAAAACTATTTTGCATACGCCATGTTTCATTCATTCATATTTGACTTTCAGACACAATTTTAGGGGATTGGGGAAAATAAATTTTATGTTTTAGGTAGAGCATCTTATTTTTAAACTTTTAAAATATGAATAAGCTATCAGCCTAATTATAAGATTACATGAATGAAAATACCGAAAAAAAGATTATCGCTTTTACTTCGCAATCTTTGAAGGAACAAGGTATCCGTGCGGTACGTATGGATGATATCGCACGCAATATGAATATGTCAAAACGGACTATATATCAAACTTATACAACCAAAGAAAATCTGATATATACCTGTCTGCAAGGTTACCAGGCTAGAATCATAAACATGTTTCATATTGGCAAATATAATTTTCCGGACATAGTCGAATACTTCTGGGCTGTATCCAAAGCCTATATCGAAAATCTGTATAAGGCTAAATGTGTGTTTTGGTTTGACATTTCATGCGATTCCAAATACCGATACATCCACAGTTCATTTAACCGTATATGGTTGGGTGAACTGGAAAAAATCATATTGGCCTGTCAAAAAGAAAAATTGGTCATGTCGGATTTGAGAGCGGAAATATTCGTTGAGTCTCTCACAACATTGCTATACAATGCAAGAATCGCAGAATGTATGCCTTCGATGTTATACAGCTCTGCGTATTTTATGCTTAGAGGGATTATGACAGAATCGGGTATCAAACGGTTTGACCATATTCCTTTCGAAGAAAAAATAGCGAAGCTCTGATAACCGTAATAATTGCTAGGATGATAACCACTCCTACCCGGAAAATATAAGTTTATACCACTATCCAGTATGAGAAGCTAAGAAAATATGGGATTGTCTGACGGATAGGAAGTTCTTCAGGAGAATGTAAAAACAAACTTCCCAAAACGACATTTTTTAAGATAGAAAAAGCAAGTAATGTTGCTTTTTCACCTGCAAATCGTGTATTTGCATTACAAAAATGTTCTTTGAATGTATGCAGATAAAACAAATCTTTGAATTTCGCTCGTTGGCAAAGTTAATAATTCATTCGTTTCCTTCGTTGACACTGTTCAAATTGCGACCTTTTTTAGGGCAATTCAGAAACGTGCCTTGAACTCCGGGAATAAAATCTAAACCCGCTTCCCGATAATTCAGAGGCACTTTTATCTATCGCCCGTTGGATATAATTATGAGTCATTTACTATCCGACTGATGCATTAGGAAATAGTGTTGCCACATTTCATAAGGTACTTACAAGATGAGGTACGAATTATATACTCCCTCTCTATGTTTTTCATTCATTTGAACAGCAGTATTTTATAGTATTGTCATAATTTGTTTCCTATCAAGTTTATCCTCTTTTACCAGGTTCCATGATGTATATATTTTCACATAAAGAAAAAACTACTGTCTGACAAAACCCCGAAATCCTTACATGTGTGATTTTAAAAAATGTTCAATTCAAAAATGAAAGAACTATGAAAGAAGAAACAAGAAAAATTTTGGAAAAGGCCCAGGCAGGTGATGCCGAGGCCCAGTATTTAACCGGTCTGTATTATGAGGATAAAGGTGATGTCAATGAGGCTTTCCTGTGGTATAACCATTCGGCGATGCAGGGATTCGTGTATGGGATCAACGCCGTTGCCATATATTACCTGAAAGGGATAGCTGTAAAGCGTGATGTGGGCAGGGCAATCGCTCTTCTGGAAAGTATCGCGGAAAAGGAACCCACAGCCAAAGCCAATCTGGGGCATATATACCTGGAAGGGGAAGGATGTCCGCAGGATATACAGAAAGGTATCGGGTTATTCAGGCAGGCTGCGGATTCAGGTGACGGACTGTCGGCTTTCACAATGGGACATATACGCCTCAAAGGGTTGTATGGAACTCCCGTAATGTACAAGGAAGCGACAGGATGGTTCGAGAAGGCCTATGAACTGGGGATATACGACAGTGTGGATTTCCTCTGTGACCTGTATGAAGGTCTGTATTCACGAGGCATGAGGGACATCAGGAAATACAGGTTATGGTCGGATGTCAGAAAAAACCTTGAAAAAAGAGGTTCCCGTACCGGTCTGGCAATGCCATCATCCGCAAAGGGAGGCAATGTACCGGTATTCGAGGAGACAAACGGCAGACAGTACATCGTCATCGGCGGAGAGAAGGCTTATGTTGACCTTCTTGTCGCGGAGACATTCCTGGTCAATCCTGATCCGAAGAGCTATACGGAAGTGGAACATGTTGATGGCAATATGTCCAACAATGCGGCTTCCAATCTACGTTGGATAAAAAAGTAATATCAAGCAGTTTATTATGAAAGTAACATTGACAGAAAAGATTAATTGGACAAAGTACAACCTGACTTATCCGGGATTGGGTGATATTATAGAGATGATTCGTACGGGAAATATGCCATTACATGACAATGAGTTTAATAACTATACATTGAAGCAGGCAATAGAGCATATCAGGAGTGTAGCTCCGGGTGATAGGCAGAAATGGAAAGCCAGACTCCTGCCCGCTGTTGCCTATAACGGTACATTCAGGGAACTCAGCAGTGCGGGGCTGATTGAATACTCGTGTGTGACGGCATTGGATTTTGACCATATAGCAACACCGGATGAAATGATCCGGTTACGAAACAAGCTGATGATAACCGAATGTGTCCTGAGTGTTTTTGTTACACCCAGTGGAAATGGACTGAAAGCTTTGGTTTTGCATGACAATACAGATCCGGCCAGACATGGGGATTTATATGAGCAGTTACTAAACATGTTCTATGTGGCTGACAGGAATGATTTAGGCTGTAAAGACCTTGCACGCAGAAATTATCTGAGCTACGATCCGGACATATGGGTCAATCCAAATCCTGAACCGTACCCTTATGTCCCCACCATAAAGCCACAGGTACAGATGCCACAATCATCCGGGACAAGAACAGTGTCGGACAAAAGCATCATCAGCATCATGAATTCCCACTGGAAGAGGAACAATCCGGAGTATTGGGAAAAAGGCAACAGGGGAAACTGCATCTTCAGGTTAGCCTGCCGGATGTGCAGATGGGGTGTTGACGAGGAATTGGCTACTGCATATTTCATCAATGGCTGGGAAGATGACACAATGGATGAAAAGGAAATCAGAAGCCATGTGGGCAATGCCTATAAGACCGAAGAGAAGAGCTTCGGAACATTGATATTTACAATACACTGATTTAATTAACCCTTTAAAAAAACAATTATGGCACTGACAAAAAGCCGGGGTAACATGTATCCTTTTGTTACCCATACGTGGAATGCGATAAAAGGGATATGTTTTCATGACTGCCCCTATTGTTACATGAAAAAATTCGATGGTCTGCTTCCTATACGGTTTGACCCCAAGGAACTGGAAGTAAACCTGGGTGAAGGCAATTTCATTTTCGTAGGCAGCGGAACGGATGCCTGGGCTTTCGATATACCTTCGGACTGGATTACCCGGTTCCTGGATTATTGTAACCAGTTTGATAACAACTATCTTTTCCAGTCCAAGGACCCTTCACGTTTTTTGGAGTTCATAGGTCATCCGGTAATGCGGAAATCGGTTTTGTGTACGACCCTAGAAACCAATGTCTTTTATCCGGACATCGTAAGGCATGCTCCAAATACCCGTAAACGTGCCAAAGCCATGCAAAAACTGGCGAACCTTGGAATGAGAACCTATGTGACCTGTGAACCTCTGATACAATTCGACTTGTCCGAAATGGTTGAACTTGTCAGGATGTGTTCCCCTGTACAGGTCAATATCGGCAGGAACTCACGACAGGACATTACCCTTCCCGAACCGACAAGGAATGAAGTGCAGGCATTGATAACCGGACTTCAGAAATTTACCAGAGTGGTAGTCAAATCCAATGCCAGGTGCTGGATTTGATAATGTCCTGACTGATTGGAAAGATAAAGGAGATGCTGCATAAGCTCTCCTTTAAAATTTCATCAAAGCCGATAAAGAATCCATATGTCAAGGATACAGGTAAAAAATATTGTAAAATGCTACCTAATGAGTTAACCGAAGGCAAGTTAATTATACATATACTGCATATTTTATTATAATCCCCACTCAGGCGGCGTTGGCCTACAACAAACGAAAGAGAAATAAAATATGATGACGGAATGCAACTTTTTTTGCTAAGATTGAGATTTTTACTTAAAAGAAATAGATTGTATAAGGAAAAATATTGATGCATTCTGTTGACTCACCCAATACGGAACAAGTGATATAAAAAAATTGCATGATACCTCAGACACTCCCTTCCTGTCCGATGGTATGGTATGCAGCGTGAAGTTACCATATCGTCACAATACTCCCTTCATAACCTTTGATGGTATTGTACGGGTATTTTGGAGTAACGTTACAATCGGATAGAGACAGGATGTTTCTATTTTTTTCTGCATAGTGGAGGGCAGGAAAGATTAGTGCCTGTAAAACCCGGGAGAAAAGCCGTATATCATCTCCCGGTAGTCTTTGGCACTTTGTTTTTTTTGCCTCTTGAATATCTTTTTACAGTTTATATATCAAAGTTGGTTATGGTTGGTGATAGGGATAGAAATTGCATACATCCCTCTAAAAAAATAATCTTCTGCTTTTTTCGTGTATTTGTAAATATATATGTCAATATGTCACGAAAAATGGGAGAAGGTAGAGTAAAGCTCCCTACTATCCCTATAAATTCGCTGAATATGGTAAGCTCTTTATATAGTCTTCCATAAATTGCCAGTCCGGATTACCAAAGGGATCTGCTGGAAGTTTGATTCTACTATTCTGAATAGCATTTTTATTATATTTTCTTCCAAATGAATATCTATATCTCTCTAAATCGAATATTGTAACTAGAAATAGTGCAGTATATTGGTTTAGGTGTATATTATAACCAGCCATCAATGTTGTAGAACCTATAAAATCATTGGGCTGATACAAACAATATCCGACAGAACCTTGTCCGTCCCCAATAAAAACTATGCAATTACCTCTTGTCACTAATTTATCATTGTATTTTACATACCGCATAACTCCATTTTCGTTTTTCTTTGCTCCTATGTATGCAATATCCGTCCCATCTTCCAATAATTCAGTTGCATTGCAGCATTTGCATTTCTCTAAATCTTGAAATAGTGAATTAACATTGAACCATTGCCAGTTTTCTATATCAAGATTCCTTTTAACATCGAAGACGGGATTATTTTTATATTTATTATTCCAAACAGACTTAGCTTTATTGGGGATTTTAGGAATAATTTCTTTATTTACAATTTGTTCTATCTCATTCCAATCAGGAGTACCTTTTGAATCAATAGGAAGTTTAATAGTAAAATCAACTTTAATATGTTTGTTAAGCTCCCTGCCAAATGCCACAAACCTATTCTCGGACTCTTTTTGAATCAAAGTTGCAATAAATATAAGTACTTCACGAGAAAGTTCATATATGGGTTGAAGCACTGCTACATTTTGAGATGTGTAAAAATTTCGTTCTTGTAAAAATGTACTGCCTATACTTCCACCAAGAGCTATTGTAAGGCACCCAGCATGATATGGCATTATAGAATCAATTCTTGCTACATATCCTCCAATACCATTATTTGAAGCAGTTCTTGTAACAAATGGAATACCATTGCAATCCTCCTCCATTTGGCACATATCCAATTTATTCCCATAGGAAATGTTGAAAATAGTATTTATGTTAATTTCCGACCAATTTAAAGTATTCATATATATCTTTCATCTTGAATTAAAAAAGCGGCGTATGCCTGCATTTTATTTATGAAATCTCTTTCTCCAATATTACTATAATCAGTTTCCATATAAGCTTCCGCGCACCATTCGTCTGTTGCAGATACTTTTTTTGTCACACTTAGCCCTGCTTTTGTCACACGATGTTCATACAAATCAATCCATAATTTCTCTATATCATTCCATTTATTACAAATATCCACCCTGCCAACACCCTTTCGTTTTTCAAATCCATCATCCTTGAAATATCCGAAGAATGTTTCTTTATCAGAATCCGAATGAGGCTTGTTCAGTTCAAACACCATACAACACGCAACAGCAGATGCTCCTGGATAGAACATTTCAGTTGGAAATGAAAACACTGCATCAAGAGTATGTTTGTCCATCATTAATTGTTTAAACTTTGCTATAATCCCGTCTGTGGCTATAGCGCAAGATAAAGGTAGCAAGGTTAACAATTTACCCTTGTTAACACAATTAGCGACAAATTCAACGAAATATAACCCTTTAGTAGGGTCTGTGCTTGTCTTGCCCCAAGTTTTTGCAAAAGTTTCCTCAACTTGCGCTTTTGAGGCATTATATGGTGGATTCATTAATGTCAAATCAATATTCGCATCTTTAATCCATTTCTCTTTTGTAAAGCAGGATGATGATATAATATTTGAATTTCCATCACCGTGGATAAGCATATTCGTGGTTGCAAGGCCATATACATCTTCATCAGCTTCTATTCCATATATATAATGCTTCTTAACTGAGTCACGTTCTTCATCTGTTTCGCATTTAGATAATGCTTGCGCCATTGCTTGAACGAGAAATGTCCCCGAACCGCAAGTAGGGTCTAATATATGAGTATTACGAGTAATGCCACCTATTCGGCACATAAAATGTGCTATGTGATTAGGCGTAAATGCTTGATTCTTATCCCCTTTTTGTACATATTTATTAAAAGTAGTGAAGAAATAACTTAAAATATCGTGCCCTTCATTACTTGATTCATCTATATATGGAACTATGTTATTCTTGATGAATGACAGTAACTTTTGAAAATTATCAGAGTTTAAATCTTGAACTGTCTGATGCTGCAATACTTTCGTATGTAAAACAGCTATTTTGACAGCTTTATCCACACTTCCCTCCAACATATCTCCAAGTATATCTTTGATGCCTGCAATAATCTGTGCAGTTGATAAAGTTTCGTATTTTAATCCATTTTTTAAAGCTAATAGACAAGTACCAACAAATTGACTCCGTAATTTTTCGGGAATACCATTATCATGCAGTTTTTTGTTTAATTGAGATGTGTTTTCTAATACAGCGGATTTATCATTGATGTTTTTAGGCTTAAAATATCCAATATATTCATCAAAAGACTTTATTGTTGTATCAGATACATTTTCTTCATATCCACCGGCTATTTTCCATATCTGAACTCTTGCATCTTCAGTACTTGCAAGGATGGCAAATCAGATGACAATTCTTGTTCCAACCGAACATAAGCGAATAATTGAGACTTGTCTTTTTTTGATATTTTCCTTTTTGTTTCAACTAATACTGCAATTTTTTTAAGACTGTCATAAAAACGTATGTCTAATTTATAATGTCCCTCTATTTTTCTATCAATAACTTGCTGATAACTGTATTCTCCATTCTCAATATTACTTGTGAGATAGGCTTCTCCAATTCTTTTAATTATGGACAATCTGTTTCTGCCACCTATATGTAAATTATTGTTAGCCATAATTATTACATTGAAAGTTTAACAAGAGAAGCAAATGCTTCGTTATTATCTTTATGGTTAAGACGATAGCAAAACTCATTTGCATATTTTTGTATATGCCTGACAGATACATTATGGAAAGCACCGTAAACGCCATGTTTCAATACTGCCCAGAAACATTCTATGTCATTGGCATGTATTCCTATTCCGAACAAGAATGCAACGATATGGTTTATTTGAAACCTTACAAAGTTACATTCATTTCCATATAGGATATTATAGCTTGAAAATAGGTCAGTCATTACAACATCATCACTCTTACTCCCCCCTTTCAGTACATTAAAGAATTGTTTTCCGCTTAACAGCTTTCTTTCATCATTGTAATTTGCAACAACCATATGAACTTTCCTTATATTACGTTTCTTTACGCTGACTACGGGTGTTTTGAAAGTATTACACCCTCTTTTAGGTTTATTGTCCTTATGATTATTATGTTTACAGGGCTTACCTCCTATATAAGTTTTGTCTATTTCTACAATAGCCTCAAATGTTTCTCTATATTTCTCTTTCTTCATTGCCTTTCTGATTTGATGAAGCATACTCTATGCAGACTGATAAGACCCCATGCTCAATTCTCTCTTAAGCCACAAGGCTGATATACCCTTTCGTGATACAATAACAAGGTTTATCGCATACAATCACATACGCAAATCAATATGGGTATTCTCGAATATTGTTCCTTTTAAAGCGGAAAACTCGGATTTACAATTATTACAATACAATTTAGTCTGTCATAGTTTTGATGGTAAATCCCTTTTTGTATACAGCCGCATTTCGGACAAACACATCCAACCTTATACTTTGTCGCTACGATGAAATTATTGCACTATTCTCGTTTATAAATCTTTTTGTAAACTCAAAGTAAGTCATATTCAATCCTTTATTATACTACAAAGATAGAAAAAAATATTTTAAACACACAAGCCCCAAATAGATAATTCTACTTTTGCTATAGTGGAGGGCAGGAAAGATCAGTGCCTGTAAAACCCGGGAGAAAAGCCGTATATCATCTCCCGGCACTCTTTGGCACTTTGTTCTTTTGCCCCTTGAATATCTTTTGCTGTTTATATATCAAAGTTGGTGATAGGGATAGAAATTGTATACACCCATTTATATCCCCCTCTTACCGAATACGCAGAAGACAGTGTATGATTTAGCTGGCAATACATATTTCCCACTTCCACTTTAATCTCCGGACAATAGCCATAAATGAAGATGATGTATCCGCTAAGTTCCTGTCGATAGTCAACCGAAGGCAGGTTATATGATTGGTTATACTATATCATAATAACCCACTCAAGCGGCGTGAGCCTACAACAAACGAAAGAAGAAAGAGATACAATAATTAAGTGCAACTTTTTTTCTTAAAATGAGAGATTTTACTTAAAAGGAATAGATTGCATAAGGAAAAATATTGATGCGTTCCGTTTACTCATCGAAGTGTAAAAAGGGTATATAAAAACATTGCAAACCTTTATATATGAAATGAGTATAAAGAAAAATAAAACAATTATGGATAATAAAATAAATAATATGATATCAATTAGTATGCCTAAAGGTTGCAGGTACATGAGTGATTATGACAAACTCCTGGATGGTATATTGCCGTTGGATGGAAAGTTTATCCTGAACAAGACTGTAACCGGTTGTGGTGGTACATCCCTGTTTCTAAACTCTGACTTTCCGGTAGTGATAATTTCGCCTCGACTTCAGGTGTTGAAAGAGAAGCACAGACAATACCCCGACAGTTTCCACTTCCATGTCCCATTGTGTAGTAACAGAGGGCAGGCAATAATCCAAATGATGCGTGATCTTGATTCGTACTTGAATTATCATCATGGAAGCACACCATTTACCCCTTTGCCAATGCGGCCTGCCAAGATACTGGTTACCCTGGATTCATCGGACAAGGTTCTTGGTGTCCTTAGAGGAAATAATATGCTGGATTCATGCCTCTTTGTGGTCGATGAGTTCCAGTGTCTGATGGGTGATGCGACGTTCAAGGGGAGTACGGACATGAATTTTCTCATCCGGCTTGACAATGAAGTGAAACGTATCTGTTACTTGTCCGCTACACCTATTCCTGACATCTACCTTGACTACATACCTCAATTCGCCAACATTCCCTACTATAAACTGGAATGGGATCCTGATGTGATTGTGGAACCGACATTGAAAGAGAGGCAAATGAGGAACGGTGAGACTGCGGAGAAACTGTGTGGGGAACTGATACAACGTTACAGAAGGGACGGATATTTTGAAAGGAAAATAGTGAACGGAAATATAGTCTGTTCCCGTGAAGCCTGTATATTTCTCAATGAGGTTAAGTCAATCATAAGAATAATCGGGCAAAACAACCTGAAGCCGGATGAGGTGACTATCCTGTGTTCTGAAAGCCAGTCTTCAAAGCTGCCCAAAGGATTCACGATAGGCGGATTGAATACGGACAGGAACAAGCCTAAGAATAAACCTTTCACTTTCTGTACGAAGTCATCTTTTGAAGGTGTGGATTTCTACTCGGACAATGCCAGTACCTATATCTTCATCAATGCAGGGAAGGAGTGGCAGACCCTTGACATCATGTTGGATATACCTCAAATCCTCGGCAGACAGAGGCTTGATACAAATCCGTTCCGGCATGATGCTACAATATATTACAAGACCTACCCTTCCACCATGACGGAAGTGGAGTTTGAGCAGAAGCAGAAAACGATGGAGCGGAATACGTATAGGATTCTTGACACTTTCAACAATGCCCCGGAGGAAGTCAAGACTTTATTGGTGCAACTTTATAGAGACAAGGCATCGGAGAAGAAGTTTACGGATGATTATGTTGACCTCATACAGGAGAACGGGCAAACGACGATAAGTTACAATCATCTGGTAATGGCGGCAATGTGGAACAAGTGGTATCAGAGGAATTACTTTTATAACAATTCCTGCCAGCTATTAACGAGCATTCAGTCTGCGGTTGGAATGCGGAAGAAGCCGGATGAGGTAAAGCAGTTCGAGCAGTGGTATTATAATGCACCTGACAAGGACAGGCTTGCAGGATATGCGAATTTCAGGAACCAATATCCACAATACGATTCACTGCTCTTACAAAATCCGTTCATTGATTTCAGATTTCACGGGTGGTATGGAACTCTTGGTTATGATGCCCTGTCAAGTCTTGGTTTCCGTGAGGCTGATGTTGAGGATGCCTATAATGTTCTTTGTGCACAGGCTCCGATAAGTGAGGCTTGCAGACAGGAGTTCGTTCCAGGTATGCTCTATTCCAAACAGGAGGTAAAGGCCAAGTTACAGAAGATATACGACAACTTGGGACTTGTCGGGAAAACGGCCAAGGCAACAGAACTGGCACAATACCTTCCTGTTCGTGAAAGGCAGAAATTGAATGAAGAAGGTAAACGGGTATTCTTTATCGAGATTCTGAATATATAAACAATGACATGGCAGTACGTTCATATAATAATGGACGGAACTGCTTTTTTCTTGACAACCATATGTTGACATTCCATCTGTCCGGCCAAGGGAAGCAAGGAGGGATAAAGTCACACTATCCATGTATTACATAAATGATGATATGCAAAAGTCAACTGAAAGCCCATTGTACCATGTGTTACTATAATTAATAATAATACTCACTCAAGCGGCGTTAGCCTACAACTAACGAAGAAAGAAAGATATATAATATTTTATGCAATTTTTTTATTCCTAATTTTCCTGCTGAATCTCTCGCACTGCTATTGGAACCAAAGGTAAACAATACTCTTTATTGACGACTTTGTCGCGCATCGCTGCCTTATCGTTGAAATTGCGCGAAAGATTCCGAATCAAATGGCTGTAATCATCTGTACTATCTTCTCGCTGATGGTAGCAGACTTTTACAGAGATACAGTTGCGATGTTCAAATAAGGTATTGAGCAACGTGCGATCGGAGTTTCCGCACGAATACCCCATAGTAATTACTTGATACGGTTCGGATTCAATAAAACCTAATAATTTCCGATAACAACCGGTTTTATGATAACGAACGGATTTGATATTTTCGAGAAAGTCATTGTCTTGTAACTTTTCAATCCGTTTGTAATCATCGTCCAACTCATCACCGTAGCCAAAAATAATCGGATTGCGTTCATTGTTGAGTTGTCCATGAATATTAATAACTTCATACTCCTTTGCATAAAGATGTTCTGCGGTAGAAGTGTAGTTGAAATTCAGTATCAACGTTTGTTTCGGTGTATAATATTTCTTTTTGAAAGCATCATATTTCAACTGGCTTTGGACATAATGCTGACGAGGCTTTCCCTTAAAACGGCATAGCAAATTATCCATATAAACTCGCATTTGAGACCATCTACCTTCCGTAAAGTCAGATTGTCTCATTTGATCAGTTATAGAGTGAAAAGCCTCTGGTTGCTTACCATAAGCTACTTCGTTAGGAGCAATTATACTATCGAATGCCTCTCGAATAGATGTAAATGGCTTCGTTTGCGTTTCTTGGACAACTTTGGTCAAATAGGTCTCAAGTTGTTTTTTTACGGCATCGAAATCTCGGTTCAATGCCCGCACCTTTTCGTTACGAATAAGCGCGTCATTTTCCAAAAGCAACTCTTTCAATTTCCCATAATATTCGTTCTCTATATCCACCCAGTTATTAAGAGAACAACGGCTGGAAATATGCTCGAAGAATTTATTTTTGAAAGTGAGACAAACCGAACTTTTATACCTCATATTAGTACTATCATTGAATATTGCAATCAGTTCTCGAACTTTATTGTATGGGCTTGAATTCGATTGAGGATATAATGGTTCCGGCATTTTATGTTGTTTGTCTCGAAAAACCTCAAATAGGACAAACTCATCTTCGTAAGGTGATGGGTCATTGATTGTCCCCCAATGTTCCTCAAGCAAACGTTTATAACCGTTGAATATATGACCGGAAACGTTGAGCCAATAGTTGTCTATAAAATCTTTGTATCCGGTTGCAAGACCATGTGCTTTGTCGAAACCGTTGCCTATGATGATAATTCTATTCATGTAACTGTTTACGAAATACTATAATTTCGATTTTTGTTCTATTTGATAAAGAGCCGCTTTTAGTACTTGAAAACAGATCTTTGCCGTATGTTCATCTGGTTGAAATCCCATTGACATTTGCTGATAAGGATGTATATAATTCCTAAAATCACGAAGTGCATGACTGAATTTCTTAACATCTTCTTTCAGAAATCCTACTTCACAAGAAACATCGATGAAATTATTTAACTTCCATTCGTTGAGATTACGTATTTTGCCCGTCTTGGCGTCTTTGGGTGCAGAGTGTGCTCTATTGTATATCGCCGGATATTTGCTGGCAATACCTAACAATACACCTTCTAATGTGCTGCCAATAAGAAATATCGCAGATAACGGGGCTTTGACGGACAGGCATTGTCTGATTTCGTTCAACCGTGCTTCTAAATACGGAATTAAACAACTATCAACAGGTAATGAAGATATAGATATGTCTTTGAACTCCGCTTTTAAGAACTCTATTTCATTGGGTTGAACTTCTTTGCTTTTTTCACTATCTATATCTACGCTTTTTGCTTTCTGAAAAGTAATAGTTTGGCCTTGCCTCACAACCTGCCAACCGTCGAAAGACAAATATTGATTGAAATCGCCAATAAGTTTATCTAATTCCGAAAAGCGCGAGATAAAATTGATAGGTGCAAATAAATCTTTGATACACTTATCTAATTCTGGTTTGCCATTCAATTCTTTCAATTTGGATTCAGTATATATCCATCTTGAAGGAAATCCGGGTTCGTATAAATCGGCAAATCCATACTTATTGAAAAATGCTACAAGCTTAGGCCCCGAACGATATTCTGTTTCTTCGTTAATAAGTGATCGTAATTTTTCTATTGTTTTTTGTGATATTATCATAATAACCAATATTTTAGTGCAAAAATACAGATAATAATACATTCCACATAACATAAGGCCGGAAAATAAAAGAGGGATATTCTTTTAGAATATCCTTTCTTAAAATGAGGAATATACCTTAAAGAGAGTATGGTTTCCAGTTAAAAAAATTGATTGCGTTCCGTTAACCTGTTTGATAGCAATTATGGTAATCAGAAATGTTGCAAGATGTATTATGCCGGTCTCCATTATAATCCGTCATCATAGTAACCAGTTGTAATACCAGCCATGTGGAGTTTCGGGCAATCGGATTCAGAAGTGACGGTTTGGGTATCTTTATCGTTAAGGGCAATTCGGTTCAGTGCCTATATATCCGGGAGATTATGATATATACTTGCTCTCCCGATAAACCAAGGCACTTCAGTTTCTTGCCCGATGTGTATATGATGGATAAGCCGGATGATTATAGTTGGTTATAGTAACATCAGACATGCAATAAAGAGCAATCGGTAACAGATATCTTGTTGTCTGTAGTTTACTTTGGTTGGTGACAGCTGGTTTCAGTTGGCAACATGGTGTGTAGGACCTGACAATATTGTTACTCAGATACGAGAAAGACAGCGAAGGATAGTATCAGTTCCTTTCTCCTTATACTGGATAATATTTGTCATTCATTGGGTGAAAACAAGGTGTGAAGCTGTGAAGTAACATGAGAAGCAGGTGTGAACTAACCTATATATTTGCTTATTGATTTATAGCAAATTACATAATACTGAGAAGTGTGAACTTTAATTATGCAAATAGACTGAATCCCCTGAAATATAATATTCCCATATTTTATCACCGGTTCACAGCTATAAAGAATAAGACGGTAAAAAGTCTTAAATCTGGGAATGATGAGGAATGAATACGGGCAACAGTGAAGGGGGGCTGAATAATAAACGGGAGGTAATATACAAGCCTTCTCCCGATACGCCCAGGCACTTTGATTTCTTGCCCGTTCATATCTCCCGGCCTTGTAAAATGTTAGACAGGTATAGGAGTGAAAAGCTGAGAGACATACGCATTGTTATCACTCAGACGACAAGAATATAACGACTTTTTGCTGCGGTGTTGTTACTTTCGGGTTTATTATTGATCACTGCGGCAACATTGAAATCTCCTGACCGAATATTTATAGCCTCGACGAATGAACCGGAAAAAGACAGACCGTTGCACTGTTCATTTTATGTCAGTTGTAATATATTTTACTCGATCAGTCTTGGCGTAAATTTACAGCGGTACACAAACAGATTGCCTATTTTATCGCATTCATGTTATATACAGGAGTCCAGTTTTTTTACATACTCCAAAGATAGACAATTTTCTCTATGATAAAATGTTAATATTCTGCGCAAGACAGTACAGAGCATAAAATCAATGGGTAAGCCGTATATTGTCGTTTACACCCCTGGGGACTGTAAAAATCAGGTTAAGGTACAAGGGCTCATACTTGTCTTCCTTTTATCAGACTGCTATGAATAGTGACTTTAAATTACACATACCTTGTAACCATATTCTGAACTGTAACCGGTAAACAAGCTTCCCACTGGTTTTAATACCTAATATGGAAGCCTGACAGGTACTTCTTTTTTCGAGGTTTTTCTTACTGTAACCTGGCCTATAGTCGGCTGTAACTTAGGGTGTAATCGTATACTGTAACCTTTCTATGGAATTTCCTATTGATTTTAAGCAGGTTATATAAAATGTAACTGTAACTTATACTCTCTTTAAAATAGCTTTTAGGTTGTCGGATATGTCTTTCCATACTTTCTATAACAGGTTACATGATAACAATTCTCCGCTAAAAAGAAAAGATCGGGAGAACATCTGCTTCTTCGAACATAAATAGGGTGACAGTCAGTATATGTACAATAAATATCCGCATTCCGAAACCTGTAAAGTGATCCGGAATGAATATTCTTAAGGTAAGAACGCATATCGACTTACCGCTTCTAATTTGTAAGAAGTAACCTGCCGGTTATAGACAGGTTACAGAGGAAACAGACAGTTCACAATGGAAAACATGTCAACAAGATGATAAGTCCCAAGCACATGTTCCCTGATTGATCTGTTGCAGGTATTTGTTGACAGTCTTTCTGGATAAATTCAAAATATTGGCAATCTTTTGCTGCGGAATTTTCTGATTGTGCAGTTGTTTCATCCGCTGTAAAATTTCCAGTGTAACTTTTTTACCTTTTTTACTTGAACAAGACACCTTTTTCACTGCCCCGGTTGTTTCCTCATAGAGTTCGTGCACAGACGGAACTACAGAAGCACAAGATGTGTCAAGCGTATCTTTCCCAAAAACAGGAGAAGCGGCGGAAGCCGTTGGTTTTCGTGCCGGCAGGGGCAATGCGTCCTCTTCTTGCATTTTTCCTGCAAAATGGAAGAACACACCGTTGTCTGTGTTTCTTTTGAGGACGGTCACTTCTTTCCCCGGATTATAGCTTCTACATTTAAGGACTTTGAGAAAACAGTATTCTTCCCCCAGACGGCAGGGACACAGCGCCACGATGGTATGGGCCTTTCTCTTCAGTTCCTTGGTGCCCGCGATATTCTCGCAGGATACAGGCTTGCAAAAGGTGTCGGCCTCCAAAAACTCTATGATGAATATGGTCAGGCGGTATCCTCCTTTCCGGTAGTCCGATATGATATTTTTTAAAGCTACATAGAACTCCTGCATACGCTGATGGCTGTAATATCCTTTATAGCATCTCGGCTGGTCAATGAATATGGTATAGTCCCCTTTGGATTTGTTCTCTTGCGCACGCCGGGTGATGTAGGCTTCCAACTCATCGATGTTGGACAGTGTTCCCGGAAGAAGCACTGTGAAATTGTCGGGGCAGTCCATATTCGCTCTGCCATAACGGTCGTACAGTTCGTCCTCGCCGTTCTCCCCGTCAATATATTCAACCGGCTGCTTCGTGGTGTCCCAGTCGTCACCCAATATGTTCTTGATAAGTTTATAATGTTCGGACTCTTTCCCACCGGCCGTGGCCCATCCCAGTCCTCCGCTTAATACGGATTTTCCTATGCCTGTCGGGGCACTGATCACGTGCAGCTCTCCCTGTGCGAATAGTTTACGCTTTTTAGAGAGTTCGCCTTGGCTTTTGTTACGCTCTATAATCTCTTTCAGCGGAACAGACTTAATATCTTTATCAATAATATTGCTAATTAGCATCACTTCTTTCTCTTTTTTCTCGTTTTTTTTATCAAAAAAACATTTATCAACAAAACGCTTTCCTGCGTATATTAATACGCCTATCACACTTTTTTCAATTATATTTCTACACATTGTATTCATGTCTTTTGCTCTATATTTTATAATTAATAAAAAAGGACATAAACAACTTTTATTGAAGTCATTTATGTCCTTATTAGTTCTAAATATATGTTTTATATAAACTCTATTCTATTATCAATATTAAATGAAAATGTTTAATTAGTTATCTTTTTGTTTATCGTCTTTCTCAAATGTTATTATTAAATAGAAACAAAACATTTTTGAAAGAATTTTAGAGAAGTAATTGGACATTCATGACTGAATGGAAAATTATTCTTTTTGAAATCTCTCAAAAAACTTATCTTTCCCCAAAGAGGATTTTTAAGGAAAATTAGGATTATATGTTGTTTCGTTTTTCTCATGGCACAAAAGTAGGAAATATTGCTTATAATTCCAAATGATGATATAATAATTTAAAAGTTATACACAAACACAAAATAAACTGTTGTGTGAAGATATAATATAGACGATGTAAAATTATAATAGATTCTTCATCGCTTCATCTACCTGTTCGTTGTCAAAGCGGCTGAGATAAATTTGAGTTGTCCTTATGTCTTGATGTCCTAATGCTTCGGAAATAATTCCTATATTAACTCCTGACTTTTTTAATATCGTGGCGAATGAATGGCGTGCAACATAGGTCGTAACCTCTGCCTTGATATTCAATTCTTTCGCAAAAACTTTTAACTCTTGGTTTATTTGATGACAAACTTTATGCACCCTATTGTTTTTTTGCATAGGTGTGATATGTCTTTTCCCATGTAAAATGGGGAATAAGTATATCGCTTGCTTTTGATAATCCGCATATTTGTCTATGATCTGTTGTGCTTTGTCAGACAGCATAAGGTTTATACTTCCATGTGTTTTTTGCCGTTGATAAATCAATCTGCCATCAATAATATTTTTGGGTGTTAAATGTGCAATATCAACAAATGAAATCCCTCCACACAAATATGAAAAAGTAAACAAATTATGGGCCAATTGTCTTAATTCGTTTTGACAGGAACAATTGGTGTTAATAATTTTAAGAATATCCTCTTTAGACAAAGCCCGTTTAATGGTTTTTGTGTTGAAGTGGCTTAGTTTGTATTCAATGAATGGATTCTTTTCGCGTGCCACTATCTTTGCCTCGATTGCCTTGTTGAATGTGGCGCGTAAGGTGCGGAATTGATAACTAAGAGTAGTGTCTTTATTCCCTTTGCTGCGCATCCAATCTTCAAATTTTCGACAAAAAGCAACATCTATATGGCTAAAGGTGTAATTCAACTTCTTGCCTTTATTAAAATTACGTAGAGTATTGTATGAATTGAGATAAGCGTAACTGTTTCCAATTTTACCCTTCTGCTTCAATGTTTCAATTAACGATAAATAAAACTCTTCTACGGTTTTGGCTTTAATCTCTTCTTTCTGTTCGTTGATTAAAGATGAGGCGGTAAATTCTTCATCTCTTGACAATTTTTCCAATATTTTATGCTGGTATTCTGATTTTACCTTTAGGATGATATTTTGAATTAGCTCATAGTCTGGGCACTTAGGTTTGGGTTCTTCCTTGTTGAAATCCCAATGTTTAGGGTTTACAGATATTCCCAGACTTTTCATAACTCTCTTTTTGTTCTCTGTAATGCGTAACATAAGCGGATGGTTTCCGTTTGATAACACTTTACTCTTGAAACAAATCACTGAAACCTTGATACTCATAGCTTTAAAGGTTATGCAGCGGTTTACACTATGGTTTACACCAACTTTGATTTTACCCCACTTCTACTGCCAGAATCAAGAAATACCGTAAAAGAAAAAGTGCCGATAATCATTAGATTACCAGCACTTTACTCAGTCGGGGTGACTGGATTCGAACCAGCGACCACACGCCCCCCAGACGCGTACTCTAACCGGGCTGAGCTACACCCCGAATTGCGGATGCAAAAGTAGTGCTTTATTTTTAAATAGCAAATATTTCTGTGGTTTTTTGTTTCTTTATTTTGCAACTTCTTTATACTCTTTACACTAATCAAGGTACTTATATACCCATACATTCCCGATAAAAGTCTAATACTTCAAAAATAGTTTCCTTATCTGCTGTTTGGTTCAGACATATATCGCCTACTTCTTTGAGCAGAGTAAAGTTGATGATGCCGGCAGTATTTTTCTTGTCGTGCAGCATTAGTTCGTAGAGACGGTCGTATTGTTTACAGTTGAAGGCAAAGGCTCCGTAATTCTCTTTGATAAATTGAATGGTCTGGCGCATTTTCTCTTTTGGAAAGCCTGTTTTTATGTGTGAGAGGTAAAGCTCACATACAATTCCCCAGGCTACAGCATAGCCATGTAGCACCGGACGATTCTCTGCTAAAGCAAGGCTCTCAAAAGCATGTCCTATGGTATGACCGAGGTTAAGTGCCTTGCGTATGCCATGTTCTTTGGGGTCTTGTTCTACAATATTCTCTTTCACTTGAACAGAACGGCCGACCATTGCTTTGAGGGCGGCATAATCTATTTGTTCCGTATCGAAAGATAATAATTCTGTGAGGTGTTCGGGAGTACTGATGAGACCATGCTTCAGCATTTCTGCATAGCCGGAGAAGAAATTATGAGCATCGAGGCTGCGTAGAAACTCTGTTTCCAACAGCACACTGGAGGCAGGAGCAAAGACGCCGATCTCATTTTTCAGTCCATTGAAGTTTATGCCTGTTTTTCCGCCTACTGAGGCGTCTACCATGGAAAGTAGGGTAGTGGGGATATTGATATACGCTATTCCACGCTTGAAGGTGGCGGCGGCAAAACCGCCGAGGTCGGTCACCATGCCTCCACCCAAATTTATTAACAGTGAATGGCGGGTGGCTCCCTGTTCGCTTAGGGCTTGCCATACGGAAGCCAGAGTTTCCAGATTTTTGTGTACATCTTCTGCACCGATAATGATTTCAGTTGCATCCTGTATTGCAGGAATATTTTGCAGCTGTGGCAAGCAAAGACGGTGGGTATGTTCGTCGGTAAGGATAAAAAGCCTGTCATGAGGACACTTTTCGATGGCTTCTGCCAGGCTGTTTTCCAGACTCTCACAAAGAATTACTTCTAGTTTACTCATTTGGTCAATTACAAATTATAAGTTACAAATTACTAAAGGGAAGAGGACTCCCTTTATTTATTGTGCTACAAAGATAGTTCTTTCAACAATAAAACGTTATCTTTGTCTCCAAAAATACATGGATTTGTAAGATACTTCTCTATCTGCATTCCGCTATTTGGTAATTTGTAGTCTGTAATTTGTAATTAAGAAAATGAAAGCTTTACTTCCTGTGTACTGTCGCCCGCTTGGATATTTTGTAATTGCGTTAGCCTTGTTCCTTCCGTTCTTAATGATGATGATGGGCAAAGTAACGGATGCTAATTTGTTGTTTTATAAAGAATGTTCCAAACTTCTGATGATGTTGGGAGCATTGATGATAATATTCGCTTTGACAAAAGGAGAATGTAAAGAAGTGGAAGAAATACGAAATAAGGCCACAAGGAATGCGATATTCCTGACTGTACTTTTTATTTTTGGCGGCATGCTTTATCGGGTGGCACAAGGTGATCTCTTGTCCGTAGACTCTTCTTCTTTCCTGATATTCCTGATAATGAATGTTCTTTGCCTTGAATTTGGTATAAAAAAAGCGACTGTTGATCGGTTGTTTAAACGAAATAATCGATAATTAAGTAAAATCAATCTGTAAGGCGTTAAACCTTTTGCCCGTAAGTTTGTCAAATGAAGCAGTAACAAATAAACATTGTTGATTATTTAGAAGACAGGGCATGAAAATATTTATCACCGGAGCGATGTTGTTGCTTGCAACTACATTCTCTGTATTCTCACAAACAAAAAACATTACCGTATCCGGCCGCGTGGTTGAGGATACGAACGAACCAGCGGTACAAGCTACTATTCAATTATTATCATTACCGGACAGTGCTTATGCTGCCGGTGTTGCTACTACCGGAAATGGCCGCTTCACTTTACCCAAAGTGAGTGCCGGAAAGTATGTTTTGAAAGTTTCCTACATCGGTTTTAAGAATAAGTTTATTCCTTTACATCTCTACGCCAATGTACTCAATAAAAATGTGGGTACAGTGACACTCGAAACGGATGCTATTATGCTTGCCGAAGCAGTAGTTACTGCTGAAGCACCGCAAGTGCAGGTGGTGGAAGATACGTTGATGTATAACTCTACTGCTTATCGTACGCCGGAAGGTGCCATGCTGGAGGAACTGGTGAAAAAACTTCCCGGAGCGGAAGTTGATGATGATGGTAATGTGAAGATTAACGGTAAGGAACTGAAGAAAATTATGGTGGATGGTAAGGAGTTCTTTGGCGGTGATGTGAAGACCGGCCTGAAAAATCTGCCTGTCGACATGATTGATAAACTGAAAACTTATGATAAACAGTCGGATCTGGCACGTATAACCGGGATAGATGACGGTGAGGAAGAAACAGTGCTGGACCTTACTGTGAAGAAGGGCATGAACAGGGGATGGTTCGGCAATGCAGATCTTGCTTATGGTACGGAAGACCGTTATATGGCCCGCATGATGGTGAATCATTTTGTGGATAAAACCAAGTTCTCCTTAATCGGTTCGGCGAATAACGTTAACGATCAGGGGTTCTCCGGTGGTGGGGGTGGTCCGCGCTGGCGCAGGAATAATGGTTTGGTGGCAACAAAAACATTAGGTGCTAACTTTGCTGCGGAAACGTCCAAACTGGATATTGGCGGTAGTGCCCGGTATAATTACAGAGGGGCGGATATTATCAGTACTAATTCTTCCGAACGTTTCCTGCAAAATGGAAATTCATATTCCAACTCTAATTCTGTCAATAGAAACAAGAATATAAACTTTAATGCTAATTTTCGTTTGGAGTGGAAACCGGACTCTATGACAAACATCATTTTCCGCCCGAACTTTTCGTACGGAAAAACTGATAATGCTTCCGGTTCTGAGTCCGGAACATTCAATGCCGATCCGTATAGCTTGGTTACCAATCCGAACGACTTTCTTAATTTTGACCAGATGACGGATGATCCTTTGGAGGATATTCGTGTCAATGCAACAAATGATGCTTCTCTAAGCAAAAGCAAGAGCGTCTCTACGGAGGCTACTTTGCAACTGAATAGAAAGTTGAATAACCGGGGGCGTAACATTACTTTTCGTGGGCGCTTTAGCTATGGTGACAACGACAATGACCAGTATTCACAGTCTGAAACGCGTTACTACCAGATTCAGAGCATATTGGGAGGCGATTCCATACTATACCGTAACCAGTATGTCACAACTCCTACACACAATTATAATTATAGTGCTCAGTTGACATACAGCGAACCGATTGCGCGAGCTACTTTCCTGCAGTTCCGCTATCAGTTTCAGTATAAGTACAGTGAGAGTGACAAAACTACGTTTGATATGTTGAGCTATCCCGATTGGGACATCAACGGGCCTCTGCCTCCCGGTTATGAAACACACCCGGTGGATAGTTTGGGTAAGTACGCGGAGTACAGATATTATAATCATGACGCGTCCGTATCGTTGCGCTTCATTCGAGAGAAGTATCAACTGAGTGCAGGAATGTCTTTCCAACCTCAACATTCGACACTGTCCTATAAACGTGGTGATTATATGATTGATACGACACGCAATGTGTTCAACTTTGCTCCGAATATTGATTTTCGTTATCGTTTCTCCAAAGTGAGCCAGCTGCAGTTTATGTATCGCGGACGTAGCAGTCAGCCAAGTATGGAGAACTTGTTACCTATCGTCGACAACTCAAACCCGTTGAATGTCAGAGTGGGTAATCCGGGTTTGAAGCCTGCATTTACGCATAGTATGCGTCTCTTCTACAATACGTATAATGCAGAATTGCAGCGTGGTATAGTGACGCATGTCAACTTCTCGGCTACGCAGAATAGTATCAGTAACAGTACGGTATATAATGAACAGACCGGTGGAAGAATTACGACTCCTAAGAATATTAATGGAAACTGGAGCGCTTTCGGTATGTTCGGGTTCAATACAGCATTAAAGAATAAGAAATTTACCATTAACTCGTTCTCTAATATCAATTACACCAATAATGTGTCTTTCTTGTACAATAATGATACCAAAATAGATGACAAGAATACCACTACCGGACTTACATTGGGTGAACGGTTGAATGGAGCTTATCGTAATGATTGGTTTGAATTCGGGCTGAATGGTTCTATCTCTTATACTGCTGAACGCAGCAAGCTGCGTCCGGAAAACAATCAAGAACCTTATACTTTTTCTTACGGCGCTTTAACCAATATAACGATGCCTTGGAAGATGACGATTTCCACTAATATCACCAATCAAAGCCGTCGCGGTTATACAGATAGCAGCATGAACCGCAATGAGCTGATCTGGAATGCTCAACTTTCGCAGTCTTTCCTGAAAGGGGCGGCTACCGTAAGTTTTGAAATGTACGATATTCTGAAACAGCAGAGTAATATCAGCCGTTCGCTGACAGCAGATGCCCGTTCGGTGTCTTCCTATAATGGCGTCAACAGTTATTGTATGTTGCACTTTATTTATCGTCTGAATATTTTCGGCAGCAAGTCCGCACGCGAAAGTATGGGCCGAGGCCCTGGTGGCCCTGGCGGGCAGCGGGGAGGATTTAGCAGAGGACATCGTCCGTTCTAATGTTAATCAATGTAATAGGCCGCAAAAGTTCCTCTATTTTTCATACATTTGTTTTGCTCTTTATGACAGATGTATGTTTGATTGGAATTTCATAGCCGGCCTCGTTGCTACAGTAGCATTTGATATAATCTATTTTGGCGCAATTATCGGAACAATTACGGTTATCATTCTTGATAACCGTAACCCGGTAAAAACGATGGCATGGATATTGATATTGATGTTTTTGCCATTAGTGGGGCTTGTACTTTACTTCTTTTTCGGTCGTAGTCAGCGTCGTGTACGTGTCATTGGTAAGAAAAGCTACAACCGCCTGTTGAAAAAACCGATGGCTGAATACCTTGCTCAGGACTCGTGCACGCTTCCTGTAAATTATAGCCGTCTTATTTCTTTGTTTCGCAACACAAATCAGGCTTTCCCTTTTGACGGGAATCGTGTAGAAATCTATACGCATGGGCTTTCCATGTTTCAAGCTTTGCTGCGTGAGTTACAGAATGCTACGAAGCATATTCATATGGAGTTCTATATTTTTGAGGATGATGCTATCGGACGTATGGTGCGCGATGTGTTGATAGATAAGGCAAGGCAGGGAGTAGAAGTACGTGTTATTTACGATGATGTGGGTTGTTGGCATGTTCCTAACCGCTTTTACGAACAGATGCGTGAGGCAGGAGTAGAGGTGCGTAGCTTTCTGAAAGTGCGCTTCCCTTTGTTTACCAGTAAAGTGAACTATCGTAATCACCGTAAGATAGTGGTGATTGACGGACGCATCGGGTTTATTGGCGGTATGAATTTGGCAGAGCGTTATATGCGTGGTTTTTCCTGGGGAATCTGGCGTGATACGCATCTTTTATTAGAAGGCAAGGCTGTGCATGGTTTGCAGACTGTCTTTTTGCTCGACTGGTATTTTGTAGATCGTACATTAGTTACGTCCGCCCGTTATTTTCCGAAAGTGGATAATTGTGGTACTTCGTTGGCGCAGATTGTAACAAGTGAGCCGATAGGACCTTGGAAAGAGATTATGCAGGGACTTGGTATGGCCATAACGGGAGCGAAGAAATATTTCTACATACAAACTCCTTACTTCTTGCCTACGGAAGCCGTTGCTGTCGCTATGCAAACAGCTGCTTTAGCCGGGGTGGACGTGCGTTTGATGCTTCCTTATCGCGCGGATAACAGACTGACGCATTTAGGCTCTTGTTCTTATTTGGCAGAGGCACTGCGGGCAGGAGTGAAAGTATATTTCTATAAAAAAGGTTTCCTGCATTCCAAATTGATGGTGTCGGATGATGAATTGTCTACTGTGGGCTCTACAAACGTGGATTTCCGAAGCTTTGAGCATAACTTTGAGGTGAATGCATTTATATATGATACGGAAACTGCTCTCCAAATGCGTGAAATATTCTTGCAAGACCAACGGGAATGTGTACAGGTATTCTCCAAAAATTGGGCGAAACGTCCTTGGTATCATAAAGCGGCAGAAAGCGTGGTACGTCTGCTGGCTCCGCTTTTATAACTTGGAAAATTGGAAAAAGGAGAAATTGACACTGCCATACACTCTTCTTTCTATAAAATGAGGATGGCTTTCAAAGTTATTGGTCTTCCCATGTTCTAATACAAATAAACCTTCTTCTTTTAAGAGGTTATTTTCAAAGATCAGATCAGGTAGAGTCTCAAGTCCTTTTAATTCATAAGGCGGGTCGGCAAAGATGAAATCGAACTGTTCGCGGCCACCTCGTATGTACTTGAACACATCACCGCGGACAGGCAGACATTTGTCGGTCTTTAGTTCACGCATTATTTTGCAGATGAAAGCATAGTGGTCGCGGTCTTTTTCTATGCTGATGACTTGGTCGCAACCTCTGGATACGAGTTCAATACTGATGCTTCCTGTGCCGGCAAACAAATCGAGGGCGCGTACGCCTTCTTCAAAGTCTATGTAGTTGGATAACACATTGAATAGATTCTCTTTGGCAAAATCCGTAGTGGGGCGTGCCTTGAAGCTGTGAGGCACGTCAAAGCGTCTTCTTTTGTATATTCCGCTGATTACTCGCATAGGTTGATAGCTTGTAGGTCAAGATTATAGGCTGGATTCATGATGAATACCTGCCGGATGAATTTTTTTAGTTCGGGCAATAGCTCTTCCTTGTCGGACAGTTCGCCTGTGAGGTGAAGTTCGTCACGTTCTTGCTCCATGCCGAGCTGTTTCCATATATAGAGAATGTAGTAGATACGGTCGTTGGTCTCCTTACAGGCAAAGGCATTGGCAAATATCAACCGGCCGCGTTCGTAAGCATATATGTCTACGGCTTCTTTACGCAGATGTATGTACATTTTCCTGCAATTGCCTAAACGACTTTTGGTTGCAAAATACTCAATAAACGGGCTTGCCTGCGAATAGAAACGGATATCGGGATATTGCTCGCGCAAAAGGGAGCAGGTGCTCTTGTCCATGCCAAACAGTACGACTATGTTGTTTTTATGCAGGATGTTGTATTGTACAACTTCATTGTCTTGCTTGGGATGATTATGATAGAATACGGTCTCTGTTTGCTCGTCCTCGAAAAACTCCAGCGGAATGAACGTAAAACGCTTGTTTGCCATGAGCACATTGACACGACGGAAAGAATGGTTCAGCCATTCTACTTCTCGGAAGGCTTGTTTAAGATTGGCAGTGAGGGACAAAGAAGTGTCTACCTCATGTTCGTGGAAAGAAAGCTCTCCGTCGCCGAGAGGATTGAATATAGAAAAAGAAAATCCATCCGTACTGAGACGGATGGATAAGGTATATTGTTCCGATTTTGTAAAATCAGTTGTTTCTATCATACGTATGTCGGTGGATTATTCCCAGTTACCGGCGTTGTTGTTAGCTGTTTCCAAGCTACCAATCATCAAGCCTGAGTATTTGCCCAACTTAGTTTGAAGATCTTTCAGGTTAGCAATTTCTTGCTTGTCCAAACCGTTCAGATATACATCATACGGAGTTTTAACCTCGAGCAGACAGAATGGAGCGCCAGATTTAGCTGTATCGTTTTTGATAGCCATTTCAAATTGTGCACCGTTGCCAAAAGGAACGTATCTCATAGAATCTGCGTTGAAGCCTTTCGGGAAAATAGTATCCAATACGGCTACCCACATGGTGTCACGCTTAAAATTTTCCAATCCCCACTTCTTTACTTCTGCATAGTTACCGGTCTTTTTGGCTTTATTGATGATATTGATAGCCTTCTTCTCTGTCAAACCGTCTTCCAACTGTTTGTCGTCCAATTCTCCTTGTTTGAAGATGAACGGAAGTTTCTGATTCTTTACGAAGTCAATCAACGTATCGAAGCTGGCAGTAT